>OBEQ011720613.1_pt1 | contig 14495 bp, 13 predicted proteins | sample 1670901 | NCBI WGS metagenome assembly OBEQ01 (sample SAMEA104232315, study PRJEB22302) | groundwater metagenome | biome: forest; feature: aquifer; material: groundwater | place: USA | collected 2011-08-07 | depth 5.4 m
AGAGCGAAGAGGACTTCGGCGTCCAGCTGATCCCCGACACCCAGACCCAGGTCCTCAAAATCCCCGCGCACATCTTCTGTTACCTCCTCGGCCAGGCCGAACGGATGCTGTGGGAGGACACCCCACCAGCGCCATGAGTGCGACCAAAGCCTCTACACCTTCACTGGACTGGGAAACGACCACGCTCGGTAGCGTTTGCTCCAAGCCGCAATACGGTTGGACAACGAGCGCGGTTGAATCGGGTGAAATCAAACTGCTTCGGACGACGGACATTACCAGCGGCCAGATTGATTGGAACACTGTTCCTTTCTGCCGCGACGCACCGCCGAACCCAGAGAAATACCTGCTTGCAGATGGCGACATCGTTGTCTCTCGTGCTGGTTCGGTCGGAGTCAGTCATCGTGTTGTCGCGCCCAAACGCGCTGTCTTCGCGTCATACTTGATCCGGTTTCGTCCGAAGCCGTCGGTCGATGGGAAATATCTCGCCTACTACCTTCAAAGCCCTACCTATTGGTCACTGGTTCGCGGAAGCACTTCCGGAATCGCAGTTCCGAATGTGAACGCCTCAAAGCTAGAGGCATTTTCAGTTCCGCTTGCTCCCATCGAGGAACAGCGCCGAATCGTGGCGGAGATCGAGAAGCAATTCGCGCGGCTGGAGGCGGGTATGGCGGCGCTCAAGCGAGTGCAAGCCAACCTCAAACGCTACCGCGCCGCCGTCCTCAAATCCGCCTGCGAAGGTCCATGGCACAGAAAGCCACTCGGTGAGATTGCCGACGTGAGACTTGGCAAGATGCTCGACAAAGCAAAACATGTCAGCGGGCGCAAGTTGTCATATCTCCGCAACGTCAACGTGCGCTGGGGTAAAATCGAGACCACCGATTTGCTAGAGATGTGCTTCGAGGACGATGAGATGGAGCGGTACGGCCTCAAGGCCGGGGATGTGCTTGTTTGCGAAGGCGGTGAACCAGGACGCGCCTCCGTGTGGAAGGGGCTCTTATCTGATTTGAAGTATCAGAAAGCGCTTCATCGGGTCCGCTTCGACATTCCATTTGAGCCGTACCTTCTCGTCTACTTGCTGGAGTGGTTGGCGAAAACTGGCGGTTTGGATCGTCGCTTCACGGGGAGCACCATCAAGCACTTCACCCGCGAGTCATTCGTTGAATTACCAGTTCCTGTTCCACCCCTCGCCGAGCAGACGCGGATTGTGGCGGAAGTGGAGCGGCGTTTGAGCGTGGTGGAGGAGCTGGAAGCGGTGGCATTCGCCAACCTCCAGCGCGCCACCCGCCTCCGCCAGTCGATACTTCAGCGGGCGTTTGTGGGAGAGTTGACAACCGAGTGACGATGGTGTCATTCGTATGACCGCTCCAGAAATTGGGCAGATGTGGTGATGGCACAAGATCCCCCCAAATCACATTCCAGCCAGATCGATCCTGTGGAATCGGGTCCCGAACTTAAAACTGCTCAACGAGATACAGGTCTATGGAAAAGGTTGCGCTGGTGGGTGCTGGGGACGGTCTTTGTTGGTTGGGTGGTCAGCCCTGCCGTGACTGATTGGGCGGTCTACTGGCTTGGGCACGAGGGAAGGCTGGTTGCGGCCAACAAACAGATCGCCAGCGTTGAGTTTGAGAACACGAGAGCGTTCGTGAGTCGAGAGGCCTGTGGGAATGAGCAGGTACCGTGTATTTTCTTCAACGTGCGAATCCACAACTTATCTCGTGACTCCACCATTCATGTCAAGTATTGGAAGCTCACCGATCTGCGCCAGCTAGAGGGCGGTGTCTTCACACCGTGGGAGGATGCTCAACCGGTTTTTCTTGCATGGGGTGCTAGACCGGAGATTGCGCCTGGGGATAAAGTCCTTGTTCCATTCGCTCGGATCTATCCGCCAGAGCTTCAGAGGAAGCTGCGAGAAAACCAGATCTTCTCCGGGGATGTTGATACCCCACAACTCCGCTTTATTGTGGACGGATGGCCCAGGGTGATGAAATCTCATGTGCCGCCTGGGACGCACCGCTTCACACTCACCGTTTTCTTTGAGAAGGAGCCCCCTGCCGAAGCAGAGTTCGAACTGGAATGGGCAGGGAAGCGGCGCGAAGGTGTGGAGGTGATGGCTCAAGACATCAAGATCAGAAGGTTGGAGTAATTGTTCATATGACCAGCCATTCCACTCAACTCGTCCAAAAGCTCTGGAACTACTGCCATATCCTGCGGGATGATGGGCTGTCCTACGGCGATTACGTCGAGCAGCTTACGTATCTGCTCTTCCTTAAGATGGCCGATGAGCAGAGCCGGTCGCCGTTCAATAAATCTTCGGCGGTGCCGCAGGGCCAGGATTGGCCGAGTCTGCTGGCGCGAGACGGCGATGAGCTGGAGACGCATTACCGGCACGTGCTCGAAACGCTGGGCAAGCAGAAGGGCATGCTCGGCGTCATCTTCCGCAAGGCGCAGAACAAGATCCAGGACCCGGCCAAGCTGCGGCGGCTCATCGTGGATTTGATCGACAAGGAGCAGTGGTCCAGCCTCTCTGCCGACGTGAAGGGCGACGCCTACGAGGGCCTGCTGCAAAAGAACGCCGAGGACGTCAAAGGTGGTGCGGGCCAATACTTCACCCCGCGTCCGCTCATCGCCGCGATGGTGGACGTGATGGCCCCGCAACCGAATCAGACCATCTGCGACCCCGCCTGCGGCACCGGTGGTTTTCTCCTTGCCGCGCACGATTACCTGGCCAAACACCACGCGCTCGATCGCGAGCAGAAGAAGCGGCTCAAGAGCGGGACGCTATTCGGCATTGAGCTGGTGGACAGCGTCACGCGCCTGTGTGCCATGAACCTGCTGCTCCACGGCATCGGGGGCGACTCGGAGAGCGAGCTGCCCGTGGTCACTAAGGACGCCCTCGCCGGCAAGCACGGCGAGTACAACATGGTGCTGGCCAATCCGCCCTTCGGTAAAAAGAGCAGCGTCACTATCGTCAACGAAGCCGGCGAGCAGCAGAAAGAAAGCCTCGTCATCAACCGCGACGACTTTTGGGCCAGTACGAGCAACAAGCAGCTCAACTTCCTCCAGCACATCTTCACGATCCTCAAGCAGCATGGCCGCGCGGCGGTGGTGCTGCCGGACAACGTCCTCTTCGAGGGTGGGGCAGGGGAAACGATTCGCCGCGAGCTGCTCAAGCAGGCCGACGTCCACACCCTCCTGCGTTTGCCTACCGGCATCTTCTACGCCCAAGGCGTGAAGGCCAACGTCCTCTTCTTTGACCGCAAACCCGCCAACGAAACCCCGTGGACGCAAAAGCTCTGGATCTACGACTTGCGCACGAACCTGCACTTTACGCTCAAGGAAAACCCGCTGAAGCGCGATGACCTCGATGACTTCGTGAAGTGCTTCCATGTGGCGAACCGTCATGAACGCAAGGAAACTGAACGGTTCAAGCGGTTCACCTACGACGAGCTGCTGAAGCGCGACAAGGTGAACATGGATATCTTCTGGCTGAAGGACGAGAGCCTCGAAGCATCCGCCAACCTCCCCGCCCCTGAGGTCATCGCCCGAGACATCGCTGAAGATCTGGAGGCGGCGCTGGAACAATTCGCGACGATCACCGAAGACTTGAAGCCATAGGAACACCCGTACCGGGGTTTCGAGGGGACACCCCGCCATGACTACCCGCGGCTTGAGCGAAGGCCCGGAATGGGCTACAATGCAGGTTCTGCTCGGTACCATCCATCACGTCAATCACAGACATACTGGAGGATTCTATGAGCGTTCGGGTTGGGATTAACGGGTTTGGGCGGATCGGGCGCAACGTGTTCCGGGCCGGCTTCAACCGCCCCGGGATCGAGTTCGTGGCGGTCAACGACCTGCCCACGCCGACGGAAACCCTGGCGCATTTGCTCAAGTATGACTCCATCCTGGGGACCTTCCAGGCGGCGGTCAGCGCGAGCCAAGACGCCGTCGTGGTCAACGGCAAACCCCTCAAGATGTTCACGGCGAAGGATCCCGGGGAAATTCCCTGGGGCGATCTGGGCGTGGACATCGTCATCGAGTCCACCGGCGCCTTCACGGACCGGGAGAAGGCCGCCAAGCACCTGCGCGGCAGCGTCAAGAAAGTCATCATCACCGCCCCGGCCAAGGGCGAGGATCTGACCATCGTCCTGGGGGCGAACGAAAAGCTCTACGATCTCGCCAAGCATCACGTCATCTCCAACGCCTCCTGCACCACCAACTGCGTCGTGCCCATCGCCAAGGTGCTCCATGAGCGCTTCACCATCGTGCGGGCCTTCATGACGACGATCCACTCCTACACCAACGACCAACGCTTGCTCGACCTGGCCCACAAGGACCTGCGGCGGGCCCGCGCGGCCGCGCTGTCGATGATCCCCAGCACGACCGGAGCCGCCAAGACGGTGGGCGTGGTCTTCCCGGAGCTCAAGGGCCGCATCGACGGCTTGTCCATCCGCGTGCCCACCCCCAACGTCTCGATCGTCGACCTCTCGGCCCAGGTGCAGAAAGACGCCACCGTCGAGGAGGTCAACCAGGCCTTCAAGGCGGCGGCGGAGGGTCCCCTGAAGGGGATCCTGCAGTATTGCACCGAGCCGCTCGTCTCGCGGGATTTCAACGGCAATACGCATTCCTGCATCTTCGATGCGACCATGACGGCGGTGATCGACAAGCAGCTCGTCAAAGCCTTCGGCTGGTACGACAATGAATGGGGCTATTCCAACCGGGTCGTGGATCTCATCGAGTACGTGGCGAAGCGCGGCTTGGAATCGAAATCGGCGCCCGCTTCCGCGGCGGCGCGGGCCTGATTCAGACCACGCGCACGATGGTGAGGGCGTCGGCGTCAGGCCCGAACGTCACGGCGACGGCCATCGGCAAAAAAACAGTTCGTGACATCGACCTGGAGGGCAAGCGCGTGGTCATGCGGGCGGATTTCAACGTCCCGCTGGATCAGGCCGGGCGCATCACTGATGAGACCCGCATCCGCGAGACGCTGCCCACCATCGAGTACTGCCTGAAACAGCAGGCGCGGCTCATCCTACTCAGCCATCTGGGACGGCCGGATGGCAAGCGCCTCCCGCAGTATTCGCTCTCCCCCGTGGCGAAGCGGCTCGGGAAGCTGCTCAAGCAGGAGGTGGCGTTTGCGGATGACTGTTTGGGTCCCACGGTCGAGCAGCGCGTCCGCGAGCTGCAGTCGGGCCACGCGCTCGTCCTGGAAAACGTCCGGTTCTATCCTGAGGAGGAACGCAACGACCCGGTCTTCGCCAAGGCGCTCTCCCGGTACGGGGAAGTGTATGTGAACGACGCGTTCGGCACGGCGCATCGCGCCCATGCGTCCACGGAAGGCATCGCGCACCACCTGCCGGCCGTGGCGGGGTTGTTGATGGAGAAGGAGATCCGCTATTTGAGCGCCGCACTCACCAATCCGGCTCGTCCGTTCGTGGCGATCCTGGGTGGGGCGAAGGTCTCAGACAAGATCGTGGTCCTGGAGCGGCTCCTGGAGAAAGTGGACCGGCTGATCATCGGCGGCGGCATGGCCTACACGTTCTTGAAAGCCCAGGGGCACGCCATCGGCGCTTCCAAATTGGAAGCCGATAAGTTGGCCTTCGCCAAGGAGCTCCTGGCGAAAGCCCAGGCGCGCTCGGTGAAGATCCTGCTCCCCCGCGATCACGTCATCACGACGAGCCTGGAGCCGGCCAGTCAGACCAAGACGACTCCGGCGGCGGATATTCCCGAGGGCTGGCTGGGAGTGGATATCGGGCCCAAGACGATCGCGCTGTTTACCGGCGCGCTCGCCGATGCGAAGACCGTCATCTGGAACGGGCCGCTGGGCGTGTTCGAGCAGGAACGGTTTGCCGCCGGCAGCCGGTGCATCGCAAAGATGCTGGCCGGGCTCAAGGGCACGACCATCATCGGGGGCGGGGACACGGCGGCGTGCGTCACCCAGTGCGGCCTGGCCAAGCGCATGAGCCATGTCTCCACCGGCGGTGGAGCGTCGCTGGAGTATCTCGAGGGCAAAGTGCTCCCGGGCATCGCCGTGCTTCAAGATCGATGAGAAAACCGATCGTGGCGGGCAACTGGAAGTGCCACAAGACGACGGCGGAAGCCGTGGAGTTGGTGCGCCAGTTGGCGGCGCGCTTCCCGGCGCGCGGCACTCCCTCGCCAGCGAGGATGGTGCCGGCTCGGTCGCGGGCGTCGCTGGATGGGATGCAGGACGTGGAGACAGTCGTCTGTCCGCCGTTCACGGCGCTCTCAGCCGCCGCCGAGGCGCTGCGCGGATCCACCATCGGATTGGGGGCGCAGGACGTCTTCTGGGAATCGTCCGGAGCCTTTACCGGTGAGATCGCCGTGCCGATGCTGGTCGAGCTGGGGTGCCGCTTCTGCATCATCGGGCACTCCGAACGGCGGCAGTATTTCGGCGAAACGGACGACTCGGTCAATCGCAAACTACGCGCCCTCCTGGCGGCTGGAGTGACGCCGGTCGTGTGCATCGGGGAGACCCTCCCGCAGCGCGAGCAGGGCCAGACGTTCGACGTGCTTCGCCGCCAGTTGGATGGCTCGCTCAAAAGCCTGGCTGCGCCGGAGGGCCAGCGGCTGGTCATCGCGTATGAGCCGGTGTGGGCCATCGGCACGGGGCGCAACGCGACCGCCGCCCAGGCGCAGGAGGCGCAGGCGTTCATCCGCCGGCGGCTCGAAGGGATGTGGACGGCTCAGGCGGCGCAGCAAGTGCGCATCCAATACGGGGGCAGCGTGAACGCCGCCAACGCGTTGGAGCTGTTGCAGCAGGCGGATGTCGATGGCGCCCTGGTCGGCAGCGCCAGCCTGAAAGCGGATTCGTTTGCGGCAATCGTGAAAGCGGCCTCGGAGGCCAAAACAGTCCATAGTCAATAGTCGATAGTCCATAGCAAAGCAAGAAACAGTTTCTGGCGCGTGGCCGCGATCTGTTGTTTTGTACTATGGACTATGGTCTATGGACTACGGACTAGACAAGGGTTGTGAAGAATGGTTTATGGAGTGGTCGTGGTCGTTCATGTGCTTATTTGCCTGGTGCTCATCGGAGTCATCCTGCTGCAAGGAGGACGGGGAGGCCTGTCCGATGCGCTTGGTGGAGCGGCGGCCCAGTCCCTCTTCGGCGGAGGGGTTGCGACTGTCATGACTCGCGCCACGACGATCTGCGCGGGGTTATTCGTCGTGACGTGCCTGTCGCTGGCGTATCTGTCCACCATCAAGGGCCGCTCGGTCATTGAGCAGATGCAGACTGTCGCTCCTGGAAACCTCCCGGTGAATCCTCTGGCGCCGTTTGCCACTCCCGAGCACACAGAGCCGGCTGGGTCGGCGACACCGAGCCAGCCGGAGCCCTCAGCGACATCTGGCACCCAGACGCCTCCGAGTGATTCAAGCGCCTCTCCATAACCAACCACGCTGTTGGCCCCACCACCTGTCTGGGCCTGCCGAAGGCAGGCCGCCCAGGACCTGCGAAATGGAACCTCACATCCTCCTGGGCCAGCCTTCGGCTGATAGACAGGTGGTGGGGTCGGTGCGGCTCATCGGTTTGCTGGCGGTGAGCCTGATGACAGCGCAAGCACTTTCCGCAACACCCCGGACGATTCCGCAGCCAGGCGATACCCTTGCCGCCGGTTCCCTCGGGGACGCCCGCTCGCTCATCCCTATCCTCGCCTCTGACGGCGCCTCGCAAGACATCTGCGGGTTGGTGTTCAATGGGCTCGTGAAATACGCGCCCGATTTGACGCTGGTGGGGGATCTGGCGCAGTCGTGGGACGTCCTGGAAGACGGGTTGGTGATCGTCTTCCATCTGTGGCCCAACGTCCGCTGGCATGACGGCGCGCCGTTCACCGCCGAGGACGTCCGATTCACCTATGAGCGGCTCATCGATTCGGCCATCCCGACGCCCTACGGCGGGGATTTTGAGCGTGTGCAGTCGCTTGAGGTCGTGGACGCGCAGACCGTGAAGGTGCGCTACAAAGAGCCGTTTGCGCCGGCCCTGGCGAGCTGGGGCATGTGGATGATGCCGAAGCATCTCTTGGACGGCGCGGACTGGCACACCACCCCCTTCGCGCGCCATCCAATTGGGACCGGGCCGTACCGGTTCAAACGCTGGAAGACGGGCGAGCTGATCGAGCTCGTCGCCAACCCCGATTATTTCGAGCACCGGCCCTGGCTCGATCGGTATGTCTATCGCATCATCCCGGATCAGGCCACGATGTTCCTGGAGCTCTCCACCCAGCAGGTGGATCTGGCGGGCTTGACCCCCTTGCAGTACCGGCGGCAGACCGGCACGCCGTTTTTCCAGCAGCACTACCGGAAGTTCCGCTACCCCTCGTTTGGCTACACCTACCTGGGCTACAATCTGAAGGATCCGCGCTTCGCGGACCGGCGCGTGCGCCAAGCGCTCAACTACGCCATCAACAAGCAGGAAATCATCGACGGCGTCTTGTTGGGCCTGGGCCGGGTTTCGAGCGGGCCGTTCCCGCCGGAATCGTGGGCCTGCACCGACGCCGTGGCCGCCGCGCCGTACGATCCCGCCAAGGCCACGGCGCTCTTGGCCGAGGCCGGCTGGATCGACCGCGACCGGGATGGCTGGCTGGACCGCGACGGGCGGCCGTTCGCCTTCACGCTGCTGACCAACCAGGGCAACGAACCGCGAAGACAAGCGGCCGAGATCATCCAGCGGCGGCTGAAAGAGATCGGCGTGCGCATGGAGATCCGCGTCTACGAATGGAGCGCGTTCCTGTCACAGTTCATCGACACGCGGAATTTCGAGGCCGTGCTGCTGGGCTGGGGCCTCTCGCGCGATCCGGACCTGTTTGACATCTTCCATTCGTCGAAAACCAAGCCGGGGGAGTTCAACTTCGCCGGCTATGCGAATGAGGAGGTGGACCGGCTCATCGTGGAGGGGCGGCGAACCTTTGATCAGGCGGCGCGCCAGGCGATCTACCGCCGCATCCACGAGCTGATCTATGAGGATCAGCCGTACCTGTTTCTCTACGTGCCGGACGCCTTGCCGGTCGCGCATGCGCGCGTGCGCAACGTCGTGGCCACGCCCATCGGCATCGGCTACAATCTGATCGACTGGTACGTCCCGCAGGCTGAGCAACGCTATGCCCACTGGCGCCTCGAACCTTAGGGGGCAGCGGGCCCTGCCGCTGCGCCACCCCGCCGTCCTCGCCGCGCCGCAGCCTTCGCGCGTCGTCGGCTGCGGACGGCCGGGGGCCCCGGCTCCGCGTCACCCGCTGCCCAACGACTGAATGATTGGCTACCTGGTTCGACGTGCGCTCGGACTCATCCCGCTGTTGTTCGGGATCACGCTGTTGTGCTTTGTCGTGATCCATCTCACGCCGGGGGACCCCACAATCGCCGGCGGAGAGCTTAACCCCAAAATCTCGCTTCAGGCGCGGCAGCGCATCATCGAGTTCTACGGCCTGCACGATCCGCTGCCGGTGCAGTACAAGCGTTGGGTGAAGCGGTTGCTCACGCTGGACTTCGGGCGCTCCCTCACGGACAACCGGCCGGTGATGGACACCATCGCCGAGCGCATCCCCATCACCCTGACGATCAACATCCTCTCGATGCTGCTCATCTTTCTGGTGGCGCTGCCGATCGGGGTCATCGCGGCGGCCAAACCGCAAGGAGGGTTTGACCAAGCCACGACGGTCCTGGTCTTCGTGGGGTTTTCGACGCCGACCTTCTGGCTGGCGCTGGTGCTGATGCGCTGGCTGGGGGTGCAGGGGCAGTGGCTGCCGGTCTCCGGCTTGCACAGCCTGGGCTACGAACAATGGCCTTGGTGGCAGCAGGCCTGGGACGCGGGGCGGCACTTGGCGCTGCCCGTCGGGGTCTCGGCCTTCGGCGGCTTGGCCGGGATGGCGCGCTATATGCGCGGCAGCATGGTGGAAGTCCTGCAGCAGGACTACATCCGCACCGCGCGCGCCAAAGGCCTGCCGGAGCGGCTGGTCTTGTTCCGGCACGCGCTGCGCAACGCCCTGCTGCCCATCATTACGATCCTGGGGTTGTCGGTGCCGGGGCTGCTGGGGGGCAGCGTGATCTTCGAGACCATCTTCGCCATTCCGGGTCTTGGGCGGTTGTACTACGACGCGGTGATGGCCCGGGATCTGATGACCGTGATGGGGCTCTTGACGATCAGCGCCATCCTGACGCTGCTGGGCAATCTCCTGGCGGATGTGGCCTATGCGTCTGCGGACCCGCGCATTCGGGTCGGGCGGCACTCATGAATCGACGGGCCGCGCTCTGGTGGGTGTGGATTGGTGCCAGCATCGTCATCCTGCTCGCTGTCGTCGCAGTCGCCGCTCCGTGGTTGGCCACGCATGATCCCGACGCCATCAACCTCCCCCATGCGTTGCAGCCCCCCTCGACGACGTACTGGCTCGGCCCGGACAGTCTAGGGCGCGATCTGTACAGCCGCCTCGTGTTCGGCTCCCGCATCTCGCTCCTGGTGGGCATCGGTGCCGTGGGCGTGGCGATCCTGATCGGCGTCGCGCTGGGATTGATCGCCGGCTGGTACGGCGGGTGGGTGGACAGCCTGCTCATGCGCGGGGTCGACGTCATGCTGTGTTTCCCGACGTTTTTCCTGCTGCTGGCGATCGTGGCGCTGGTGGGGCAGAGCGTGGCCAACATCATTCTCGTCATCGGCCTGACCGGGTGGATGGGGGTGGCGCGCCTGGTGCGGGCGGAGGCGTTGAGCCTCAAAGAGCGCGAGTTCATCCAGGCGGCGCGCGTCCTGGGCATGAGCGACGCGCGGGTCATGTGGCGGCACCTGCTGCCCAACGCCCTCTCGCCGGTGCTGGTGAGCGCGACGCTCGGCATCGGTTCGGCGATTCTGGTGGAGTCGGGTTTAAGTTTTCTGGGGCTCGGGGTTCAGCCGCCCACGCCGAGCTGGGGCAACGTCCTGATTGACGCGAAAGGCACCCTGGGGGTGGCCTGGTGGCAGACCGTCTTTCCCGGCGCCACGATTCTCTTCACCGTGCTGGGATTCAACCTGTTGGGCGAAGGGTTGCGTGAGTGGTTGCGACGATCCTGAAAAGTCCATAGTCGATAGTCCATAGTCGATAGTAGAACGCAAAGAAAAGGCATCATCTATGGACTACGGACTATGGACTACGGACTCACCGATGCTGTTGGACATTCGGCACTTGACTGTGGACTTTGAGACCGGCACGCAGCGCGTGCGCGCCGTGAATGACGTCTCGCTTGCGATCGAGCGGGGGGAAGCCGTCGGGTTGGTGGGAGAATCCGGATCAGGCAAAACGACGCTGGGGTTGGCGATCAGCCGCTTGCTGCCGGAGCCGCCGGCGCGCATCCGGGCCGGGGAAATCGAATTCGAGGGACAGGATCTGTTGCGATGTCCTCAAGACGCGCTCTACCGCGTGCGGGGCGGCCGCATCGCCTATGTGTTTCAGGAGCCCTCGGCGTCGCTCAATCCCGTGATGACGGTCGGGCGTCAGCTCGTTGAGATGGTCCAGTTGCACACGCCCTTGCGGGGAGCGGCGGCCCGGCGGCGGGCAGTGGACCTGCTGGATCGCGTCGGGATTCCTGCGCCGGGCGAGCGGCTGCAGAGCTTCCCGCATGAGCTCTCCGGCGGGATGAAGCAGCGCGTGATGATCGCGATGGCGATCGCCGCGGGACCTCGACTGGTGGTCGCGGATGAGCCGACGACGGCCCTCGATGTGACGTTGGAGCGGCAGATCGTCGGGCTCCTCCAGCGCCTGCAGCAGGAGCTGGGCCTGAGCCTCTTGATCATCAGCCACAACATCCATCTCGTGAAGCGCCTGGCCAACCGTATGGCCGTCATGTGGGAAGGGCGGATCGTGGAAGACGGTCCGACGGCGCAGGTGCTCGCAAATCCCCGGCATGATTACACGAAACGCTTGCTCGCTGCTCAGCCCCATGTCGCGGCCCTTGATGAGTCATAGTCATGCTGTGCCAGTCGTCTCGCCCCGTCGCTTCGCGGCAACGCTCCCCCGGCCCCAGCGTGGCCGGGGTTCGCTCGCCTCCGCGCCTCGCTCGTCCCATATGTTGAAGGCTCGGGGACACCGTGCCCGCTTCGGCGCTCCAGACGTGCCGCTCACCGAGGGGCTCGCCGCCTGGCAACTGTACATGACCCGTGATGGGCAGCGGTAGGACCCGCTGCCCCCAGCTTAGATACCGCGTCGCGAAGGGGCGAGACGCCTAAGACTATAGATTATGGAACCTCAGCAACCGTTGCTCGAATTAGTGAATGTGACCAAGCAGTTCCCGTATCGGGCCGGTCCCTTCCGCCGTCAGGCCGGCTCGATCACGGCCGTCGCCGGCGTCAACCTCACGATTCAGCCTGGCGAGATCGTCGGTCTCGTCGGAGAATCCGGGTGCGGCAAGACCACGCTGGCCAAACTGATCTGCGGCCTTGAGCCGGTGACGGCAGGGGAGATTCGCTACCAGGGACAGCTCCTCACCAACGGCCATCGCCCGCCCCGGCATCTTCGCCGGGAGCTCCAGCTCGTGTTCCAGGACCCGACCAGCTCCCTCGACCCGACCCAGCGGGTCGGGAGTGCGTTGAGCGAGCCGCTGGTGGTGCATCGGCTGGCGACCGGCGCGTCGCAGCGACAGCGGCGCGTGCAACAGCTCCTCGAGCAGGTGGGGATGCCCGCCCATTACGCCCGGCGCTATCCGCGCGAGCTCAGCGGCGGGGAACGCCAACGCGTGGCGATTGCGCGGGCGCTGGCGGTCGAGCCGCGCCTGCTCATCCTGGATGAGCCGGTGGCCTCGCTGGATGTGTACGTAGGGTCGCAGGTCCTGGACTTACTCAAGCGGATCCATCAGGAACGGCGCCTGTCGTATCTGCTGATTTCGCATGACCTGCGCGTGATCGGCTCGATGTGCCAGCGGGTGTCGGTGATGTACCTCGGGCGTCTGGTGGAGGCCGCGCCGGCGCATCAGCTCTTCCGCCAGCCCTGGCATCCCTACACCGAGCTCTTATTGGAAGCGGCCGGCTTGCGCTCCGGCGCCATCGAGGATCGCGGAGAATTGCCCTCGCCGCTGTCTCCGCCGTCCGGCTGTCCCTTCCGCACGCGCTGTCCTCTAGCCCAGCCGGTCTGCGCCGAGGAGGATCCCGCCTTGCTGCAGAAAGCCCCCCAGCGCTTCGTCGCTTGTCACTTCCGTCCCTGACAACTCCGCACTATAGGCTTTCAATGGCCCAGTGGTTTTGCTACACTTTGTTCTGCTCCTCTCAAATTGCACCCCTTCACCGTCACCCGTCTAGCCCGGGAAGGCAAACTGCCAGCTTTTAAGGTCGGGGGAGTCTGGCGGTTTCGGAAGGATCAGTTTGAGCGCTGGGTTGAGAGTAAGACTGCAGCTAAACTGAAAACCAGTAGATAACCCATGGCTAGGACAAGCACGGCTACCAAGCGAGCACGAAAGAACAATCAGGCAGGCAATGGCGCCAACCTGGGGTTTGAAGAAAAACTCTGGCAGGCCGCCGACAAGATGCGGGGCCACATGGACCCAGCCGAGTACAAGCATGTGGCCTTGGGGCTCATCTTCCTCAAGTACATTTCGGATGCCTTCGAGCAGCGCCAAGCCGAACTCGCCAAGGAACAAGGGGCTGATCCCGAGGATCGAGACGAGTACCTGGCCGAGAATGTCTTCTGGGTGCCCAAGCAAGCCCGCTGGAAGAATCTTCAGGCCAACGCCAAGCAGCCAACCATCGGCAAGCTCCTCGACGATGCCATGGTGGCTATCGAGAAGGAGAACCCTTCACTCAAAGGTGTTCTTCCCAAGGAGTACGCTAAGCCCGAATTGGATAAGTATCGGCTGGGAGAACTCATTGACCTTGTCGGTACGATTGGGCTGGGCGATAAAGAAAGTCGTTCCAAGGATATCCTCGGGCGGGTCTATGAGTATTTCCTGAGCAAATTCGCCAGCGCGGAAGGTCGGAAAGGCGGGGAATTTTACACACCCCGCTGCGTGGTGCGGCTTCTCGTCGAGATGATCGAACCGTTCAAGGGGCGCGTGTACGACCCCTGTTGCGGCTCAAGTGGCATGTTTGTCCAAAGCGAGGAATTCATCCGGGCGCATGGCGGGCGGCTCGGGGACATCGCGATCTATGGCCAGGAATCGAATCCGACCACCTGGCGAATGGCCAAGATGAATCTGGCGATCCGAAGCATCGAAGCGAATCTTGGCCCGCAGAACGCCGATACCTTCCACAACGATCTCCACAAGGACCTCAAGGCAAACTTCATCCTCGCCAATCCGCCGTTTAACGTGAGCGATTGGGGCGGCGAGCGGCTGCGCAGCGATGTGCGCTGGAAATACGGTGCTCCACCGGTTGGCAATGCGAACTTCGCTTGGGTCCAGCACATGATTCATCATCTCGCACCGAATGGGATCGCTGGTTTCGTGTTGGCCAATGGCTCCATGTCGTCCAATCAATCCGGGGAAGGAGACATCCGAAAGGCCATCATTGAAGCGGACCTGGTGGACTGCATGAT
>OBEQ011884780.1_pt1 | contig 14495 bp, 14 predicted proteins | sample 1670901 | NCBI WGS metagenome assembly OBEQ01 (sample SAMEA104232315, study PRJEB22302) | groundwater metagenome | biome: forest; feature: aquifer; material: groundwater | place: USA | collected 2011-08-07 | depth 5.4 m
CGCCGCAAGGCCATGCTCGAGGACATCGCGATCCTCACCGGCGGCAAGTGCATCACCGAGGACCTCGGCCTCAAGCTCGAGAACCTCACCATTGCTGAGCTCGGCAAGGCCAAGCGCATCGTCATCGACAAGGAGAACACGACCATCGTCGAGGGCTCCGGCAAGTCGGCTGACATCCAGGGGCGCGTCAAGCAGCTCCGCCGCCAGATCGACGAGACCACCAGCGATTACGACCGCGAGAAGCTCCAGGAGCGCCTCGCCAAGCTCGCGGGCGGCATCGCCGTCATCAATGTCGGCGCCTCCACCGAGGTCGAGATGAAGGAGAAGAAGGCCCGCGTCGAAGACGCCCTCCATGCCACGCGCGCTGCGGTGGAAGAGGGTATTGTCGCCGGCGGCGGCGTCGCCCTGCTCCGCACCATCAAAGCCATCGAGGCCCTCAAGCTCGAGGGTGACGAGGCTTTCGGCGCCCAGATCGTGCGCCGCGCCATCGAGCACCCGATCCGCGCGCTCTGCGCCAACGCGGGCGTCGACGGCGGCGTGGTGGTCAAGGAAGTCCTGGCCTCCAAGGGCAACGTGGGCTACAACGTCGCTACGGACGAGTTCGAGGATCTCGTGAAGGCTGGCGTGGTTGACCCGACGAAGGTCACCCGCACCGCGCTGCAGAACGCGGCCTCGATCGCCGGTCTCCTCCTGACCACCGAGTGCATGATCACCGAGATCCCGGAGAAGAAGGAAGCTCCGGCCGGCGGCGGCCACGGCGGCGGCGGCATGGGCGGCATGGATTACTAACCCTTCGACCAGCTCAGGGCAGGGTCCCTCGCTACACTTCAAGGCGCGCTCTCAGGAGCGCGCCTTTTTTGCGCCGGTCATTGCGAGAAGTGCAACGCCGTGGCAATCCAGCGATCCCTTCAGCAGATCATCCAGCGGATTGCTCGCCTTGTCCACTAGCGGGTGCATGTAGCCGGAGGTGGTCTCGAGGGAAACATGTCCCCTCAGTTGCCGCAGCGCATCAATCGGTTCTCGCGAATGCGTGGATATCACCGAGCGGCTTGCCCAGCACTGACCCCTGCTGTCCTCCCCGGGCTCAAGTAGTCTATTAAACTACTAACCTCCCGGCGGTCGCGGTGGCCTGGTGGCGGTTGAGGGCGGGCGGCCCGGCCGCTTCATCTCTTTGTGGTGACGGATACGGTCTGAAATTCGCAAGAATTCGCGCGATTCGCGGAAAGCCATCCTCAGCTTGAACGCTGGCGAAAAAGGTGTAGCTCCCTCGCATGGAACTCGTGAAGCAGTATCTTGAAAGGGCGGCGGACATCATCGGCGAGCGCACGCCCGATGAAGAAAGGTATGACCGCGAAGTGGTGCGCTGGCTCGAGAAGGGAAAGCCCATCAAGAAAGCCATTGCGAAAGCGAATGAGAAGTTTCCGAAGGAAGCGCTTCAAGCCGATGATTCGGTGCTTGGCGATATCCAGGCCCGCTACGAGTATCTGCTGGAACACGAAAGGATCATGCGCCGCTTGAAGCGATGAGACGAACGGAGCCCGACCAGACCGCCAGAGAACAACGCGCGGGATGTGACCTAAATCGCATGTGCCGTTGTTCACCTCTTCGCCCGTGGGGCTCCCGCCTCGGTTCACCCATCGCTTCCGCTCCGGGCCGGCCCATTCGGCAAGCTCAGGGCAGGATGCTCGAAGGCGCATTTCGGCAGATGACGCCTGATCACTCATTCGAAGCGCGCGAAGCGAAGACCGTGATGACTGACCGATTCGAGTTTAGTTCGCCGTTCGGCGTTCTCGGTCGAATGGTTGATCGCGTTTTTCTCGAAAGCTCCATGCGCCGCTTCATTGAGAAGCGGAATGCGATTTTGAAGCGCACGGCGGAATCCGACGAATGGAAGAAATACCTCAAACAGCCCAACAAGTCAGCCACAGCGAACGCGCTTGATCTCACCTGAATCGCCGATGATGCTTCCGCTTGCATGGCCCAGTTATTCAAAAGAGACGGCTCGCCCGCCCGGCGGGCGTGGCTGATCTGAGGCGTTCGGCAAAGAATTATCTATGGCAGAATACGGCGAGTGGAATCAGAAAGGGGCGACCCTGAGCGATGTGACTGCCCAGAAAGAGTATGGCGTCAGCCACGACTTCATCGTGAAAGGCATTCGGTCCGGGAAGCTCGAATATAGAGAGGGGGCGATATGGGGGAATCCCTACCTCAGGCTTTTGAGGAGCCAGCTTGAGCGATACATCGCGGCGGAACTTGGCAGAGATCGCTTACTGCGTGGCAAGAACCAAACGGAGCTACGCAAGATCAAGAAAGAAATCGCTGGCTTAAAAAAGCAACTGGCCGAGCTGGAAGCGCGCAGAGCGCAGATAGAGGGCGGGGTGCAAAAATGAAAGGCAGAAAAGTGCCGAACTTAGAGAGTGCTGTGGAGCGAAGCCGACACAGGACGCTGGATGAACAAGCCCATCACTACCAAGAAAAAGACGTCCGGCGGGCCATCGCCACCACCAAGGAATCCAAGCCATGAAAAATAAAGCCACTCCCGCCACCATCAAGGCAGAGGCCCGCGGAGAAAGCCTCAACCGCTTCGTCGCCGAGGCCATCGCTCACGCCTGAGGCTGAAAAAGTTCGTCAGGTCGCGGATGTTGAGGTCCAAGTGAATCCCCAACCACGGCGAGGTCGCCGTGGCTCCAGTTGGAGAATCCTGCATCGCATCGAATACACCCGCCCCGGGGCCAGGGCACAGACGGAGAAAACGCTTATGGCTTCACGCAATGATTGGATCCGCTGGCCGGCCCTGGTGGGGCGGCTGGTTTTGGCTGGTTGCTGGTTGGTGGAACCGGCTCTCATGGTTTCGGCGTCCGACGAAGTCCCGGTTGCAGGCAGCATCGAGGCGGCGGAACGGATCGACGCGTTGCGCGCCGAGATCGCACGGCACGACGAATTGTATTTCAAGCAAGCCGCCCCGGTCATCAGCGATGCCGACTACGATCAGCTGAAGCAGGGATTGATCGCGCTGGAACGGGACCATCCCGACCTGGCGCGCGGTGAGGCGGCTGTGGGCGATGACCGGTCGGGCCGGTTTCCGGTTTTTCTCCACCGCCAGCGAATGCTGAGCCTGAACAAAAGTTACACCGAGGCCGAGTTGCGGGCGTTTGATGCGCGGCTGAGGCGCGCGCTGGGAGAGCGGGAGCTCGAATACGTGGTGGAGCCGAAATACGACGGCGTCGCGATCAGCGTGACCTATGAAAAGGGCCGGTTGGTGAGGGGCGTGACGCGGGGCGACGGCGAGGAGGGAGACGATGTCACCGCCAACGTGCGCACGATCCGCGGACTGCCGCGGGCATTGCGGGTGCTGTCACCCGGGGGCGGGGCGAACGCGATTCCGGAGGTGATTGAGCTGCGCGGGGAGATTTTCATCGGCTTCGCCGAGTTCGCTCGGATCAATCGCGAACGCGAAAGTGCCGCCGAAACGCCCTTTGCCAGCCCGCGAAACCTGGCCGCCGGCACACTCAAGCGGCTGGACGGGGTGGACGCGGCTCCGCGTTGCCTGGAGATTGTGTTCTACGGCCTCGGCGCCTGCGAGCCGCGGGCCGCCCGTCCGGACTCCCAACTGGCGTTGCTGCGACAATTGCGGGCGTGGGGGGTGCCGACGATTGAAAATTTCCAATTGCTCCAGGGAGCCGACGCGCTCTGGCAGACGGTGACGGACATGGGCCGCGAGCGGGCCAGGTTTTCCTTTCCGACCGATGGAGCCGTGGTGAAGCTGAATTCCGGCGCGCTGCAAGATCGGCTGGGCGCGAGCAACCAGGCCCCGCTTTGGGCTATTGCGCACAAATTTGCTCCCGACCGGGCGCAGACCCGGCTGCAGGCGATTACGCTTCAGGTTGGACGGACCGGGGTGCTGACACCGGTGGCGGAGCTTGCCCCGATCCAATTGGGCGGGGTCACGGTATCGCGCGCTTCGCTCCACAACCGCGGCGAGATAGCTCGGCGCGACATCCGGATGGGAGACTATGTCTACGTGGAAAAGGCGGGTGAGATCATCCCGGCGGTCACCGGGGTAAACTTCAGCCGGCGGGTGGAGGGAAGCGAACCTTACGCCTTTCCCGCGACATGCCCGGCTTGCCAGGCTCCACTGGTTCAACTGCCCGCAGCGGCCGCGGTGCGGTGTCCGAATGCCACCTGTCCCGCGCAGGTGCGGCGGCGCGTCGAGCATTTTGCCTCGGACGCCTGCGTGAATATCGCCGGATTGGGTCCGGCATTGATTGGCAAACTGGTGGACAAGGGATGGGTTGGGAGCGTGGCTGATCTCTACCGGCTGCGGCGTGAGGATTTGCTGACCTTGGGCACCAGCGTCGGGAAATCCACGGATCGCCTGATCGCGGCGATTGAGAAGAGCAAACGGGCCGAGCTATGGCGTTTTATTCACGGGCTGGGCATTCCGCAGGTAGGGGAGGTCGCGGCCCGTGATCTTGCCCGGCGCTTTGGTGGGCTGGCCGCGCTGGCCCGGGCGGAACGGACGGATTTCAAACCGGTGGGAGGTCCGGAAACCTCGCGTATGGGCGAGGCGGCGATGACCGCCATTCTGACCTATTTCGCGCAACCCGAAAACCGAGCGGTGGTGGCGGCCTTGCTCGAGTTGGGCGTGCGACCGGTGGCGCCGGAGATTGAAACGGGCCGGCCATTGGCAGGGAAAGTTCTTGTTTTGACCGGGGCGCTGCCGACTCTCACGCGTGGGCAGGCAGCCACCCGGATTGCCGCAGCGGGTGGAACGGTTGCTGCCGGCGTGAGCCGAAGGACCGACTATGTCGTGGCGGGCGAAGGCAGTGGCGCCAAACTCGCCGCGGCCCGTTCGCTCGGCGTGGCCGTGATCGATGAGGCGGAATTGCTGCGACTGTTGGGCGAGGACTGAAAAGCGGGCTGAATTCCGGTGATGCCGGTGACCAGTGATTGAAGGGTTGGGCGACCGCGTGGTGTTAAGCCCCCGGGATGGCGCATCCGCCAACCGATCCTCACCATGCTTTTCTCAAGATTTGTTTCCGGGCCTGCTAGGTCGCGCTTAGGGTGGCGTTGGTTGCTTCCACTGGGATTGAGCCTGCTGGCGGCATCGGCCGGCCCCGGCCGTCCTGCAGCGCCAGATGGCATGGTCGATGACGGCGCCGAACCTGTATTCAAATACCTGCTTTATCTGCGCAACGGCTATAACCCGGATGCGGCGGCCAAGTGGCCGCTGATGGTTTTCCTGCACGGTTCCGGTCAACGCAGAACGGATGTGGAAAGGGTGGCAGGCAATGGACCGCCCGGATTGATCGAGCAGGGGCGCGATCATCCCTGCATCGTGGTTTCGCCCCAGTGTTCCAGTTTGTGGTGGTCCGCTGCCGATTTGCAGCCATTCGAGCCTTCTGTACCGCCGCCGCCCTGCGTGCCGCCCCTGCCGCCCGAGGCCGAGCCGGCGTCGCCGCCATTGGGGCCGCCGCCCGGGTAGCTCTTGCCAGAAACCGGTGGAGCGTGTTCCGTGGGCGGGCATGGAAATCATCTTTCTCGGCACGGGCACATCCCAGGGGGTGCCCATGATCGCCTGCCAGTGCAATGTGTGCACCTCGCCCGATCCGCGGAACCATCGGACGCGGTCGGGCATGCACATCGTGATGGATGGCTTGCACATTCAGGTGGATGCGTCGCCGGAATTCCGGATCCAATGTCTGCGGGAGAAGATCGATCGGCTGGATTTCTTCATCCTGACGCACGGGCATTCGGATCACATCATGGGCATGGATGACCTGCGGCGTTTTTGTGATTTGCGCGGCGGCACCGCCCTGACGGTGTATTCGACCGATGAAGGACTGAACCGGGTCCTCTCCATCTACCCCTATGCAATCGTGGAACGGCCGGTGTCCTTGGGCTATGCGGCGTTCAGTCTGGAGCAGATGCCGTCGGTGCTCGAACTGCCGCAAGGGATCATTCGCTCCACGCTGCTCCCCCACGGCGGCATCAACTCGCTTGGCCTGATTTTCGAGGAAAAGTCGTCCGGCAGGAGATTCGTCTATTACAACGACTGCAAACGCCTCCCCCGGGAAGCGATCGCTTTGGCCCAAGGCGCCGACGTGGTGGTGCTCGACGGTCTGCGGGTCGATCCGCACCCCGCGCACATGAGCATCGAGGAAGCCTGCGCCGCTGCCGTCGAAATCGGCGCGCCGAGCACCTTCCTGACCCATCTCACTCATCGCATTGATCACGGCGAATGGCAGGCGAAACTTCCGGCCGGGGTGCAAATGGCCTACGATGGGCTCAGGCTGAAACTTTGAGTCAGACGGAGCCCCCCGGCGATTGCCGGCCGGCCTCACCGTGTCCCGCCCCCCCGGCACGACCGGTATAAAGTATGACACAAACCGCGTAGATAGAGCTTGCTATAAATCCCACTGAACTAGTGTAGATTAAGTTAGATCAAACATGAAACTCTCGAAGCGCGGCGAATACGCCCTCCGTTCCCTCATTAACCTTGGCATTGCCGCCAAAGTGGGGCGGTCGTTGCTGCCGGTCGCCGAATTGGCCAAGGCCGAGGAGCTGCCGGTTAAGTTCCTGGAGCAGGTGATGCAGCAGCTGCGCGAAGCCGGTTACGTGGAAAGCGTGCGGGGCAAACACGGAGGATATCGCCTCGCGAAACCTGCCGCGCAGGTGGTGGTCGGCCAGATTGTGCGTTTGATCGACGGACCCTTGGCGCCGATCGGCTGCGTGAGCCAGACCGCTTATGAGCCCTGCAACTGCCCGGACCAGGAGCACTGCGGCCTGCGCATGCTGATGCTTGATGTGCGCAATGCCATCGCCGCGATCCTCGACCGCTATACGCTCGCGGACATCGTCGAGGTTACCACGCGCAAGATGGTCACCAGCGGCCGGCCCCTGCCATTCGGTCCGAATGAAGCCGCGTTCACCGCAGGCAAAACCCGGTCACCGCGGATCCGCGCGGTGGTCAATAGCCCAACCGAGGGCGTCATCCATCAGCTGCTCGGAGACTACGCGATATGAACAAGTCCGCTCCTCCAACCGTCGGCAATTCCACCTGCGCCGCCCTTGCCTGCGTCATTCTGTGGGCCGGCCCGCCGACCCTGTCCGCTTCCGACGCGGATGAAATCCGGCTTTTGCGCGAGCAGATCAGCCAGCTCGACCAGAAGCTGCGCATTCTCGAGCGCAACCAGGAGCTCAAGGACGAAGCCGCGGTCGCGGCCGCCAAGGCCGCGCCCAAGATCACGGCGAGCGATGGCCGGATCGAAATCGCCTCTGCCGACGGAGCGAACTCACTGCGGCTTCGCGGCCTCCTGCAGGTGGATCATCGCTGGTATGACGCGGCCAACCGGCCGGCGGACACTTTCCTGCTGCGCCGTGCCCGGTTGGGTTTCGATGGCCGGTTCAACAACTTTCTCCAATATGCGGTCCAGGCCGAGCTGGCCGGCACCGTCCAGGTGCTCGATGCCAATATCAACGCCGTCATCACGCCGGCCTTTCAGGTGCGCATCGGCAAGTTCAAGAGCCCGGTCGGCCTGGAGCAGCTCCAGGCCGATCCGGTCGCCTTCTTCAACGAGCGCTCGGTCGCGACCAACCTCACGTCCGGCCGCGATGTGGGCCTGCAGCTCCACGGCGACGTCCTCAACAAACGCCTGAACTACACGCTCGCGCTCCTCAACGGAGTCCCCGACGGTGGCAACAATGTCACCGGCAGCACGGACTTCGATGACCACAAGACCGTCGCCGTGCGCCTCTTCACCACGCCGTTCGTCAACGACAAGGATGCGGTGCTCAACGGCCTCGGGGCCGGCTTTGCGATCAGCTCCGGCGACTACTCGACCGCGGCCGGCCGCGCGGCCAGTTACCGCACGGACGGCCAGCAGACGTTCTTCACCTACCTGACCAGCACGGCCACGACGGCCGACAATGTCAGCGCGGCGGGCCGGGGATTCACTTATTCGCTCCAAGCCTATTTCTACCGCGGACCTTTCGGCCTGCTCGCCGAATACGTCGGCTCTTCCCTCGAACTGCAGCGCGGCACTGGCCGGGTGCGCGCTGCCTGCCACCACGCTTACAACCTATCTGTCGGCTACGTGCTGACCGGCGAGGATTCCACCTACCGCGGCGTCACGCCCAAGACCTCCTTCAATCCCTCGGCCGGAACCTGGGGAGCATTTGAAGTGGTCGCCCGCGTGGCCGGTGTGGACGTCGATGACACGGTCTTCAGCGGCGGCGCCGCCGGGCGTCTCGCCGATCCCGACGTCAGCGCGACGAAGCTGACCGCCGTCGGCTTGGGCGTGAACTGGTATCTGTCGAAAAGCGCGCGCGCCGGCTTCAACTTTTACCGCAACGCATTCGATTTGGCGCCGGGAGCCTCGCCGAGCGCGACCGCTTTGATCGGCGACGATGAAACCACCTTCATCAGCCGCTTCCAGGTGACCTTCTGATCTCAGCCGCCATTCCGTCATGAAACTGAAAAACATTTTGCTGGGTGCGCTTGTTGTCATCGCAACCGTGCTCGCTTCCGCCAAGTCGGTGGAGCTCCTCAACGTCTCCTACGATCCGACGCGGCAACTCTATACTGAATTCAACAAGGCCTTCGCCCGGCACTGGAAGGCGAAGACGGGTGACGACGTCACCATCAAGCAGTCGCACGGCGGCTCGGGCAAACAGGCCCGCGGGGTGATCGATGGACTGCCCGCGGACGTGGTCACCCTGGCCCTCGCCGGCGACATCGATGCGCTTGGCAGTGTCGCCCAAATGGTCCCGCCGGACTGGCAAAAGCGTTTGCCCCACAATTCCTCTCCCTACACGAGCACGATCGTGTTCGTCGTCCGCAAGGGCAACCCCAAGGGCATCAAGGACTGGGACGATCTCGCGAAACCCGGCATTGCCGTGGTGACGCCGAACCCGAAAACCTCGGGTGGAGCCCGCTGGAATTACCTCGCCGCCTGGGAATTCGCCCGGCGCAAGTTGGGCGGCGACGACCAGGCCAGGGAGTTGGTCGCGAAGATTTTCAAGAACGTTCCCGTGCTCGACTCGGGCGCCCGCGGTTCCACGACCACTTTCGTCCAGCGCGGCATCGGCGATGTCTTCATTTCCTGGGAGAACGAGGCCTTCCTGGCGCTGAAGGAATTTGGCGCCGACAAGTTTGAGATCGTGGCGCCTTCGCTCAGCATCCTCGCCGAGCCGTCGGTCACGGTGGTGGACAAGGTGGCGAAGAAGAAGGGCACCGTGGAGGTGGCCACGGCCTATCTGGAATATCTCTACTCGGACGAGGGGCAGGACATCGCCGGCCGGAATTTCTACCGGCCCGTCTCCGCGGCGGTGGCGGCAAAGTATGCGGACAAATTTCCGAGGATCGAGCTCTTCACCATTGAAGCGGCCTTTGGCGGCTGGGCCAGCGCCCAGAAAACCCACTTTGCTGATGGCGGCACGTTCGACCAGATTTATAGTCGGTAGTTGCCCCGGAAGGCCTTTTTCCCCGACGCTCAGTCCTCGATCCAACGTTCCCGACCCCTGATGACTCCTTTCGGCAAACGACGCAACGTGCTTCCCGGCTTCGGTCTTTCGCTGGGTTTCACGCTGGCCTATCTTGGCCTGATTGTGCTGATCCCGCTGGCGGCCGCCTTCATCAAGACCGCGGGCATGTCTTGGACGGATTTCACGGCGGCCGTGACGTCGCCGCGCGTGCTCGCGTCGTATCGACTGAGCTTTGGGGTGTCGCTGCTCGCCGCGTTGGTGAACGCCTTTTTTGGCGGGATCCTTGCGTGGGTGCTGGTGCGTTACACTTTTCCGGGCCGGAAGGTGGTGGACGCGCTCGTCGATCTGCCCTTTGCGCTGCCGACCGCCGTGGCAGGCATCGCGCTGAGTGCCATCTATGCCAGGAACGGCTGGGTGGGGCAGTGGCTGGAGCCGCTCTGGGCGGCGGGACTGCGCCAGCTGTCCGCATGGGTGCCCTGGATCGACTGGACGGACTGGCTCGGCGCCAACATCGCCTTCGACCGGCCGGGCATCTTCCTCGCGCTGACCTTTGTGGGGTTGCCGTTTGTGGTGCGCACGCTGCAGCCCGTGCTGGCGGAGCTGGAACCCGAGTTGGAGGAAGCCGCCGCGACGCTCGGCGCCAACCGGTGGCAGACGATGACGCGCGTCATCCTGCCCGAATTGCTGCCGGCCTTGATCACCGGGTTCGCCCTGGCCTTCGCCCGGGCGCTGGGGGAATACGGTTCGGTGGTCTTCATTGCGGGCAACATGCCGCTGCATTCGGAAATCACGCCGTTGCTCATCATCACCAAGCTCGAGCAATACGACGTTCGCGGGGCGACGGCGATTGCGGTCGTCATGCTCGTGGCCTCGTTCGTCCTGCTGCTGCTCATCAACCTGCTCCAGAAATGGAGCCGTCGCTACTATCGCGTCTGAGCCATGGCCGCCCTGACCACCACAACCCCATTCCCCGGCAAACGACCGCCGGCCCGCAGCGCGGGTCCCCGCGTCATCCGCAATCCCCTGTGGGTGCGCATTGTCTTCATGGCGATCGCGCTCCTCTTCGTCGCATGCTTCCTGGTGTTGCCGCTCGTGGCGGTGTTCACCGAAGCGTTGCGCAAGGGGGTGGGGGCTTACTTTCAGTCGTTCACCGATCCCGACATGCTCAGCGCGCTTCGGCTCACCTTGCTGACGGCGGCGATCGCGGTGCCGGCGAACCTGGTCTTCGGCGTGGCGGCAGCCTGGAGCATCGCCAAGTTCGATTTCCGCGGGAAAAGCCTGCTCATCACGCTCATCGATCTGCCCTTTGCCGTGTCCCCGGTCATCTCGGGTTTGATCTATGTGCTGGTCTTCGGCCTGCAGGGCTGGCTCGGGCCCTATCTCGAGGCCGGCACTCATCCCTGGTTCGGCGAGTGGTTCAACCAGCAGGACATCCGGATCATCTTTGCCGTGCCCGGCATCGTGCTGGCCACCATCTTCGTGACGTTCCCCTTCGTGGCGCGCGAGCTGATCCCACTCATGCAGTCCCAGGGCAACGACGAGGAATACGCCGCCCTGACCCTCGGGGCGAGCGGCTGGCAGACCTTCTGGCGTGTCACCGTGCCCAACATCAAGTGGGGCCTCTTTTACGGTGTCATCCTTTGCAACGCCCGCGCCATGGGTGAATTCGGGGCGGTGTCGGTGGTCTCCGGCCACATCCGCGGCGAGACGAACACCATGCCGCTGCACGTCGAGATCCTCTACAACGAATACAACTTCGTCGCCGCCTTCGCGGTGTCCTCGCTGCTGGCGCTGCTGGCGCTGGTCACACTTATGCTAAAAAGTCTGGTTGAATGGCGCGCGCAACGCGGGTTGGCTTATTCCCCATGAGCGTTCAGGTTGACCACATCCGCAAGACCTTCGGGCAATACACGGCGCTCGAGGACGTGAGCCTGCAGGTCAAGCGCGGCGAGCTGACCGCGCTGCTCGGACCCTCGGGTTCGGGCAAGACCACGCTGCTCCGCATCATCGCCGGCCTCGAGTATCCCGACGAGGGCAGCGGCCGCATCCAATTCCACGGGGAGGACGTGACGGACATGCCCGCGGGCAAGCGCCGGGTCGGTTTCGTGTTCCAGCACTATGCACTTTTCCGCCACATGTCGGTGTTCGAGAACATCGCCTTCGGCCTGAAGGTGCGCCGCCAGGACCGGCCGTCGCGCGGCGAGATCACCGACCGGGTGCACAAGCTGCTGAAACTCGTGCAACTGGAGAATCTCGCCGAGCGCTACCCGCACCAGCTTTCGGGCGGCCAGCGCCAGCGCATCGCGCTCGCCCGCGCGCTCGCCGTCGAGCCCAAGGTACTGTTGCTCGACGAGCCCTTCGGTGCCCTCGATGCCAAGGTCCGCAAGGAACTCCGCCGCTGGCTGCGCCAGTTTCACGACGAGATCAACCTCACCACCATCTTCGTCACGCACGACCAGGAGGAGGCGCTGGAGATCGCGGACGAGGTCGTGATCATGAACCAGGCGAAGATCGAGCAGGTTGGCTCGCCCCAGGAGGTCTACGATCGGCCGGCCTCGCCGTTCGTTTACCAGTTCCTGGGCAATGTGAACGTGCTGCGCACCGCCGCCCTGGAGAAAGCCGGGGCTCCGGCCGGCCCGGCCACCGCGCAGAGCAATGGCCGGGTCTATGTCCGCCCGCATGACATCGAGATCGTGCCCCACGAAACCGGCGCTCCCGGCATCACCGCCGTGATCCGCTATATTCACGCCGCCGGCCCGCAGGCCCGGCTGACGCTCGAACAGGTGGAAACGCGCGAATTGGTGGAAGCCGAGATCTCCCGGGTGGAACTGGCCCGGCTCGAGTTGCAGGTCAATGGGCTCGTGCTGCTGCGGCTCCGCCAGTCCCACTCCTTCGAGGAGGACTACGCCATTTAAGACAATTCCTAGGATTGCCTTGCGGACAATTAGAGTAATGTAATCAGGCAAGTTCCTTCTCCCCACGATCCAAACCTCCATCACCATGGCCAAGATATACAACGACATCACCGAAACCATCGGAAATACGCCGCTCGTGCGGCTCAATCGCACCGCCGCTGCCCACGGTGCCCAGGCGGAAATCCTCCTCAAGCTCGAGTTCTTCAATCCTCTTTCCAGCGTCAAGGACCGCATCGGCTTCTCGATGATCGACGACGCGCTCAAGTCCGGCAAGATCACCAAGGATACCGTCCTCATCGAGCCGACCAGCGGCAACACCGGCATTGCCCTGGCCTTCGTGGCCGCGGCCAAGGGCCTGAAGCTCGTCCTGACCATGCCGGAGACGATGACGATCGAGCGGCGGAAAATCCTCAAGATCCTGGGCGCGCGCGTGGTTCTCACCGAGGGACCGAAGGGCATGAAGGGCGCCATCGCCAAGGCCGAGGAACTGCAGACGAAGATACCGAACAGCGTCATTCTCCAGCAATTCTCCAATCCGGCCAATCCCGCGATCCATCGCAAAACGACCGCCGAGGAAATCTGGCGCGATACCGACGGCAAGGTCGACATCATCGTTTCGGGCATCGGCACCGGCGGCACCATCACCGGCATCGGCGAGGGGCTGAAGCCGCGCAAGCCGAGTCTGAAGATCATCGCGCTCGAGCCCGATGCTTCGCCGGTCCTTTCGGGCGGCGCGCCCGGGCCGCACAAGCTGCAGGGCCTCGGTGCCGGCTTTGTGCCGGCCATCCTCAACACGAAAATCTATGACGAGGTCATTCGCGTGAAGGAGTCCGACTCGGCGCCGATTTCCAAGCAGGTCAACAGCCTCGATGGCATTCCCATCGGCATCTCTTCCGGGGCAGCCGTCTGGGCGGCCATCCAGCTGTCGCGGCGCCCCGAGAACAAGGGCAAGCAGATCGTCGCGATCATCCCGTCGAGCGCCGAGCGCTATCTCTCGTCCTGGCTGTTCGCCGATGTCAACGTCGAGAGCGACTCGATCGACGACCTCATCCCGGCCCCCAAGGCCTGAGCGAGAAATTTCCATCAGCCGGGCGGACTCAGATCCGTCCGGCTTTTTTTTCGTCCGCCTGATACCACCGGTAGAAGCTGACGCCAAAGGCGGTCATCGCCACCGCCATGCCGATTAGCTTCATCATCGCGCCGGCCAGCAGTTGGTCGGCAGCCGCCGTTAGGCTCGTGATGCGCGGGGCGAATTCATAGGTGGGGTAGAGGACGTCGGGCGAGAAGGTGATGTAGGCGAAGACGGGCGTCATCGCGATGATCACGGCGACAAGGTAAAGCATCTGCCCGGCATGGCTGACCGGCGGAAATTCGCGCGACGGACTGAGCAGCGGCCACCAATACAGCAGCGCGGCCCCGAAGAACATGAAGTGCTCCGCGATGTGAATGGGGCGGTTTTGCAGCGCCAGGTCGTAAAACGAGGGCAGGTGCCAGACGGAAATGACCGTGGTATAGATCACGCCGCAGGTCACGGGATGGGTCAGCAGCCGCAACACGGGGCGCAAGCCGGGACGGCCGGTCACCGGCCGGACAAGCCAGTCGGGCAGCCCCAGCAGGAACAGAATCGCGGCGGGATAAATGATGAGCTGATGCTGCAGCATGTGCGCGCTGAGCAGGTAGCGCTCGGCGATCTGGTCGAGCGGCGAGCCGACGGCCAGGTAGAAGCAGACGAGCGCGGCGTAGAACCTGACCGCGTGGCCGCGGGGATAGGAGGACGGGCCCGGGGCCTGGGGTCTGGGGTTTGGGAGAGCCGAGCTCCCAGCCAGAACCCGGTCGCGCAGCGGCCCGGTCAGGAGGGCATAGACCCAGCCAATAAAGATCAGCCCTCCGACGAGGTAGGGTTCATTGTGCCAGTGGGTCCAGTCGATCATGGATCACCACGAATAGCACGAAGGCGAGGAATGGCCATCAAAAGCAACGGAGCGCAGCTGCGGGTTGACGGCAAGGGGCAGGGCGCGGACTCCTTTGCCGGGCGACCGGCCCGGACAAACCCTGGCCGGCCAGCAGGCCGGAACAGGGCTCCGCGCCGGAGCA
>OBEQ010521466.1_pt1 | contig 14494 bp, 12 predicted proteins | sample 1670901 | NCBI WGS metagenome assembly OBEQ01 (sample SAMEA104232315, study PRJEB22302) | groundwater metagenome | biome: forest; feature: aquifer; material: groundwater | place: USA | collected 2011-08-07 | depth 5.4 m
CATCCGAAGCTCGCAAACACTGGTTTACGCTCCTGGACGAGGCTGCTAAGGGCGAGGTCATTGCTATCCAGCGTAATGACAAACCGCGTGCCTTGCAGCGAGTCGGTGTTGCCGACGATCAGCGAAAAACTTTCGTCCGAGCCGGTGCGCAAAAAAACATTCAGGTCTGATAATTTGCCGCGCTTGCGTTCGTATCCCATCCAGATGCGATCGTTCGCATTCCAGATGCGGGGACGATGAAACAGAAAAAAAGGACTCTCATGCGCGTCCTGATATTTGGTGTTGAGCGCTTCGATTCGGGATTGTGCGCAGGCCAGCAACATCTCATCTTCTGGCTGATGCGCCTCGGGTGCATCGCAAAAATCCGTGAGCAGTCCAAAATGCAAATGCGCGTCCCGATTGGCGAGGAAGCGCACTTCGAGTGCCTCTATCAGCGACTCTACCTGTTCCCGACTGCTGATGAGCGTGGGAACGACGACCAGTGTGCGCCACTGCGCGGGAATCCCGGTTGAAAAATCCAGACGCGGTAGCGGCCGAGGCAGGATAGTCACATTGACCAGCCAGTTCATCAACGCGATCGCCAATTGACTGCTACCGAACAATAGCAGTGCGGCAAGCGGCAACATCAGCCAGTCGGAAAACCCGCGCGTATCGGCATGAGCAAGCAAATAAGTGGTCATGCCGATCGTGAGCAACGCAACGGGGCCGAGATACATCAACAGCGGCGCGCGTTTCGCAAAGCGTGCAGCGCGATGGGCAAACGAGAACTGCGCCTCGACCGCGCATTCCAGCGTGGGTAAACCTTTATCGACCAGATAATAGCCAACATGGGCGGTGCGGTCCTGGGGGCCATTGCGTATCGCGCCTTCGCGCGCCCGTTCGATGGCAGCTCTGGCGATATCCTGTTCGGTATGCACCGATTTTTTGGCCAGATTTTCGATCACGTGGCGGTAAGCGTCCCGAGTAGCGAAATCCATTGAGGCATAACTGCCGTGCGGATCCTGAATTAAAAGCTGCTCGACGCCACTTTGCGCTTCGACAAAGCTGCGCCAGTCCATCGTCGCCAGAAAGCGCAAACTGCCGATGCTGTTACTGATGGATACCTGGTCCGCGGCTTGTTGCTGATTGCCTGATTGCACCAGTTGTTCTATGGTGCGCCCCGACTCGGCAAGATGCTGTTCCACCCAATTGAGCGGTAAAGCCAGCGCGGCACTATGCCCCTGCAGACGCCGCGCGAACTCTGAAACGAAAGGCGTGGTCATCGGCGGATTCGATCGCGCCATGTCGGCGATGACCAGCACCAGATTTTTAGGGTCGGTTTCAACGATCTCGAACATCTGAGCGGCCCCCGCGCTGGCGAGATCGCGCTCTACCCGGCCGGCGGCGATCCGTACCGCCACACGCCGTAAATTTTCGATCAACGCGAGGCGCAACATGATCGGAATGGCCCACAGCTCGCCGAGCTTCAACATCGATACACTCTGATACGACGAGACGAAGCGATTCAAGCTTTCCGGGTCGACGCGTCCGTCGCCGTGAGAAATGGTTTCCAAAGCCAGGTCATAGACACGGGGCAAACCTGCGGAGGGGCCACTCGATAAGCGGGGAAGCTCGCGGCTATAGCCTTTGGGGAAATGCTGACGGGCTGTGCGTATCTGCTCTTCGATCAGATAAAAATTGTCGAGCAGCCATTCTCCCGCAGGCGTAATACGTTTATTTGCGGAAACGACATTCGACAATAGATTGCAAACATCAATCAGTATCGTTTCATTGCTGGCCAAACGCGGCAATAGCGAATCGCGGGCGTGCCCGGTCATTAATTTGTGGGAAGCTGCGAGACGTTTACCGTATTGCTCCATCTGGTCGGCGCTTAATAATGCCGACCGTAACGGTGGCTCCTCGTCGGGTAGATATTGCGTAGGACGAGGCAGTCCCAACGGGGCCAGACTTGACTGGATCGAATCCAGCAAGCGGGAAACAGGGGTCTTCAAATCTTATCCTTGTATTTCAATACGCAGCAGAACTTGTGCGATACGTCTCTATTCCAGAAACGACCATTTATTCTACAAATCTAGGTTAGTGGAACCTACACGATGCGCCGCCGCTGCACAATAAGACAAAGCCGTTCGATAGACGTATGAAACGACAATACGTCGTTTCGCCACCTCAAATTAAAAATTAAAAGGGTCGCTTAACGCGTCTTTAATTTTGTATTTTTTGCTATGCGCGGCCGCTAATCTCAAGCCGATAGTGCTTAGAGCCAGTATTCGGGCAAACGCGCGAGCCATTCCTGAAAACGAAGCATCAAGGAACGCCGTTTCCACTGTTTGGGGTCGATGCGTGTGGCAGCGGCGCGATCTTTTGCAAACATGGCCTCCATTTGCTGCGCAAAATCCCGTCCCAGCACGACCGCATTCAACTCGTCATTGTGCAGAAAACTCCGCCAATCCAGGTTGGTGGAGCCTATCGTGGACCATACGCCATCAATGGTGGCAGTTTTGGAGTGGAGGATGGCGCCCTGTCTTTCGTAAATCGCTACCCCGGCGTCCAGCAGGTCCGAATAATGCGAGCGGCCGGCATGAAAAACCACCCATGAGTCGGTTTTGCTGGGCAGAATAAACTGTACGTCTACCCCGCGCTTGGCCGCATTTTTCAGCGCGGTCAATAATTGGGGGTCGGGGACGAAATAGGCATTGGTCATGTAGATGGATCGCTCCGCATGCTCCATCGCAGACAGCAAGGTCAAATAGATTTGGCTAAATGACGCGTCTGCCCTGCTGCCAATTGCACGAACGATTTCGTCGCCTTGCTTGCTTAAAGGAGGGAAATACTTACGATCATTGAGTACCGGGCCTTTTTGTCGGGTCCAGGTATCCATGTAGAGCTTTTGAAAATCCGCCACGACCGGGCCTTGAATTTGCAAATGCGTATCACGCCAGCCGGTTTCCTGGCCGGTATCGGGCTTAATCGAGGGGGACGAAGAGCCGCTTGAATACGCTTCGCTGATATTGATCCCGCCCAGAAAAGCCATTTGGCCATCCACAATCAACAGTTTTCTATGATCGCGATTGTTGAGCGACCATCCCTTTTTTTGAGTTTTAATTTTTAAAGGATTGACCGGGTTAAATTCCAGTACGCGGATGCCCGCGGCTTTTAATCGATCGAAAAAAGACTGGGGCGTCTTGAGCGAGCCGACGCTGTCGTAAATAATATTGACCTGAACACCCTGAGCTTGTTTGGCGAGGAGTAGCTCCGCGAATTCATTACCTATCTCTCCGTCTTCAAAAATATACGTTTCAAGATTGATATGGTCCTTGGCATTGCGGATCGCGGCAAACATCGCCTTGTACGTGGCCGGACCGTCTTGCAGCAGAGTCAGTTTATTGCCGAGTACGAGCGGATTGTCCGGGTTGATTGCTTGTTCGTACTTTAGATGCTTTTGCAGAATATCGATATTGCCCGTTTCACTTTTAATGTCCTGGAGAATCGCTGTGCTTGTTTTTCCAGAAACAGGTCCTTTGGCAGTTTCAAATTCGATTTTGGCTTGAGCCGGGGGCGTTAGAACCTGGGTCGCATCGGGCAGGCTGGCACAACCTGTGATGGACATCAGACCTGCCAGCGCAGCTAGCCAGATGGTGCGTCCCATAGTGTGATGAAGATGGCTGACCAAGGTTTGAGAAAATCCGAATAATACTGTCTTCATTGTTGGATTGAACGAGGCTCCGCCTGAACGCTATTCATACGTTATACAAGATCGTATAACGTGCACGGCGAAGGGAAATCAATCCCACGCATACATCACGTGGGATTGGATGGCTAGGATCAATAACGATATACGACGTCGTTTTCAATGCGAACCTGATCGCCTACGCGCAGATCGCCAATATTGCGCTGAGCAATGGTGACATAGCCGCCACGATCCAGACGGACACGAATATGATAAACATCTTCGCCGCGATCAGAGGTGCGTTTTTGAATTTCGTTGCCGACGATGGCACCGCCCACTGCGCCCGCAACTGTTGCGGCAGTTTTGCCTTTTCCGCTCCCAATCTGGTTGCCGGCAACGCCGCCTACCACGCCGCCAATTACCGCGCCGGCGCCGCTGCCTGTTCCGCCAATTCCGTCATTGGCGCGCACGGCGTCAATCGACTCGATGACACCATAGCTTGCGTAAGTTGAAGAGGTCGAGCTGGGATAGCTGGACGTGGTGGGGTAAGGGTCATGTGTGGCACAGCCGGTAATCAGTGTGCTTGCCGCAAAACTAAGCCCAATAATAATACCTTGACGAGTATTCATTGCTGCCTCCTAAACAAAGTTGAGAGCACCAAGTTAAGTTTTCGCCCGTCCAGGGTATGTGCGGCAGCGCACATAAGCGCTCAGTTGAGAATTAGCTTACAGCGTTTGAACCTATCGTCCTCCAGGAATCAGACCTTTCATACTACGCATCATCTTGCTGATACCTCCTTTCGAAACCATTTTCATCATTTTTTGCGCCTGCTCGAATTGTTTCAAGAGTTTATTGATTTCCTGGACATGAACCCCTGCTCCGGCTGCAATCCGACGCTTGCGCGAAGCTTTCAGGATTTCCGGTTTACGGCGTTCCAGCGGCGTCATGCTGTTGATAATGCCTTCGATTCGATTAACCGATTTTTCGTCGCCTACGCCGGCAGGCAAACCCATCTGGGCGATGCCGGGCAATTTGTCGACTAATGCGGAGATCCCCCCCATTTTGCGCATTTGTTGAATCTGGGATTTGAAATCCTCTAGATCAAAGTCTTTGCCTCTTTTGACCTTCTCGGCGAGTTTCCGCGCCTCATTGTGATCGACCGTCGCGTGGGCTTGTTCGATCAGTGAGATTACGTCGCCCATACCCAGAATCCGGGACGCCATGCGTTCAGGATGAAAAGCTTCCAGACCGGTCGGCTTTTCGCCAACGCCAATGAATTTGAGCGGCTTGCCGGTTACCTGACGTACCGATAATGCTGCGCCGCCGCGCGAATCGCCATCCAGTTTTGTCAGCACCACGCCGGTCAAGGGTAAAGCCTCATTGAACGCGCGTGCCACGTTAATGGCGTCCTGCCCTTGCATGGCATCGACCACGAATAAGGTTTCGACCGGCGTGACCGCGCGATGCAACGCGGCGATTTCGGTCATCATCACCTCATCGATGGCTAGCCGTCCTGCAGTATCGACAATCAGCACATCAAAAAATTGTTTACGTGCAAAATCCAAAGCGGCCCGCGCGATAGCCACCGGATCACGTTTTTCCGCCGCATTAAAAAATGCAATATCCAGCTGCTGGCCCAGCTGTCGTAATTGCTCAATCGCAGCGGGACGGTATACGTCGCACGAGGTCAACAGGACTTTTTTCTTGCGGCCTTTCAACAGCAAGGCAAGTTTGCCGCTGGTCGTGGTCTTGCCCGAGCCCTGCAGGCCGGCCATTAATATCACCGCAGGCGGAGTGGCGGCCAGATCGAGATCGGCGTTTTCACCACCCATCAAACGGGCAAGCTCCTCATGCACAATCCCGATCAAGGCCTGACCCGGAGAGAGACTGGTGAGGACTTCTTGCCCCAAGGCCTTGGCTTTGACGGCTTCGATAAAATCCTTGACTACCGGTAAGGCCACGTCGGCTTCCAGCAAAGCCAAACGCACCTGGCGCAAGGTGTCTTGAACATTGGCTTCTGTGATGCGCGCTTCACCGCGCAGGGTTTTAACGACGCCGGCCAGGCGGTTGCTGAGATTGTCTAACATGCTTTCCTTGTTACGGCGCGTAGCCGCGTGGATAATGAAGAAGAGTACATCAATGCCGTCTACGCTATTTTAACGAATGTCACCTTATCTTTTACTCTCGGTTAGCGCCAGTGCCTTGTATGCATTCGTCGCGTGGCGCATGTTTCGTGTCCCGCACGTCCCCAGTGCCTGGTTACAGGTCTTGCTGTCGCTGGGGCTATTGCTACATGGCGGGCTGGTGTACGAATCCTTGCTGGGCCAAGGGGTCATCACGCTCGGACTGGCCAATTCTTTATCCACCATCGCCTGGTTGACCGCAGTGATTTACTGGACCACCAGCCACCGCACTTCATTGCTACGGATTCAAGCCTGGGTTACGGTCTTCGCGGCCATCACAGTCGTGTTGCCGCTGCTGTTTCCCAATGCCCACACCATCCCGAATTCTGACGCATTGGCTTTTCGAGCACATTTAATTGTTTCGTTGCTCGCTTATAGCCTGTTTGCAATAGCCGCGTTGCATGCGCTATTAATGGCTACGCTGGAAAAAAAGCTGCATAGCGGTGCAATCCTGCAGCAAGCCGCCCCCCCTTTGCTGACGTTGGAGTCGGTGTTGTTCAAAACTGTTGCAATTGGCTTTGTCGCACTGAGCCTCAGCGTATTCAGTGGCGCGCTGTTTTCCGAAGAGCTATTCGGAAAGCCTTTGCAATTCACGCATAAAATCGTATTTGCAATGTTGTCCTGGGCGGTCTTTGGCGGCTTGTTACTCGGCCGTTATTTTCGCGGTTGGCGCGGGCGCGTGGCCTTGTACTGGACTTTGACGGGATTTGCATTGTTATTGCTCGCTTATATCGGCACACAGTTCGTGCTGGAAGTGCTCTTACACCGATGAGGCATTGCATATTTGGATAGCATAGCCACGGGCACGCTATTTATCGCGTTGGTTGTGTTATTACTCGTCTCCGGTTTTTTTTCCGCGGCCGAAACTTCGATGATGGCGATTAATCGTTATCGTTTACGCCCCGCTGCAGGAAAAGGCGATCGCGGCGCCCGCCGCACACTGGCCTTACTGGGACAAACCGACAAGCTGCTCGGGGTGATTTTGCTCGGCAATAACTTGATCAATGCCGCATCGGCGACGCTGTCGACGGTGCTCGCCATTCGGTTATTCGGCGATGGCGAAGTCGTGCTGTTTATTGTGACCTTGTTGCTGACTTTTTTGATTTTGATTTTCAGCGAAGTGACACCCAAGGTTGTCGGCGCCTCCTATCCGATGCTCATCGCGTATCCAGCGAGTTTTATTCTGGCCCCGCTATTGAAGCTGGCTTATCCAGTTGTATGGTTCGTGAATCTGTTCGTGCAGGGTATCTTGCGCCTGCTGCATATCAAACAACCCGACCCCGAAGAAAGCAATATGTTGGGATTAGAGGAACTGCGCACGGTAGTGCTGGAGTCCGCCAAAATTCTGCCCCGCGAGCATCGTCGTATTTTGCTGAACCTGCTTGAGCTGGAAGACATTTCCGTGAATGACGTGATGACGCCGCGTAATCAGATCGAGGCCTTGGATTTAGCCGACCCGCCGGAACGCGTGTTGCAGCAGATTGCAACCAGCCATCACACCCGCTTGCTGGTTCGCGAAGGTTCGGAAGACAAGTTGATAGGCATATTGCATGTACGTCGCGTACTGCATGCCATACGCAAGGATGAAATCGATCTGGCCGGTTTGCGCGCCAGTCTGGAAACTCCCTATTTTGTGCCGGCCGGCACGCCGCTGTTCACTCAGTTGCGCAATTTTCAGCAGAACCAGCAGCGTTTGGCGTTGGTGGTCGATGAGTACGGTGAGCTGCAGGGCCTGGTGACGCTGGAAGATTTGCTGGAAGAAATGGTCGGCGAGTTTACTACCCAGGCGCCCACGCATATAGGCTATCTGCGCCAGGAAGCCGATGGAAGCTGGTTGGCGGAAGGAGCGATGCCGGTGCGTCATCTCAACCGCAAATTGGGACTTAATCTTTCACTCGATGGGCCAAAAACCCTGAACGGCTTGTTGCTGGAGTATCTGGAGGATATCCCTGAGGCGGGCGTCAGCCTGAAAATCGACGATGTCCCTATCGAAATTGTGCAGACGCAGGGGAGGGCAGTCAAAATCGCCCGAATACACGCTCCGCTCGTGGCGCCACCCGCGCCAGTTTTAGACCTGGATTCAGGCTCAACTTCGGATAAAAATCACCGTAATAGCCCATAGTTTGTACCTTTCTCTATTGTCAGAGCACACTATGGCCGCTGTTTCCATGTCCAACAATTTGACCGGTTTGGCGCGTACGATGGTCAACCATGACTGGTTGAAGGAAAGCGAAGCCGAAACGGTGTGGAAGCAGGCGAGCGAATCCGGCGACTCTTTTGTTACTGCGCTGGTTAAAAGCAAGCGATTCAAGGCCGACCAGATAGCTGAATTTGCCAGCGTGTCGTTTGGTTTTCCGTATCTGGATCTTAATGGCATCGATATCGCGAATTTGCCGCCGCATTTGCTCGACCCCAAGCTGATCCAGAAGCGTCGTGTCATCGCGCTATTCCAGCGTGGCAACAAGCTATTTGTCGCGACCTCTGACCCGACCAATCTTCAGGCGCTGGATGAGGTCAAGTTTCAGACCGGGCAGGCGGTCGAACCGATTGTCGTGGAGGACGACAAGCTCGGCAAGATTATCGATCAGTTAGGTCAGGCAACGGATGACACGATGGCAGTGTTGAACGCCGAAGAGCTCGACCTGGATTTTGTCGATGACGACGAAGCTGCCGCACAGCAGGACACCGGGGGAATCGATATCGATGATGCCCCGGTGGTGCGTTATTTACAAAAAATTATGCTCGACGCCATCAACTGCGGGGCTTCCGACATCCATTTTGAACCCTACGAAAAATACTATCGTATTCGCTATCGTCGTGATGGTGTTTTGTACGAAGTGGCCCGGCCACCGATGACGATCAAGGATAAAGTCTCTTCGCGAATCAAGGTGTTGTCGCGGCTGGATATTTCCGAGAAACGCGTACCGCAGGACGGGCGCATGAAAATGGTGTTATCAAAGTCCCGTGCGATCGATTTCCGGGTCAGCACTTTGCCCACTCTGTATGGCGAAAAAATCGTCATGCGTATTCTCGATCCGACGAGTGCGCAATTAGGCGTCGATGCACTTGGATACGAACCGTGGCAAAAGGAAATCCTGTTGGCTTCGGTGCAACGTCCGTATGGCATGGTTCTGGTCACCGGTCCTACAGGCTCGGGAAAAACCGTGTCGCTTTATACTTGCCTCAATATTCTGAATGGTCCCGGCGTGAATATCTCTACTGCTGAGGACCCGGCTGAAATTCAGCTTCCCGGGGTGAATCAGGTCAATGTGAACGACAAGGCCGGTCTGACTTTTGCCGCCGCGCTGAAATCATTTTTACGACAGGACCCCGATGTGATCATGGTGGGCGAGATACGCGACCTGGAGACAGCGGATATTGCGATCAAGGCTGCTCAGACCGGACATATGGTGTTATCTACCCTCCATACCAACGATGCGCCAGGCACATTGACACGCTTGTTGAACATGGGCGTGGCGCCGTTCAACGTAGCGTCGTCGGTGATTTTGATTACCGCCCAACGCCTCGCACGGCGCTTGTGTTCCTGCAAAAAACCGGTGGATATTCCTGAAGAGGCGTTGCTCCAGGCGGGCTTCACCGAGGCGGATCTGGATGGTAGCTGGAAGCCTTATCATCCGGTAGGGTGCGATATCTGCCAGGGCAGCGGTTATAAAGGCCGTGTGGGTATTTATCAGGTCATGCCGATTACCGATGAGATGACACGCATTATTCTAAAAAACGGCACTGCTACGGACATTGCCGATCAAGCGCGCCGCGAAGGCGTATTGGATCTGCGTCAAGCGGGTCTACTGAAAGTCAAATCTGGCCAAACTTCGCTCGAAGAGGTTGAGGCCGTTACCAATATTTGATGAAGGATTGAACATGGCTACGGCTGCAAAAACTGCCAAGGAAGTCGCTTTCCAATGGGAAGGCATGAACAAGCAAGGCAAAAAAGTCAAAGGCCAAATCATGGCCAGCGGAGAAGCTCTCGTAAACTCGCAGTTGCGCCGTCAAGGCATTACGGTGACCAAGCTCAAAAAGCAGAGTAACTTGTTTGCCAAGAAGAAAAAAATAACACCCAAGGATGTCACGCTGTTTACACGTCAACTCGCGACGATGATGAAGGCCGGCGTTCCTCTCTTACAGGCTTTCGAAATCGTTGCTCGCGGCCATTCCAATCCCTCGATGCAACGCCTATTGATGGAAATCAAAGCAGATATCGAAAAAGGCTCGAGTCTGACCCAGGCGTTTGCACGTCATCCCTTATATTTTGATGCGTTATTTTGCAATTTGGTAGGGGCAGGCGAGGCGGCAGGTATTCTGGAAAATGTGCTGGACCGTTTGGCGATCTATAAAGAAAAAATTCTGGCGATCAAGGGCAAAATCAAATCAGCCTTGTTCTATCCAGTTTCGATTATTGTAGTGGCTTTCATTATCACTGCGGTCATCATGATTTTCGTGATTCCGGCGTTTAAGGAGTTGTTCAGTAGTTTTGGAGCGGACCTACCTGCACCAACCTTGATCGTCATGAAAATGTCCGATTTTTTTGTGACATATTGGTGGGCGATTTTTGGCGTAATAGGCGGTACGATTTATGGTTTATTACAAGCCTGGAAACGGTCTCGGAAGGTCCAGATGTTCATGGATCGCTTGATGCTGAAATTACCTATTTTCGGCATAGTGATCGAAAAGGCTACGATTGCACGCTGGACCCGGACGCTATCCACGATGTTTGCCGCCGGCGTTCCGTTGGTGGAAGCATTAGACTCTGTGGGGGGCGCGTCAGGTAATCAGGTATTTGTGGAAGCCACTATTAAAATCAAAAACGAAGTCAGCACCGGTACTTCGCTAACCCTCGCAATGCAAAATTCGGAACGCTTCCCCAATATGGTTTTACAGATGACGGCGATCGGAGAAGAATCGGGTGCGCTGGATTCCATGCTGGGTAAAGTGGCGGATTTTTATGAGGCTGAGGTGGATGACGCGGTGGCGGCCCTCTCCAGCTTGATGGAGCCGATTATTATGGTGGTGCTCGGCGTGCTGATAGGCGGCATGGTGATTGCGATGTACCTCCCGATTTTCAAAATGGGCAGCGTGGTTTAATACATGGCGTTATTATTGGCTCAGCCGTTTATTTTAATGTTCGCGGCTGGCTTTGTGGGCCTAGTTGTAGGCAGTTTTTTAAACGTACTAATTCACCGTTTGCCTAAAATGATGCAGGCAGAATGGGAGACACAATGTGCTGAACTGCGCAACGAAGTGATACCTGAAACGCCACGCTACAACTTAATGGTGCCGCGATCCGCTTGCCCACACTGCCACCACCGTATTACTGCTTCAGAAAATATTCCCGTATTATCGTGGCTGATGCTGCGCGGCAAATGTTCAGCCTGCGGCACCTCAATCAGTCCACGTTATCCCGTCGTTGAGTTGCTGGCGGCTTGCCTCTCCGTTGGGGTCGTCTGGAAATTTGGTGCGACATGGCAGGCGCTCGGGGGATTAGTATTTGTTTGGGCGCTCATTGCGCTCGCGTTCATCGATTTCGATACTAGCCTGCTACCCGATAGTCTCACATTGCCTCTGCTGTGGCTGGGTTTGATGTTCAACCTCGCGTCAATCTTCACCCCCTTGCCTGAGGCTGTTATTGGCGCCATCGCCGGCTATTTGATTCTATGGTCCATTTTCTGGCTTTTTAAATTTGTCACAGGTAAAGAGGGCATGGGCTACGGCGATTTCAAGCTGCTTGCCGCTATCGGAGCATGGCTTGGATGGGAGCTCTTACCGGTCACGCTTCTTTTATCTTCTGTCGTGGGCGCGCTTGTGGGGATCGCCATGATTGTGTTGGTTAAGCATGATCGTAGAGTACCGATTCCTTTTGGCCCTTATCTGGCGGGCGGTGGGCTGGTCGCCCTGTTTTTTGGAAACCAGCTGACACGTGCCTATCTAGGCCTGTGATGTTACGGGTTGGCCTGACAGGAGGCATAGGCTGCGGCAAATCTGTTGTCGCTCAGCATTTTGCAGCCTTCAATGTACCTTTCATCGACGCAGACAACATCGCCCATCATTTAACCGCTAATGGAAGCCCGGCTCTCGATACGATTGAAGCTGTATTTGGGAACGCGGTGCGCCTGCCAGATGGCGGATTGAATCGGGCCTGGCTGAGACAGCGGATATTTTCAGATGTCGATGCGCGCAAAAAACTCGAAGCGATCCTGCATCCGCTCATCCTGGACCAGATGCGACATCAATTGCAGGTCTTGCACGATGTGCCCTACGTGCTGCTCGTCATTCCGCTTCTGTTGGAAACACAAATGTACCGAGGCTTGATCGACCGTGTGCTGGTGGTTGATTGCTCAGAAGATCAGCAACGTGCGCGCGTCAGAGAACGCGATGGGCTCAGCACGACCACAATCAATACGATTCTGTCTGCGCAAATGTCGCGCGCCGACCGTTTGGCGCGGGCCGACGACGTGCTGACGAATACAGGCGATCGAGCTGAATTACAGGCAAAAGTACAGGTGCTGCATCAGGCATATCTTGCACTTTCGGCAAAAACGCTTTGAGTTTCAAGCATATTTGACGAAAATAAAGCGATTCGAGCCTGAGTTGCCGCGTGATTCATTACGAATATCCCCTGAGCGAGCGTATCCGGACACTTCTTCGACTAGAAGATTTGTTCGATCGTTTTGACGCCTATGCCAATGCGCAAACGCCGCATTCTCATCAGGCGGCTTTATTGAGCCTGTTCGAAATAGCTGAAGTCACGTCGCGTTCGGATTTGAAGTCCGATCTTTTGCTGGAAATGGACAGGCAAAAAGCGGTGCTGATCGCATTGCGCGGCAACCCGCTGGTAGAAGACAGCACGCTTGAAGACGTGGTGAGCGCAATCGATACGGTGCATCAGGGCATTTGCAGTATGCCGGGCAAGGTCGGCCAGCATATTCGTGAAGATGAGTGGTTGATGTCAATCAAGCAACGTTCCAATATCCCTGGTGGCTTGTGCGAATTTGATTTGCCCAGCTATCACCGCTGGTTGCATAACACCGGGCACGATCGAATGTATCACTTGCAGCAGTGGTCTGCCCCGTTTGGCTCGATACGCAAGGCAGTGAATATCATTCTCAAACTACTGCGTGGCAGCGGGCGCGCCGAGCAACACATTGCCAGCGAAGGAGTTTTTCAAAAAATGCTGGAAGGGCGAAACCCCCAGTTGATTCGTGTTTCGCTGGCCGAACACTTGCCTTGCGTGCCAGAAATGGCGGCCAATAAATATGCGCTGAACATTCGTTTTGTCTATGCAGGTCCTGGACAGGTGCGCGCTTGCACCGACCAGACAGTCAATTTCGAACTGAATTTCTTTACCTTATGAGCACCGCCAAGGATGTGCGAAAGCTCGCGTGCCCGATATGCGGCAAGGCAGTGATATGGTCGACAGAAAATCGCTGGCGCCCATTTTGTAGCGAGCGTTGCAAACTAATCGATCTGGGCCAATGGGCGACGGAAAAATACCGCGTTCCGGTGAGCAAAACCGAACCCGAGCAAAGTCTGCCCGACGAGCAGTGACTAGCGGGTATAGGTTTTAACGCCGTCTGGCGTACCCAGTAGCAATACATCGGCGCCGCGACGTGCAAACAGACCATTGGTGACCACGCCGACCAACTGATTAAGCGTCGTTTCCAATGAGACCGGATCCACGATCGACAAGCCATACACATCCAGAATCACATTACCATTATCGGTAGTGAAACCTTCTCGCAAACGCGGCTGACCGCCCAGTTTGACAATTTCGCGTGCTACATAAGATTGCGCCATCGGAATGACTTCCACCGGCAACGGGAATTGACCCAAAACATCGACCAGCTTGCTCGCGTCGGCAATACAAATGAATTTCTTGCTGCAGGCGGCGACAATTTTTTCGCGTGTCAACGCGCCGCCGCCGCCCTTGATCATTGCAAAATGTTTTGTGATTTCATCGGCGCCGTCGACATAGATTTCCAGTTCGCCTGCGCTATTCAAGTCCACGACAGGAATGCCATGATTTTTAAGTCGAGTAGCGGTGGCTTCGGAGCTTGCCACGGCGCCATCGATACGACCTTTAATCGCCGCAAGCGCGTCAATAAAATAATTCGCCGTTGAGCCGGTCCCTACACCGATAATGCCGCCTCGCACTTGATCGATCGCAGCCAGCGCGACCGCCTGTTTCAATTCATCTTGAGTCATGTTCTACACACCGTATTAGAATTAGGGCCGTAAGATAGCGTTAATAAACCCTTTTCACAAATCCCTGGTTGTAATACATGACTGTCGCGCACACCGATTACCTCCAATGCATCCAGAATTCTCGGGTATACGACGTTGCGATCGAGTCGCCCCTGGAAATAGCCACCAACCTATCGCGACGTTTTCACAATCAAATTTGGCTTAAGCGCGAGGACTTGCAATCGGTTTTTTCGTTCAAATGTCGCGGGGCATATAACAAAATAGCGAAATTAACCGCCGCAGAACTGCAATGCGGCGTGGTCGCCGCGTCTGCAGGCAATCATGCGCAGGGCGTTGCGCTAGCAGCCCAGAAACGCGGGGCCAAGGCAACCATCGTGATGCCTGCGACCACGCCCCACATCAAAGTCGATGCGGTGCGCGCAAG
>OBEQ010641060.1_pt1 | contig 14494 bp, 19 predicted proteins | sample 1670901 | NCBI WGS metagenome assembly OBEQ01 (sample SAMEA104232315, study PRJEB22302) | groundwater metagenome | biome: forest; feature: aquifer; material: groundwater | place: USA | collected 2011-08-07 | depth 5.4 m
GACGTCTTCGAAAGCGTTGCGCAGGAAAGTGCAGACCAGCAGCCAATCGAAGCGCTAGAAAAGGAACTCGAAGCATTAACTGTTTTAACCGAAGGATCTGTATCTGATCCCGTCCGCATGTACTTAAAAGAAATTGGACGAATTCCCCTATTAACGTTCGAACAAGAAATTGCCCTTGCCAAACGGGTCGAAAAAAACGACAAGGAAGCAAAAAAAATCCTTATTAACTCCAATCTTCGTTTAGTTGTATCTATTGCAAAAAAATACGTTGGTCGGGGACTCACCCTTTTAGATTTAATTCAGGAAGGTAACCAAGGGCTTATTCGGGCTGTCGAAAAATACGATTGGAGACGAGGGTATAAATTTTCTACCTATGCAACATGGTGGATTCGGCAATCCATTACTCGTGCCATTGCAGACCAGGCAAGAACAATTCGTATTCCTGTGCATATGGTAGAAAACATTAATAGATTTCTTCGAACCTCGCGTAAACTAATGCAGGAATTAGGTCGAGAACCAACACCAGAAGAAGTTGCAAAAGTATTAGGTATAGACCCAGAAAAAGCATTAGAAATTATAAAAATTTCCCAGGAACCAGCAAGTCTGGAATCGCCAGTTGGAGACGAAGAAGACAGTCGTTTAGGAGATTTTATCCACGATACAAATGCTCCAACCCTTTTTGACGCAGCATCTCGCGAATTACTTAAAGAACAAGTCGATCAGGTATTGGCAACGTTGTCAGACCGGGAACGACGGGTTTTGGAAGAGCGGTTTGGACTAAAAGACGGCAAGCCAAAAACGCTGGAAGAAGTCGGCCGCATGTTTGCTGTTACTCGTGAGCGTATAAGACAAATAGAAGCCAAAGCCCTTCGCAAACTCCGCCACCCCAGTCGTGGCAACAAGCTAAAAGACTACATCGGCTGAATTCTCTCTCGTCATTCTGGCTCCTGTCCGCAAGGCCTTGCCACGCATGGCAGGCGGGTGTCCAGAATCTTTTTTTGTCATTGCGAGCGACTCGCCTCGCTGAAGCTTTGGCGAAGCGGGCCAAAGGAAGCGCGGCAATCTTCCCCATATCTATGCAAATCTATCCATTTTAGCCTTCCCACTCGTCAAGTGGGAACGTAGTTTGTAAAGCAGTCTATATAACATACTGTTTTCTTTGTTATATCGAGCCGTTTTTTCTTACTTCTAAACACAAAATTTTAAGAAATGGTTCCCATAAGAACACGTATTCTAGGAACAGTTGCATATTTCAGTTTAAAAGCCTAGAATCAAAAATAAGAATATGGCTGGAAAAGAAGAAACGCCTTTTGAAATTCCTGGACGTGTTCTTTTTGAGCCGAGTACAAATGAGTTTTGGAAAAGTGAGCCTGTGCTAGATAAATGGGGTGGTAAATATAGAATAGTCCTAGCTCCAATTGATGTTGAATTATTTCAATATTGGTCACCTCAAGGCGAAATATATGTTCTAAACAATCCATTAGCAAATCAGGAAATTAAAGCTTTAAAGTCTGACCGAGGACTTATTTCAAGAAGGCTTCAAGATTTCCGACAACTTCAAGTTCATTACTCTAATCTTTGCTTAGACGATAATAGAGATGCTGTGGCTGATAGTTTTAGGAATTCTGATATTCGTTTGCAGATTAGATTACCAAATACAAAGTCGGTATTTTATTCATTTACGAACCCCCCATTATTGGATGATAGAACTGTAACTTTAGTTGATACCTTGGAGCAGCTTATAGATGGACTTCCTGCTCCATCTGGTGAAACTAAAAGTTTTATCGAAAACCTAACTAGCAGTGATTTTGCAGAACTCCTGGATAGTTTAAGAAGAAATTCTCAATCTTCACAAGTTGTATCAGCTGTTTTCTCTCTCTGGACTATTGATGCTCAAAGAAGGTTGCCTTTAGTAGTATTACTAGATAACCAACAGCTGGATAGATATTTGCAAGATCCCACAGAATTTTCTGTTAAAGTACAGCCACTTATACCTGAAGATGGAGAAACGAGAATTTCTCTAAACTAGCCCCATCTGATAAAACTCTAAGTTCATATAACCTGATGTTCTAGGAACCAAACCAAGCACAAAAAGTTTGACTTTAGTAATTCTATCTGAAATAATGAGAACAATGGAAAATACAATTAGACAAACTGAGCCAGAAACCCCTATAGTTTTTCCTCTTGAGCAAAATGTTTCTGGAGAGAAGCAGGAGAACCAAAACAGTGTTCTTAATGATAAGGGTAATACTTTAATCATTCTCGGAGGAATTATTTTTTTGATTATCATTGTAGGAATATATTATTTTTATACCCATAAAGCGAATCAATCTCTAACTCCACAATCTTCTATTAATACCCAAGCCAATAATCAAGTAGCTCCAACTAATAAACCAGTAAGTCTTAATCCAAATACAGGAAATCTCTACAGCGATATTAAAGTAAGACTAAATCAGGTAATAAAATGAAGAAGATTCTTATTTTGCCATTATTATTTATTTTTATGCTCTTCATGGTTCCGAAGGCCGAAGCAAAAATCTGGACAAGAGATTTAGTTGATAAAGTAACACTCGATTCAGGATATAAGTTCTCGCTATGTACAATTGATTTGAAATACGATGTTAATGCTGCTAAAAATGCAGGGTTCTTTACTGTACCAGAGAAAGACTTTGAAGCAAATCCTAACTCATACCCATGCAATAAAAATAGCCAAGAAGACATATTATTTGCAAATATTACACTTCATTTTAGTCAAGCTAATTGGGGAGGAAACACTGATCATGAGAAAGTTATCCAATTCCAAAATAAACTTTACTCTGTAGATAATTATGGTGACATATTTAACCCTGACTTTGCTGATACAAAAAAGGCATATGCAGATCTTGGTGGAGTAGACTGGTTTTCTGACACACCAGGACTCCATGGGATTCGAGGCGTAAATTTAATAGAAACAGATCCCAGTGCAAAAGGAGCATTTGTACCAAATAGCACATTCCTGGTTATTCATAATCCTTCTACGGGAGCATTTTTATCTGCACTTTTTGTCTTTAATAATGTTGTGTATAAATTAGAAAGCATAACAAACAAAGTAACAACAGAAACAACATTAGTAGACTATTCGCAATCGGGAAATGTTACTCAACCAGTTATCACAACACGACCTTCCAACCAACCATCAAATATACCAAGTCCCACAACATCTGTTACTTCGTATAATTGGATAAGCGCAACAGATACTGATTTAACTTCTTGGAATACATACTACGATAAGACCATTGGATTTAGTCTTCGCTACCCTGCTTCTTGGCTACAGAGAAATGGTTACGATAAAAATTATGATGGATCTTCTGAAATTTTATTATCCCCAGATAAACCTTGTGATAAATGTGGTGGGAGAGACAGAGGTATCTATATTGGACTAATTCAAAGTAATAGTGGTACCACTCAAAATTATGCAGCAAAGATGGGGTCAGGTATGGGAAGTATTATTCCAAATCCATCATTCTTTTCTAATTTAGAAGCAACTGTTCTTAACAATGTTCCTGGGGCAGGGTCTCCTGGCCCAGAAGCTATAATCAATGCTAAGTATGGAACGTTCATAAGACTATTTTCTGATACCTTACAAAATCAATCTGATTTAGATCCAAATATAATAAGTAAAATATACTCTACCTTTAAATTCTCTCAATAAAACTTCTCAAGCTCTTTCAATAATTCCATAAAATGGATTATTATTCGGTGCTTCCTATAACCACCAGTTATGGGAACTCGCTTGAGCTAGAATTTAGTTTTTCCCATGATATACACAAAAGTGGTAAAAAGTGATCAAGAAGCTGGTATAATCGAACTAAAGAATTGCACAAGTGATGAGGTATAAACTACTGCACACTTATCAAAATAAACTCTATGACACTTGAAGCTTATAAATTTCTTAGAGAACCCGCTCGTCTTGCACCTGGGACGATTCTTAATGTAGTAACAGGTTACTATGGATTGCAAAAAGAAGACATAACGGGTCCTTCTGCAAGAAGAGAGATATCTCGTGCACGAGATGTGACTATGTATTTTATGAGAGAATTAACCCCACTGACGTTTCAAGAGATAGCACGTGAGTTGGGGAGAAATCACCATCAACCCGTGATTCTTGGACACAGAAAAATAGACAACCTCTTGAAAGCAAATGACGAAGAGCTCGTTGAGGAAGTTACAACAATGAGAGAAAGCTTAGAAGCTGCTGTGCAGCCAACCTACCACCCACACTGATTTGTATATCCATCTAACTATTAAGGTTGACTTTAATTTTAGGCTCATTTCTGGTATAAAGGGGCTATGAATTCAAACGAAGCAGAAAGGAGAGCTGGGAGAGGCCCAATTCCACCTAACATACAGGAGAGATTTCCGGTTGATCGCCAACCGAGAGAGGGTGTTTCTGTTCCTGTTAATCATCAACTACTAGGATTTCAACAAGATTGGAACGAATTTTTGGCAAACCCACAGGTTTTACCAATAGTTATTGCATTAGCCAACCATCCTGGACGTGTCGCCCAAGTGAGTACAGGCGTAAACGCATTACGGGAGAGATTACATTCACAAACAGACGAAAGAAAAGAAGCTAGGTATGTCCTCCATGCAGCCAAGCAGGAAAGGAGAAACGTTGGTTTTATAAGAAGAATGATAAGTAGAATCCCATTTATCAAATCGGAAGATATAAAACCATCAACATTAAGAAAAGAAAAAAAGGCAATAGACACTCAAATAAAAGAAACGAAAGGACAGTTACAGACAGCGAGAGTTGGCATTGAAGAGAAAATACATGCGCTCAATGATCAGAAACATCAATTAGAAAAGCAGCTTTGGGAGAGGAAATATGAATGGGCAATTGGAGGAGATGCATATAGGGCAGCGCGTTTTGCTTTCGAGAATTTTAGGGATAACTCCCCATTCGATAGGGATAGGTTTTTCCGGCGTTTTATAAATAGGCAACCACCAGATTTCGCCCATTCGTCTTTGTCACATTATCAAACAGTAAGAAATCTTCACTTAATGTACGATGCAATAGTAGAAGAAGATTTAGTAAGCCACGGGTTAAAAGAACCTGCCAAAATGGCAGAGCCTGTGGAACCTGAAGCCACACCACCTAAAGAGCCAACGATAATACAGCAGCCAGAACCTGCTGAAAAAGGTCTAGATCCGGTTTCTCTTTACACTATACGTCCAGATACATTGCCAAATGAGGAGGTATCTTCAACAGAAGATGTCCTGCAGCCTGAAAGGCCAAAAATCCACAAAGTTGCTATACAAGATTCTCTTAGATACTTCCAGTATGAAAATGGAAAACTTATAGTAGAAGAAAAGGGAGTACTGGTGGAGAAAAGAGTATGTATAGGGTTACCGTTGGAAGATGGACTTTTTAGGATCAATTTTACTGACATTTTAGAAATGCTTGAACCTGCAATAGCTGACGTGTTTCGTGTAGGTAGACAAAGACTGACAGGGGAGGGTATGGCTGAGCATTTTATGGATAATTTCCCAAGAGATATACCTCTTGGTGTTAGAAATGATGGGATAATAGCAACGTTAGGTTTGGCAGGAGTGGCGCGTAGCAGTGTACAAGAAGAAGATAACTGGAGATCTGAAGGAGTAACTTTAATTGCAGAGCCTTCAAGGGATGAGCCTGATTTATCTACTTCCCCGCTTGAGATTAGTATCCACCTGGTTGGCGGCCGTAAGCATTATAACCGTCCTCCAATTAGTGATCCTAAGATGATTGAAAGAATAGGAAAAATAGCAAACAGATTTGCGGATGCATTTGGATCTCCCCGTTAGCTATAACGATAGTTTATGGCCAATCTAGCCTCAAAAAGTGTAAGCCTGCAGGATTTTATACAAAATATTAACAATTTATATAATATTGACAAACTACACATCTTATGGTAAAGTTGTGTATATGAGAGCAACAGTAACTTTAGACGAATTTAGAAAAAACCTCTCCGATATCGTAGGAAAAGTTATGTATGGTAACCAAACCATCCTTGTGCAAAAACACAATAGAACTGGTGTCGTTGTCATAAGCGAGAAAGAATACGAAAGTTTAATAGATCCAAGGAAGCGCTTTACCTCACAGGAAGATTGGGATAAATTATTTGTCCTCACTGATAAGGTGAGGGACAGAATGTCTCTTGGGGAACAGGAAGAGTTGGAAAAAGTCGTGCAGGAAGAGACTAGGGCAGTGAGAGTTCAGAAACAACAGACAGCGGCATGAAAAATGATCTTCGGGCGGTTGTGGACACCAATGTATTGATAAGCGGTTTATTCGGCATAAAAGATTCTCCCTCGTCTCAAATCCTCAAAGCTATTCGTACCCAAACAATTATTCTGGTAACTTCCCCTTTGATCCTTGAAGAAGTGGGAGATGTTGTCAATCGCGAAAGAATCATCAAATTGACAAAAATGAGCGAATCAGAACGAGTGGACTTTATGGACAAGCTCATTGAAAGAAGCGATGTAACATCAGGAAAACAACTCGCTACCCAAGTTTGCCGTGATATAAAAGATGATAAATTCTTAGCTTGCGCGGTTGAAGCAAACGCAGATTACCTTATTACCGGAGACGAGGATTTATTAGTGCTCAAATCATTTGAAGGAATAAAAATAGTTACTCCAAGAAAGTTCCTTAAGGTTTTGGGGTAAAATGTAATCCTCTATTAGCTAACGATAATTTATAGCTCGTTACCTAAAGAACATATTATGGGTAACGAATCTCGATTGGAGGCTTATGTAGTTGGTGGTGTTGGAGGGTGTTCGGTTTCAGAAATAGGTGATCTATTTCTCATCTTTGCTACCCCAAATATACAAGAGATTCAGCAAGTGCATCCATATATGTTTATGTTTCTCCTGTAATAATGGTCAGTTTTCCAAACAATGATTTTTTGCCTGATTTAGATAAAAGTGAGGTTATTTTTTTATCTATTTGCTCAAGTGACAAATGTGGAGATACTCCAACAACACCAGTCAATTTAGTACTAGACACCAGCGGCCTGAAGTCCTTTATATTAAAAGTAACTAATATTCTTTTTTTCTTCGTCGCAAATATATAAACCTGTGGATCGGGCAATGCACTTTTACCGTAGTCTCCAGCTATGTGCTTAATATCAAACCTGTTGTTTGTTATTGGCAAGCTTTTTCTATATTAAAACCCTTCATCAAGTAGTAGCTTGTGTTTGTAAAATCTCTGCGGCATCCCAAGAAGAGCTTAGTTTTTCAACGAGTTCATTAATAGCCCCTTCAATAGTTTTTAATGGTACCCAAGAATATCCTTCGTGAATAGCTTCAATAGTATGTCCTTCTTTCAGGCGTTGAATTATTACAGCAATAGGAATCCTTGTTCCAACAATTACCGGTGTTCCACCCATGGTATCTGGTTTAGAAACAATATATTTTTTCATGTTTTTAGTATACCACACTTTCTTTTTTATTTTAAAGAGGAAGACAATAATTGTTTCTTTCTATGGCCTAGATTTAGAGTGAATAATAAACGAGGATAGCAATATAGCAATAACACCCAAGATAACAAGAAACCCTGGGAGAGATAAAAATATCTTGCCCCAAAGTGGCCAGTTTTTCATTCGTAACCACATAAGAATAATGCCGATCGGATAAAAGTATACAAGAAAAAAGGCTATGGCAAATGTTTCCGTATCTGTTTGTGAAGAGTTTTGATTTGCCATAAACACTGCAGTTTGTGTTGGCTCTTGAAGAGCTATTTGTTGAGGATTATTTTCTATCTGATTATCCATTAACTCGATTGTATCATTTCAAGGAAGAAATGTCAAAAATTAAACCTCAAGAAGTAGAGAATGATAGAACTTCTATAATTGTTTAACTTATTAAGTTTTGCAAAGCGAACGATTCAGGGGGATTCCTCGTCCCGCTGAGCGGGATCGAGGAGGGGGTGAAATCACCCGAAGAGAGAGCTTTGCAAAATAGCCCGGCTTCACTGCGAGAGAGCTTTTATAATATCAACTATTTTACTCCCCAAGATTTTGGGTAAATCTGCGGTTTTATATTGTATGCTGCAATCAAATCGTCCAGAACCTCCAATTAAATATTCTTTTTCCAGCACTTTTGGATCAATAATCGTTTGTGCGTTTGGAATATACACTCTGGCTGCGCCAATTGGCAGACCGGTAAGATTAGTAAATTCGGCGTAGGTTGCAAAGCGCAAATCTTTTACACCAATTGCTGTTTTTATTTTTTTAAAGTCCAGCTTGCATTCTCCCCGAATAACAAATGCATAATATGTTCCATCCCCAACCATAACCATTGTCGGCATTGTGTCAGAAAGTCCTACTTTTAAAAATGCAACAACATCTGCAACTTTTTGCAATGCCGGATGTTCTATAGCCTTATTTGCAATCCCAAACTTTTTTAGCTCGTCAATATAATCTATAACTATTCTATTTTCCACATCCCGATTATACCAAAATAAAAAACTTGCTATAATTCATTTATGGAAGAGAAATGGAAAATCCTCTTATATAGAACTCTGCAAGGAGGCTCGCCAGTAAAAGAATTTATTGACAGATTGGAGCTGAAGGCACAGACAAAAGTCTATGATGCACTGAACTTATTAAGAGATTTTAACGCAAGGCTAGGTGCGCCACATGTTAAAAAGCTTACGGGTACTCAGCTATGGGAACTTCGTATTTTAGGTATGGATAATGTTAGGGTTTTCTATATTGCTATGCGTGGTAAAACTTTCCTCATTTTGCACGGCTTCAAGAAGAAAAAAGACAAAACGCCTCCCAAAGAAATAAAAATAGCTGAAGGAAGACTTGCAGATCATAGAAATAGAGTGTCAGTTTGATACTTGAAATTATAGCAAAATTGCTATAGAATAAAGTTATTATGAAAAAAATTAAGGATTTAGGTTATTTAGATTGGGAAGACTATAGTAAGGAATTACTCAAAAAGCCTGGCTTTAGAGAAGCACAAGAGGAAACACGCCTTGAGTACGAAATTGCCCGGGCGCTTATTAAAGCCCGCATCGAAAAAGGTTTAACACAGGCAGACATTGCCAAGCGCATGCATACAAAACAGTCTGTAATTTCGCGTGTGGAAAATGCAAGAACAATTCCTTCTTTATCTTTCTTAAAACGCCTGGCAACAGCCCTTAACACTACTCTTCAAGTTCAGTTTAAATGATTCCATGTCTAACTACTTTATATAGAGTATAAAAGCCTCATTGCTTTTTGCTGCCTCATTTCCTATACTACCAATATGCCGCTTTTGATTTTTCTTTTTATCATTGTTCTCTTTTTCTTCTTAAGTGTTCGGGTTGTGCGGGAATACGAACGAGGAGTTATTTTCTTTTTAGGCCGCTGCACCGGTGTTCGCGGACCTGGGCTTATAATTTTGGTTCCCATTTTCGAACTTATGAATGTCGTTTCGCTTCGGACAATTACTATGGAAATTCCATCCCAAAAAATTATAACCCGGGACAACGTGTCCATAGATATTGCGGCAGTTGCCTATTATCACGTTGTAGACCCGCAAAAATCTGTTATTGGCATAGAAAACGTGTATTCGGCAGTTAATCAAATTAGCCAGACAACCGTCCGAAACGTTGTCGGGCAGTTTAAATTGGATCAGTTGCTTTCCCAGACATCCGAAATTAATACCAAAATTAAAAATGTCATAGACGAACACACCGAACCTTGGGGTGTCCAGGTAACAGCTGTCGAAATAAAAGACATAACCCTTCCCGAAAACATGCAGCGGGCAATGGCCAAAGAAGCAGAAGCCGAACGGGAACGCAGGGCAAAAATTGTTGCAGCCGAAGGAGAATTCCAGGCAGCCGTAAAACTTGGGGAAGCAGCCGATATTATTGCCAAGCATCCAGTTGCACTACAGCTTAGAACGCTCCAAACTATGTCCGAAATAGCAACCGAAAAAAACTCAACTATAATTTTCCCCGCCCAGTTTATGACAACGGTTCGGGATGCATTTAAAACCCTGGCCACAGACTCCAAAAAATCCTAAATTATGGAAAAAGCAACATTTGCAAACGGCTGTTTTTGGTGTACAGAAGCAGTATTCAAACGTTTAAAAGGCGTGAGTGAGGTTATATCGGGATACACAGGGGGAGCCACGGAGGATCCTTCTTACGATGACGTTTCTTCTGGAAAAACTGGACACGCAGAAGCATTGCAAATAACGTTTGACCCAACTGTTATTTCCTACGACAAGCTGCTGGACGTTTTTTTTGCAACGCACAATCCAACAACCCTAAACCAACAGGGAAACGATATGGGAACCCAGTATCGTTCTGCAATTTTTTACCACTCAGACTCCCAAAAAAAGAGCGCCGAAAGAGCAATCGCAAGTTTAGAAAAAGAAAAGGTGTATCCAGATCCAATAGTTACAGCAGTCGAACCATACACAACTTTTTATCCGGCAGAACCGCACCATCAAAATTACTACGACCGCAATACAGACATGCCGTATTGTAAATATGTTATTGACCCAAAAATAACAAAACTGTATAAAGATTTTAAAGAAGACGTAAAAGAGGAATACAAAAATTAGCTAAGTGTGAGTCTTATTTTCCCTGCGAGCGTTTGCGGCGTTCTTCTACTTCGTCTAATATCTTTTTTCGAATCCTAATATTTTTTGGCGTTACTTCGACCAGTTCTGTTTCGGCAATAAATTCCAATGCGTCTTCTAAATCCATAACATGGGGAATATTAAAATGTTCCATGCCCCCGTCCCCTTTGGATCGCATGTTAGAAAGTTGCTTTGTTTTGCAGACATTTACCCAAATGTCTTCGCTTCTGGAATTTTCCCCAACAACCTGCCCTTTATATACTTGTGTACCCGGGCCAATAAACAGGTTTCCCCTGTCTTGTAAATTAGTAAGGCCATACAAATTCGAGATGCCGTTTTCGTGGGCAACCAAAGACCCTCGTTCCCGTTCGTGCAAATACCCATTGTCTTTTGCGTATTGGTGAAATGTGGTATTTATAATACCAAGACCGCGGGTGTCTGTAACAAATTCGCTTCTGTAGCCAAAAAAGCCGCGGGTGGAAATAATAAATTCCATAAACACAATCCTGTTTTCGGTTTTCATGTCCTGCAATTCTCCGCGTCTGGCTCCCAATTTTTGCATAACAACGCCGCTAAATTCTTCTGGCGTTTCTATAAAAATGCGCTCATACGGTGTTAATTTTTCCCCATTTATTACTTTATCAATCACGTGTGGGCGGCCGACTTGGAATTCGTATCCTTCCCGCCGAATGCGTTCTATCAAAATTGCTAAATGCAATTCTCCACGTCCAGAAACTGTCCATCCCCCTGTTGCTTCGTCTTCTACCCGAAGAGCCATGTCTGTGTCTAGTTCTTTATACAATCTATCCCGAATTTGGCGGGATGTTTTAAATTCTCCTTCTTGGCCTGCAAATGGGGACGAATTTACAGAAAAAGTCATTTGGATTGTTGGTTCTTCTATTGCCAAAAGGGGAAGCGCAATAGGATTTATTGGGTCGGCAATTGTTTCGCCAATATTTGCGTCCAAAACTCCAGAAATTGCCACAATGTCGTCTGCTAGTACCTCTTGTGCATCAACCCTATCTAAACCAACAAATGTCATAAGGGATGTAAGGCGGCATTTGTTTATAACGCCGTCCCTGTTTATATGTGCGACTTCTTGTCCGGCTGTTATTTTACCGTTATAAATCCTGCCAACGGCAATTCTTCCTTTGTGCGTGTCGCTGGCAAGCGTTGTTATAAGCATTTGCAATGGTTTTTCTGGATCTCCTTTGGGTTCGGGGATTTCTTTTAAGATTGTGTCAAAAACTGGGGAAATGTCTGTCATTTGATTAATATCGTTAACAAGTCCTGCTTTGCCGTTTTTTGCCGACGCGTAAATTATGGGGAAGTCGGCAATTGTGTCGTCTGCTCCCAGTTCTAAAAACAAATCAAGTGTTTTATCCAATACATACGGCACGCGGGCATCGGATTTGTCTATTTTGTTCACAACCACAATAATTTTAAGCTTCATGGCAAGCGCTTTTTTTAACACAAATCTGGTTTGGGGCATTGGCCCTTCTTTTGCATCGACCAAAAGCAAACACCCATCTGCCATAGACAAAACGCGTTCTACTTCTCCGCCAAAATCTGCGTGTCCTGGAGTATCGATAATATTTATTTTAGATTTGTGCCAGACAACGGAAGCATTTTTGGAAAAAATAGTAATACCCCGTTCTTGTTCTAGTTCGTTACTATCCATAATAAGGGTGTCGGTTGTGTCTTTTTGCAGTTTTGTTTTGGATTGCTTTAACAACGCGTCCACAAGGGTAGTTTTCCCGTGGTCAACGTGAGCAATAATGGCAACATTTCGTAAGTTTTTCATAACCTCTAAAAAAACCGCTTCCCGCGGCATGTGTAATTATATCAAATTTCTAGCCTCCCTGCACGATCTAAGAAGAAAGTTGGTTTAAGAAGGAATTGACAATAGACAAAATAATACTAAAAATAAATGCCCACACAAATCCATCTACTCTAAAACCTGGGACAATGCTACTTACCAAAAGCACAAGAATTGCATTAATAACCAGCGTAAAAAGACCTAGCGTTAAGATGGTAATTGGAAGCGTAAGGATTACCAATATTGGTTTTAAGATTGCATTCACAATACCTAAAACTACCGCAACAATAAGTGCAGTTACAAATCCATCCACATGAACCCCAGGCAATATATACGCGCTTATAACCACCGCCAAGCCACTTAAAAGTAAATTTATCAAAAATTGCATATTATTGTCGTCATTCTGGCTCGTCCAGAATCGATTGTATAATTGTAACCATAATACGCCTTTCTTTTTTGTAAAGTCAACTACCCAACGCATGTATTACGTATTATGTAGTATGTATTATGGAAAAAGTTTCTTAATGCGAGCACTGAAAGCAGCGCGTTTCCTTGTTTTCGTCACTCATGAGCATGCGTTAAAAAAGCTGAAAAGGTGGAGCGACGCGCAGTCGTGACGAGAGTTTTGCCATACTTTTGCGGAAAAAGTATGAGGGAAAAAGCTCAAATAGGGTCTATCTAATCGTCTTAAAACGTGTTATAATACGTTTGTGCATAAACCTTTTTATGCAAGCGGATTCCTATATCATCTGGGAACAGCGCAAATTCTCTTGCATCAACCAACCGACACTATTGTTGCTTCTTCGTGGCATTTGCTAGGAGGCAAAGGCACAAAAGGAGAAGACACAAAAGCTGCGTTTAAGCGTATTGCCCACGAACTGGTTAAAATAAAACTGGATTTAAAAAATATTATCCCAGTCTACGACTATTTTGACACTCACCACAATTTGCTGCATTACGTGTTTTATGCCGAAGTAACAGAGCAAAAAACCAGCGCAAAACAAAAAAATATTGCCTGGTTTACATTTAAACAGGCAACAAAATTACCCTTTACGCACCAGACAAAGCAAAATATTATTGTTGCAGAGCGGGTTATAAAAGCAAGAGTTAGGGATGAAGAAGCAAAAAATGCACCACCAATAGATCCAAACCTCAAAAAGTCTTAGTCAACAAGCGTAATAGCCATGCCCCGTTTACCAGCCCTGCCTGTTCTTCCAATTCTATGCACGTAATCTTCGTACGACTGGGGTAATTCGTAATTAATAACATGCGTTACATCGGGAACGTCTATACCCCTTGCAACAATATCTGTTGCAAGCAACACTTTTACCCTGTTATTTTTAAACTCGTCAAGCGCGCGCTGGCGTTGGTTTTGATTTTTATTGCCATGCATCGCAACAGCACTAATTCCCCGTTGTATTAATTCCTTCGTTAACTTTTCTATTCCCCATTTAGTCCTGCCAAACACAAGCACTTTATCAAACCCTGGTTTGGTAAGCAAGTCGTGCAATACATTTGTTTTTAGTCTGCCGTTTAGTTTTATAACATCCTGATCTACGTTATGTACGGTTTCCCTGGACTTGACAGAAATTGTTATTGGGTTTTTAAGAAACGACTGCATTATTGGTAGCACTTGCGGGGGAACTGTTGCCGAGAAAAATAACGACTGTCTTGGTTGTGGTAATTTAGAAACAATTAGCTTTATGTCGTTAATAAAACCCATGTCAAGCATGCGGTCAACTTCGTCCAAAACAATGGTTTGGTAATTTGCAAAATTAATAACCCGCTGGTTTCCTAAATCTTTTAGTCTTCCAGGGGTTCCAATAACAACGTTTGGATTGCGTCGCAAGCCCTGAATTTGTACATGCATACTTGCTCCACCAATACACAAAATTGGGAAAATACCCATACCTGGCACAAATGATCTGCATTCATCCAAAATCTGTACTGCCAGTTCTCGCGTTGGAACAATAATTAGTGCCCGTTCTGATTTGTTTAGAAATATTTTGTGCAATAATGGAATAAGAAACGCTGCAGTTTTACCTGTTCCTGTGTTTGCAATGCCAACAA
>OBEQ012046502.1_pt1 | contig 14491 bp, 21 predicted proteins | sample 1670901 | NCBI WGS metagenome assembly OBEQ01 (sample SAMEA104232315, study PRJEB22302) | groundwater metagenome | biome: forest; feature: aquifer; material: groundwater | place: USA | collected 2011-08-07 | depth 5.4 m
AGAAGTAATCGTAATTCCGCGTTCTCGTTCTTGCTCCATCCAGTCAGTCGTGGTTTCTCCTTCGTGAACTTCACCGATTTTGTGTTTCGTACCCGTGTAATAAAGAACACGCTCAGTCGTGGTCGTTTTGCCCGCATCAATATGCGCGATAATTCCAAAATTTCTAACTTTTTCCAGAGGATAATCTCGTTCCATAAAATAAAAAGCGCCAAACGCGCTAGGAACAATATACACTAAAAATCTTTTTATTGCAATAAATGAGAAGAGATGTTGTAAAACTTAAGGAGGCACAAAAAATGAGAGAGTTTATCCGGCGGGGTTTCGGTGGCAAAAATGGGTATGTGGACTATGGAAAAATTTTTTACTAATTTTTACTAGTCACACATATGCGCGATAGCGTAAATATGCAATAAGGGGTTTTTATTTAAACACGCCTTCCTTCCCGGTATAAGCTTTTGCTAGTCTGAAAGTTTTTAAATGCTCCTGCAAACCGATTCCCTTTATATAATCTAGAAATTCCTTTGGTAAAGGTGAGGGACCGACCCATACACTTCTTTGGATCATGATGTAATCAAAATTCTTTAATTGTCGGCGAAACCAATCCCTTTCCTTCTTTTTTTCTTCGACGACATCATACATTAAAATCAAATTCTTTGGTGAATCCTTATTAAATGGGGAAGAAAAAGCAATGTGGTAGAAATTTCTTTTCCTGTTCTTTTTCTTTATACGACTTCGATGATCGTCTTTTGAAACTGGCAAGCCAAAAGCATTGACTCGCATGCCTTTGTAATAAAATATTTTTCCCATAAAAATTTATTATATCGTAATTACGTATATACGCTATAGCGTAAATGTGTATAAACATCTAATCGCAAAAAAGATAAGAGGTTTATGGATCCTCTACCAGGCAAAGTGAGCAAAAGCTTTGTTGGCCTCGGCCATTTTGTGCGTATCTTCTTTCTTTTTAATAGCCGAACCTTCGCCTTTGGAAGCGGCGATTAATTCATCGGCGAGTTTTAAGTGCATTGATTTACCTTTGCCGCCGCGAGCGACATCCCGAATCCATCGCATCGCTAAAGCTATACGGCGTTCAGGTCGCACTTCGATCGGTATCTGATAGTTTGCGCCACCGATACGTTTTGAACGCACTTCGGTTGAAGGGCCGGCATTTTTCATTGCTAAATCAAAAATCTCCAGCGGATTTGGATTGCCTGTTTTTTCTTTAATTGCATCAAAAGTCGCATATATCACTTTTCGAGCAGTTTCTTTTTTCCCAGACCACATGATGTAGTTAATGAACTTCTCCAATTTTTGAGAATTGTAGATGAAGTCAGGTTGGACTATATTTCTATTTTTAATTTTTCTTCGCATTTTCTTTTGGTCTTTTATTTCCGTAAAGCGACCTTCCTTGTTTCCTTTTCTCAACTCCCTGTGTATCCAGTACTCCACGCACAATATGATATCGTACTCCAATCAAGTCCTTCACACGTCCTCCACGGATCATAACCACGGAATGTTCTTGTAAATTGTGTCCTTCACCCGGAATGTAAGCGGTAACTTCCATGCCGTTGGTAAGTCGCACTCTCGCAATCTTTCGAAGAGCTGAGTTTGGCTTTTTGGGGGTCGTTGTGGAAACTTTTACGCACACACCGCGCTTGAAAGGCGATGAAAAAAAGATTGGTCTGTTTTTGAGAACATTAAAACCACGCGTTAAAGCAACCGTCTTGTCTTTAGGATGCGTCTTGACTCTATTTTTCTTTATTAATTGGTTAATTGTTGGCATATCTATAAAACAAAAGAGTCCGAAGACTCAGCTGATAATTTACTACAAATAGCTCTAAAACGCAAGACCGGTGAGGAAATGAAAAAGAAAACCCAATACAGGCGCTAAATAGGGCGACAAGAAGATAATAAAAATCAAAAGTAAAATTAGAGAATATTGCTCGTAAGCTCTGATAAAAGAAAAAGCTTTGTCTGGCAAAAAAGAGAAAAGTATTTTAGAACCATCTAGTGGCGGAATTGGAACTAGATTAAATATCCCCAAGACTATATTTATCCGGACGATTGTAGAAGTTATAAAATAAAAACCTTCTGGTGGTGTTAAACCCAATGTAAAGCGAATAATAACTCCAAATAAAATTGCTATAAAAAAATTCGCAAGAACTCCAGCCGAGGCCACAGCTATTGTTCCCCATTTTCTATTACTCAAGTTGTCTGGATTGTATGGCACCGGCTTCGCCCAGCCAAACAAAAAAGGAGAATGTGATAAAATTAAAACTGCCGGTAAAAGAATAGAGCCAAAAAGATCTAAATGTTTGAGAGGATTTAAGGTGAGTCTGCCAGCAAAGCGCGCCGTCTTGTCACCGAACCATTCCGCCATGAAACCATGCGAGACTTCATGTATCACCACAGACATAATAAGTATAGCTATATAAAATATGGCATTAGTTGCATCCATGGCTGTAATTTTGTACGGGAAATTGCATTTCCCTATGGTCTATGATAACATTTAAAAACAAATATGAAAACATGCGCGATAACAAAAAAGGGTTCAATTATGGGGGGCGGGTATTCCAACAGAACTCGCGCCACTCAATTTAATCCGACTGGAAAAGCGCGAAAACATTTAAATCTTCAAAAAAAGAGAGTTTTTGTTCCGGAAATAAATAAATTTATAAATATAGAAATCTCAACTCAAGGCATGCGCACAATGAAAAAAAACGGCGCCTATGCCACTCTCCTCAAAGCTGGTTTGATAAAAGCGTAAAGTTATTTATAAAATCTCGGATTAAATTTCTACCATCTTTTACATATGTTCAAGATAGTAGAAAGGTGAAATAGTGACAGATCTTAGGCTGGCACGAAAGTCAGCGCGGTTCCCTTCTTGCCCGAGCGGCCGGTTCGACCGATGCGGTGGATGTAGGTATTGTAAGTCTGCGGTACATCGTAGTTTATAACGTGAGTAACGTCTGGAATATCTAGGCCACGCGCCGCAACATCGGTGGCTATTAAGATATTTATCTTATCTTTTTTAAAAGAATCAAGAATGCGAATCCGTTCACGACTTCTTTTGTCGCCATGAATGCCTCCTACTTTAAAACCAGCGTGTAATAATTCTTTAGCTAATTCATCCACATGATGTTTTCTTTCTCTAAAAATAAGAACTTTGTCTGAGCCGTCTTTTTTTAATACTTCATGAAGTTTATTCAGCTTTTCTTCTTTTGATCTTGTACGAACTACATCTTGGTCAATATTCTTGGCTGTCTCACCAGAAATCACAGAAATAAAAACAGGGTCCTTTAAATATTGCTCCGTTAATTTTTTAATTTCAGAAGAAAGAGTTGCTGAGAAAAACAATGTCTGTCTTTCCTTTGCAGTTTTGCCGATTATGTAAACCATGTCGTCGCGGAATCCCATATCGAGCATTCGATCAGCCTCATCAAGAACCACACTATGACATTTAGACAAATCTAAAACTTTTTTATCAATCAAATCCCGCAAACGTCCCGGTGTACCAATGACGAATGACACTCCCATTTTTATTTCTCTGATTTGTTTCATTATCGGCAAACCTCCCACGCAAGCTACGGAAAACATCCCAAATCCAAAAGCTAGACTTTTGAAATCACTTTCTATTTGAAGCGCGAGCTCTCTAGTTGGCGCTATTATTAAGACCGTTTCTCTTTTAGCTTGCCCTTTAGTTTTTGAAATTTTTTCGATTAAGGGCAAAAGAAATGCCGCTGTTTTTCCCGTACCAGTATTTGCCATGCCAAAAACGTCCTTACCAGTAAGCACTGTTGGTATCGCTTGATCCTGAATAGGTCTCGGATGAATAAACCCAGCTCGAGCTATATTTTTGTGTAGTTGGGAATGAAAAGGAAAATCAGCGAAGTATGTTTGGACACATAGGGTTTTTCTTCCACATAAATATTCTTCTTAACAAAACGCGAAAAATCTATCCGCTCGCCGCGAGATCTGCCACCACTTTTTTTATGAGCGGCAAACATTGGTCTAGAATTATTAAATTTTCCTCCGCCAAAACGAGGTTTCGCTCTAAAGGTAGAAGTGTGACTACCGAATTTCTTCGGAGTAGCCGAGTGACGTGTGTACATAAGGGTCACTCTCCTTTATTAATTAGATGAGAATGATACATTAAGTATAGCATTTTGTCATTATTTTGTCAATGTTTTTAAAGTTTTTTCAATAATTTCGTCCGCGGAGTCATAATATATGAAGTGAAAATTTTTATGGTCAATCCCGCGAATGAGTTTGGAAATTAGCGAATCTTTATGCGCCACAGCGAGAACGGGAATTCCTTGTTTCTCCACTGCCGTGGCTATTTCATAGCCGAGACCAAGCGAGGGGTGGTCGCAAATTGCCAACATGCAGTCAGCTTTCATAACAGAATTTTTTATATCATGAGTATACACTTCTAAAGGAGTTGCCTTGGGAGCGAGCCCGGTAACTCCTATAAATTGCACAATTTCAAAATGATTCTTTAAGCCGAGTTTGGGCTTGGCGATCATCTCCAAAAAATCTCTTTCCTCATCTGGAGGAAGTCTCGTCAGCGCACAGCCAATGTAAAGTTTTTTCATATTTTTCTTTTGCATATTATCTAAAAATTTTATGAGAATCTTCTATTAAATATACATTTCTAATTTCTGCCTGAATCATTTTATCCCAGCATGGTTCACAACACCACCAATGTCCCCACAGATATACATCATAGCCAGAAACATTAATTTTTAATTTTTCTGCTTTTTTCATAGCAAGACTTTCAGCATGATTTCTTGAGGAGGCACACCCGGGACATAGCCAATATTTTTGACCAGATGGAATCTTAAAAAGTTTTCTTACGCACCAATTTTTATGAGTATTTAAAAGAAATTTATTTTTTAGAGCTGATTGATTTGCAGCACTAACCAAAATATCGCCATTATCATCCACAATAACGACTCCAGTTGAAATTTTTTTGTCAGTAGATTGCGTAAGGGCAATTTTTTTCGCTTCTTGCATATAAGGATTGTCTTCTCTCACATATAAAACCACTCGGTCTTTAGGTAAATATGGATATTTAATATTTTTTGTTTTCATAAACTTTATACTGTATACTCTACTATATGACGACTTTTGACACAATCTATCAGAATATTATTAAAAGAATAATGACTGAAGGTGTTGATGAGGTAATTAAACGAACAGGCCACACGTCAAAAGCTGTGCCTGGAATTTCATTTTCTATTGATATTGAAAAGGATGGTTTCCCCATACTTACTCTTCGTAAAAATCCAATTAAGTCTCCAATAGCAGAACAAGTCTGGTTTATACAAGGAGAAAAAGATACTACATTTCTACGAAAATTTACAAAAATGTGGGATCCATTTATGGAAAAAGATGGAACACTTTCATCGGCTTATGGCTGGCGCTGGCGTCATCATTTTGGAAGAGACCAACTCGGAAGTGCAATTGAACTTCTGGAAAAAGAATCAGTCTCTCGTCATGCTGTAGTTATAACCTGGGACCCAAAAGATGATGGATACGGGGGAACACCTAAAAAAAATGTGCCCTGCCCTTTTGCTTTTACGATAAACATACTTGGTGGTCGGCTCAATATGCACAATATAGTCCGTTCCAATGACATGATACTTGGTTGCCCATTTGATGTTTTGGGTTTTGCTCTTCTGCAATGCATGATTGCGCAAAGACTTGGTGTTCACCCAGGAATTTACACCCATTCAATATCAAATGCGCATATTTATGATAATCATTACGAAGGAGCAAAGGAGATTATTTCAAGAACCAATGAACATCCGAAAATTGAGTTACATTTACCTAAAGATTCATTCAAGAGAGCTGAACAAAAAGATGAAAACTTAGTTGGAGAAATTTTAGCAGATTTACAAGCTCAATATAATCCGCTTCCGCCCATAGATGGTTTAGAGATTATCCCCCAATATCCTAATATATGATTTCACTTATCGCCGCCATTGGTAAAAATAATGAACTGGGTAAAGGGAATACTCTCCTTTGGCATATACCCGCAGATATGAAACATTTTAGAGAAGTTACTTCATTGCACGCAGTTATAATGGGAAGAAAAACTTTTGAATCTATTGGGCGTCCTTTACCAAATAGAAGAAATATAGTAATTACACGAGATGTGAATTATAAACAAAAAGGAGTTGAAATTGCGCATTCTCTGGCTGGAGCATTTGATTTGTTTCCTGACCAAAATGAAGAGATTTTTATAATCGGAGGAGCAGAAATATACAAACAAGCTATGCCAATAGCTGATAAACTTTATATAACACACATTGATGCAGAAGATAAAAAAGCTGACAGTTTTTTCCCAGAAATCATACCAATAGTTTGGAATGAAATCTCGCGCAAAGAAGTGGGTAAGGACGAGAAAAATCCATACGATTATATATTTTCTGTATATGAAAGATTTTAATTTAAGGATTGTTAAAGACCACGCTATAGCGTAATTTAGTACAACGAGAATACAAAAACTAATTTCTAAGGGTCTTCGGGAGTTTTGATGCGAATGAAAACATCTTTACCTTCTGGTGATTTTTCTTTTATGTATTTTCTTTTTTTGTTCTTTTCTATTTTCGCAACCAATTCTTTCTCCAAATCGAAGCCCATATTATCACACATTCCCAAAATAAAAATCACCACATCCGCAAATTCTTCCGCCACGCCATTTTGGCCCAGATTAAATTTGCGAAATGCCTCAGAAAGCTCTTCATACGCCCGACAGAACTCCAGCGCAGTGTCAGTTATGTTAAAACCCTTTTCTTTTTTATTCCTCGTTACTTCTTTTTGAAATTTCTTTAAATCAATCATTTACTTAATATACTCCCAAAAATCAAAAAACCAATAAGACTGCAATAATTATTTATTTTCTAAGCTTTATCTTCTTTATCCCTTCACTTCTATCCCCATAGATCTGGCAGAACCGGCAATGATGCGGATTGCTCCTTCGTCATCTTTGGCATTCAAGTCTGGCATTTTTTTCTTAGCTATTTCCAAAGCTTGCGCGCGAGTTATCTTTCCAGCTTTAATCGCAACATTTTTACCTGAACCCTTCTCCACTCCAGCCGCTTTCAAAATAAGTCCAGAAACCGGCGGAGTTTTAACAACGAAATCATAACTTCTATCTTCATAGACCGTAATAGAGACTCCAACTTTATCCCCCGCCATTTTTGCTGTTGCGGCATTGAATTTAGTCACAAAATCCCCTATGTTAATACCGGCCTGACCAAGCGCCGGCCCCAAAGGAGGCGCCGGGGTGGCCTTCCCAGCTTGAATTTGGAGTTTTATTTTTTTAGTAATTTTCTTCATATATTTACTTATGAGCGAAGCGAATTAGGAAATTATGAACCCCGCGCCAGTTTTACTTTTCATTTATTCCAAAAATTTATCTGTAAGACAAATTTTTATTTTCAATTTTTACATCATACATTATTTATAATAAAACACAAATTGTCCTGTAAAACTGGCGCGGGGTCTGTAAATTTATACTCACTTCGTTCGTTAAATTTTACGGACCTGAAGAAAATCTAGTTCTACCGGAGTCTCACGACCGAACATTGAAACAAGCACTTTTACTTTTCCACGATCTTGGTCTATAAAATTAACTTTCCCCTCAAGATCCTTAAACGGACCATCGATGATTAAAACACTCTCACCGATAACCATATCAATATTATGTTTAGTCATACCGACATCCATTTTCTTAAAAAGATACTCCATTTCTTCTTTTTTGAGCGGCACAGGATTTACTCCGGCGCCGACAAAGCCGGTAACTCGCGGAGTATTACGCACAATATACCAAGAATCATCCGTGACAATCATATCCACTAACACATAACCAGGATAGATTTTTTCTTCCACTTCCACCCTTTTGCTTCCTTTTATTTTTATTTTCTTTTCAATCGGCACAATAACATTGAAAATTTGGTCATTCATTCCTAGAGAATCAATACGTTGTTTTAAATTACGCAGAACAACATTTTCATATCCAGCATAAGTATGAATGGCATACCAGTTTCTAGCTCCTAGTTCTTCTTGTTTCATGGCAACCTTAGGGGGTTATTACTTTTTCTAATCCTTTTGAGAAAATAAAATCAAAAATACCTAAATAATACGCAACTACCACAGACAAAACTATAATGATTAGCGTATAGTAAAAAGTCTGACTCCTCGTAGGCCAAATTACATGCTTTAATTCTGTCTTAGTCTCTTTTAGATATTCAGTAACTTTCATGAGATTTATTAAAAAGCCCCCTTTCAAGGGCTTCTTTAAGACTACTCTTTTTGTATAAAATAGTCAACCAAAAACTATAAAGCCCTTTCATCAATTTCTGCGTCTTTAAAAATATTTTTTATAATTTTGGGATGAATAATTTTTGAAGCATGATTTGGAAGAGTAATACGCACCCCTTTTTTATTATAAAAAATCATATGGCTTCCACTTTGGCGAGATAAAGAAAACCCCCTATCTTCAATAATTTTTCTTATCTGTCGAGCTGTAAAACGCAAAGATCTGGGAGACATGATTAAGATACGGCAATCTGAAAATTAGACAGGCTAAAAGATCTTTCTGGAGTGTGTAGTTTTTCTCTTTTCGCTGCTCTGTCTTCTAACCCAAGCTTAATGGCATCTTTGATGTTTTTTACCACTTCCTCATAGGTTTTGCCTTGTGTATAACATCCTTGCAAATCCAAACACTCAGCAACGAAGCCTTGTTTGTCTTGCTCTATAATTACTGAAAAATTTTGAATATTCATATTTGTATGATATCAGATTTTAAAAACATAGCAATAAACTGTATAGTTACCCAAGAAAAATACTACACTTATCGAACTGGCCTACACTAGCCCATAAAAAGATTGAATAACATATTGGGCTCCACCGGAAATAAGATAGCCTAGGATGAGGGCGCCCAAAAAGTAAAGTTATTCATAAATTTATTCTTAATTTTTTAAAATTACTCTTTCTCTATAAAATAGTCAAATTTTTGCACAGGCTTACCGTATCTCGTAAATTATCGTCACATCTGAGCTGATAGTGTTCTCGCCTTTAGGAATTTCCGCCGGCGCAGGAGCCGGAGCTCCACCTGCACTGTTCTTCATTATCGCAGATTTGGCATAGTAAATAGCTTCTCCGTATCCCCCACCTTCGTTAAAGTTTACCATTCGGCCCAACCTTACACCCAAATCTTTGGCTAGAACTTTTGCTTTTTCTCTGGCATCGTCGATTGCCTTCTTTCGAGCTTCAGCTTTTAGAGCATCTTCGTTGTCTATGGCAAAGTTTGGACCATTTAATTCTGAAACACCAAGTTCGCCCAACCTTTGCATAATTTTTCCCACATCATCTATATTTCTAACTTTGACCGTAATACTCTCATACGCTTCATAGCCGGAAATTACATTCTTGCCCGGACGGGGCGGACAACTAAACCCATTACAGGGCATTAATACTTTTGTATCATATCTGTATTCATATTTAGGATTAAAAGAAGAGTTGGTGGTTTTAATATCTTTTTCTGCCACATTATTACTTTTTAAGAAATCGAGTGATGACTTTTCTATGAGAGCCGCAGCATTCTGCGCTTCTTTTACCGTTTTCCCTTCTTTGCGAATAGTAAAATAAACATTTGCAATATCTGGCGCAGCATTAACTTCCCCATGACCGGAGAGAGTGACGGTGTTATTACTGACCATCAGGCCGAAAGATCTCCATTCGGTTAGTAATTTTACAGCAAAGAATAAAACAAGAACGACTAAAAAAATCAGCAACGCTCTATATAAATTTTTCACATATTGATTTGGTATTTCCATATATTAAATTATTTGTTAATTGAAACAAGCTCAACATCAAAAATCAGTGTGGAATTTGGAGGAATGACGCCGGGAACACCATTGACACCATAAGCATATCCGGGAGCTATAGTTAGAGTCTTTTTCTCTCCGACTCTCATTCCAACTATGCCTTTATCCCAGCCCGGAATCACTTGTCCAGCGCCCAAAATGAAAACGAAGGGCTCAACATGTTTGAATTTTAGATCAACATTTGAGTCAAAAACTGCGCCATTTTGCAGTCTGCCCGTGTAATTCATTGAAACTGTGTCCCCTGTTTTAGCCATATCTCCCGCTGGAATTGCATTATTAGCAGCCACATTGTCATTTGAATTCATCATATTATTTTCTTTGACTTTCTTATTTATGCTGATAAAAATTAAAAACCCGACCAAGGCCAAGCAAACTATTACTGACACAATAATATTTATATCGTTTTTCTTTTCCATGGGATTATTATACCCCTAAGTCAATCTCAAATCAAATTGACTTCGGGGATAAGTCTTAATCCAAATTTTGATAAAACTGAAGCAATAATTTCCTCTGCTAATTCTTTAACTTCTTCCCCAGTTGCTCCACCATAATTTACTAAAACCAGCGCTTGTTTTTCATGCACCCCAACCTTGCCTATTCTTTTTCCCTTCAATCCACACTGCTCAATAAGCCACGCAGTTGGAATCTTAATTATTCCTTCCCTGTCCGCCAAAGCAGAAGCGTCGGAGGGTTCGTTAAAATGCGGTATCTTGGGATAAGTTTCCCGCAGTTTTTTTAATTCCGCCAGTTCTATAAAAACATTTTTAAAAAAACTGCCTGCATTGGGAATAATAGTTGGATCTGGCAGTTTACTCTTACGTATCGCTGAAACCGCATCGCTTATGTCTTTCAAAGAATACGTAATAATTTTATTCCTGCCTGCAACGCTATGCGTAGTATTGCGGGCAGATTTTTCTAAAAATTCTAAAAGTATTTTATAAGAAAGGTTGGGCCTTGATATCTTACTTAATTTTAAAGTTATGGCCAAAATAAAATACTTATCTTTTAACTTATTTTTAAAAATACTGTCTCGGTAACCAAAGAGGCATTCTTCTTTACTAAAAACTTTTTTTTCCCCACTTTCTAAATTATAGGCTTCAACATTCTCTAGAACATTTCTAAGTTCCGCTCCATACGCTCCAATATTTTGCATTGGCGCGGCGCCGACTGTGCCTGGGATAAGTGACAAGTTCTCAATCCCCCAGTAGCCACGTTCTACGGCAAAAATAACAAGATCGTGCCAAATCTCCCCACCCATTGAGCGTATTACAACATCCGTGGAAGTTTCACTTAAAATTTTTATTCCTTTTAATTTATTTAAAATAACCAAACCATCAAAATTTTTTGTAAATAAAATATTACTTCCACCCCCTAAAAACAATTTTTTACTATTTTTAAACTCTAAAGTATCAAAAAGTTTTTCTAAGTCGGTTTCGTCGCGTATTTCAATAAAAAACTTAGCCTTGACAGAGATGCCAAAAGTGTTTAATTTAGTTAAATCGTAGTCTTTATAAATCTCCATTTTACAATTATGCCATATTTACTGTGAATTTTGGGGGTGCCTATTCGGTTATGCTCCGAATCTTAGAGCTCCACAAGCTCTAGTGCTACTATTACACCATAGGCACCATGCGCTTTTATTTATAGCAAAAAATACCCACAAATGCCACCACATAAGGTTTTCCCTTGCGTCCAACTTCTTGCAACCTTATACTTATGTCATGAACATTTTATATTTATATAAAGAAGAGTGGGAGAAGGAATATATTAGTAGCCAACAGTCAGTAGCTAATATCCAGTTTGCAAAAAAATTTGATGATGTGCCAAAAGAAAAAATGAAAGAGACGGAAGTACTCTCGGTTTTTGTTTGTCATCCAGTTTCAAAAGAAATTTTAGAAAAAATGCCGAATTTGAAATTAATTGCCACTCGTTCCACTGGTTTTGATCATATTGATGTGACGGCAGCTAAAGAAAAAGGTGTTGAAGTAGTTTATGTTCCATCTTACGGCGAAAATACGATTGCGGAATTTGCTTTTGCATTACTTCTAGCTCTTTCTAGGAAAATTCCAGAAGCGCGCGAACAGGTTACAGAGACTGGCTCGTTTGACCAATCAAAATTGGGCGGTTTTGATTTGAAGGGCAAGACGATTGGTATTATCGGCGTAGGCCGGATTGGTACACATGCTATTAAAATGGCCAAGGGTTTTGATATGAAAGTTGTCGCTTACGACCCATTTCCTAAACAGAATCTGGATCAGGAATTAGGTTTTAGATATGTTGATTTTGAAGAATTACTTGGTTTATCAGATGTCATTTCCCTGCATGCTTCCCTTTCTAATAGTAATCGCCATATGATAAATGCAGAAAGTATAAAACATATAAAAAGCGGGGCAGTGCTTATAAACACGGCTCGGGGTGGCTTGGTGCAAACGAATGCCTTAGTGAAAGCTTTAGAAGAAGGGATTATCTCGGCTGCTGGTTTGGATGTTTTAGAAGAAGAAGGTGATATGGCTGATGAGACTAATCTTTTAGATAACCCTCATCCAAAATTAGAAGAATTAAAAAATGTTTTAGCCAATCATTATCTGATTAATCACCCGCGAGTTATCGTTACACCCCATATCGCCTTTAATACAAAAGAAGCGGTAAAAAGAATTTTAGACACTACTATGGAAAATATAAAATCTTTCGCTAACGGTGAAATCAAAAATAAAATTCCTTCATCTATTTCAAAATGATTACATACGCTTTTCCATCAGTAAAAAACCGATCTCCTGAAAAATTTATGCCGAGCGTTGGTTCAACAAATTTTTCTTTGGTAAAACTTGATATCGTCCCGGCATTTTCCAAATCAGAAAACAGGAGTTCTTTTTCCGTATCAATATCGAGTTTAATAGTGTGAATGATAAGCCATTTTACGCCAATATCTTGGCTCGCCGTTCCGACATAAACACGATTGCCGTCCTGGGTTTCAAACTGCGTGCGCCAGAATCTCGCATGATGTCGCTCGCGCGCATTTTGGGCTTCAGTCGGTTTTTCAAAACCAAAATCATGCACCTTGGCGTTCCAAAATGAGGGCGTCATCGGCGCGGTAGGATAATTTTCTTTCAAGATTGCGGACTTGGCAAGTTTCGCCACAGAAACAAAAGTTGCAGAGTCTGCGCGATACCACCCCGCCCTTTTCATAGCGTCCACAAGCGACTGATCATTTTTAGCAATCACAACAAAACTTAACGGCTCTTGCTTTTCGCCAATCAATGTTTCAGTAAAACGAGAGATTTGTTTATCTCCGAATATACCCAACACATCGGCTATAATTACGCTCGGCGATACTTCCCGCGCGATAGGCGGATTGTAATGGAAGGCAAAATTCACATAGAAAACGAGTTCAGCAAGAATAAGAATCGAGACGGCAATCTTAGTTTTCTGCGTCGGAGTAAATGAGAGTAAGGGCTTGCCATGTTGTCGCCATTCCGAGATAGTAATTCCCATGAGAAGCCAGAGCGCGCCCAAGAGATAGCCGCCCCAGACATCGCTCAAAAAATGGACACCGAGATACAGTCGGCTTAGACCAATTGCGAGAATCAATATGATACCGAAAAACAGCGTATTGATTTTATATTTCCACTTTTTAATTTGCCGAAACAAAATGTAAATAAGAAAACCGTAGAACGCAACGGCTATGGTCGCGTGTCCGCTCGGAAAAGAAAAAGTATCTTCGATGTATAACGCGACATCGGGTCGCGGGCGATGAAACGCCAATTTTCCAAGAGAGTTAAAAAGCTCGCTTCCGGCAATCGTTACCCAAAGAGGAAACAGATATATTCTTTTCTTCCATAACCAAAGAACAAAGGAAAGAATAACCGCCGAACTCAACACAATTTGCCATTTCCCAAGCAGAGTTATCCAAGTGAAAATTTTTACTAGCTCGGTATCTCGGAAGGCGAATAAAAGATTGGCTACGCGCGTATCCGCCGCAACGATAATATCGGAAGTGATAATGTCTTGAATAATGCCGAAAAAGAGAGAAAGAATATACACAAATGCAATAAACAGGAGGGTGAGCGGAAGTCCAAAAAAGTTTTCTCTGTTTAATCTTCGTTTTACGAATTGAAAGGTGGTCGGATGACTTTTGACAAAATTCTCCACATCGGGATTAGTGATGACGGCATTTTTTATTGAAAGCAGATTTGATTTTATAAAATGAAAGAATAGCCCGCTTTTCTTTACAATAAGCCAAATGACAGCCAGCAACAGAAAGAAAAAGAAAAGAAAAATGCCCGTTCTTGATGACCATATTTCTATCGTTTTGATTGCCCCGCCAAAGAAATAACCAAGAAGAAGATAAGTCGCCGCCCACAAAAACGCGCTGGTTACATTCCACAGCAAAAACGACCATTTGTTCATTTTTGCTAATCCCGCGACAAATGGAACGATTGACCGAATGGGACCGATAAATCGGCCAAGAAAAATACTCTTATTGCCGTGTTTCTTAAAAAATTGCTCGCCTCTTTCTAAATGGCTAAGTTTTAAAAGTTTATTTTCCGCGCGGAAAAGTTTTGTTCCTCGTGTTCCCAAGTAATAGCTCAAAC
>OBEQ010712491.1_pt1 | contig 14490 bp, 14 predicted proteins | sample 1670901 | NCBI WGS metagenome assembly OBEQ01 (sample SAMEA104232315, study PRJEB22302) | groundwater metagenome | biome: forest; feature: aquifer; material: groundwater | place: USA | collected 2011-08-07 | depth 5.4 m
CACCCCCGCCGCCCCCGCCGCCCCCGCCGCCCCCGCCAGACGATGGCGGCACGGATTTCACGTTCTTGGTCTATGGAGACAGCCGCTCTGACGGCACGGACTGCAACGGCAACAGGGCGCACATTCGCCTCGTTTCGCAGATGGTCAAAGAAACAGCCTCCTCGTTCACGGTGCACGTGGGCGACATCATCACTGGTTACGCCAATCGCACCTGTTTCACGTCGAATGGCAACTGCACGGCGCCCGGCGAACAGGGCAACGTTCAGGCGATCATCGCGCCGCTTCAGAATCGGGCCCCCGCGGCGGGGCTGCCTGTGTCGTTCTTCCCCGTAGTCGGCAATCACGATGACAACCAAGGAAGTGGGTGGTACCCGGACCCCTGCACGGGCGCGGTCATCTGCGATCTGTTCGATCTGAGATCGATCATCACGCGCGCACTGCCATCGAACGATCCGTGCGGGAGAGACTACCCGGAGTATGCCTATTACAGCTTTCGCTACAAAGGAGCGCTCTTCGTCATCCTTCACGTTAACAATGACGGCTTCTCGTTCTTCGAGTGCAACGGAGCCCCGTCCGGCTATCAGGGGTGCAACGACTACTGCAAGAACGGACCGCATGATGCAACCCGTGCGGACAGATGCTACCTGGTTCACCAATACGATTGGCTCAAAGCGGAGCTCGCGGCGGCGAACGCAGACCCGACGATCTTGCACAAGTTCGTCTTCTTGCACGCGCCGGTTTACACCAGCTTCGAAGACCACGCTCCCGTGGCGGCGGCTCCACAGCTCAAGGAGCTCTACGACACGTACAACGTGACGATGCAGTTCAATGGGCACAACCACACTTACGAACGGACCGTTCCCATCCGGGGGGGGGCTCAGGCCGCAGGCGGCACCGTGTATGTGACCACGTCCGGTGGAGGAGTCGGCATGTACTCCCCTCGCGGGGATTGGTTCACTGCCGCGAGCGCGGGCTCCAACCACTACATGCGCGTGCGGGTGGGAAGCGCGGTAAGGGTCGACGCGGTCGACTCAACTGGACAGGTCTTCGACTCGTTCTAATTCTACTGCGAGACATTGACTCAAATGTCTCGCGATCTGGCGCCCACTGCCCCGCGGCAAGCGGGACGAAAGCGGCGAGAGCGCCGCTTGCCTTCGAGCGAGTGGCGAAACTGTGGCCGAGTTCTCGCAGTAGAGCTAACGTATTCAGACGCCCCGGGCGGGACGCCGACCCGAGCTGAGTGCAGGCTGCGCCCTCTGCCCATGTCGCGCTCACGGCGCGCGTGCGATATGACGGTGTCCGTGCGCGATCGCGACCGCAATCTACCCCTCGATTTCACGCCGAAGGCTCCCTCCGAGCCCAAGCGCGCCGAGGCCGGCCCGCGTGCCCTCTCCGTGGGCGAGCTGGACCGGGCGATACGCGCCTCGCTCGAGACCACGTTCGACGCTCCCGTCTGGGTCGAAGGTGAAGTGACCGGCGCGCGCCCCGTGACGAGCGGGCACCTGTATTTCTGCCTCAAAGACGAAAAGGAAGAGGCTGCGATCGACGTCGCGATGTACAAGACGAGCATCACGCCGCGCGCTCGTGCGCTCATCAAAGACGGCGCCCGTGTTCGGCTCCGTGGCCGGCCGACGTTCTGGGCGCCGCGCGGGAAGCTCCAATTCGTTTGCGATCGCGTGGATTCGGCGGGCCGCGGCGCGCTCTTGGAGGCGCTCGAAAAGCTCAAGGCCAAGCTCGGCGCAGAGGGTCTCTTTGCTCCCGACAGAAAGCGTCCACTGCCGGCCGAGCCGCGCCGCATCGGCGTCGTGTCGAGCGCGGGCGGTGCGGTCATTCACGACATTTGCAAGGTGGCGTTCCGTCGCGGTGGCGCGCGCGTGCTTCTCGCCGCCGCCACGGTTCAGGGCGACGGCGCGGCCGAATCCGTCCGCCGCGCCATCGCAATGCTCGAGCGGGTTCACGATGTCGACGTCATCGTGATTGCGCGCGGTGGCGGCTCGGCGGACGAGCTCATGGTGTTCAACGACGAGGCCCTTGTTCGCAGCGTCGTTTCGTGCCGGGTACCTGTGGTGAGCGCCATAGGTCACGAGGTCGACGTGACGTTGTGCGACTTCGCGGCAGATGCGCGTGCGGCAACCCCCTCTCAAGCTGCCGAGATGGTCGTGCCCGATGCGCGCTCGCGCCGATCACTCCTTCATGAGCGCAATGCCCGCCTGCTTCGAGCTATGCGCGTGCGACTCGCCGAAGACCGCGCGCAAATGAATCACCTTGCGGCCAAGCTCAAAGATCCACGCCTGGCCATCGCGAACTGCCAACAGACGCTCGACGACCGCGTCGGGCGGCTCGAATCGGCGATGCGCCGCGCGATTGCTGGCGGGAGACGTGACGCGCATCGCGCCGCCGTGCGCCTGCAAGCGCAGAACCCGCGAACCGTCCTCGCCCGCGAGCGCGCGACGGTCCTGCGCGCCAAAGACCGACTTGCGAGCGCCGCCCGTGCGATTCTCGCCCGTCGCCTATCGACCGCGCACGCACTGGCCGGGCGTCTCGATGCGATGAGCCCCCTCAAGGTACTCGGTCGCGGCTACGCCATCGCCACGCGCGCGGACGGCCGCGCAGTCCGCGCCGCCACCGATGTTTCGCCCGGTGATCGCATCTCCGTGCGCGTTCTTGACGGCGAGTTCGCGGCCGACGTCGCGGAGGACACGTGAGCCGCTTTGCGGTCGTAGGCGATCCGACCGCCCACTCGAAGAGTCCAAAAATGCACGCCGTTGCCTATGCCGCGCTCGGCTTGCCGCACACCTACGAGGCCATTCGTGCGACAGAGCGCGATCTCCCGGCAGTGATCGCGCGGCTTCGCGCGGGCGATTTCGCAGGTCTCAACGTCACCGTTCCGCACAAGGTGCGCGTGATCGATCTCGTGGACGACGTGGCGTCGAGCGCGGCAGCCGTTTCTGCAGCAAATACCCTCGTACGTGACGCGGCCGGAAAAATCACGGCGCACAACACCGACGTGCCGGCGCTGGCCGCCGAGATAGAGCTCCTCGCCCCCGAGCGAAGTGGGGCCGCGCTCGTCCTGGGAACAGGGGGCGCGAGTCGCGCCGCAGTCGCGGCGCTTCGTGATCATCTCCGCATGGCACGCGTTCTCGTTCGCGGTCGCCCGCTCGTCTCCGATCCCGCTGTCGAACGAGAGGTCTCGATCATCGTTCAAACGACGAGCTGCGGGATGACCGGCGCAGACTCCGGCGAGATCGCGGCGAACGCGGTTGCTTGGGACGCGCTGCCTTCGTCGGCGGTTGCGCTCGACGTCGTCTACGCTCCAACAGAAACCCCGTTTCTCCTCGCCGCAAGAAAACGCGGTCTCCGTGCCGCAAACGGTCTTGGCATGCTCGCGCGCCAGGGTGCGCTCGCCTTCGAGCTCTGGTTAGGTAGGCCCGCTCCGTTCGACGAAATGCTCAGCGCGCTTCTTTCACCCTGAAGTGTCCGAGGATCGTCCACGCGTCGAGCACATCGTCCTCCGTCGGCACCGGCCCGATGTTGTGCAGAACGATCTTCGCAGGCTTGTTCGGCTCGTCGGCCAGCGCCCCTGCGGCGAGGGCCATCAGAAACGCCCAGACCCTCCACCTCATGAAGAACGGACACGTGCGCCGGCGACTTCTTGGGGTGGCATTCGAGAGTTGGGGCCTTAAATGTGGCATCTTCTCTAGGTGGCTCAGAAGAATCGCCAGCGGCTCGGCTACCGAAGGATCGTCCAGCTCCTGGTGTACCTGGTCATCATTCCGACGGTGCTTCTGCTCAGTCTCGGCATCGTTCTCATGTTCATCGGCGAGGCGAAGGTCAACATCGTCCTCGGCATCCTCACCGTCAGCTTCGTCTCCGTCGTCGTCACCGGCGTCATTCTCGTCCTCGTCTTCATTCGTCGCGAGGCCAATCTGTCCGAGCTCCAGGCCGATTTCGTGTCGAAAGTGAGCCACGAGCTCCGGACCCCTCTCACGGCCATTCGCTTGTTTGCGGAAACTCTGGAAAAGGCCGAAGATCAGGCCACCCGCGCCAAGTGCCTCTCGGTGCTCACCTCGGAGACGGCGAGGCTCACGCGGCGCATCGAACGCTTGCTCGATTGGGGGCGCATGGAGGCGGGTCGCAAGCTCTACCACCTGCAAGAAGAGGGGGTACAGCAGATCGTCGAGGAGGCGATTGCCGCGTTTCCACCGGTACGCTTCGATCAGGTCACGTTCACCTCGGATCTCGCGCGCGACTTGCCCAAGGTGCTGGCCGACCGTCCCGCACTCGTCGACGCGCTCGTGAACCTCCTCTCGAACGCCCACAAATACGGCGGCTCGCCTCCTGTCATCGCGCTCGCGGCACGCGCGACGCCGAAAGGGGAAGTCGTCTTCGAGGTCAAAGACAACGGCGGAGGCATCGCCCTGCCCGAGCAGCGACGAATCTTCGAAAAATTCTACCGTATCGACGATCGCCTCTCGCGCGAACGTGAAGGGAGTGGCCTGGGCCTTGCCATCGTCCACCACATCGTGCGCGCGCACAAAGGCAAGATTGCGCTCGAGAGCGTCAAGGGGCGAGGCTCGATCTTCCGCATCACCCTGCCGCCGATGAAGAAGGCTATCGAGCGCGCGGGAATCGAGGTAAAGCCTTTGGCTCCATGACGGAGCGTTCGAAACGCCGAGTCCTCGTCGTCGAGGACGATGCGTCCATCGCGCTGGGCCTGCGGATCAATCTCGAGGGGGAGGGCTACCTCGTGGACGTCGCCGACAATGGCGAACGCGGCCTCGAGCTCGTGCGCTCTCTCTTGCCCGATCTCGTCATCCTGGACGTGATGCTCCCGCGCCTGAACGGCCTGGAGGTTCTGCAGACCATCCGCCGCGAAGGGCGGCAGATGCCCATCATCATCTTGTCGGCGCGCAACGCCGAGATGGACAAGGTGACCGGTCTCGAGCTCGGCGCCGAGGACTACGTCGCCAAGCCGTTCAGCTTGGCCGAGCTCCTCGCGCGCGCACGTGCCGCTTTGCGCCGCGGCCCCCTTACGACCACGCAAAAGCGCATCGAATTCGGCGATGTGTCCATCGATCCTGAGGCTCGGAGTGTGCGCCGCGCAGGCAAGCTCGTCGAGATGACGGCGACGGAGTTCGACGTGCTCATGTGCATGCTCGACGAGCGCGGGCGTGTGCTCACGCGCGAGGCGATTTTCAAAAAGGTGTGGGGCGAAAACCACCACGGTACGCCGCGCACCATCGACAATTTCGTCCAGCAGCTCCGCGCCAAGTTGGAAGTCGACCCGCAGGAGCCCAAGTTTTTCCTTACGGTGCGCGGAGTTGGCTACCGTTTCGACGGCTGATCGTCTCGACACCCTGGGTGTTCTGCGCTAAACGCCTCCCCGCCCATGGAAACGTCGCTTCTCCGCTCGTACCTGGCGACGGTCTACGAGCTGCCAACCGTCAACGGCCCCATCCGTGCTTCGCTCGACGGCGACCTCGTTTCCGATGCGTCCGCACTGCCGGAGCTTCTCACGCGGCCCTTCGCAATTCTCACCGCGTACAACCCGCGGTCGATGCTCCTGCCGCGCAAAGTGAACGACGCGCGCCACACCGTCCTTCGCGATTTGCTCATCCTGGGCAACTACCGCGTCGAGTCTTGCGTCGGATACGAGGAAGATCCCGAAGGCACCTGGCGAGAGCCGTCGTGGATCGTCCACGGAATGGATCGCGAGGAGGCCATCGCGTTTGGCCGCGTATTCCGACAAAACACCGTTGTTTTGTGCCGAAATGGGCGCCCCGAGCTCATCGTGACCGACCCAACGTGCGACGATCCGGGCCGCACGATCGTCGGCAACTGGCGCGTCCGTAGTTAGGCGTTTGGTCGAAATTCTCCGCGGCACGCTTTCTCGAACTCTGCCTCACGCGGCAATCGCTTGCCCAGCCACCCGCAGAATGTGCGCGCATCCTCCCAGGTGACCCCGACGATTGGTTGCTCGGGTCTTTGGAACGACGCGTCGGGCCCCGCATGGGTGAGGCTCGCGATATGGGCGTTTCCCGGTCGGCAACGATTTGCAGCGACGCATGCGGCGTAGGCCTCATTGGTCACCTCCGAGTGATCCAGCCAAAATGCGGCGAGCGTGACGGTATGCGCCGGATGCTCGTCCTCTTCGCCGCCCGCATCGGCCCCCATGGTGAACGATCCCGCCGGAACGAGGAGCATTCCTTCCGGCGGAGTTGGAATCGGGGTGGGGGTCGGAGTCGGGATGGGGGTCCGAGTAGGAGTCGGGGTCGGGGTCCGAGTAGGAAGTGCCGCGATCGGTTCCGGCGCGGGGGCGGTCGTCGCGCACGCATGCAGGCTCAGCGCCCATGCCAGAAGCATCGACTTTTTTCGCGCTCGCTGCGTTTTTCCGGACGACAAAACCGAGCCTCGCCGTGCTAGGAGATATCCTAGGAAAGGGCCGCGTTGGAGCGGTTTGTGGCCTAGATGCGCGTTCTCGTCGTGGATGACGACCGCCTCGTCCGTGCGGCGATGGTCCGAACGCTCAAGCGCGCCCCCGGCATCACAGTCGAAGACTTTTCAGATGGCGGAAGCGCCCTCGCGCGATGCGAGGCTGCCACCTTCGACATCGCGATTTTGGATTTGAAAATGCCGGTCCTCGATGGCGTCGCCTTGGCGAAGAAGCTCCGTGAGAAGCAGCCGAAGCTCCGCGTCCTCTTCGTGACCGCAGACCCACATGGTGAGCTCGCCCAACGAGCGCGCGACCTCGAGCCCATGTCCCTCCTGGCAAAACCGTGGACTCCGGAAGAACTGATGAGCCTGCTCCGCACCTAACGAAGCGCGGTATGGTATGCGCTGCCATTCAGGACAGCGCGCGATGATATCGGTCCGAAACCTCGTAAAGCGCTACGGCAGCCACCTTGCCGTCGACGATCTCTCGTTTCAGGTAAAAAAAGGCGAGATCGTCGGCTTTTTGGGGCCGAACGGCGCTGGCAAGAGCACCACATTGCGCATCCTCGCCGGGTTTCTCGGCATGACCGCCGGCAAAGTCGACGTCTGCGGATACGACATCGTCGAGGAAAGCCAAAAGGCCAAGAAGATGATTGGCTACATGCCGGAAGCCGTGCCCCTCTATCCGGAGATGCGCGTCGCGGAGTACCTGAGCTTTCGCGCCGAGCTCAAGCACGTGCCGCGCGGCAAGAGACGCGGCGCGGTCGACGACGCGATGCAGAAGGCGAGCGTGATGGACGTCGCGAACGTCCTCATCGGTAAGCTCTCGAAAGGCTACCGCCAGCGTGTCGGCCTGGCCGATGCGCTGGTGTCGCGCCCGCCGCTGCTCATTTTGGACGAACCGACGGCCGGTCTCGATCCGAATCAGATTCGCGAAGTGCGCGATCTCATCCGTGCGCTCGGCGGAGAGCACACCGTGCTCCTGTCGACGCACATCTTGAGCGAAGTCGAGCAGAGTTGCGGCAAAGTGGTCGTGATCGCCAAGGGCAAGCTCGTCGCCGAAGGAACGACCGAAGAAATACGAAACAAACGCCGCCCGCGAGGGCTCGAGATCGTCGTTCGCGGCGCAGGGCAAGCCGCAGAGAAGGCGCTCAAGGGGCTCGATGGTGCGGCCAAAGTGCGCGCCGACGCGGCAGACGACGCGACGCGAATTCGGTGCACCTGGGCGAAGAAGCTGGACGCCGCGTCGGTCGCTCTCGCCGCCGAGAAAGCGGTGGCGCTGGTGGTAGGCGCCGGCGAAAGCGTGCGCGAAGTTCGCCCCATCGGCAGCTCGCTCGAAGAGGTCTTCGTGGAGCTCACGCGTGGCGCGGACAGCGACGACGACGAGAAAGAGGCCCACGCGTGAGAGGCTTTTGGCCCATCTACAAGCGCGAGCTCTTCGCCTTCTTCGTGACCCCGCTCGCGTGGGTGCTCATCACCGCTTTTTTGCTCGTGCAGGGCATGCACTTCTTCTTGCTCGTCGATCACTTCGCGGGCCAGGCGCAGGTCACGAGCGATCAGTCACCGCTCCAGGCATTCTTTGGCAATACGGTCCTCCTCTACTTGGTCCTCTTCCTGCTCGTTCCGCCGATGACCATGCGCTTGTTCGCCGAGGAACGTCGAAGCGGGACGATTGAAACCCTCCTCACGACACCGGTGTCGACCGCCGCGGTCGTCCTCGCCAAATACGCCTCCGCTCTCACGACGTACCTCGCGATGTGGGCGCCCACGCTTCTTTACCTGGTCATCCTGAAGCGAACGGGCGAGATCGACTGGCACGTCGCGTGGGCGAGTTACCTCGGCGTCGGGCTGGTCGGGGGCGCGTACCTTTCGCTGGGCCTTCTCATGAGCGCGCTCACCAAGAGCCAATTTCTCGCGCTCGTCCTCACCGCCCTCGTCATCTTGGGGCTCTTCATCCTCGGCATCGGCGAGTTCGTGACACGCGAAGGAACGACGATGCACGCCGTCTGTCAGCACGTGTCGATCTGGGCGCACATGAACGACTTCGCCAACGGCGTCGTCGACTCACGGCGACTCGTCTATTACGGCACGCTCATCGTTCTGCCGCTGTTCGTCACGACGCGCGCCGTCGACGCGTGGAGGTGGGGATGACAGAGACGCGAAAAAAGACGTTCTTCGGCATCGATGCGAGCCGGGCGGTGGCCCTCGGCGGGATCGTCGCGGCGATGGTCGTGGCGGCCATCACGAACGTTCAGGCCGCACGGCACTATACGCGTTGGGATTGGACGACGAGCAAGCGGTACACGCTCTCGGCTGCCACCAAAACGACGCTGCGTGAGCTCTCCGAGCCGGTCGATATCTGGGTGCTCATGGGCAGCCAAGAACCGCTCGAGCAGAGCGTCAAGCAACTCATCGTGGCGTACCTCGCCGAGACGAGCCAGCTTCGTGTGCACTACGTCGATCCGGATCGCGACACAGTTCAATTGGAAGACGTGCGCAAGCGTTTCAACATCCAGGCCGGTGTCACGCAAGACGGGCACGTGGCGACCGATGCGCTCATGGTGGTCGCGAAAGGGGATAGGCACTGGTTTCTCGGAGCGGCCGACATGGTCGAGGTCACGAGCCCCGACGACCCGCGTGCGCGGCCGCGTGAGGAGCAAGCGATCACCGGGGCAATTCGCAACGTCTCGCGCGAGGGAGAGCGGCCGCGCGTGTGTTTTACGGCCGGCCACGGTGAGCTGGCGCTCAGCGAAGGCGGCCCCCACGGGCTGTCGTTTTTTCAAGACATCCTGGTGAAGGACAACTACCAGCCGGAGACAGTCGATACGACGGACCCGAACGCCCACGAGCCGTTCAAGGGCTGCGCGGTCGTGGTGATCGCGGGTGCGCGCGCGGACTTTTCCAAAGACGAAGAGGCTCGCCTCAAGACCTACTTGCTCGAGGGCGGCAGCCTGCTCGCCGCGATTTCGCCAATCAACGCGGCGAGCGACACCGGCATGGTCCCGCCGGGGATCGCAGACGCGATCGCACCGTTCGGCATCGGGCTCGACGACAATCTCGTTTTCGAGATGGATCCGAAAATGGTGCTCCCCGCGTCGCGCAACATCCGTCTCTTCGCCACGGCCAAACCGCACCCGGTGACGGCAGGGCTCGTCCGGAGCGATGAAATGCGCGATCCGCCGCGAATTTCGCTGCACTTCTCGCGGTCACTGAAGCACGTCGCGCCTCCCGCCGCGGCAAGTGCGGTAGATTTGCTGGCGACGAGCGACAAATCGTTTGCCAAGACGAGCATCGCCGGCGCCGCCGAGTGGAAGGACACTCCGGAAAAGAAGGACTCCGATCCGGCCGGTCCCTTGGTTCTGGCCATGGCGAGCGAGCGGCCGAAAACGTCACCCAAGGCCCCTCACGGGCCTCGTGTGGTGGTCGTGGGAACGGGAAGCGTGCTCGTGCGGCAAAACTGGGAAGAACCGCTCAACATGCGCGGGGCGGTGTTCTTCGTGGAAAGCGCGATTTCGTGGCTGGCTTCGAAGCCCGAAATTCTCGACGTGCCGGAGCGCCCGCTGGTGTCGGCGGGAATCCGAATCAACGAAGAGTCGCGCTCGGAGGTACGTCGTTACGTCCTCGTCTTCATGCCGCTCGCGGCGGCCCTTCTCGGTCTCGCCGTTGCACTCCGGCGTCGCTCGACGGAGGGGGCGCCTCGGAACAAGGCCGCGACGTGACTCTCCAAAAGCACGCGACATCGGTGGCGCTCCTGCTCGCCGCGTGTGGGCTCGGCGTCTACAGCTGGCTCGACAGGGAGAGCGTTTCGGTCACTGAACGCACCCGGCGCGAAAATAACGTGTTCGTGGCGTGGCGGCGTGAAGCGCTCGCGCGGGTCGAGCTCGAACATGGCGCGGAGAAGCTCGTGCTCGCGCGTACCTTGGATGATTCGGGAGATGCGTCGTGGCGGATGCTCTCGCCGCGCGACGAGGACGTCGATGCCGCGCTCGTGGATCGGTTTCTCGGGACGCTCGAGTTCGCGACCACCGTGCGCAAGGTGGGCCCAAATCCGGTGGCCGGCTTCGATACACCACGCGCGCGCGGAACGATCGCGATGGGAGCCATCACCTACAGGTTCGCCCTCGGACCTCCGGCGCCGACGCCCGAAGGTGCCGCCTATTTTCGCCTGGAGGGTGAAGACCCGATCGTCGTCTCCAAGGAGCTTGCCACCGATCTCATGAAAGGAGCCGACGCCTTCCGGACGCGCACCATCGTTCCCTACCTTTCGCTCGACTTGCTAAAGCTCGAAGTCCGCGGCAAAACGAGCGCGTTCACGCTCACGCGGGAGAAGAACGAACGCTCGTTCCGCATTCCCTCGCGAGGTCTGCGGGCCTCGCGCGATCGCCTCGATCGCGTATGGAAGGCGTTGGCCGAGATGCGCGCAGAGGCGTTCCTGCCGGATGCCGAGGCAGAGAAGACCATTGTTTCACCAGAATTTTCCATCGTGATGACGCCCAAGGACGGACGCCCGCGCGGCGAGATCGTCGTGGGCGGCCCGTGCCCGGGCCACCCCAACGACGTAGTGGTCGTACGACGCCTGCCCACGCCGACCGCCGCGTGCGCGCCCAAGGGGGTTCTCGAAGGTCTCGGCGCGACCGAAGCGTCGCTCGTCGATACGCGTTTGTTCTCGCTTCACGAAGACGAAATCGAAGAGGCGCGCCTGGAGGCGTCGCCTGCTGGCGCCGTTCTCGACGTTGCACGCAAGGCGAACGGATGGCGAGAGCTTGCACCCGAGTCACGCGACTTGTCGAGCTCCGAGTCCGAAGCGGCCACCGCGCTCGCGAGGGACCTCGCGCGTGCAGAGGGGGAGGTCATCGGGCGCGATGAAGCGAACGCACTGCACGGCGGGCTGCGCGGTCGTGTAACGGTGACACACGCCGAGGCCGGCGAGGAAGAGTCTCTGGACCTTGGCTGGGAGGGCGACCTAGGGAGCGTGTTCTTGCGTCGACGTGCTGACGGCGCGCTCCTGAAAGTAAGCGCCGAGACTGTGCGCAAGCTCACGCCAGGTAGGACGAGGCTTCGCTCGCGCACGCTTTTTACCGAGCCCCTCGCGGGAAAGCCCATCGTTTCAATCGACACGCGCTGCGCCGGTATGACGCAGCACGTCTCGCGCGACGGCACGGCATGGCGCCTTCGCATCGACGACAAGGAAATCGCCCCCGACGTTGCGGCAATCCTCGACGCCGTCGACGCGCTGTCGCGCGCGCGGGCCGACGCATGGGTCGCGGATGCGGACGACGGCACCTTCGGCTTCACAGAGGGCGGCGGCGCTTGCTGGATGCGTCTGGCCTACGCCCAAGAGGGCGGCACGCGCGCGGGCGGCCTAACCTTCGGAGCGGAAGGGGAGGGGGGAACGTACGCGCGCATCGACGGCGATCCCGCTGTTTTCGTCGCGCCAAGGGGGCTTCGCGCCATGGTCACGCCGCTGTTTGTCGAACGCCATGCGCTGGTCATCGATCCGTATTCCGTAGCCGCCATCGAGATCGTGCGCGGCAAAAATCGTAAGTCGCGCGATCCGCATGCCAAGAACGACGCCGGCCTCGCCCTGGAGGACGATCTCGCCGGCATCGTGACTGAAGCCGTGCACCTCGGACCTCCGCGCTCGGGTGAAGGTTTCGACGCCCCGATCGAAGTCACCGTGCGCCTCTTGCCCGACGCCGGACGCGCGGACATCAAATTCACCGTCGGCGTCGAGGTCGAACGCGACGGAGAGAGGGTTCGCTTGCTTCGCGTGCCGGGCATCGACGCGACGCTGGCCACCAAGAGCGAGGGCGTTCTACGCGTCGTTGGGGGAGGGGGGGCGGGCTTTTGAAAACGGTGCGGTCTCGACGGCGTTGACGCGTTCACCGATACGTGGGTTAGTGCGAGCCGTGGAGAAGGTAGCCGCGGAGCGTCCGGACGACGTCGGCAAACCGTTTCTCAAGTGGGCTGGGGGAAAGCGTCAGCTCCTCGGTGACATCTGGCCCCATCTGCCAGCCCGATATGGACGCTATTTCGAGCCCTTCATCGGCGGAGGAGCGCTCTTTTTTGCACTGGGTCCGCCTCGCGCGGTGCTCACCGACGTCAACGAGCGCTTGATTCGTGCCTACAAGGGGGTCCGAGACGACGTCGACACGGTCATCGAGCTGCTTCGCGGTTATCCGCACGACGCGACGTTTTTTTACCGTTTCCGAGACGTTGACATCGACAAAAAGACGGACGCCCAAGTCGCGGCGTGGTTCGTCTACTTGAACAAGACCGGCTTCAACGGGCTCTATCGCGTGAATCGAGACAACAAATTCAACGTGCCGTTCGGCCGCTACGCCAATCCGAAGATCTGCGACGAACGAGCGCTTCGATCCTGCTCCGCCGCGCTGAAGAAGGCAGAGCTTTTGATGTGCGATTTTGCAGCTGCGGTTGCCCAGGCGAAGCGGGGCGACTTCGTGTATTTCGACCCGCCGTACGTCCCTTTGTCCGCCACTTCGTCGTTCACGTCCTACACCAAAGGCGGCTTCGGAGCGGAAGACCAAGAGCGCCTGCGTGACGTGGCTTGCAAACTAAAAAAGCGCGGCGTGCACGTGCTCTTGTCGAATTCGTCGGCTCCGTTCGTTCGCGACCTCTACAAGGGCAAATTCGACCTCGTCGAGGTGTCTGCCACGCGGTCGGTCAACAGCAAGGCGACGGCCCGCGGTGCCATCACGGAGCTTCTGCTGAAGTAGGTCGCGCCGCGGAGGGCCCGTGGTAAGCCTCTGGACGTGCACGACGACGTTCTACGACGCCGGGTCAAGGCCGAGCTCCGCAAGCGCGTTCGCGGCCTTCGCGCCGCCGCGCCGGCGAGCGCTTGCGGGGAGCGCTCGGCCAAAATCGTGCAGCTACTCGAGACACTCGATGCCATGAAGGCTGCGCGCAGGGTGGCGCTCTTCTGGCCCATGGTGGAGCGTCACGAGGTCGATCTGAGACCGCTCGACGAAGCCCTTCGGGCGCGAGGTGTGCGGGTCGCCTATCCTGCCATCGATCCCGAGACGCACCGCATGTGTTTTCGATTCGTGGAGAGCCCCACGGAGCTCGAAGAGCGCGGAACGGGCTTCCGAGAACCGGCGCCGTCAGCCACGGAGTGCGCGCGGGGCGACTTGGACCTGGTCGTGGTTCCGGCGATCGTGCTCGCGCCGACCGGGCATCGCATCGGCTATGGGGCCGGTTACTACGACCGCACGATTTCGACGGTGGCGCCGCCGGCCATGACGGTGGGGGTCGGCTACGATTACCAGCTGCTCGCAGAGGTTCCGGTCACCGAAGGGGATATTGCTCTCGATTGGATCGTGACGGACGCGCGCGTGCTGCGCGCGCAATGACCGGCGCCTCTAAAGTCTAACGAAGCTCTAGTTTCGTCGTTTGGTTCGCCGCTGGCACTCCGGGCATACGCCATACATCTCGTGCTTGTGACTTCGGAGCTCGTAGCCGTACTTCTGCGCGATCGCATCCTGCAGCTCCTCGATGCGTGGCTCCTCGAACTCGGTGATCTTGCCGCAGTCGACGCAGATGAGATGATCGTGATGGTGCGACGTGTCGTCCGCCAGCTCGTAGCGCGTGAGCCCGTCGCCGAAGCGCCGCTCGAACGCGACGCCGCACTCGGCCAAGAGCTTGAGCGTTCGGTACACCGTTGCGTAGCCGACGCGCGGGTCTTTGGCGCGGACGTCGGCGAGCAGCTCTTCGATGCTGACGTGGTTGGGCGATCGCAAGAACATCTCGATGATCAGGCGGCGCTGATCGGTCGATCGTAGGCCTTTTTTGGCCATGTACTCCGAAAGCAGATCTCGAAAACGCTCGACGTCCGCGCTGGAATGGCGCGCCATTGCGCTCGCGCGTTTCGATCGCGCTTCTCCGCGCCGTCCCCTCGGGATGTTCTCGCCCACGCGCTAGGATGATCGGTTGTTGTACGGGTTCGTCAAGAGTTGAATGTACAATCGGCGTATTGAGGCATTCTTTGGCAGCCCTGGCTTTGGGCGCATCGTTGATCGCGCCGAGCGCGGCGCAGGCCGA
>OBEQ011077771.1_pt1 | contig 14489 bp, 9 predicted proteins | sample 1670901 | NCBI WGS metagenome assembly OBEQ01 (sample SAMEA104232315, study PRJEB22302) | groundwater metagenome | biome: forest; feature: aquifer; material: groundwater | place: USA | collected 2011-08-07 | depth 5.4 m
CCGTGCGTCCGGGCGAACTCCAGGAGCTGCGGCGTGCGGGCCATCGTGCCGTCGGGGTTCATGATCTCGCAGATGACCCCGGCCGGGTAGCAACCGGCCAGCCGGGCGAGGTCCACCGCCGCCTCGGTGTGGCCGGCGCGGACCAGGACGCCGCCGGAGCGGGCCTTCAGCGGGAAGAGGTGCCCCGGGCGCACGAGGTCGCCGGGCCGCGTGGTCGGGTCCATCAGCATCTGGATCGTCCGCGCCCGGTCGGGCGCCGAGATCCCCGTCGTGATCCCCTCGCGGGCGTCCACCGACATCATCCACGCGGTACCGAAGCGGGTCTCGTTCTCGACCGCCATCGGGGCGATCTCCAACACCTGCAGGCGCTCCCCTTCCATCGGCACGCAGACCAGGCCGCGGCCGTGCTCAGCCATGAAGTTGATGGCCTGCGGCGTGGCGAACGGCGCCGCGAGGACGAGGTCCCCCTCGTTCTCCCGCCCCTCATCGTCGAGGACGACGACGAGCCGGCCCGCCTTCACCTCTGCCAGGATGTCAGAAATCGGATCGAACATGGGGATGCTCCGAGAGAGAAACGCTTAGCGGGCCTTGCGGGGGTGGCGGGCGTTCCAGCGATCAATGGCCATGACTGCGAAGATAAACACCAAAAATAGGGACGCCATGATGATCGCTTCCATCGGTTTACCCTTTCTTCTGTTGCGGGTGGACGAACACGCTGCCGACCAGAAACGCGATCGCTAAACCGGGCAAGCCCCATCGTAGCACAAGCGGGAATCGTTCGAAGAAATAACTGGCGAAGGCAACCGCCCAAATGGCCTTGCCGAGATCCGCCACGTTCTTCGCCACGAACTCCCGCCGCCGATCATCGAGGATGGGCATGCGGCCATTGTATCACGATATGGTGAATCATCAATCATACTTTTCATCATCCCATCGCCTGGAAGTAGTCCTCGGTGGCCTTGACGACCGGGGACAGCTGCGCGCGCACGGCGTCGGGCAACGGCCAATCGCGCCAGAAGGAGACCCACGCCGCGTCAGAGTCAGGAATTTGACGGACGGTGAGCACGCTGGTAACCGTCCAGGGATCCATCGGCCGCCGGACGGCTTCGAGAAACCGGCGATCGCCCCAAGCAGCGTTCGCCACCCGAGTGATCTTCAGCCTCGAATACCACCCGGCAGGCAGCTCAGGGCTGGTTGCACCAGCGATCCGGTCCGCAGGGACCCCGAGATCCAGCAGCGCCCCCGCCGCAACCATTGTGTCGGCCCGGACCAGGAAGCGGAGACCCAGGCGCTCGAACGCCGGGGCCAGCGCAACCGCGCCATCCCGCAGGAAGTAGAAGCGGTCGGTCGGCGCAGTCACCCGCGCAGCCCCGGCCACCCGCTGCAATGTTTCGAGCGCCGCCACCGCCGCGGCCTGGCGCTGCAGCGGTTCCTCCAACCCGGTGGCCGGCAGGAGGGACGCGCCGCCGGCCGCCACCTGAAGAGCCACCGGAAGTGGGGGCAATGAGATCAGATGGACGTGCTGGTCCACGACGACGGCCAGCGTGTTGCTGTCGGGGCTCAGCACCAATTGGCGCACGGGGCCGGGCCGATCGGTGATCGCACGTTCCCCCTGTACGGCGTCCGGCCCCCACTGCCACACACCCGGGCCGACGCCGGCATAGATGGTGCCGTCTCGACGAACGGCCAGCGTGGTGACCGGCGCCGCCGGCCCCCTAAGCATCCGTTGCGGCTGTCCCTCGGCACTCCACACCTGGACGCGGCCGGCCGCCAGACCGGTGAACACGCGGCCGTCGGGCGCGAACGCCACGCTGTGGATCGCACCTTCGACACGCTGTTGCCAAGCCGGCTCGTCAAGCTCGACGGCGTCGTCGGGCACCCGCCAGACGTAGAGCACGCCGGTCTCCGTGCCGGCCACCAAGGACGTCCCCGCCGCATCAAACGCCAGAGCCGTCACCTTCGCCTCGACCCCCTTAGACCGTCCTCGCGTCGTCTCGGACACCAACTGGATCCCGGGGTTGGAATTGCCCGCGGTCGCCGCCGCAAATCGCCGCGCCCCATCCACGGCCAGCCGGGTCACCGGACCAAACACCCGTGCCGGCGTTCGCCACCGGCTGGCCGTCAATTCGTAGCGATGCAGCCAGATCGCGCCGCGGGTCACCGTTTGACCGCCTGCCGGGCCGCTGACACCGCGATCTCCGCACGCGATGACCTCGCCGTCCGCGCTGATGGCGGCGACCGATGCATTGGGAGATTTCCCCTCAGGCGGCTTCAGGAAATACGTCGGCGTGGCACGAACCGAGGTGCCCCGGCCCAATTTCCAGGTGCTCACCAACTGTAATCCCTCATCCACCGCGATCAGCGAAGTACCGCCGCTGATAAACCGGACCGTCGTGATGGGATTTTTCGGGCCCTGCAACACCCGCTCCTCCAATCCCGCGGGAGCCAGGAGGTTGGTGAGGAGACGGGTGATGGCCGCGTGAAACTCAGGATCGGTCCACTCCACGGGTTTCTCCAGATACCCGGTAAGGCGGCCCTCAGCCATGGCCTGGGCGATCTCCGGCTTCTGCCTCAGGGAATACGAGGTTATCAGCACGATGTAGGTGTTGGGATGATGGTGACGCACGGCCTCAGCCACCGCAAACCCATCAAGGTGGCCTGGCATCGAAAGATCTGTGAGCACCAGATCAGGATCGCGCCCCTCGGCAGATTGAAGCGCGGTGATCATGGCTTGAGAATCTTGGAACTGGCGAATCTGGGCTTCCGAATTGAACCCCCGGCCTTGCGGGAGCGCCCGAGCCATCTGGCGAACCTTGATCGCAGTCGCGTCCAGCCAATCCCTCTGATTATCCACAATCCACACCTGGAGCGCGTCGGCGGCCACTGGGGTACGGCGAACGGCGGCGATCCGCGGTGCTCGGACCTCAGCAGAATCAGGGCCAGCCTGGTTGGCGCGGATCAGCAGGCCAATGGCATCCACGTGGTTGCCGCGGCCGACCCAGTGCACGTGCTCGGGGGTGAATCGGCCGCTGGTGGGGATGAGGTGAATGTGGGGATACTTCTCGGCGATCTGGCGCACGAGGGATCGGCCGTCGAACCACTCGTCATCCCGCACCGGCACCCGGAACGTTTTCTTTCCACCGCCTGGGTTTTTGAAGTGCTCCGCCAACGCCGTGTAGGTCGCCAGGGGGAGGCCGGACTGCTCGTCGTCGTACACGATCTCCACCCACGCATTGAACTCCGCGCGCGTGACCCTCAAGGGCCCCAGCACCTCGTTGATGAACCCCTCCCGACCCTGATACAGCGCGGGGAACGCCTTGAGGTAAATCTGATCGTGAGGAATACCGATCCGGTCGGCCACAACGATAACCTGCCGGGCTTCCTTGACACTGCCAACGCCGGGCATGAAGAGCTTCCCGCGCTCCCACGCCATCCGCCAGATCGCCTCGGACCAATCGAACCAGCCAGGGGACACCAAGATCTGGACCCAGGGCGCCTCCAACGCCCGCAAGGCCTGGTGTCTCATGCGGACCGTCCCGATCGCAAGCGGGATGCCCTGCTCGGCCGCCGGAGCCGCCAACTGTTCGCCGGCGGTGAACACGATGTCGTCCACCACGCGCAATGGGAGCTCGGGGACGGCCTTCGCCCGGAGCAGCGTCATTCCGCCAGCGACCGCCTGCTGGGTCTCGTCGAACACCAGGACGCCCATCGCCTGGGCCTCGCGGACCTTCGCACCGATCTGCGCGATCTCCTCCAAGCCGGGGCGGGCCAAGGAAAGATGCGGCGGCGGTTCTTCCGCGCCGGTCTTGGCAAGACGGAATTGGTACGACACGGAAGCGCTGTCATCCTGAGGAAACGTCGCGGTGACTTCGCTCGACATCTCGTCGAACGACCTTGGCGATTCGAGTTTCTCCGTGACGCCGGGCCGCTTATCCTCCACCCGCTTCATCGTGATCCGCGTGTCCGCCAGATGGTTGAGTACCCGGCGGCCCACTCCCTGGAGGCTAAGCCGCACCTTTCCATCATCGGTCTTGGCAACCGACGCGATCAGGCGCGGGCTCAGCCATCGGACCTCATCGGAACCGTTAAACACTCTCCCCTCCGGCTCCAGCAAATCCCGCAGCGCCCGCAGATCCTCGGCCTTCTCCGACGACTCCTCCAGGCCGGTGGCCGGCGGGGTCAGGCGGAGACTCTGACCATCCACCCAGAACGGGATCAGGCGCTGGTGGGTGGCGAGGATGATCGCCTTGGTGTGCGGATCGTAGACGACGTCAGCCGCCTGGGCCAAGTCCACCTCGATGTCGGCGACGTGCTTCTCGTAGTACCGCCGGACGGCGTCGGTCTTGGGAATCTCTAACTCGACCTTCGCACCCGTGTCGAGACTGAACCCGCCGAGGAAGCCGGCGTGCCCGCTGACCACGAACAGGAGGCGATGCTCGGGATCAATCGCCAGCTTCGCCGGATTTGCCAGATTCGGGATGGAGAACGCGAGGGGGACCCCGGTCTTCGAGTCGTAGGCCAGCACCGTGCTCCGAAGACGATCCGCGACGTAGAGGGCGGTCTTGGTCGGGTCGGTCGGATGCGGGCCCACCACCACATCTTCAGGGGCCCTGAGCCCGGTCACCAAGAACCCGGTAAACGCGCCGTCCGAGAGCCGGAATCCCACGATCCGGCCGGCTTCCGAGTCGGTGACGTAGAGGATGCGCCGGCGCCCGTCCACGGCGACGCCGCCGGGGTGGGCCAGTCGGACGGATCGGCGACCCCCTGTGGCATCGGAATCCGCGACCTCATACTTCAATGTCCATGCCGGCAACCACTGATTGTGGGGGACCTCGAAACGATGCACGCGCCCTTCGGACTGCGCCACGTACAGAACGTCGTTGTGATAGGTCAGCGCTTTGGGATTATCAACACCCGGGGCGACGATGGGCTGCGACCGGCCGGTGGCCAGATCCACTAACCGCAACCGCTGGCCTCCAGACTTCGCCTCGCTCCCCCGCGACATGAAGGTGGTCTCGTCGTCCGGTTCAGCAATGGCCACTCGTGAAGCGGGCGCGCCATGGTTCGGGATCACCGTCATGGCGAGGCGGTCGGCGACTACCACTTGCTCAAGGGTGTGAATATAGTGTTCGCGGGCGCTGGGGCCGCCGCGCAATCCCTCCTCCAATCCGACAGCGGCCGCGCTCTGAGTCGGGGCCTGGACTTTGAGGGCATAAGCGGCGGGGCTGCTGACGGCCTGTGAAAAGGTCAACAGCAGCGCGAGCAACACGCGCAACGAACCGGCAGCACGATGACGTGGGGTGGCGCTCATGGGATGTGTGGCATAAGTATGCCCGATGCGCCTGACATTGTCAAGGGAAAGTATCTACGAATAGTTCGTCTAACACCGTGGGAAATCCGCGCGGCCGGAAGACCCCATGCTATACTGGGCGCGATGCGTGAACACCGGATATGGGGTTGGATCACCGTCGGGCTGATCGGGCTGGTGGCGGCCGGACTCCGGCTGCAGTGGGAGACCCTGCCCCGCTTCCTCGACAGTTACTATCACCTGGCGGTGATCCAGGGCTTCCGGCAGCAGGGCGGCGTCACCCTGCACGCCTTCTGGGAGTCGGCCCCGGCCGGGCGCGCCCACCTCTATCCCCCGCTCTTCCACCTGCTCTGGTGGCCTATCGCGGCGCTCGTCCAGCATCCCATCACCGTCGCGCGCTTGTGGAGCGTCGCCGGCGGCCCGGTGTTGTTCCTGGCGATCGCCTGGGCCGTGCGGCTGGTGGCCGGACCTCGGCAGGCCGGCCTCACGGTCGCCGCCGCGCTGCTGTCCTCGAGCGTCCTCTTTTCCCCCCTCCTGCATCCGACGGCGACACTCGCGCTCCTGTTCCTGGTCGGGGCCTGGGTCGCCCTTGAGCAACAGCGGGTGATCGTCGCCGGCCTCCTCGTCGGGCTGATCGGCTGGACGCATCTGGGCCTGCCGTGGATCATCCTGCTGGCCCTCGCCATTCTTGGGTTGGCGGACCGTACGCGCCGGCGCGCTTGGACGATCGCCGGCCTCGGCCTGCTCCTCATGGCTCCGTGGTGGCTCCACGTCGCGCGGCACGCGGCGGCGCTGCATGCGATCCAGCAACCGGAGAGCCGGTCCGTCGAGCTCGCGCCCGTCCTGCTGGGGCTTGGTCTCTGGGGTGTGGTCGTGGCCTGGCGGCGGGCGCCGGCCTACTGGTTCTGGCTCGCCGTGCTGGCCGCCGCACTCCCCTGGGCCGCGAAATATCCGTACCGATTCTTCTCGGCGCAGGGGCTCCTGCCGCTCGTCCTGCTGGCGGGGCTCGCGCTCGACGAACTCATGGAGCGGTGGGCGACGACCCGAGGGCAACTGGTCGGGATCACCGGGGTGATGGGTGGGTGTCTGGTGCTGGGGCCGATGGTGGCGAACCGGCCGGCATGGCACGTGCGGTGGGGGGAGACGGGACTGACGGCCGCGCTCCGCGGCATCCCGCTCGACCGCGGTCACCTCGAGTCGCTGTACGATGCCCGCCAATTTGACCCGCTGGCGGCGGCGCTGCGCCAGCACGCCCAGCCGGATGACCTGCTGTTCTGCAACTACCCGCACATGGGCGGGCTCTTATCGGTGCTGACGGGGCTGGCGACGACCACCACGATGTTCGCGGAGGCGGGGCGGCGGCCGTGGGCGGAGGCGCTGGCCGACGCGCGGTGGGTGCTCTGGTTCAAGATGCCGGCGAATGTGGATCCTGAGAATAATCCGACCGCACAGCGGCTCGCGCAGGAACGCGGCTGGCGGGTCGTGGCCGAGACGCCGATCGCCTGGGTCTACGAGCAGCCGTCGGCGACCGCCCGCCGCCAACGCCGCTAGTTTTGGTGCAGTTGTTCGTGCACGATCAAGCGGTGGTCAATCCCCTCTAACCGCTGGTCCATCTGGTCGAAGCGTTGATCCATCTGGTCGAACCGTTGATCGATCTGCTCGAAGCGTTGATCGACTCGCTCAAACCGCTGGCGGACCTCGCTGGAGAATGCCAGGAGCCCCTGCTCCACAAAGCCGAGACGTTGTTCCAGGCGGTCCAGTCGCTGCCCTAGCTGTTGCCCCAAACGATCCAGCTTGGCATCGAGCGCGCTGTGACCTTCCGCGACGACGCGAATCTGGTCGCGCATCGCTTCCAACAACACTTCCAATCGGGTACGTTCACTCGGCTGACGGGCCATCACGCAGACTCCTCGGGTAGGAGCGGGGGTTTCATAAGAGCGGGAGGGCTAGTCTACCGGCCGCGGCGGCCGGTGGCAAGGAATTTCTGGCGGGGTTACACCATCTCGCGGAGGAACGCGTCGGTGGCGTCGGTCGCAGGGGTGAAGAGATCGAGGGCGGCGGGGGTCAGGCCGCGGTCGTGTTGCTCGGCACGGAGGCGCCGCTGAAGCTCCGCCATATCCAACTCCGTTTGCACGACATCGGTCAGGAATCCTTGGAATCGCTCTCGGGCCAGATTCCAGATACTCTCAGGCACTCGGCTTCGCGGGACGACGTGCTCGGCGGTGATCCCCAACTCCGCGAACCGGCTTGCCGGTGCCTCTTCGCTCGTCAATCCCACCAGGTGATCAGCCGTGACCCCGAGCGCCAAGAGAGCTTTGGCCTCGTCAAACGTGACATAGGCGGCGAACTGCTTGACGCCGATCTGCTACAGCCACGGGGCGACGCGAATCCCCGCGCCGATCAGCGCGTAGGCGTAGGTGAAAGCCGGCGCTGTTGAGCCGGCCGTCGCTTTCACTGTCTCCAACCGATCAGCGGCCGTCAGGAACGCTTTCGATTGTGCGGTTGTCAACGGCACGATGCTCTGCCGACCGGCCACCCCCGGCAAGATCAAACTATGGGCCCCGTCCGCTTCGAAGGAATAGCGCACCGCCCCACTCAGCCGCGGGATGAGCTGGACTCCTTCGCCCGGCGCGTCGGTCTCGCTCGTCCCCGGCGGCTCCTCCAGGCCGGCGGCGGGACCTTCGAGCACGAGTCGCTTCGCCGTCCGGATCAGGCCCAGCAAGATGTCGTCAGGGAGCGAGCGCCGTCGCAAGGCCTGGCGCTCGGCGAATGAGATGCCCACTTTGAACGCGTGCACCAAGTCCTTTTCCTCGGTGAGGATTGCTTTGGCCGCCGTCAACAGCTCGTCGTCAGGGATCTGCCCGAAGGGGGCTCTCTCGAAGCGATCCGCCACGGCCACGATAACCGGCAACGCCCAGAGTCCCAAGGTTTGTTGCTCCGCGGTGATGGCCGACGCCGCTGGGGAAAGGTTCAGTAGGCTTCCGAGCAACCCTGCAGCCAGGCGTTGATCAGAAGGACTGAAGGACGAGGTCATTGTTGCATAGTGGGAGATTGCACGGTCAATAGACGTATACGTGTTCTGGCGCCACGGGCTCGTGAGCGCCAGCGCGCCATTGACCAAGGCCTCCATGCGGACTTTTGGCGGCTCCTCCAAACCGGCGGTGGCGCGCTGATCCAAGGCCGTGAGCGCCTGCGCAAAGCTCTCGTCCCCATACGGCTTCTCCAATACTTCGATCGGGCGATGCTGGGCGCGGAAAGCTTCAAGATGGGGAACATCCGATAAGGCGGTCCAGGCAATCAAGAGGATCGTGGTGGTTGGATGGCGTACCCAAATCTCCTTCGCAAACTCGGTGCCCCATCCATCCCTGAGATAGTCACCCGTCACCACACGGTCAAACGGGCCGGCCGAGGCCCACTCGCCCCGGGCGTCCGCAAGATCGCGAGCCAGCGTAATCTTCGCGTGCGGGTATCGCCTTCGTAAATCTGTATTGATCACGAGCCGGGTTCTTGTCTCATCCTCAACCACGAGGATTGTCTTCGGCTCCTCCAGGCCGGCGTCGAGGGTCACGAGGCGGGGATGGAACGGCAACAACTCCGTGGCCCACCACCGTTGGATGACGTCTCTCATTACTACCTGGCCGGTCGCGGTGACGGGCTGCAAGCGCACGAATGGGGGGCTGACTGTCGTGACGAATCCGCTCATCTGGAAATACTCAACCGCCCCGTCACGCACAATGCCGAGATACTTTCCAATGGGAACCTGATAGATCGCCGTCTCGCTGGCCAAGTCGGCTCCTTGGTCGTACGGTGTCCTCGATTCCTCCAGGCCGGTGAGGGCGGTGGTGAGGGACGCGGCCTCGGTGCTTTCCAGACCGGCTTGGGTGCGGAGCGTACACCCTGAAGTGGTCTGACCCACAGAACGGGTCAGACCCCAGTCGGCTCCTGGAGGGCCCGCGAGCGCCAGCGCCAAGGCGGCGGCAAGGACGCGGGGGAATAGGTGCTAGGTCATACCGCAAACAATACCTGATGACCCCGCGCCGTGTCAAGGACTATTATCTAGCGATAATTCGACTAACTGGTGGGGGCGGGGGCGGACTCGGTGGTGGAGTCGTGGAACTTCACCGAGACGATCTTCGAGATCCCCTGCTCTTCCATCGTGATCCCGTACATCACGTCGGCCATGGTGATCGTCTTCTTGTTATGCGTGATGATGATGAACTGCGAGTGCTGCAGGAACTCCTTGAGCGCCCGCGTGAACCGGTCAATGTTGGCCTCGTCGAGCGACGCGTCAATCTCGTCGAGCACGCAGAAGGGACTCGGCTTGATGCGGAAAATGGCGAAGAGGAGCGCGATGCTGGTGAGGGCCTTTTCCCCGCCGGAGAGGAGCGAAATCGCCTGCGCCGTCTTGCCGGGGGGCCGGGCGATGATCTCGATGCCGCTCTCGAGGAGGTCCTCCTCGTCGAGCAGGACCAGCCGCGCCTCGCCGCCGCCGAACAGGATTTTGAACGTCGTCTGGAACTCCTGCTGGATTTGCTGGAACGTCTCCTTGAACTGGGTGCGGGTCGTGCGGTTGATCTTGGTGATCGCCTCGTGGAGATCGTCCTTGGCTTTCTGGAGATCGGCCTGCTGGCTGGTCAGGAAAGTCAACCGCTCCTGCAGCTCCCGGCTCTCGTCGAGGGACGCCAACGAGACCGGGCCGATCCCTTCAAGCTTGCGGCGGAGCATCTCGCACTCCTGCGTGAGCGCCGTCCAATCCTGCTCGGCGGGAACTTCTGAAGGGGTCTGACCCTCCGGGGTCAGACCCCGATCGAGCTCCACTTGGTACACCTGTCGGAGGCGGGTGACGACACTCTCCTGCTGGTAGCCGAGCTGGGCGACGGCCAACTCATGCTCGTGGAGCCGCTGGCGGATCGTCTCGAGGGCGTGGCTCGCCTGCTGGGCCTGTTCCGTGTCCTGGGTGATCGCCAACGCGAGCGTCTCGCGCTGGGCGGCGACCTGCTGGAGCGCCTGCTCCTCGGAGGCCTGCCGCTGGGCGTGGGTGGACACGTCCTGCTCGAGGACCACGCAGGCCTGTGTGAGTTCCTGCTCGCGGGCGGCGAGCGTCGTCAACTCCTGCTCGCGGGCGGCGAGCGTCTGCGCCGTTTGTTCACGGGATTGGGTGAAGAAGTCCAGCGACTGCTGGCGGCCGGTATGGACCTGGTCCACCGACGCCAGTTGCGCCTGGGCTTGGGTCATGGCGACGACATGTTGTTCCCGAGCGTGCGAGCATGTCTCGATCTGCGATTGGGCGGCGACGATCGCCTGCTCGTGCTGCTCGAGCAACTGTTCGGCGTGCGTCTGCTGTTCGCGCGCGGCCGTCTCCTGCTGCTGTTGCTCGGCCAATGACTGCCGCGCCTCCTCGAGCTCGGTCTGCAGGAGCGCGGCTTCGTCATCGAGTTGGCGCAGGGTCTGGGCCGCCGCCTCCTGCTGGCGCTGGACCTGCGCCAGGGTCTCCCGCTGGGCGCGCGCGGAGTGTTCCTGCTGTTCGATCGTTGCGGAGAGCGTCCGTTCCTGCTCGGCCGCGGCGGCCGCCTGTTGCTGCGCCGCCTGCGCCTGTTCCCGGGCCGCCGACAGATCCGCGGCCAACTGGGTGATGCGCTGCCGGCGCCCGACCAGCGCCTGGTCGGATGACCCGCCGCTGCCGCCGGTGACGCTGGTGGCCGTGACCCGCTCCCCTTGGCGCGTGACGAACCGGACCGGGACAATGGCGGCCCGCTGGAACTCCAGCGCCGTCTTCACATCGGACACCACGTAGGTCCGCTCGAGCAATCGCTCGACGAGCGGCTGCCACGCCGCGTCCGCGCGGACGCGCGCGAGGACCGGCTCGTACGGGCCGGGGTCGGCCGACGAGGATCCGCCGGCGGCGGACGCGGAGGCGGCGCGCACGAGCACCGTGGCGCGGCCGCCGGCCGTCGTCTGCAGGTACTGCAGCAGCCGGGCGGCGGCGTCCCAATCGTCTACGACGAGCGCCTGCGCCCAGTCGCCGAGGGCCGCCTCGACGGCCTGCTCGTAGCCGGGCTCCACCTGCAGGGCGTCGGCCAAGAGCCCGAGCACGCCGTCGCCGGCAAGCGCCTGCTGGCGGAGCCCATCCAACAGCGCCTTGACGCCGCTGGCCATCCCCTCGTGCGACTCAACCAGCCCCTGCAGGACGTCGTAGCGCGACTGGAGCACCATCAACGTCTGCTGCGATTCCACGACGAGCCGCTCCGTCTGCTCGACCCGGTCCCGGGCCTCCGCCAGGGTGAGCTGCCGCTGGTACCGCTCCTGCTCCGTCTGCTCGACCTGCCGGCGGGCCGCCGCGACGGTCTGCTCGAGGACCGCGGCCTGCGGCGTCAGCGGTTCCCGCTCCTGCGCCACGCGGCCTTGCTCCAACGCCAGGCGCTGGGCACGGGCCTGCGCCGTGTGGAGCTGTGCCGAGGCCTTGGCCAACTCGTTGCGGGCGCGGCTGGCGCTCGCCGCCGCCTCGACGACCGCCCCGCGGCGCTCGCGGACGGCCTGCTGGGCGCGGCTGATCACCGTTTCGCACTCGGTCGTCTGCTGCTGCGCCGCGGTCAGCGCCGCCTGGAAGGCCTGTCGGTCGGTCTCCGTGGCGTCGAGCGCGCGCTGCAGCGCCGCCACCTGCTCGTCGGCCTGGGCCAGCGACTGGCGCAGGGTCTCGATCTCCCGCCCGGCCTCGTCCCGGCGGCGAACGCCCTCCGCCACGCGTTCCTGGTTCGTCTGGATCTGCCGGCGCGCCATCTCGACCGCGTGGGCGACGGCCATCGCCTCCGCCCGCGCGTCGGCGTAGCGCCGATCCACCGTCTCCAGCTCCTGGCGCCGCCGGGCCAGCGCCTCCTCGGCCGCGTGCGCCTCGGCCTGCCGCTGGGTCTCCTCGGCGCGGATGCCGGCGGCGTCCTGCTCGCGCTGCCCTCGCTCGCCGTGGAGCCGGGCCAGCTCGCGCTGGGCCAGCGTCACCTCAAGCGTTTTCAGCCGCTCCCACTGCGTCCGGTACTGTTCCGCCTTGCGGACCTGCCGTTCAAGCGCCGACAACTGGCGCCGGACTTCGCCGACGACGTCGGCCAGCCGCAGGAGATTCGCCTCGGTCTGCTCCAGCTTGCGCAGGGCTTCGCGCTTCTGCGTCTTGAACTTGGTGATGCCGGCCGCCTCCTCGAAGATGGCGCGGCGCTCCTCCGGCCGGGCCTGGATGAGCTGGTCCATCTTCCCCTGCTCGAAGAGGGAGTAGGCCGAGGTGCCGATGCCGGTGCCCATCAACAACTCGGTGATGTCTTTCAGGCGGACTTGGGTTTTGTTGAGGAGGTACTCGCTCTCACCGGAGCGGTAGAGGCGGCGCGTGACGGTGACTTCGGTGTAGTCAATCGGCAGGCGCTTGTCGGCGTTGTCGAAGGTGAGGGAGACTTCTGCGACGTTGAGCGGGGGCCGGCCGTCGGTGCCGTTGAAGATGAGGTCTTCCATGTGGCCGCCGCGCAGCTCGCGGGCCGACTGCTCCCCGAGGACCCATTTGATGGCGTCCGCGATGTTGGACTTGCCGGAACCGTTCGGACCGACGATCGCGGTGACGCCAGGCTCAAAGACGAGGGTCGTCTTCTCGGCAAACGACTTGAACCCGGAGAGCTCCAGCGATTTAAAAACCATGCGACTCCTTGTCGGGGACCGGCGCCATTATCGCATGCGCGATGACGCTGTCAAGGGAGGAAGACGAGGGGGAAGATCTTATCGTCGGCGGAGGAAGCGTCTCACGTCGTCGTGAGAGCCGACAAGAAGAAACGCGACATCCTCGCCTGTCCATTCGAAGATAATTCGGTCAGCCAGCGTCGAGCGAACCTGCCAGTAATTCTTACGTAACCGCTTCAAATCCAATCCGGCTGGAACGCTGTGCCCTTCGTTCGAATACGCGAGGAAAACTTGGACGGCCTCGAGAGCCGCTCGTTGCCGCGCCCCTTCAAGATGTTTGAGATCGCGAAGAAATGTACGACCGTAATGAGGGTGGTGCACGTCACGAACGACGGCGTATGAATGAGCGAAGGTAGGCGATGGCTTCTGAGGTACTTGAAAAACTCACCATGGGTTCGTGTCGGAGTACATCGAGCTTGCGAACCAACCGGGTGATTTCTTCCGCAGAGAATTCTCCGTGAATCCACGCCGACTGGCTGAAACGCGCTTCGTTCCCCGCCGATTCGGAAGACGCCGCGTGGAGCAATCCTCCGACGTGCGCCTGCAACGCTGTTTGAGTACTGGCGATCATCGTGGGCTCACCGTTTTTGAGATCTCGTTGCGAGCATCGCTTTCAAAGGGATCTGCTCTTTGTCATCCCTGTCAACCAAGATGTGAAATTCATAGTCGCCCGGTTTCTCCAACCGAAGGCCCGAGATCGCAATGATATGACCGACTTGGATAGGGTGTCCTGGCTCACCCTTTGGAACCACGAGCTGCGCAACCGTGCTCCCAAGTTTCTTCCCATCAGCATCACGAAATTCCACTTCGATGGTCCTCTTCCGACCGACTTCCGCAGGCGTCGCCCTAAACTGCAACACCAGTTGCATCTGCGGGTGGCTCGCCGGAAACGTGGGGGCATAGACCGTGTTGAAGATCCCGAGAAGGTTGAGTTTCCCTTCTACGGAAAGATTGGCAGCATCAGCTAACAACGCGAGAGTAACGTCCATAGCGGCCTCGAGAAGAATTATAGCACAAAGACAAACCACTAAGGACCCAAAGATAGACCGCATTGGAACGAGCGAGGGCGCGGCCACGGGTGGCGCGAGCCGGAGACCTTGCCGCCCGCAGTGGGGGATGGGGGGCCGACTTGACCCCCACGAGGACGGCGAGGTGGCGAGCGACAGGCCCTGTGGCCGCGCCCGAGACGAGATTACATCCCGACGATATTATAGCCGCAATCCACGTGGAGGGTTTCGCCGGTGATGCCGGAGGACAACGGAGAGAGCAGGAAGACGGCCGCGTTGGCGACGTCTTCCAGCGTGACGTTGCGGCGGAGGGGGGCGCGGGTCTCGACGTGCTTCATCATATCGGTGAACCCGCTGATGCCGCGGGCCGCCAGCGTCTGCACCGGGCCGGAGGACAGCGCGTTGACACGGATGTTCTTGGCGCCAAGGTCGTAGGCGAGGTACCGGACCGACGCCTCGAGGGC
>OBEQ011434912.1_pt1 | contig 14488 bp, 10 predicted proteins | sample 1670901 | NCBI WGS metagenome assembly OBEQ01 (sample SAMEA104232315, study PRJEB22302) | groundwater metagenome | biome: forest; feature: aquifer; material: groundwater | place: USA | collected 2011-08-07 | depth 5.4 m
AAAAGGCCTCCAGAGGGGGTGGGCACCGCTAGAGGCCTATTACACCCTTCAACCCCACCTAAGCGAAGCGTCGAAAAGTATCTGCATTAAAGCAAAGATATTCGAGCCGCCGGCTTCCGAAGAAGTCGAGCATCGTCAAGACTCGCTGACCCACATTGACTAGGTCTGCCAGCGCCGTCCGAAGACGGAGCGGGGTAAGAGTTAAAGGGAATAAGATGTTTAAGAGGGCCCCGTCCAATTTTAAGCTTTACCAATTGCCTAAGCGTGGTGCGCTCAACTATACTCGAGCTCAAAGCCCAAAATTGGGCGGGGCGATGACGCCAGAGTGGAGGGTACTACTGCCAGCGTCAAACTCTTAAACACTTTCCTTCGGCTATCTCCTTAACGAAAACAGCCTCGGGTTGGGGGTATAAGGTACAGTAAACGACTCAAAGACGCTTACGGATTGCAATTTTAGCAAAAAAGTGTTGTTAAGTCAATACTTTGCCACCGAAGCCTATGAAAGTCAAATCGGTAACGCTTACCGCCACAAGTTATCCGGAAACGCTGCGTCACTTGCACCAGCCGCCCAGGGAGCTTTACTGGCTGGGCGCCGACCCCTCGGTGTGGCTGGCCCAGCCGCGACTGGCGATTGTCGGTAGCCGCCGCAGCACCGGTTACGGACGTCAGATTACCGAGCAGTTTGCCGGCGAGCTAGCGCGGCGCGGCGTGGTGATTATTAGCGGTCTGGCGCTCGGCATTGACTCGATAGCTCACCGCGCGGCGCTAGCTGCCAAGGGCACCACCGTGGCGGTGCTGCCGACGGCACTCGATCAAATCTATCCAGCCAGTCACCAAAATTTGGCTGATCAAATTGTTGAGCGGGGCGGGGCACTAATCAGCGAATACCCAGCCGGCGCGCCAGCTTATAAACAAAACTTTATCGCTCGCAACCGGATCGTCGCCGGGCTGGCTGATGGGCTTTTAATAACCGAGGCCGCAGCCAACAGCGGCACCATGCACACCGCTCGCTTTGCGTTAGAGCAGGGCAAAACGGTTATGGCCGTGCCCGGCAACGTCACCAGCCCGGCCAGCGAAGGCACCAACAACCTGATTAAAAGCGGCGCCCTGGCCGTGACCAGTGTCGAAGACGTCTGCTTTGCGCTGGGCTGGCCGGTCCAGGCCAAGCAGAGTCTAGCAGCTTGGCCAGCCGACTCTTCGGCGTCCCGCGTCCTGGAGTTGATCAAAGCCGGCACCGCCGACCAGGAAGAGCTGGCCCTAGCTATAGCACTGGACGCCGCAACCTTAAGCGGCCTGCTGACGATGCTGGAGATCGGCGGCTATATCCGGCCATTGGGCGCCGGCCAGTGGGCACTAGCTTAAGCGGCGGCTTTACTTTACCAGCCTCCAGCTGATATTGTGGGTCTTCGAATGAGTAAGGCGAACTTAGTAATTGTCGAGAGTCCGGCCAAGGCCAAGACCATCGCCGGTTATTTGGGTGGTGATTTTGAGGTCAAAAGCAGCTACGGTCATATCCGCGATCTACCCAAAAAGCAACTCGGCGTCGATATCGACAAGGATTTTGCGCCGACCTACGTGATCAGCCCCGACAAAACCAAAGTCGCCCGCGAGCTCAAGGCCGCCGCCAAAGGCAAGACCGTCTGGCTGGCCTCCGATGAAGACCGCGAAGGCGAGGCCATCGCCTGGCATGTTTGCTACGTGCTCGGTCTTAACCCGGCGGCCGCCAACCGGATTGTCTTTCACGAAATTACCAAACCGGCGATTGCCGCGGCGATGGCCGCGCCGCGCCACGTCGACGCCAAGCTCGTTGACGCCCAGCAAGCCCGACGGGTGCTCGATCGACTGGTTGGTTATGAACTGTCGCCGATACTGTGGCGTAAAATTCGTACCGGGCTATCAGCCGGACGAGTCCAGAGCGTGGCAGTTCGGCTGGTAGTCGAGCGCGAGCGCGAGATCCGGGCCTTCACCAGCAGCAGCTCGTTTAAGCTAACGGCGGTCTTCAATAGCGATGGCCAGCAGTTGCCGGCTGAGCTAGCGGAGAAGCTGGCCGATCGAGCTGCCGCCGAGCAATTTTTAAGCGCCGCTCGATCGGCCAGCTTCAGCGTCGCCAGTCTCGAGCAAAAACCGGCCAGCCGCAGCCCCGGGCCGCCGTTTACCACCAGCACGTTGCAGCAAGAAGCCGCCCGCCGCCTCGGCTACTCGGTCAAACAGACCATGTCGGTCGCCCAACGCCTGTACGAGGCCGGCTTGATTACTTACATGCGCACCGACAGCCTGAATCTGTCGCCGCTGGCCATCAAGGCCGCCGGCCAGTTCATCACCAGCAGCTACGGCGCCAACTATCCTCATCCCCGCCAATTTAAGACCAAAAATAAGCTCTCCCAGGAAGCCCACGAAGCTATTCGACCGACTAATCTAAGTCGCCAATCGGCCGGCGCCGACGCCCAGCAGCAGAAGCTCTATGAGTTGATCTGGCGACGGACTTTAGCCTCTCAAATGGCGCCGGCCGAGGTCGATAAAACCGAGGCCCGCATCGCTCTTAGCAACCGCTCCGAGCAATTGCTGGCTGTCGGCGAAGTGCTGAAGTTCGATGGCTTCCTGAAGGTCTACGGCGGTGGTAAAGAAGATCGCATCCTACCGCCGCTCAAAGTTGGCCAGCCGCTGCAGCTAAAGTCGATGACCGCCGTCGAAGTCTACGCTCGGGCGCCGGCCCGCTACTCCGAAGCCAGTCTAGTTAGAAAACTCGAAGAGCTGGGCATCGGCCGCCCCAGCACCTACGCACCGACCATTAGCACCATCCAAGACCGCGGCTACGTCGAAAAGACCGATGTCATCGGCGAAGCTCGGCCGGCGCGGGAGCTAACCCTGGCCGCTGGTCAAATTAAAGCCTCGAGCGGCGAGGTAATGGTCGACGCCGACCGCGCCAAACTGCTGCCAACTCAACTGGCCGACATCGTCACCGACTTTTTGGTCAAGCACTTTACCAAAATTGTCGATTACGACTTTACGGCTAAAGCCGAGGACGAATTTGACGCCATCGCCGCCGGTCGCACCGACTGGCGGGTCATGCTTAAGGAGTTTTACGACGGCTTCCACCCCCAGATCGAAGCCGCCGGCCAGCTCAGCCGGGCCGAGACCTTGCAGGTCAGGCAACTGGGCGTTGATCCAAAGAGTGGCCAAAAGATTTACGCCCGCTACGGCCGCTACGGCGCCGTCCTCCAGCTCGGCGAGTCGCCCGACAAAAAAGACAAAGCCGCGCCCAAGCCAAAGTTTGCGCCGCTGCCAACTGGCGCCGAGCTGGACTCCGTAACGCTCGAGCAAGCTCTGCCGATGTTCGATCTACCGCGCGTCGTCGGCCAGACCGCCAGCGGTGAGGAAATCACCGCCAACATCGGTCGCTTCGGCCCCTACATCAAGATCGGTAAACAGTTTATCAGTCTAAAAGAAGCCGACCCGCTGACCGTCAGCCAGGCTCAGGCTCGTCAGATCATCACCGAGCACCAGGCCGCCGCCGCCAAAAAGCTGATCGTCGACTTTGGCGATCTCAAGATCCTCAATGGCCCCTATGGCCCCTACGTCAGCGACGGCAAGAAGAACGTCCGCATCCCCAAAAAGACCGACCCAGCTAGTCTAGGTGAAGCCCAGGCCAGGGAACTGCTGGCCAACTATCGGCCTCGACCGCGACGTCGAAAATAGCTTGTTTTTCCACAATCTTTTCAGATCAGCCAGTTTATTTATGGTAAATATACATAACCGCGATAGTGCCAAGCAGTCGAAATAGTGATAGAATAAACGAACATATTAGGTGTTTAGGAAATAAGTTTGACTTTGGAAAATATAAGTTTTATAATAGCAGTTAGCTAGATAAGCTAAGGATCATTTATAGTGCCCAAAACCGCCACTACCGAACTACAGCTCGAACAGATCGTCCAGGACATCCTGGGCACCATCGAGCGCGAGCGCGAGCGAGAAATTATCGCCCGACGCTTTGGTTTATATGAGCGTAAGGAAACGCTAGAACAGATCGGCGAGCTATTGGGCATCACCCGCGAGCGCGTCCGCCAGCTGGAGAAGGCGGCCATTACTAAGCTGCGCGAATCGGCCAAGCGCGACCTGCCACACATCAAGGCCGTCGAGGCCAGCCTCAATAACCAGCTCAAGGAAATGGGCAACGTCGCCCGCGTCTCCGAGCTGGCCGAGCGCCTCAGCAACCCAGCCGGCAAAGTCGACCAGGCTCGGGTGTCGTTCCTGGGCCGTCTCAGCCCGACGCTGGCCGTCATCGATGACAACGACCATTTTTATCACGCCCTTGGCCTGGCCAGCGCCCACAGTGCTAAAGAGATCGAGGCGCTGGTCAATAAAATCATCGCCGCCATCGAAGAGGTCGGCGAACCGGTGTCGATCGAGGCCGTTCAGGCCAAGCTCGGCTCGCGCGACGCTCGCGCCGTCCGGGCTCTAGCCAGCATCTCCAAAAAACTGGCCAACCTCGGCGACCACTGGGGGCTGATCAAATGGCCGCTGGTCAACCCCAAAAATATCCGCGACAAGATTTATCTGGTGCTGCGCGACAACGGCAAACACATGCACTTTTCGCAGATCGCCGAAGCCATCAAACAGAGTGATTTTAAGCGTAAAGACGTCACCACTCAGGCCATTCATAACGAGCTGATCAAAGATCCGCGCTTCGTCCTAATTGGTCGCGGCATCTACGCCCTCAAAGAGTGGGGCTATAAGCAGGGCACCGTCGCCGATGTCATCGCCGATATTCTGCGCAAGGAGGGCGGCCCGCTGCACCGCGACGAAATCGTCCGCCGGGTGCTCAAAAATCGCTACGTCAAAGAAACGACCATTTTACTCAACCTGCAGGGCAAGCCGCAGTTTAAGCGCGTCGCCAAAGCCACCTACGCGCTGGGCGAGCCGGCTTAAAGAGCGCCTCATCCGTTAAGCATTAGCTGACTCCTGTATAATAAAACTTAGCTTTATGAAAATTCCGGGTAGGGCAGCGCGCGCCAAAATCGCCCACGAGCATTGTCTGCTGATGCTCGAGGTGCCGCGCACCAACGATAAAAAAGAGCTGGCCGCCGAGCAGATGCTGGCGGCGCTGCACGGCATTTTGCGCTCTAAGCGCGAACTCAAGCTGTCGAGTACGCTGCAGGAGCACATCAGCCTGGAAGTGGTGGCCATCGGCCAGCGCATCCGCTTTTACATCTGGACGCCGCGCCATCTGCAAGCCTTTGTCGAGGGCCAAATCTACGCCCAGTACCCAACCGTCCAAATTTTCGAGCAGCCCAAAGACTACGCCGACCGAGCCCTCAATCAGTCGGTGCTGCACACCGTCGAGCTGACGCTGACCGACACCGAAACGCTGCCGATCAAAACCTTTCCGAGCTTCGAAGTCGACCCGCTAGCGGCGATTACGGCGACGCTGGCCAAGCTCGACCAGACCGATGAGGAAATGTGGATCCAAATCATCGCCCGGCCGATCGCCGACGACTGGCACAAAATAGGCAGCCGGACGATCGCCAAAATCAGGGGCGGGCAGGGCTTATTTACGGGACTGGGCGGCGCGACCTTAAACTGGACAGGGCAGGTGCTGACGGCGCTGATCAAAGCGCCGGAGGCTGCCACTGAAGCCAAAAAAGAGCCCGAGCTATCAGAGCGCGACAAAAAACGCATCGCGGCAATTGAGGAAAAGACCACCAAGCTCGGCTACCGCGTCAAAATCCGGCTGCTGTACGCCGGCCACGATCAAGCCACGGCGCGACTGCGCATGCAGGCGCTGGTCGGTGCCTTTAAGCAGTTCAACACCACTAACTTAAACGGCTTTGAGGTCAAGAACGCCAGTTATAACCGAGAGCGGCTGGCCGAGTATCAAGCCCGTTTCTTTATCGACCAGGGCTTTATTTTAAATATCGAGGAGCTGGCCAGTCTCTTCCACTTGCCGCACACTTCAGTCGAGACGCCGAACATTTTGTGGGCGACGACCAAAACGGCCGAGCCGCCGCCTAATATCCCGGTAACGATCGCCGGCCAGGAGGAGCAGATCAGCTTATTCGGCGTCACCAATTTCCGCGGCGACAACACCATCTTTGGGCTGGATCGCAACGACCGCAGCCGCCACGTCTACATTTTGGGCCAAACCGGTACCGGTAAGTCCGGTGCTCTGCAACTACTGACGCTGTCCGATGTCTACTACAACCAGGGCTTCGCCGTCATCGACCCACACGGCGATTATGCCAAAGATATCTTGAGCTTCATCCCGGAACGCCGTCTCAAAGACGTCGTCTACTTCAACCCGGCCGACACCAACCACCCGATCGGCTTTAACCCGATTGAGATTATCGACCCGACGCTTAAGGGCCACATCAGTTCCGAGATGGTCGGCGTGCTCAAAAGACTGTTTGCCGAGAGCTGGGGGCCGCGCCTGGAATATATCCTGCGCTACACACTGCTGGCGCTGCTCGACTATCCCGATTCGACGCTGCTCGACGTCACCCGAATGCTAACCGATAAGTGGTTCCGCCTGGAAGTCGTCAAGCACATCGACGACCCGGTGGTCAAAAACTTCTGGGTGACTGAGTTTGCTAGTTGGAACGATAAGTTTGCGACGGAGGCCGTGGCGCCAATCCTCAATAAAGTCGGCGCCTTCGTCGCCAACCCGATGATTCGAAACATTATCGGCCAGCCCAAAAGCACCTTTAATCTGCGCCAAATCATGGACGAAGGCAAGATCTTAATCGTTAACCTGAGCCGGGGGCTGATGGGCGAGGACAATGCCGGGATTCTGGGCGCCATGATGGTCACCAAAATTCAGCTGGCAGCCATGAGCCGGGCCGACGTGCCCGAGGCAGAGCGCCGGCCGTTTTATCTCTATGTCGACGAGTTCCAGAACTTTGCCACTGACAGCTTTGCCGTCATCTTGAGCGAGGCCCGCAAGTACGCCCTCAATCTGACCGTCGCCAATCAATACATTTCGCAGATGGAAGAAGCCGTCCGCAGCGCCGTCTTTGGCAACGTCGGCACCATCGTCAGCTTCCGCGTCAGCCCCGATGACGCACCGTTTCTGCAAAAGTACTTCGAACCGCAGTTTGAGGCGACTGATCTAATCCAGCAGCACAGCCGCTACTTCGTCATTACCATGATGATCAACGGCGAGAAGGCGCCGGCCTTTAGCGCCAAAACGCTGGATTTGCCGAGCCCGCCCGACGACCATACTGCTGATATTGTCGAGCAGTCGCGGGAGCGTTATGCTCGCTCAAGACTGGAAATTGAAACCCACATTCGTAAAATCCACGGTCTCGAGCAGGTCAGTCCGCCGACGGTGAAGGTGAATGAGCCGCCAGCGCCGGCCAAGCCAACGCCGGCGCTTTTTCCGCTACCGACGACTCGTATCGGCAAGGTCGCTGGCGGCTTAATTAAGTCGGCCAGCCAGAGCCAGCCGCCTGCCCCGACGGCAACGCCGGCTAGTAGTGAATCAAGGCCTAACCGCCGGCACCGCTCGCGTAGCCGCGGCCGGGGCTCACACGGCGCCGCCGAACCTAAACCAGCCCAGCCGGGCACTAAAGCCAGCCCCCGGTCCGACGATGAGCTGGTCGTCAAGCTACGCCAGTAATTATTAAGTAAATTACGACCAGAACATTTTACGAACACTGTTTGAGTGGGCTTGGGTAAGTGGAGAAAGCCCGCCAGCAGCGGGCAAAGACACATTCACTCGGGGATAAATAAAAGCCAAAACCAAAAATCTTCGAACGACGGGCTGGCCAGCCGGTGGAGTAGGCCAAATTGAGAGTTTAATCCAAAGTCGCACAATGTATATTTTGCGACTGACTACCTAAGCAACTGAGTTAGTTCCTTATACCTCTTCTACAGGGAAGATTTAGTCATAGACCAGCTATTTAAGTCGAGGCTGCTTTCATCGCCTGACGCAATAATTCGCTTAGCTGTGCTTAAGCTCAACTTCGCTAACTGCCGTCTGTGAAAACTAAAAGTTTTCCACAGTCAGTGTCGTATATTTGACATATCTGCCTTTCATATTTTTGTTGGGTTCCCCTATTTTTTAACGCCCTACCCGTTCTAAAATTTGACAATCCCCTACTTTGCCGTGGAGTATAGTTTTTTGACTATACGCAAAATTAATTAACTGAACAAAATACGAACGTTGGACTGCAGAGGAATAGCCCGTATACTTAACCTCATGAGGATGAGTCCGCGGGCCTATACGCTAGCGGCCACGGCGCTGGGGTCGTCACTGGCCTTTATTGACGCTACGGCCGTTCTAGTGGCCCTGCCGACCATCCAAAAGGCCCTCAATCTGGGTCTGGCCGGCGAGCAATGGATCTTTTTGGCCTACTCGCTGGCCCTGGCCGCTTTATATCTGGTTGGTGGCGCCCTCGGCGACCGCTGGGGCCACCGGACTGTCTTTAGCCGCGGTGTGGTCGGTTTTGCGCTGGCGTCACTATTAGCAGGCCTGGCGCCCAGCGGCGCCTGGCTAATTGCTGCTCGGGTCCTGCAGGGCATCAGCGGCGCCTTTGTGACAACCAATAGTCTAGCCTGGCTGCGCAGTGTCTACGCCGAGCAAGCCGGTCGCGCCGTCGGTCTGTGGACTTCATTAACTGGTATTTCGACGATTATCGCCCCGCCGCTGGGCGGTGCCCTGACCCAGTGGTTATCGTGGCGTTGGATTTTTTACATCAACCTGCCCTTAGCGGCGTTGGTCGTTTTTTGGACCAAACGGGCGGTGCCTGATACTCTGGATCACTCCCAGCGCCGGCCACTGGATCTACTCGGCTCCGGCTTGATCGCGCTCAGCTTCGGCTTTTTAACCTACTTCTTGGTTCAGGGTGCCAAAATCGGCTTTGCTCACCTGCTCTGGGCGTTGGTCATCGGCTTGGCTGGTTTGGTGACTTTTATCATCGTCGAGCGGCGCCTCAGCTATCCCCTGCTGCCGTTTAAGTTGTTCCGGGTACGCAACTTCTTGGTCGCCAACCTCGAGACGCTGTTCATCTACGGGGCGCTGAATGGCATCTTGGTCTACTTTACCCTGTATCTGCAGTTTTTGGGCCTGACGCCACTCAGCTCTAGTCTGTTTTTGGTACCAGTCAGCATCGTCTTGATTGCCCTGGCGGCCTACTTTGGCGGCCTGGCCGATCGACTGGGGCCGCGTAAATTACTGACCGCCGGACCGGTGCTGATTGGCAGCGGCGCCCTGCTCTTTTCGCTGATTACGACCAAGCCGATGATTTGGCTACGCGGTGGCCTGGGGTTGACGTTTTTCTCGCTCGGGCTGGCCATGTTGGTGGCGCCAATCACCGCCTTGGCGCTGAAATCGGTCGAGGGTCGGCACGCCGGATTGGCTGCCGGCATCAACAATACCGTCTCGCGGCTGGGCGGCTTGATTGCCGTGGCGCTGGTCGGCTTAATCATCTCGGTTAGTTTCTTTAGCCACCTACCTGACAAGCACCAAGTCCCGCTGGGCTTGCATCCGCCGACGCCGGCCGTCGCCGCCGCCTCGGTCCATGGTTATCAACTAGGTATGTGGCTGGTGGTTGGACTGTCCTACGGCGCGGCATTGATTGGCTGGTTCGGCGTCAAACCGCTGCCAGTCGCCCGGGAGCCCAAGCATGCAGCTGGTTAGCCGCTTTGACCGCTACTTTGGTCGCTTGATCCAGAATTGGCCGAGTGACTGGCGTCCGGCGATGCGGGCGGCTAGTTTCGCCGGCTATCAGTTGCTACCTTTAGTCTTGGTCATTCTAGCGGCCATCGCCCTGACCGACCACCGACCGCGCCTGCTGGTCGCCGCTGTACTGGCCGGCTCCTTGACAACTCTCAGCCTAATCCTCAAACAATTTACCCATCGACCGCGGCCGCAAGTTATCGAACTCAGTCACTGGCGAATCGACAGCTATAGCTTCCCCAGCGGCCACAGCTTCGGCTCGCTGGTCTGCTACGGGTTGGCAGCCTACCTGATTGGTCAGCCGGTCACGGTGGCCGTCGCTGGCCTGCTAATTCTGACGGTCGGCCTATCTCGGGTCTACCTCGGCGTCCACTACCCGACCGACGTGCTCGGTGGCTGGACACTCGGTGGCCTCAGCCTCTGGCTGATCATCGAACTCACTTCTTTGCGGTAGTGGCCGCTCTATTTATAGAAGATCTTACCCGCTACACGGACATCTAGATACTCGGCAGGCTGGTTACCGGAGGCGTCAAAACTATGGCGGGCGGCCAGGAATTGCCCGGTTTGGGTTAGGGCGTCGCCGCCGAGGTAAAACTTGACCCGGTAGCCGCGGTCGCTAGTCGTTAGATCGAGTTCCTGGGCTAGCGGCGGTAGGCTCAGCGCCGCCACCGCCACGCCGGCGTGCTTGGTTTGGCTGATCAGCGTATTGACGAAAGCGATGGCCGAGGTGTTGAGGATCGGCTGGCCGATTTGAGCCGGCAGACCACTTTGGTCGTCCAGCCGGGGTAAATTATTGAGCGCCGGCAAGCTCTCGGCTTTGGCCACGGCTAGGCCTTGCTCGTCAACCAGATAAGCGCCATTTTGGGCGTTGAGCAGCAGCGCCGGAGCGGCGATGTGCAGCTTGACGCTGGATGTCCGGCCGATAATCGGTGTATTGATGCTGACCGTAGCGATCTCCGGTGCCTGAGCCTTTAAGCGCTTTTGAATTGCCGCGACGTCGACGGTCAGTTTGTTACGGTTAGTCAAGCGGCCGAGCTCGCGGTCGACGGCTTCACTATAAAAGCTAGCCGGTCGGTAGAGTGCGTTATCGACCGACACTTTCGCCGGCGGCGCCAGCAGCAAGTTGTAGATAAATAGCGCCGCCAGAGTTAGCCAGACTAAGCGGCGGATGAGCTGGCGCAAGCGGTCGCGCCAACCACCCCGTCGCCGCGGACGCGGCGGCGGGGTGGCAGTCGGTGGTCGAGTCTGATAATACTGGGTCAGCCGCGGCTTGGCGCCGGCTGGTGCGCTTTGACGACCGGTCGGTCGAGGTCGCTTGAAAAGCTTCACGTCGGCTTAGCCTCCTCACCGGCGGCCACCGCTAGAATCAACGCCGCCAACTGAGTAGCGGCCTTCGGTTTAGCCGTTTTGGCTAACTTGGCGGCCAGTTGCGTTCGCCGCGGCTGGCTGGCCAGCAGTCCCTTAGCCGCTTTGAGCAGTTGACTAGCCGGCGCGTGGTTGGCCACTACTTCGACAGCGCCGCGGCGGGTCAAGGCCTCAGCATTTTTGAGTTGGTGACCGCCGGTTAAAAATGGGCTAGGAATGACGATGCAGGCCTTACCGGCCAGCGCCAGCTCGGCCAAAGTTGTCGCACCGGCCCGAGTGATGATCAGATCAGCGGCTGCCGCATACTGGTGAAACTGGTCGCTCCAGCCGAGTACCCTCACCCGCTCGCGCTGGGCTGGGTTTAGGCGCAGGTCGTATTTTTCATCGACGGCCGAGGTATGGGCGGCGCCGGTGATATGGATAATTTGCAGCTGGGGGTCGACTAATAGTTGTTTGGCGATGGCTAGCACCATCTGGTTGATATCGGCAGCGCCCTGGCCGCCACCGGCGATCAGTAAGACCTTGGCCTTGGCTGGCAGCCCCAGCTGTTGCTTGGCAGCGGCCTGCTCGGCGGCATCGACGGGCTTAATTCGCTCATCGACCGGAATGCCGACGTGGCGAGTGGCCTCGGCTGGATACTTATAAAGCTTGGCCGGCTGGCCGGTAGTGTGGATGGCGGCCCAGCGGCCAATCAGCCGATTGGCCAGACCAGGTACGACGTCGGAGTCGTGAGTTATCAACGGAATCCGCCGCAGGCGGGCTGCCAAACCAACCGGTACCACTACGTAGCCGCCTTTGCTAAAAACGACGGCCGGCCGTAGCCGCCTGAGCAGTCGCAGCGCCTGCCAGCTGCCGACCGCTAGTTTAAAAACGTCGCGCAGATTTAGCCAAATGGTCCGAATGTCGAGTAGATGGGCCCAGAAGCCCTCGCCGTGATAGCGCCGAAACTTACCGGCGCTGACGCGGTAGAGCTCGTCAAAGATAGCCAGTCGCTCATCGGCTTCAATCGCCTCTTTTTTTAGGCCGATGTAGACCAAGCGCGCCGCCGGGGCTTGAGACTTAAGCTCTTGGGCGAGCGGTATAAGCGGGGTTATATGGCCGCCGGAGCCGCCGCCCGTCAAGACGATAGTCGGTCCGCTCGGCGGTGTTCTCAAAGGGTTCATTAGCGCTATAGCTAGTATAGCGTGAAATCTGGAAAACCAGCCCCAAGGCGGCCGTCAGGAATAAGACGCTGGTGCCGCCCTGGCTGATCAGCGGCAAGGTAATGCCTTTTAGCGGCAACAGGCCGAGCATGGCGCCGACATTGACGATCATCTGACTGCTGATCCAGGCCAGTACACCAACCGCCACCAGCCGGCCGAACTGATCGCGGCTGCGCTCAATCACGCGCTTGAGCCGGGCGATGAGCAGCCCATAAAGCACAATTACTAGGCTGGTGCCAATGAAGCCGAATTTCTCGGCGATGATCGCAAAGATCGAGTCGTTACTGGCTTCGGGCAAATAACCATAAGCCTGGACGCTGTTGCCCAGCCCTAGTCCGGCTAGGCCGCCGGAGCCGACAGCGATCATCGCCTGACAGGCTTGATAAGCACTCGTCTGGCAGTGGCTGGCGGGGTGCCAAAAACTGGCCAAACGCTCGCGGCGGTAGGCGCTGGTCGAGATGGCCAATGCCCCGGCGGCGATAACCACCAGGCTAATCATAACCACCTTGCGCAGCGGCAGGCCGATGATGTAGACCATGGCTGTGACGATGACCACCATAACGGCAGCTGAGCCGAGGTCGCTCTCGAGCTTGGCGACCACCAGGCCGACGCCCAGGATAACCAGCAGCAGCGGCCGGGTGGTCGCCCGCCAATCGCGCAGCTTCCCGGCCTGCCAGCCCTGAGCCAAAAAACTGGCCGTCCAAATAATCAAGGCGAATTTGATCAGCTCGGCAACCTGGAAGGAAAAGCCGCCGGCCCGCAGCCAGCGGTGCGCTGGAAAGGCAGTGTTGAGCGGCATCAACTCAGCCAGACCGGCAGCTGCGGCGGCGGCCACCACTAGTATCGGCAGCCAGCGGCGCCAGCTGGTTAGTTTCAGCTGGCTGGCGATAATGAAGCTCAGGACGCCCAGGCCAACGGCGATCAGCTCCTTGGCGATAAAGTATCCCTGGCTGAGGTTTTGGCTGGCGGCCAGGCCGGGGCTGATCGAGTAAACAGTTATTAGGCCGATGCCCAGCAGGCTGGCCGCCAGAATTACCAGCCAGTAGTCGGGCCGGTGGCGGCGCTGCGGATCGGCGCCAGAAGTTTGCTCGGCCGGCCTCATGTCTGACCCAAAATGAACAAAATAATACCCAGAAAGGCGGCGATTTGGGCCAGCAGCCAAAAGCGCATCGTCACCTTGGTTTCTGGCCAGCCGATGGCCTCAAAGTGGTGGTGGAGCGGCGAAATTTTAAAGATCTTCTGGCCGTTACGTAGCTTTTTGGACGCCACCTGGAGGATGACCGAGCCAGCCTCGACCACAAAAATACCGCCAATCAGCGGCAGCAGCACCACCGTATCGGTCAGCATGGCCACCACGCCGAGCGCCGTGCCGAGGGCAAACGAGCCGACGTCGCCCATGAAAAAGCGTGCCGGATAGATATTAAACCAGGTGTAGCTGAGCAGCGCCCCGACCACCGTCATGCAAAACCCAGCTATGCCGTATTTGTGTTCGAGGATGGCGATGGTGGCATAGGCGGCAAAGGCGATGGCCGTGGTGCCACCCGCTAGGCCGTCGAGGCCGTCGGTAATATTGACGGCGTTGGCGGTGGCATAGACGACTAAAATAAACAGTGGGATAATCAGCCAGCCGAGATGCAACGCGCCAATGAATGGCAGATGGACGTCAACCACACCGAGCTTGGCGAAGAACCAATAGCCGCCAACTAGAGCAATGCCGATGAGTAGCAGCGATTTGAGCTTGGCGCGCATGCCGGCGATGCCGCCGCCGATGCCGCGGATATTGATAATGTCATCAAATAGACCAACTAGCCCAGCGCCGGCCATGGCCGCCAGCGGCAGCCAGGTTTCGGCCCGGCTGAGGTTGCCGGCCAGTGTCACCAGCGCCACGGCCAGCACAAAAATCATGCCAGCCATTGTCGGGATATGCCGCTCGTGCTTGGCCGCGTGAAGCTTTTGGTAAACCTTGGCGGTCTCGCCGGTAATCGCCTTAGTCCGCGGCCGCTTCCACCACTGGCCGCGAAAGGCCGCTGTGGTATAGAACGGCGTCAGGGCGGTAGCTGTAATAAAGCCCAGGATACCGAACATCAGGACTTGCTCGATGGAGTTGCTGGCGGCGAGTTGTAAATTAATCATGTTTGTTTTGGCTGATCTTAAAGACCATTATAGCACTAGTGACCAGAGCGTGTCGGGACGTTAAAGTTATCAATCAGCAGGTGGCCGAGGCTAGTGAAGATCGGCTGGGGGGGGG
>OBEQ010697905.1_pt1 | contig 14487 bp, 16 predicted proteins | sample 1670901 | NCBI WGS metagenome assembly OBEQ01 (sample SAMEA104232315, study PRJEB22302) | groundwater metagenome | biome: forest; feature: aquifer; material: groundwater | place: USA | collected 2011-08-07 | depth 5.4 m
TGGCGGTGGAGGGGCAAGTGGCAGCTGGTAAAGGAAGGAAACAAAATGCGTAGCCAACATCCGGCTCTTTTTTTGTCGAAGAAAGAGCGAGAAAAAATAATTGCGGCGATTCATCAAGTTGAAAAAGAAACCTCAGCAGAAATCCACGTTCATTTAGCAAGAGAAAGCAAAAAAGAAGTTTTAGATCACGCTAAAGAAACATTTGAGAAAATTGGTATTACTAAAACGAAACATCGAAATGGAATCCTTATTTTTTTATTAGTTAAAAGTAAGCGTTTTGCCGTTTTGGGTGATCAAGGTATTCATGAAAAGGTTCCAAAAGATTTTTGGGATAAGATCATTCAAAAAATGACTCATCGTTTCAAAGAGGGTCGGTTTGGAGAAGGGATTATAGAAGGGATTCTGACAGTTGGCAAAGAATTGAAAATTTATTTCCCTCGGCAGGCAGATGATACAAATGAGGTTTCAAATCGAATATCGTATTCGTATTGAAGAAGCCGACACATTGGATTAAGATGCGGTTTTTGGGTAATTGATAATTCAGACCGCCTAATGTTGATTATAGTTTAAATCTCTTTGGCTACGCTTTTCATTTCGCTGAACCCCCTGGTCATTTTCCCAAAAAAATGAGATAATTCATTCCTATCAATACGGCGCCAAATGCCTATTACAATTAAGAACATACCACTTTTTCAAAGTTTATCCCCAAGCGAGCTTGATTCCATCCAAACTTGCCTAAGAGAAAAATCATGCGAAAAAGGCGAAATTCTTTTTTCTGAAGGTGAAATGTGTCAGCGCATATTTATTGTTCAAGAAGGTCGTGTGAAGCTTTACCGAATCGCCTCAACAGGAAGAGAACAAATCCTTGAAACTTTGAATGCCGGTGATACGTGTGCTTGTAATCCCGGATCTGTTGCTTGGTCCTGCTCTTCGACAGCAGAAGCGGTAACGCCTTGCACGGTTTGGTACCTTTCCCGAGATGCTTATGTAAACATGGTCCAGAAAAATCCTGGCTTTGCCCAAACGCTGAACCGGCTGTTTGCTGAAAGATTACGTTGTTTTAGTTCACTGATTGAAGAGGTTTCGCTTAAGGATGTAAAAAAACGCCTCATCAAATTTCTACTCGATATGAAAGATTCAGAGCCCACAAAGCTTCGGAACAAAGAAACTTTGTCCATTCCGTTTACGCGCGAAGAAATTGCACAAAGACTTGGCGCTGCCCGAGAGACAGTGGCCCGACATCTTTCGGAGCTGAAACAAGAAAAATTGATTGATATCAAGCCACGGCAGGTTATTGTCAGAAATAGAATCGGCCTGGAAAAACTCCTTATTTAGTTTTTTTTCTTCCTCAATACCTCCTTATCTGCAATAAAAATCACTTTTCCGTGATCTCCATCACAGAGTTCTTTATCCTCTTTACCGTATGCTTTTACCAAAGCGAGGATTTTAAGATGAAGCGCACTCAAGTGGGAAAAGACGGAGTCTTAAAACCTTTGCGAGAAGATCATCAAGCGGCACTTGATCTGATCGAACAGCTTGATACTGCGCTTGTCGGTCTTCAATTTGAAGGAAAAAATTCGGTTGGCCGGCATTTGAAGCAGATTCGTTCTGTTATTGATTTTTTTCTTGAGAGATTTGTAAAACACACAGAACTAGAAGAACAAATTGTCTTCCCCTATTTAGCTTCTCATGTACCCAAGCTTCATTTGGTACTTCCGCTTCTTTGTTCACAGCATGAGGAGTTCAGAAAGAGTATTAAAGATTTAGAAGTCTTGATTGAAATATTTTCAAATAACGTATCAAAAATTGATCAAGCAAAAACAATTCAAAAAATTCGCGAGATCGGTACTTATCTAATTTATCTATTGCGGCATCATATCCAAGTTGAACATACGAGTATTTATAAGATGATCGACAGTGAGTTACGCAAAGATGAGAAAGAACAACTTGAAAGGAGGGTGACGGAAAACCTAGCACTTATAAACGGAAACGGTAGGAGGTAGAAATCTAACAAATAAAAAAGGAGAAGAAAAATGAAAACGAAATACAAAATCTTAAGTTTGATATTTGCACTGGTTTTGGTCACCCCGGTTCTTGGATTAGCGGCTGTGGACCTAGATGACCCAGCGCATCATGAGAAGCTCGCTGCTTCTTATGAAGAAAAAGCCCTGACTCAAGATGCTCTGATTTTGGAGCATGAACAGATGAAAACAGATTTTGCTAAGAGTGTGGCAACGAGTCCAAAAGGTGGACTGCCTCCTAGCGTCAAGGCTATGGAAAAGCATTGTGATGCAATTATCAAGGACGCCTCAAACTTAAAAGCCGAGTTGCTCGATTTTGCTAAATGGCATCGGATGCGTGCAGCGGAATTAGCCGGTCGGTAACAAAGATGGTTCGGCGGGGATTTCGCGAAGCTATGTTCCCGCCAAACCTAGGTTCAGACATGGAGGAGGGACGATCATGTGAAGTGATGAGGTTAAAGATCATTATTGGTGGATTGAGATTCGCAGTCAAATTCAAAAGTTGACGTGGGAACTTTCAAAAGCTGAGGATGAAGAAGAGGCAGATCTTTATTACGTGCGCCTCCATTTTGATAATGAAGTAGACTTAGGGTTCTTTACAAAAAATGAGAAAGATGAAATCAAAAAACGACTGTCTGTTCTCATGACCGATACCGAAAAGCATATCCGGCTTTTGGGTGAGATAAACGAGGAATTAAAAACGTTGGGTAAGCTATGTTAGAGGAACAATATAAAGAGCTTTGGATGACCCGGTTTCAGAAAATGCTTAAAAGCGAACGGGATTCCCTGGCTTTTTACAAACGGGTTTTAAAAGAAAATAAATCATTACTTTCGGATACAAAGGCTAAAAGGTTGTTGGAAGAAATTTCACGCGATGAAGCAAAACACGCACGCATTGTGCGTGCACTCATCCATCTTATCAATGAAAAAGTAATTTCTAATAACAAAGAGATGGCTAACCAGGGAGAGACTTAAAATGGAGGGTAACTGCCATGATTGAACTAAAGTCTCAGAATGTATGGAATTCATACATTGCGTGCCAAGCTCGCTGTTTTGAAAAAGCACGGCAAACGGAACAAAAAAAGCTGGCGCCTTTTATTACCATTTCTCGCCAAGCAGGCGCCGGCGGAATTACAGTGGGCGAAAAGCTTGTGGCATATCTGCAAAAGAAGGATCAAGAAGCCTTGTGTCCATGGACTTTATTTGATCGAAACTTGATCTCTACAGTTTTGGGCGAGCACAATCTACCTCAAGAGTTTGCCAAGTTTATGCTTGAGGATAAAGTTTCTGAAGTTCAAGACATGATGGAGGAACTCTTTGGACTTCATCCCTCAGAGTGGGCGCTTGTTCATAAGACGAGCCAAACCATTCTTCATCTGGCACAAATGGGAAATGTAATTCTTGTGGGAAGAGGAGCGAATGTGGTTACCCGAAAATTTTTGTCTACTGGTTTTCACATTCGACTAATTGGCTCACTGCCCATGAGGACAAGACATATTCAGGATTATTATCACCTGAAGCACGATGACGCTGTTGATCTAATTAAGAAAGAAGACGGCGGAAGGAAAAGATATTTGAAACAAAATTTTGACAAAGATATTAACGATCCACTTTTATATGATATTGTTATCAATGCTGACTTTATTTCTTTTGACGACGCAGCGCAAATAATTGGTGACGAAGTACTACGTTTTTCAGAAAGAAGGTGAAATTTATGGAAAAAATGAAAAGTAAATTTTGTCCGGCCATGTGGTTTTCCGGATTTTTTGGCTTGGGCGCGTTAGTGCATTTAATGCGATATCTTTTTGGTTTCGGCTTGATTGTAAACGGCCATGCGATTTCTCTTCGTGTGAGCGGTATTTTTGCCCTTGTTGCCGGAATCTTGTCAGTGAGTTTATTGATCGTAAGTCTGAAAAAACCTTGTGAGACAGGAAAAGGAGGAACTTCGGGCTGTTGCAAATGAAACAAGTGTATATAATTCCGTCATGGAAAATAAGTTTAAACGAAGAAAAGGAGAATACATGAGATTGCGAAGAATTTTGTTGGGTCTGTTTTTTTTGCCATTTTTTATGATCATACTCGTGACTCATCAGCTGGGCGCGAAAGATCCGGCAAAGTTGCCCGTTATCGAAGCTTCGAAAAAGCTGGTAGATAAGCTGCCAGTCATCGAGGTGCCTATCACTTTTGCACCAAATGTGCAGCCGCCGGTAAATCGAAATTATCCGGCTAAAGTAATTGTCCGGATTGAATCCACCGAATACAGAGGAGAACTTTCCAAGGGTGTGGAGTATGATTTTTGGGGCTACAATGGCCACGTGCCGGGACCGTTTATTCGAGTTCGCGAAGGTGACACGATCGAATTCCATTTCAAGAATGCTCCCAATTCAAAAAATACACACACGGCGGATTTTCACGCAATGACTGGACCCTGTGGTGCCGCGTGCATTTTGATGACAGAGCCCGGCGGAGAGTCAATTGTTCAAGCAAAAGCGCTGAACCCCGGTCTTTTCGTTTATCACTGTGCCGCGCCGCCGATCCCCGTTCATATTGCCAATGGTCTTTACGGCCTGATTTTGGTGGAGCCGAAAGAAGGTTTGTCCAAAGTAGACCACGAATATTATATTATGCAGAGTGAATTCTATACGGAAGGAGCGGCTGGCACGAAAGGTCTCGTTCCTTTTTCTTCTCAAAAAGGAATGGATGAAAATCCAACGTACGTTGTATTCAATGGAAAGGTCGGAGCCCTTTTAGGAGAGGGTGCGCTTCAGGCCAAAACGGGAGAAACCGTTCGCCTTTTCGTGGGCAATATCGGCCCCAATCTCATATCCTCGTTTCATGTGATTGGCGAAATTTTTGACCGTGTCTATCGTGAAGGAACTCTTGTGGATGCCGTTCACAATGTGCAGACCACTTTAATTCCCTCCGGCGCTGCGAGTACGGTGGAATTCAAAATTGAAGCGCCCGGTGATTTTACGATCGTGGATCACAGCATTTTCAGAATTAATAAAGGAGCGCTGGGAACGCTTCACGTGGAAGGTCCAGAGAATCCGGAAATTTTGAAAAAAATTCAATAATAATAATATCTAAGGAGGAATGTAATCATGAAAATCAAATTTGGTTTGGTTTTGTTCATGTTGTTGAGTTTTCCATCCTGGCTTTTTGCTCAAACTTCCGTGACCGGCCGTGTCGTTTTTGAAGGAGTTGCTCCGCCGGTTGAAAAAATAGAAGTGAAAAGCGATGTCGCTACGTGCGGCAGCGTGAAGGAAGTTAAGCCATTGGTGTTGGGACAAAATAATGGCGTTGCAAACGCTGTAGTAACGATTATTGGACCCAAGGCAGAAGGCGTTTTGCCCCAAAAAGAAGGAATTCTAAATCAAGAGAAATGCGAATTTAGCCCGCATGTACAAGTCCTTCCGGTTGGCTCAAAGCTTAAAATTACAAGCGGCGATCCCGTGCTTCATAATTCGCACGGTTTTAATGAAGATGGATCCACGGCTTTCAATATTGCAGTACCCATTGCTGGAATGGAAATGCCGACCACGTTGAAACAACCCGGAGTCATCAAACTTCGTTGTGATGCGGGGCACACTTGGATGAGTGCTTACGTGATTGCTACCGATCAACCTTATTATGCGGTGACAGATACTGATGGAAATTTTACGATTGAGGGAGTTCCGCCGGGCGATTATGAAATTGAAGTTTGGCAGGAATGGCTCGGAAAACATCGCGAGTCGATTACCGTCAAAGAAGGCGGAGAGCCGGTCACGGTTACGCTTAAGAAATCATAATGTGACCATGCCAAAAAAACTTTTTCTTTCCTGTATTATTTTTCTTTCTTTCACTGCTGTGGTCTCGGCGGAATTAGCAGGAAAGCTAGATGATCGTCTCGATCAACTAACAAAACCCATTCCGCTTTATAAAGACCAAGTAAAAATCAAATTCGGGGCAGAGTCTCGTTACCGCCTGGAACTGAAGAACAATTTCAATTTCAATGATGCTACAAGCGAAGATGACGCGGTCAGTCTTTTTAGAAACCGTTTGAGCGCTGATCTCACTTTAAGTTCTTTTCTAAGGGTTTTCGTTGAAGGCCAAGATGCTGAGAGTTTTGCCAAAAGCGGCCTCAATAAAACGAACGCGTTCATTGATCATCTCGATCTTCGTCAACTTTACGGTGAACTCAAGAGCCCTTGGAATGAAATTCCTCTCAGCATGACCGTTGGACGTCAACCTTTGGCTTACGGCGATCAACGGTTTGTGGGCTACTCGGCTTGGTCTAACGTCACCACTTTATATGATGCTGTAAAAGCAGTGTATATTCCCACCGCTTGGTTTCAAGTCGACACATGGTTTAGCCGCCGCGTTCTTGTGACTAAGAACCGGATTGACTCAAGCGATCATGCGGATAATTTCTATGGTTTGTACACCACATTAAAACCACTCACAGATCAGATCTTTGACACGTTTCTTTTTATTCGTCATAATCGGAACAACGAAATCGTTGGTGAAAAACCGGGAGAAGTGGGGCAGTTGAAAGAATATACCGTCGGCAATCGCTTCAAGGGAAAGAAATACAATTTTGATTATGGGCTTGAATGGGCCTGGCAATTTGGTTCGCGTGCCCATGATGATATCAAAGCCTGGGCGTGGCATAACGATCTTGGTTATACGTTTGCGTTTTTACCTGGGAGCCCGCATCCGAATTTTGAATACAATCACGGTTCCGGTGATGACAATCCTCGTGACGGGGATTATCAAAATTTTGATAACCTATTTCCGTCGAACCATTTGAAATATGGCTACATGGATTTCGTTAGTCTTAGAAATATTCATGATTTCAAAATTGGAAACGACTTAAAGCTTACTAAAAGTTTGAAATTGACCACTGATTACCACTGGTTTTTCTTAGACACCAATTCAAGCGCTTGGTTTAACGCATCTCAAGGAGTGGTTCGTTCTGTGAAATCCGGAGCAAGTACGACTTTAGGACAAGAAATCGATTTGCTTACGATTTGGCAGATGAGCAAACATTTAGAATTTTGGATTGGATATTCACATTTCCATGCAGGTGCTTTTGTCAAAGACACGGGCGCTCATGACAGCGCGGATTTCTTTTACACTCAAGTCACCATGAAGGTTTAATAAATCAAATAGGAGGGTAAAACTTATGAGTCACGATACAAGTTGTGCCGTTAAAAAGTTTAGTTGGGTTCTTTATATTGTTGGAGGAATTGGTGTGGGATATTTCCTATGGATTCATCAAGCACATCTTCTCCAATATCTTCCATTTGCATTTTTGCTCTTGTGTCCACTGATGCATCTTTTTGGCGGACATGGACATAATCATGGAGAGAAATGTTCTAAAGAAAATGATTTGAAAACGCATTCATGACTAGTAAAAAACACGAATGCTGCGAACATAAACTAGCTTCCTCTATACCGGTAGAAATAAATATGACGGGTATCTATACTTGCCCCATGCATCCAGAAATTATTTCCGATCGGCCCGGTTCATGCCCAAAATGTGGGATGGCGCTTGAGCCAAAAGAAGTCGAAGAAGTTGAAGAAAAGAATCCGGAACTGGAAAATATGTCCCGCCGGTTTTGGGTTTGTCTTTGCTTGTCCTTTCCTCTTGCTGTAATGACCATGTTCGAAATGCTTCCAGCTTTCAAACAAATGGCTCACGCCTCTTGGTTTCGCTGGTTCCAATTTATTTTGGCAACGCCTGTGATTCTTTGGGGCGGCTGGGTTTTTTTCAAACGAGCATGGCAATCAATTCTTCACAGAAGTCCGAACATGTTTACGCTCATCGCGATGGGAACCGGCGCAGCTTATGTCTTCAGCGTTGTTGCCACGATCTTCCCTCAAATTTTTCCGGATTCATTTAGGTCTGAAGATGGAATGGTCGGCGTTTATTTTGAAGTAGCTGCAATTATCGTAACACTGGTTCTATTAGGCCAGGTCTTGGAACTCAAAGCGCGAAGTCAAACTAGTTCTGCCATCAAATCGTTGCTTGGTCTTCACCCTAAAACCGCACGCATTGTTCGAGGGAATGGAAATGAAGAAGACATTCCACTGGAACAGGTTCAAGTCGGAGACAAGTTGCGCGTACGGCCCGGAGAAAAAGTTCCTGTGGATGGAATTGTGCTGGAAGGGACAAGCTCGATTGACGAATCGATGATTACAGGCGAACCGATTCCTGTTGAAAAAGGAACAGGCTCTAAAGTGACAGGAGCGACGGTGAATGGAACTGGAAGTTTTATCATGTGTGCGGAACGAGTTGGGAAAGAAACGCTGCTGGCTCAAATAGTCAAAATGGTGAGCGAAGCGCAGAGGAGCCGCGCACCCATTCAAAGACTCGCAGATTTAGTCTCCGCTTATTTTGTGCCTGCAGTGATTGTCATCGCGGTCATTACTTTTGTGATTTGGGCCTGGACCGGACCTGAGCCCAGGCTGGCGCACGCGCTTGTCAACGCAATCGCAGTTCTCATCATTGCTTGTCCCTGTGCTCTTGGTCTTGCAACGCCCATGTCGATCATGGTGGGGACTGGCCGGGGCGCTACCATCGGTGTCTTGATCAAAAATGCCGAAGCGCTTGAGAATTTTGAGAAAATCGATACGCTCGTCGTTGACAAAACCGGAACGCTTACAGAAGGCAAGCCGAAATTAATTTCGATTGCCGCCTCTGGAATTTCCGAGGATGAATTGCTTTCCTTGGCAGCAAGTTTGGAGCGGCAAAGCGAACATCCACTCGCAGAAGCCATTGTCAAGGCGGCTAAAGAGAGAAATTTGTCTTTCAAAGAAGTCAGAGATTTTAAATATGAAAAAGGCAAAGGCATCACGGGTGTTGTAGACGGCAAACAAATTTTAATTGGCAGCGCGAAGATTATGGAAGAAAAAAGAATTGATATTTCCAATTTCTCTGAGCAAGCGAATCAGCTTCGCAGCGAAGGGCAAGGCGTGATGTTTGTTGCGATGAACGCAAAAGCGGTAGGATATGTCAGCGTTGCCGATCCGATTAAGGAATCTACTTATGAAGCGATTAAATTGCTTCATTCAGAAGGAATCAAAATCGTGATGTTAACCGGAGACAATAGACAAACGGCCGAAGCGGTTGGCAGAAAAGTAGGCATTGATGAAATTCAAGCCGAGGTTTTGCCTGAAGACAAAGAAAAACAGGTGAGAAGACTTCAAGAACAAGGACGCAAAGTGGCGATGGCTGGCGATGGAATTAATGACGCGCCTGCTTTGGCCAGAGCTGATATCGGAATTGCAATGGGAAGTGGAACTGATGTGGCCATGCAAAGCGCCGGCATTGTTCTGATTAAAGGTGATTTGCGCGGAATTGCGAAAGCCCGAAAACTGAGCCGTGCAACGATGCGGAACATCCGTCAGAATTTATTTTTTGCCTTCATCTATAATGCGCTAGGAGTTCCCATTGCCGCAGGTATTCTTTATCCTTTTTTGGGGATTTTGCTGAGTCCAATTATTGCCAGCGCTGCTATGAGCTTCAGCTCTGTTTCAGTTATTGGCAACGCTCTTCGACTTCGTTCAGTCAGGTTGTAGATCAAATGTCTCACTCTATTGTTCGGACATTGCCTCAGTGTCTTTCTCGATTGATTCTCTAAACCATCGGGTTTACAATTCCAAAATGAATCAAAATAATAAAAAATCCGGATCAAAACATAACCAAATGCGGCAGGGTTACTTAAAAAGCATTGTTTTGGTTGCATCAACAACTTTAATTGGCGAACTCATTAAACGTTTTTTGGAACCTACCAATCTGGTCATGCTTTATCTTTTAATTGTTGTCATTACAGCTTTGCGTTGGGGGCGAGGTCCGGCCATTGTAACCTCCATTTTAGGCGTCCTCGCCTTTGATTTCTTTTTAGTTCCGCCTTACCTCACTTTTGCCATCAATGACTTAGAATATCTTTTTACTTTTGTCGGACTTTTGATCGTAGGGCTCATTATCAGCGAGCTGATGATCAAAACAAAAAAGCATGATGAAAAGGCGCAGCAATTAGAACTTCTGCAGGTGACCGAAAAACTTCAGACCGCACTTTTAAATTCAGTGTCTCATGATTTGAAGACCCCGCTCGCTTCTATTATCGGTTCCATTAGTATGCTCCTTCAGGATGCGCCTTCGCTCGATGAAGAAACAATCAAAGAACTTCTCGAAGATGCTTACGAGGAATCCAATCGGCTCAACCGCATTGTTAGCAATCTTTTGGATATGACGCGCCTTGAAGCAGGAGCCATAAAAGTTTCATCAAAACCTTGCGAGCTAAGAGATGTGATCGGCGTATCTTTACAGGAATTGAAAGACAAGTTGGGCCATCGATCTATTGAAATTAAAATTTCACAGGATTTTCCTGAAATTTCCATGGATTTTTCTTTGATCGTAAAAGTTTTTGTCAATCTCATTGATAATGCCGTTAAATATTCTCCTGATGAAACGCCCATCCGTATTCGTGCAAAAATTCAGGAGCGGCGGGGGAGAATTGAAATTGAAGATGAGGGATTGGGAATCCGAACCGAAGACCTCAATCGTGTTTTTGATAAATTTTTTCGTGTGGCCAAACCCGATCAAGTAAGCGGTCTGGGTCTAGGCCTTTCAATTTGCAGAGGAATCATTGAGGCACATCATGGACAAATTTGGGCTGAAAGTTCTGGAGCAAAGAAAGGCGCAACCTTTGTGATTCTTTTACCTATCATTCAGGAAACTCGATGAAAGAAAATTTTGCCTTACGGATTCTGATTGCTGATGACGAGAAAGCGATCCGGCGATTTCTCAAGGCAACACTCGTTGCCTATGGTTATAAAGTTTTCGAGGCTGCAAATGGATTGGAAGTGCTTGAAGCTTCCGTGTCCTTTCATCCAGATGTCATTATTCTCGATCTTGGCCTGCCTGATAAAGACGGCCTTGAAATTGTTAGGGAAATACGGACAAGATCCAAAACACCGATTGTCATTTTGTCTGTCAGAGATCAGGAGATAGACAAAATTCAGGCTCTTGATGCAGGCGCGGATGATTATCTGACGAAGCCTTTTAGTTCGGGAGAATTGCTTGCACGTTTAAGGGCGGTGGTTAGAAGGCTGGTGCCGCATGATGAGACGACGGTTTTTCAGGTTGGAAAACTTCGCATTGATCTCGGCAAACATACAGCGGAGTTAAACGGCCAAACCTTGCAGCTCACGCCGACTGAATACGATATTCTCAAAGTCTTAATTTTGAATGCGGGCAAAGTTGTAACGCAGCGCCAAATTTTGAAGGAAGTCTGGAATAAAACCGAAGAGATGGAAGGTGCCGCTCATTTGCTTCGAGTGACCACCAGTAATTTACGCAATAAAATTGAACCCAATCCCGACCGTCCTACTTTTGTTTTGACCGAGCCCGGGATTGGATATCGTCTCCATACCGAAGATTAGATCCTCCGATATTTCCCTTTAAATCTCAATTTTTGACGCCTTTTTGACTTGGTTATTCATCTCTCTAAAGGTACCTTTTCACAAGCAATCATTGAGCCGAATCCGATCCGGATCGGGGGATCCAGTAACCATAAGGGGCGAATTACCGCCTGGTAAGAGGTTTAGTTTCTCAACCTTAGCCCGTCAGCTAACCCCGTAGGCGAAGAGAGGAAATCATTCATGAAGTTAGTCCACGGCTTTTGTCTTACCTGTTATTTTCCTTCTCATTTCAGAAATTCCTAAGATGCCACAAATTCCAAGAAGTAAAAAAACGGCTCGCAATGTCATTTTGGTCACGACTGCTATGCTGAGTTTCATCAGCTTCTGGCGTGCGGCCGCTATTGTTTTGTGTGATATCGCTTCAACCGTTTACTACATTGGCGGCATTGGGGAACATGCCATTGGAAAAGCTGCTCCCTGGTTTATTCTTGGAGTCATGCTTTTTTCTTATACTGTGAGAGCTATTTACATTGAATCTTGCGGCATGTTCGTTCGGGGAGGTGTCTATCGTGTTGTCAAAGAAGCCATGGGAGGAAAACTGGCAAAACTTTCTGTCTCTGCGCTCATGTTTGATTACGTTTTGACAGGTCCCATTAGCGCCGTTTCGGCAGGTCAATATTTGGTTGGTCTTTTGAATACAAGCCTTCCTCATTTCGGCGTTTCGTGGCATTTCCCGGCGGATATTTTTTCTGTTTTGTTTGCAATCGCAGTAACCCTTTACTTCTGGTGGCAGAATGTGATGGGGATTCGGGAATCAAGCGATAAGGCCCTTAAAATTATGGTGGTCACGACTGTGATGGCGGTCATCATGATTGTTTGGAGTGGGATCACACTTTGGATGCGCGGGATTCATTGGCCTACTTTTGTCCCTGTTTTTAATCAAGATTCTTTAGGTTGGCTCTATCCTTTAAAAGACAAGATCAAACCTCTAGGGTTTCTCGGCATTACCATTGCTTTCGGACATTCACTTCTTGCGATGAGCGGGGAAGAATCATTGGCTCAAGTGTACAGAGAAATTAAAGCGCCCAAGCTTAAGAATTTACAAAGGTCTGCGTTCATCGTTTTTCTTTACAGCATGTTTTTAACCTCTTTGGGCACTTTTTTTGCGCTCATGATTATTCCGGATTCAGTTCGAATGAGCCAATACTCAGACAATCTTATTAGTGGACTCACGATGCATTTGGTGGGTCCCATGCAATTAAAACTATTGTTTCAAGCGTTTGTGGTGTTTACTGGATTTTTAATTTTATCCGGAGCAGTCAATACTTCTATTATTGGTTCCAACGGAGTTCTCAACCGCGTAGGAGAAGATGGAATCTTGCCTGAATTTTTGCGGAAGCTCCATCCCAGATTTGGCACCTCTGCCCGATTGATTAATCTAACGGTTGGGTTGCAACTGATCACGATCGTGCTGTGCCGAGGAAATATTTATGTGCTGGGTGAAGCCTATGCCTTTGGGGTCATTTGGAGTTTCGTCTTTAAGGCGCTCGCCGTTTTAATTTTGCGCTACAAGGACAAAACTCCGCGGGAATGGAAAGTGCCTCTTAATGTGACCCTCGGCGGGATTGAATTTCCTATTGGTTTAGCTCTTATTTTCTTAATTCTCCTTGCGACAGCCTGCATGAATTTGTTGACCAAGCAAGCTGCTACTATTTCTGGCGCGATATTTACTGCACTTTTCTTCATCATGTTTGTGGTTTCCGAACGTCTCAACATGCGAAAACACCAAAAACAAATGGCCGAACATGTTGGACATATTGATCGGGTAAATCTGAGCCAAATGGGGTTATTAACACCAGAAGCCTGTCGTACGACAAAACAAAAACGAGTGATCGTGGCGGTGCGCGATCCGAGAAATTTGGTCCATCTTCAAAAAGTTCTTGGAGAGATTGATCCCGATGAAACGGATGTCATTGTCATGACTTCCAAAGTTGCGAAGGGGCTTCATCTCGAGGGAGATTTAACACAACCCATGCCTCAGGAAGAAGAATTATTTACTCATGTGATTGCAGTTGCTGAAAAAGTAGGCCGGTCCGTTATTCTCTTATCCGTCCCCACGAATGACCCTTATTATGCGATGGCTCGGGCCGCTTATGATTTGAAAGCTCAAGAGCTTATTCTGGGAAAATCTGGGAAGTATGCCCCAGAAGTTCAGATGGAAGAAATTGCCGTGGCATGGGGCGCGGTTACTCCATCTGATGAGGACGAGGAAGAACGTCATTTACGGATCCGAATCATTTGGGACGGCACAGAATTAAAAGAAGATCTTTAAGTGGTGGCCGAAGATGGATTTCTTTTTAAAGTTCACGCTTATCTCTTACGCGGCAATTACCTTTTTTAGTATCGGTCTGTATTTGGCTTTATTTTACCGAATCGATTTGAATTTATTTAAACTCTTCCTCATTTTTATCAGCGTAGCGGTTCCTTTGTCGATTAGTTTTGTTCGAGAACCACTTCAAGATCGTTTATTAATCTCCCTTGTTTGGACTTCAGTGATTGGACTTGGTTTTCGCTTTGGAAGAAAAATGAAACAAAATTCTGTCAAGGACTAATCCCGCCAGCTTTTATTTGATTTAAGCCGCTTTGACAAAATAACTTCAACGGACGAAATTTAGCCAGGTTTACCCACGAGATATTCCACATCTTTTATCTTGAGCAAAGTCACTTCTTCCGCGCTCCTTTCTCTAAGGCTTACTTTTCATACGCGTTAAAAAAAGCTTGACGTTCAGGCTATTCTAAATTAGATTATATCTTATTAAGATTTAATCTTAATTGGATTAAATCTCAATCAATAGGGCCGCTCTTTTACCTTGGTTTTGATTCGATATTCAGAAGATTAAAAAATGATAAATCCTCTCCGGAAAGATCCGGATCTAGTCAAAAACGAGTCGTCGGCTCCTTCCGGCAAGCGCGTCGTTCATTCGGAAGAACTTTTTAAAAATGAGCGGGAAATCGTGATTGTTCATGGCCAAGCGCAATACCGGCTCCAGATCACCAA
>OBEQ010909767.1_pt1 | contig 14486 bp, 13 predicted proteins | sample 1670901 | NCBI WGS metagenome assembly OBEQ01 (sample SAMEA104232315, study PRJEB22302) | groundwater metagenome | biome: forest; feature: aquifer; material: groundwater | place: USA | collected 2011-08-07 | depth 5.4 m
CCAAAAACCTTTCGAGGCTTTAACGAGCGCTGTTTTTTCATATCTTGGTCCAAAAAAATAATTAGCAATGGATCTTAGGCAAGAATTAAATAAGAGGCTCGAAGACATAAAAAAGGTATATGAAGTTGAAAAAATTCTTAACCGTCCAACCGCTAATCAGGCTGTAGCTAGATACTACAAACTTAACCGTGCTACCTACTATTTTCTACACAGTCGCGCGGGGTTTGTTCATATGGGTCTAAGCCAGAAAGGGGTCTTCTCTAAAAGCGATTACTTAGGCCAGGCGAAAATTATTTCCGAATATATCGATAGCCTAAAGCCGAAAGTGTCCTGGAGCTGGGGGCGGGCAAAGGCGCGAACTTAGTATATTTAGCCCACCGCCATCCAAATGTTAGTTTTCAAGGACTTGATTTAAAGGAAGGACAATTTAAATTAGGAACATTTAAAGATACCTCTAATGTCAACGTTAAATTTGGCGATTACCGTAATTTGAGTAGCTTTTCCGCCAGCTCCGTAGACATAATCTATATGGTAGAAGCTCTTTGCTACGCCCAAGATAAAGGCCAGGTTTTAAAGCAAATACACCGGGTTCTCAAACCAGGCGGAATAATCATAGTATTTGACGGTTACATAAATTTACCCTTTAAGGCAATGGCACCGCAAGAGTCATTGGCTATAAAATTGGTTCTTAAAAGTTTCGTCTTAGGCTTTGAAGACCAATGTTACCCCAATCTCAAAGAAAAGTTTAAAGAAAATGGCTTCAAGATTCTTGTAACTAATAACTTAGATAAGGCGATACGACCTTCTATCGTCCGCCTGGAAAAGAAAGCCCGATGGTTCTTTAAGAAGCCTAAATTAATGAAAGCCGTCAATAGCTTGGTGCCAGATGAAATAGCCGCCAATGGAATAGCGGTTTATCTTCTGCCTTTAACTACGGATCTTGGACTTGGTAGCTACTACCTTACTGTCGCCCGAAAAATCTAGTGTCTGGTGACCCCATCAATCCCGAAAACCTTTCGAGGCTTTGACGGCTTCCGCTGTTTTACGGAAGCTGCAGTCACAACTTAAGCTGGTGCCGGGAGAGAGAATCGAACTCTCACATCCTTGCGGACACGGGATTTTGAGTCCCGCGCGTCTACCAATTCCGCCATCCCGGCTCGTCGGAACCGACATATCGGTTTCCGTACTTTTAAGTTTAGCAAGTGCCTGACATAAAAGTACTTCCAACCTCGGGTCGCTTCCTCCTCTCAATTTTGCAAAAACCTGCGGCCATGCGTGTTTTTGCAAAATTGGATAAGACCACATGAACAAAACCAGATTAACAGATGTATCCGCCTTCGCCATGGCTGCGGCGGATTTCGCTCCTTATTATAAACTAACGCCACCAGAGGTGCTCATTGTACAATATAGGATGAGTTTTTAACTATGGATAATCCAGACGAGCCTAAAGACCAATTTAGCGAATCATTGCCGCTACCTAACGATTCCCAGAGCCCAAAGCCCGACGAAAGCCAAGGCTCCGCCGCCGCTTTTGTGCGCAAAAAAGTCGCGGCGGCCTTTAAGTCCGAACCGAGCATTGAAACCGAAGCCTCTGATATTAAATCTTTAGGCCAACCCGTGGATCACTCCAAGCACCAGCAGTTTATTTATCAACTAACAAGCGGCGGCAAATCTTTAATCGAAATCCAGGCCGCCTGGCATGAATATTACGCCGGTTTATCCGATCTGGAAAAACACCAAGTCTGGCAGGAGTTCTATGCTACCCATTCCGAAGCCGCCGACGAAAAAAAGCCGCCCGCGAAGCATAAATCTAAAGCCCGCACGCGTCTAGAATCAAAAGCCGAAAAGCTCAAACCGGCGGCAAAAACCCTTAACGAACTGCGCCTAAAAGCTTTGAGAAACCTACCGAATGCCAAGGCCGTAAAACCCAAACGCCAAGTCCAGTCTTTACTATTTGGCCTGGGTATCGGCGCTATTGCTATGTTGATTATCCTCTTTAGCTTTTTTAACGAACGTTTCATAGCGCCGTTCATCCAACCGAGCCGGGCGCTTAGTAACACACCCTTAATAACTGATACCGTGGCCGCCAGTTCGGCGCCCGAAGTTATTATCCCCAAAATTAACGTCGAAATTCCGGTGGTTTACGGCGTGGGTACAATCGATGAACTTTCGATTGATAACGCCCTAGAAGAAGGCGTTGTTCATTACGCCGATACGGCCGTACCCGGCCAAAATGGCAACGTCGTAATAGTCGGGCACTCCAGCAATAATATTTTCAATAAGGGTAAATATAAATTCGCTTTCGTATTGCTTAGCCGGATGGATACGGGAGATACGTTTTACTTACAGAAGGACGGCAAACGCTACACCTACCAGGTGTACGAGAAGAAGATAATTAAACCAACCGATACTTCCATACTAACGCCCGCGGCCAAGCCAGCGGTTGCCACCTTGATTACCTGCGATCCGCCAGGAACAAGCCTGAACCGCTTGGTCGTTGTCGGCGAGCAAATAAGCCCGGACCCATCTGGGAATAGCGCTCTGGCAGCTAGCACCGCGGCAGCGAGTGAAACGAAGATTGTTCCGGGTAACGCGCCCTCACTATGGTCCCACCTCACCAACTGGTTTACCCAGTAAGCCAGTTAGTAGCAAAAAGTAATATGCAATATGGAATAAGCATCTACTTTTTACATTTTACTTATTGCTTGTTACTGTTTGGGCAAGTCGGCTCCGGCGCGCATATCGATACTATTAAGTACGAAATCCGTAGACGATTCACCATTCGAAATGGTAAAGAGGTGGTTATAATCCTTATCAAAAAAACCGCCTTGGGGGTCAATTGAAGGCGTGAGCGTTTGTTGGTTCGTAGAATCGTAATCTAATACGAATAATGTGCCGTCCGAAACGCCCATTAGGCGGTGGCCGTCCATCCATTTAATTGGACCGCTCAGCGGCAAGCTTAGCGTGTAATGGTAGCTGTTTTGGTTTTCGATATCGTAAACCGCGAAGTTTTGGCCGGACTGGGCCTCTATAAAACGGTTGTTTGAGGAAAAAGTTAGCACCCCAGCGTCTTTTAAGCGCAAGTTCAAAAGCGGGATAGCTTTACCGATACTTGGACTTCTTAAGCCGTCCAGCGGATCCTTATAAATATTCAGCCGGTCGTCACCGCTGCTACCAGCCGTGTAATAGAAATGTCCCTGAAAATCGGCCGAATCAATTAAATATTTATCGCCCGGAGCGAAGCTGTAAAGCGGGTAGGCCTTATGGCCGTCCCAAATTTTAGCGGGGACTTGGCCGGCGGGCGAACCTTTATCGGTAACATAAAAAACAACGTCGGTTTTATTGGGTTTAAATGCCAGGACGTTTGTTAAAAGCGGCTGGAGGGCTAACTTGGCGCTGTCGGCGACCTGTAGAGTACCAGCCGCTTGGGTGTAGATGTAAAGTTGATCAACCTTGCGGTTGCGCATGGTAACTTGCGTCGGGGATATATTAAAGGTCTTGTTTATGTTTACCGACAGGGTCGGGGCGTCTCTATCGAAAATTATAAACTCGCTGACACCTTGGAAGGTATGTTCTAAAAGCAGATGCTTATTATCACTCGACCATTCGACAACTTTTAGGCTGGCGCCAGGCTTGGTGGCATCGCTTAAAACGTCAGAGGGCACAGATAGGGTTTTACTGGGCTGGCTTAAATTGGTAGTATCATATTCGTCAAAACTTATAATTCCGGGGTTGCTTACCGGTGACCTAACCAGCAGCCAGCGGTGGTCGGGGCTCTGGCTAATTAATGTCGGTTGGCTGGGGTAGTGGGCTAGCGCTTGGGGCTGGAGTTTAACAGGGAATAAAAGCGGGTAAACATAGCGGGCTATAGTATGTTCATTTAAAGTAAAGTCGCGCTGCCACTGGCGATAGCCGGCTTTTTTAATGAGTAGTTTATATGTGCCCGATGGCAGAACTAAGCGGGAGGCGGTCCTGGCATTTTGAGAACTACCGTTAAGGTAAATATCGGCCCCTCCGGGTTTGGAATCAGTGAATAACAGGCCATTTTGAATGACATCGCCGGTACTGTTAATGCCATAGCCATAAGCTCCGTAGACTAAAATAAGCGCTCCTAAGCTGATGGCGATGGCTACTAAGACGTAGCCAACTATTAGACGTATGCTGTGATGGCGTCTTTTTCGGGGGTCTAAAAAATCCATAGCTTTATATTATTTAGTCTACGCCAAAAACATCGTCAGCCTCCAATTATAAAAGCTAGCGATTTATTGCGGCCGGCGAAATTAAGGTGTATGATGGTTTTTAGCCAAAATTAGAGGGTCACAATCTCAGTGGGTAAGAAACCAAGTTTTATAGAAATTAATGGCAAACGCTACGAAGCCGCCACCGGCCAGTTCGTCGGAATAGTCAAAAAAATCAGCGGCCAGGCCAAAAGGCCGTTAGCCAACTCGGTTGACGGCCTTTCTAAAGTGGCCAGCCGGCCCGGACCAGCCAAAAAGGCCGCTTCTGAGGCAGCCATGGTTAAGAAAAAACCGGCGGCCAAGAACCGCCCTAAACGGCCGGCACAAACAATCCATAGCCGGAGGGAACGCTCTTATACCCTCATGCGCCGAATCGTCCGGCGGCCAGCCATCCAGGAAAAAAAAGACAATTCTGCGCCGAAAATTCCTAGAAATTATTTAAGGACGATTAATCCCGCCAGGATGACCCGCGCCATGGCTGTTGGCAAAAACCATAAAATCCGCCATTTTGGACGGCCGGCAATTTCCACGCGGGCCAGTCGGGCTAGCGAAAATCACGCCCCGCCGCCAGCCGGCGGGTTAATGGGCAAAAAATCTATGGCCAACCACCACGCTGGCGCCACGACGGCTACGGTTTCCCGGCCGCTGCCGAGTATGGTCACCAGTGTTACCCACCACCAACTGGAAAGACTCCTAGACGACGCACTGACCAAGGCTGACGCCCATAAGCAATTCCTAAAGCGGCAAATCAGCCGCCGGAACTTAGGTTCGTCCAGATTTATGCCCAGGTGGCTAAGATTCATCCTTGGGCTTTTAGCCGTCCTAGCCATAGGCGGTTTTTTCGCGTGGCAAAACATCCCGCAAATACCCCTCAAGGTAGCAGCTATAAGGACCCATGTTAACGCTTCGCTTCCCAGTTACACGCCGCCGGGCTTTAGTTTTAGCGCTCCAATTAAATATGAAAGCGGCGCTGTAACTATCAACTTTAAAGCCAACGCCGACCCCAGCCGGACCTATTCTGTTACCCAGCAGGCTTCGGCGATGGAGAGCACATCGCTGGCTAATTCTCTACCAAAGAATTCTCAAGTACAGACTTCACAGGTAAGGGGAACAACGATTTATATTTATGGACCTAGTAACGACGCGTCCTGGGTAAATAATGGCGTACGCTACACGATTTCTGATAACGCCCGTCTAGATTCCGACCAACTTCTCAAAATCGCCGACAGCCTCTAGGATTGGCTTGTATACTAATGTTATGAGTCAAGTGAGAACCAGGTTCGCTCCAAGCCCGACGGGCTTTATGCACGTTGGCGGCGTTCGCACAGCTTTGTTCGCGTGGCTGGTGGCCCGTCAAGCGGGCGGAGAGTTCCTACTAAGAATTGAAGATACCGACCGTAACCGGCACGTTAACGAGTCCGAGCAGCAAATCATAGATTCACTAGGATGGCTGGGCATAGCTTCTGACGAACCAATAACTCGACAAAGTGAGCGGTTAGGTATTTACCGAGAATGGGCCCAAAAATTAATTGATAGGGGCCGGGCTTATGCCGATCCGACGGATGAAGCCAAGCTCAACCAGCTGCGCGACCAAGCCAAGGCAGCTAAAAAAGCTTTTTTATACCGCGACCACCGGCCAGATAATCCACCCGCCTGGGACGGTAAAACGGCGCTTAGATTTAAGTCGGAGCCGAAAAATTATAAATGGCATGATGAGGTGCTTGGCGAACTCAATACCGGGCCGGAAGTCGTCGACGATTTTATTATTATGAAATCCGACGGTTTTCCGACTTACAACTTTGCCCATATTATTGATGACCATTTAATGCGGATTAGCCACGTCATCCGTAGCAGCGAGTTCATATCCTCAGTTCCCAAATTTTTAAACTTGTATGAGGCTTTGGATATAAAGCCGCCCATTTTAGCTACGCCGCCGGTGATACTAGGACCCAATGGCCGAAAAAAGCTATCGAAGCGCGACGGCGCCAAAGACATCTTAACTTACCGGCGTGAGGGTTACTTACCGGAAGCTTTGGTTAATTTTATGGCCAGCCTGGGCTGGAACGACGGCACCGAGCAAGAGATTTTTTCGGTAGACGAGTTAATCAAAAAATTCAGTCTTGATAGGGTCCAGAAGAGCGGCGCCAAGTTTGACGAACAAAGATTGAATTGGATGAACGGCCACTATATCCGGGAGATGCCCTCGGAGGAACTTTTAAAACGCGCCGGCAGTTTTTGGCCGCCGGCAGCCGGGGGTTTTGATGACGCGTATAAAAATAATGTCCTGGAATTACTCAAAGAAAGACTTAAGTACCTAGCTGAAATTCCGGATTTAAGCTTGTTTTTCTTTCAGGAACCAAATATTGATGATGTTTACGAGCTTTTTATGAACCCGGTAGATAAAAAGTTAAAAGACCAAGACGTCTGGACATTTGCCGACACGCTAAAAGCCGCCAAGACTGCCTTAGAACCCAGCAGTTTTAGCCGCGATGAAGTCACCGAGAAACTGAATAATTTGCTCGGCGAACTAGAAACTACGCCCGGCGTTTTGTTCGCCCTTATTCGAATAGCCATCACCGGCCAAAAAGCCTCGCCGGAACTTTTCGGGACAATATCGGTGCTTGCCAAGGAAAGAGTATTAAACCGCTTAGACAGGGCAATTACGAAACTAGAAAATAAACCGTAAGCTTGTTAAAATAAGGGGCTATGCGAGATATCATACCGCCCAACAAAAACCGTCCTACAGAATCTAGCGAGGATCTGGCACCGGAAGAAATCGAGCGCCAACTTGACGATATGGTAGAAAAGGCCGTACCAGTCCCGGAAAATGACGGCCTACGTGCTCGCTGGAAGAGTTTAAGCCGCAACCAGCGTTTTGGCTTAATTAGCTTAGCGCTACTGATTTTCGCGGCAGCGGTAATTGGCGTGTTTAACTGGACCCGGCCGGCCTCGCAGGGATCAATCGCTATCAACAAAAACGCCAAAAAAGCCGTGGCGCCAGCTACCGTGGCCTCGCCGCTTAGCGGCTTGCCGGTGGCCCCCGATTTAGTTAAAAGGCCGGTAACCGGCATCTTAATCGAAAACAGCCAAGACGCCCGGCCGCAATCGGGCCTCCAGGACGCCGGAGTTATTTTTGAAGCTATCGCCGAAGGCGGCATAACTCGTTTCTTAACCCTCTACCAAGATACCCAGCCGCAGTATATCGGGCCCGTCCGCAGCTTAAGACCGTATTATATCGACTGGGCGGCAGGGTTTGACGCTTCGATCGCCCATGTCGGCGGCTCACCGGACGCCTTGGCCCAAATAAGAAACGGCGGCAAAGACCTAGACCAGTTCTTTAACGCCGATAGTTACTGGCGCCAACCAACGCGTATCGCGCCCCATAATGTTTATACTAGTTTTGAGAAAATGGACGCCCTTAATAAATCGAAAGGTTATACCAGTAGTAAATTCGATAGCTGGACGCGTAAGACCGACCAAAAAGCCGCTACGCCCACGGTTAAGACGATTGACCTGGCTATTTCCAGTTCCGCCTTTAACGTCCACTATGATTACGATCCGGCGACTAATGGCTACTTACGCAGCGAGGGCGGCCAGCCGCAGTTGGCAACGGTTTCGGCTGATAATAATGCCAGCACGCAGCTTCATCCTAAGGTGGTCATCGCCATGGTTATGAGTTATGGAATCGACTCGGACGGCCAGCATAGTATTTATAGCACCATAAGCAACGGCACGATGTACGTTTTCCAGGACGGCGGTATTACCCAAGGAACTTGGAATAAACCAAGCAGGAACGCCCAGTTTGTTTTCACGGACGGTAATGGCCAAGCGCTCAAGCTTAACGCCGGCCAAACGTGGATATCGGCCATCCAAGCCGGCGAACTGAATTACTCTCCCTAGACCGCTCCGCCGCACCAGCCTGCCTGCTAGCAGAGCCAGCAGCTTGCCGGTGCTCTTGGCGCATTGCTTCGTCAGAAATTCCGCTACTCGTTCAACGTATTCAATATACGTCTCATTCCGTTGCTCATTTCTTCCTTGCACTGCATCCAAGCGGAGTGGTCTAGGGATTGCAAGAGTGGGGATAGGAGATTATATAGGTTTTTGTTAGAATTACAGCGATTAAGGCCCCTTCGTCTAGCGGTTTAGGATATCTGGTTCTCATCCAGAAGATCGCGGGTTCGAATCCCGCAGGGGTCACCATAGGAAAACTTCGTGAAATTTAATAAACACGCACTTTTTATTCTGGTAGTCCTCTGCGGTATTTGCGGCGGCTCAATTCCTGCTTTTGCTAAAATCGCGCTGGAAAGTTTCAATCCCGGCACACTTATACTTCTACGCTACATATTCACCTTGGTCTTTTTAATAATCTTCTTCTCATGGGGGAAACGAGTAATTAACTGGCGAAACGTCAAATTAACTCTACCCGTATCAGTTTTTGCCGCCGTTAACGCGATTACTTTTGCCATTGGCATAAGCCATGTTAAGGCTTCCGCGGTTGCTTTACTTTATAATGTCGTACCGCTAATGGTGGCACTACTGTCTTGGATAATCCTAAAAGAAAGGATGACCTGGAGTAAAATCGTGGGTTTACTTATCGGTTTCATTGGTGTTATGGTTGTCGCGCTGGCTCCATATTTAGGAAAAGCCCAGAATCTTGACTTCCAATTAATAGGCGCAGTCGTAATTTTCATTGGGGCATTAGGCTTTTCTCTTTACAGCGTCTTGTCTAAACCTGTCCAGGATAAAGTTACGCCCGGCGAGATACTTATTGGTTCCTCGATAGTCATACTGGCTTGCCAGGCAGTTTATATGCTAGTAACGACTGAGCCGTTTTCTATAGCTTCTGCCAGCTGGCGTTCCTGGGGGGCGGTATTGGAAATATTTTTCATCGGCACCGTATTGTTTTACGGCTTATTTCAATATATTTTAAAGGCTAGCAGCCCTACCGCAGCGGCTTCAATGACTTATGTGCAGCCGGCCGCCGGCGCCCTCTGGGCGATGGCGGTCCTTGGGGACCGCTTAAGTTTGGTTTCATTAATCGGCGGCCTAATTTCGCTAATTGGCGTCGCTCAGGTACACGGCCTATGGAATGATGTTTCAAAGAAACTCTCCAGAAACCAGGCAAATTTGCTAAAATAAGAGCAAATGAAAAAAACAAAAAGTTTGCGTATTTTCGGCCATAAGGTTAGAAAACTAGAAGATCTAACCGGTCTTTTACCTAAATACACCTTCTCGGCCAAGGGCAAACAGATGGAGCCGATTAACTTAATCATTTTGGGGAACTTAAAGAACATTGAGGATCATTTTTTGGACCGCGGCTGGTACGAGGCCCAAAAACTGCGCTTTAGAAGCGCTTTAAAGGGTCTATGGGCGGGAATTTTTAATAAGAGTTATCCTGAGGGCCCGTTTGCCTCCAGTTTTTTAGGCACCAAGCCTTTCCGTATTGGTTTCGAGCGCCCGACGCATACCAACACCTTCCGCCGGCGGCACCATTTAAGGCTTTGGAAGACGCCACATAAACTCAAAGGCAAATGCGTCTGGGCGGGCACCATTAGCTATGATAAATCGATCGGCAGGGAGTCCGGCGGCTTTTGGCCGACGCACCACGTGGCGCCGACGCTATCTTGGGAGCAAAGTTTTCTGGCCCGCTCATTAGGCATTAAAAGCCCCAAGCACCTGCGTTTAAGCCACCCAGAAATTAAACAATCGAGTAACGGCGACACTTATATTTCCGACGGCTGGGCGTTAGTGCTCGACCTCTCGCAAAAAAAACTGGCGTTTGAAGAAGTCCACAACGATGCTCTCCAAGCCGTCATGCAAAGGGCGCCGGCGCACTATCATAATAATTAGGCTAAGAATTCTATTGCCCAGCACCTAGCTTCGAGTCGCCTGCTATCGCGGGCAATTATCCGCCTATGGCGGATAATCCCGAAGACTAGGTGCTGGGTTGCTATTTACACCAAGTTTCCGGATAATTTTCCAGCTTGTGGGTTTGTCACGAAAGTCTATAATAAGCATTAGCCATGTGCGGGCTCCCAGCACCTTTTCTTGCGATAATCGGTGAGAAGAAAAAGACTAAGCCTTAAGGCGCTTCGCTCTCCCGTTTCACCAATCGAAAATCGTCGTCGGAAAAGGTGCTGGGTTCCTCCGCGCAGACTATTTCACCCGCCAAAACTTTCTTTGAAAGTTTAGGAGGGCAAACGCTCTGGGAAGCATACCTCCATCTCTGGAAGTCCCTGCTAAACCCACAATTTAGCTTGACGGTAAACGAGACTAGCTAGAACGGTCGCTAGTTTTTTATCCGGCCAGCTCATCACCCGCCGAAATTTCAAGGAAATTTTTGCGGGCAAAGAAAGCCGTTCGCCGCATATCTAACAGATTGACGGCAGTCTTTTTATAATTTTAAAAACCTTGAGGGAGAACTAAGATGGACCAGACAGTACTAATCAACAAAGACGTGAACGTTATAGCTTACTACTTTAAAGACGCCGGGCGGCGGCTGAAGTGCTTTCCCAAGCGGATCGAGTATTCGGGCAAAAGCATCACTTTTAGCGACATGGGCCTGCGCCACCCGACCAAAAAGGGCCAGCGCATGATCCACGTATTTGACATGACAGACGGCCAAGCCGACTACCGGCTGGAGTTTGACGCCCAGGCGCTTTCCTGGACGCTAGTTTCCATAGCCGACGTCAGTGAATCTTCACCGGACATAAACTATGCCTCAACACCGATTACTGCTTAATTTTTTCTCTCGGGAAGAGCAGCCGGAGCGTCGGATTCATTCCGCGCCCCGCGCGATGGGAAACCCTCGATGAGGGTGTCCTATACGGCGGAGCCGTAGTTATGCCTCATCCTCATCTTTCGCTACCGCCTAATTCTGAGCGGCCGCAAATCATGCACATCGACCTGAACTCCTGCTTCGCGACCGTCGAGCAGCAGGCTAGGCCGCTACTGCGCGGTAAACCGCTGGCGGTCACCAACCGGCTAACCAAAAACGCCTGCGTCGTGGCGGCTTCGTATGAGGCTAAAGATAAAGGCGTGAAAGTCGGTATGGCTTACTCGGAAGCCAAAGTACTAGCACCGGATCTAATAATGGTCGAGACCGACCCGCCTAAATACCACTACGTTTACCAAATTCTGGTCGATATTATGAAAAGTTATTCGCCAAATATCTTTATGAAGAGCATTGACGAAGGGATTATTGATTTTAGCGGCACGCGGGCGGCAGTGAATACCGGACCTTTGGTTAAAATCGGTTACGAGATAAAGCGGCGGCTACGCCAAGAGGTCGGTTCTTGGATGCGCTGCAATATCGGCATCGCGCCTAACCGCTTTTTGGCCAAGCAGGCGGCCTCGCTCCATAAGCCGGATGGCTTAGACGTTATTACTTATAAAAATCTCCGCGCAACCTTATCTAGCCTCAAGTTGACGGACTTATTCGGCATCGCCGAGCGTAACCAAGCCCGCTTAAACGCTTGCGGTATTTTTACGCCGCTACAGTTTCTGGACGCCCCGGCCGAGCTCTTACGGCGACACGTCTTTAAAAGCGTCTGCGGCGAAGATTGGTACCAGCGCCTGCGTGGTTACGAAGTGGACAACCACGAATGGGATACCAAGAGTGTCGGCCGCCAGTACGTGCTCGATGACATGCGGCCTAGCGAAGAATTGCTAGCATCCAGGTTAGCTTACTTATGCGAAACTACCGCCATGAAGCTGCGCCATAAAAAACTATGCGCCAGCGGCGTGATTGTTTACGTAAGGTACGATAGCGGCGACTACTGGTACGAGCGCCAGATGTTTAAAACGACTTTTTTCACCAACGCCGAGGTCCACAGGCGGGCCATGCTGCTTTTTAACCGCCGGCCGCGCGACGCTTGGGCGCGCGAAATCGGTATTTCTTGTTATCAACTCACGCCTTCCAACGCCAGCCAAATTAGCCTGCTCGAAGAAATTAATAAGGAAGTTTGGCTAACGGAGGCCGTCGACCGTATAAACGACAGTTTTGGCGAGTTTACGGTGACGTTCGCCAGCAGCCTGGCAGCCAAGGGAGTGGTTAAACAAAAGATTCCTTTCGGCACAACGCGCTACTTCGAGCTCCTTTGCAACCGCGCTTAATGTTGCTGGATTGAAAAAATAGGCGATTCAACAGATAATAAGAAGCATTAGCTTAATCAAATACGAAATAGCTTGGTGGGTATGAATTTGTTCTCATGGCGAAAAAAATCTCAGGGTTCTAAAAATCACGGCGGACTAGCCGTTAGCGACAGCGTAAAAGACGCCCGCTTAAGCGCCGAGTTTTTATTAAACGCCATTGAAGATGGGGTAGTAATGGTCGGTAACAACAATGTTATTCACCTGTTTAACCCCGCCGCCAGCAAAATTAGCGGCTGGGCGGCGCCGGACGCCGTAGGGCTTGATTTTCATAGCGTTATTGCCTTAGCGGACGATCACGGTAATCCATTTGCCACCGACGACCATCCTTTTGCCAAGGCCTTAAAAACCAATACCACTGTTAGGGACAGCCGTAGCTTACTAACGACAAAAAACGGTAGTCTCATTCCTATTTCGTTAATCGTTTCGCCAGTAACCGATAAATCGGCCCAGGCGCCCGATGGTGTAGTCGGAGTCTTCCGCGATATAACAACGGAAAGGGTAGAGGAAAACCGCCGGACAGAATTTACCAGTACGGCCAGCCACGAAATGCGCACGCCGATCGCCGCCATCGAAGGCTATTTGTCGCTGACTTTAAATCCCAAAGTCAGTACCATAGATGATCGGGCCCGGAAATACTTAGAAAAGGCGCACGCCGCCACTGAACACCTATCACAGCTTTTCCAAGACCTCTTGACAAGTTCAAAAGCCGAAGACGGCCGGATCGCTAGTTACCCCAAGGTCGTCGAGCTAGGCGAGATTGTCGAGCAAGCCGCCGACGCCGCCGGCTTTGGCGCCCACAAAAAGAGCCTCGAGCTAAAATACGTCGTTAGCAGCAACAAAGAAATAGCCGGCGGCAAGGTTATCAGGCCGCTGTTTTATGTCCATTTAGACCCCGATAGGATCCGCGAAGTATTACAAAACTTGATTGATAACGCCATTAAATATACCCCCCAGGGCAGTATTACCGTGGCCCTGACCGGTGATGACCACGTCGTCCAAATTCAGGTCCAAGACACCGGGCCCGGCATCCCCCAAGAAGATATCGGCCATCTCTTCCAAAAATTTTACCGTGTGGATAACTCGATGACGCGCAGTGTCGGCGGCACGGGTTTGGGTCTATTTATTTGTAAAAAGATAGTCGAGCTATACAACGGCCACATTTGGGTTGAGAGCGAAGTCGGCAAGGGCAGTACTTTTTTTATTAACCTGCCGCGCTTAACAGGCGCGCAGGCTCTAGAAATTCAAAAGAAGGAAGTGTCAAGCATCAGCCCCCTCAGGGAGAACTTAAAGTAAATCTCAAGATGAAAGCGTGCTACAATAATGTCTAACATAACCATAATGGCTATATAAATGTCTAAAATCCTACTCGTCGAAGACGATAACAATCTCAGAGAAATATTCGAAATGCGGCTGCAAGCCGAGGGCTACGTGACCATCACCGCTAGCGACGGCGAAGAGGCCTTGGTGGTCGCCATGAAGGAGAAGCCCGACCTCATCATTGCCGACGTAATGATGCCTAAACTTTCGGGCTTTGAAATGCTGGAAACCCTTCGCGCGGCCCCCGACATGAAAGACGTAAAAGTTATTATGATGACAGCCCTCGGCCAAGCCGAAGACCGCGTCCGCGGCGAGAATCTCGGTGTGGTAAAATATTTAGTGAAATCTCAAGTAACTTTGGAAGATTTCGTCCGTGTGGTCCGCGATGTTATGCAACCCTCACCAGCCGGTGACCCTGCGGCGCAGGCAGACAACACTGGACAAGTCCAACAAGCTGCATCAACTAATCAAGAAAGCGAGAATAAAATGGACGACCAAACACCAAGCACACCCAGCCCGGCAGCCGGCGATGGCTCAGCCCCTTCTAATCCAATTAGTGGCGGCGACAGCGCGGCCCCGGCAGATAGCGGCCAAATGAGCGCTTCTGACGAGCAAAGCGCCGTTCAAAGCCAAGTTGATAATTTTGCCTCAAGCCCGCCGGCAACTGATAGTCCGGCCCCGGCAGCCGGCGATGACGCTAGTGCCACGGATACCACGGTACCATCACCGCCGCCAGAGCCAACTGATGGCCCGACGGCGCCAACTCCGCCCACCAGC
>OBEQ011966931.1_pt1 | contig 14486 bp, 11 predicted proteins | sample 1670901 | NCBI WGS metagenome assembly OBEQ01 (sample SAMEA104232315, study PRJEB22302) | groundwater metagenome | biome: forest; feature: aquifer; material: groundwater | place: USA | collected 2011-08-07 | depth 5.4 m
GCGGCATCGCGACGCTCAACACCAACGGCCAGAACTTGTCCTACCGGCTGGAGCTGCGCAACCCGGGCACCGTCGCCCATCGCGAATACCTGGTCGTCACGCGCGGCGGCCAGGGACGCCCCATCCGCCTCCCGGAAGTCGACGACGCGCGTAGCGGTTACGTCAGCGCCAAAACTCCGGGCGACTGGATCGTGCTGCATCCCCCCGCAGACGCCAACGTGGTCCAAGCGGAAACCGGCCGGTTCCTGTTCGTGCGGAAATCCTTCCGGGTCAATGTGCGGACGGGGGAAGTGACGGTTCTGGCTATGAAATCGGAAAATTAGGGCCCGAGATATCAGCCGCTCAATCGAGAGCTGACCCTATTGGTTCGCAGTTGATCCGCTTTAATAATTGAGCCTGAGATATCCTGGGTTTCGCGGACACTTTTGAAGGTAGCCTGGCCCCTATAATTTTTTTGCGTGAGCGTGAATCTCACGTTACATTAGTCAAACTGACGCCGCGTGAGGCACATAGTAACCTCAGTTGCGGCCACAGGGGGAAGTACACGGCTGGCGGCAAGCGCCAAAACACAGAATGAAGATTGTCCGAGCGCAGATAGAATTGGACCGAGACGACAATACTGGATACGCCCGCGAACAGACGCCACGGTCCACGAATTTGTGGAACCCGAGCGGACGATCCGCCAAACCCTATCCTCTTGTTGTCGATTTCTGCTGTGGCATGGGCGGTCTATCGTTGGCTGCTCGACAGCTCGGAATGACTGTAATCGCTGGTATTGACACCGATAGCAATTCACTAAAGACGTTCTCACGCAATTTCCCCGAAGCCGTTGCGATCGAGGCAACCATTAGTGGGAGGAAAGCCGTTGAGAGTTGCAATACCGCAATCAACAATCATTCTGATTCGGATGTGCCCCTAATCGTTCTATCGGGGCCGCCTTGCCAGGGATTTTCTGCAGCAGGTTCTCGTGACCCAAGCGACAAGCGCAACAAAATCCTGTTAGGAGTTGCTCGTGCAATCAAGGCACTCAAACCAGCTTGCGCATTGGTTGAAAACGTGCAGGAGCTTTTGACTGACAAGCATCGTAAGCGAGTGAGGAATTTTGAAAAACACCTTCTCGATGCAGGGTACCGAGTGCTACCAATTGAGTTGGACGCAAAGGACTATGGTGTTCCTCAGAAACGGCGCCGTGCCTTTTTTCTTGTCACGCGCAAGCAGCTCGATAAAGCAAACGTGATGCAGCGATTTATGAATCTTCGAAAGGCCGAAGTTGCGTGTGCAAGCCGCCTGGAGGACCTGCCACTTGCGGAGGTCCGTGGCACAACATATTGTGATGATGACGAATTGCGGCGCGCTAGCCCGAATCACTTGGCAATGCGTCACTCACAAGCGGTTCGGAAAAAGATCGCCGCCATCCCAGCTGGTCGCGGCCCGATGTCGTATCGAAAGCTAGATCCCACGAAGCCAGCGAATACGCTCTTCTCAGGGCATCGCGCTCCCCCCGTACATTACAAGTATCCCCGAAGCATCACAGTTCGTGAAGCTGCGCGTTTACAGGGCTTTCCTGATGACTTCCGCATCTATGGTTCATTCGCTAATCAGATGATGCAAGTGACGAACGCTGTTCCGCCGCCGCTCGCGCTCACTGTTTTGCAGGTACTCACAGAATTTACAGGTCTTGCCCATGGCAGTGATGGTTGAATTGGACGATAAAGCTCTCGCTAAAGGGATTCGTGCGACCGAAAAGTCACGCGTCCCTATCGAGGGAAAACTCGAGACCGACGAGCAGGTTCTAGCCCGCATCACCGAAGGTATTTACCGGCAGCCAGCTTCAGCGTTGCGCGAATTGGTTTCGAATGCCTACGACGCAGATGCTACTGAAGTGGTGATACTTACCGACGCACCGAGGTTTGGGCAAATCACAGTGCGCGACAATGGGCGGGGGTTAAGCCCTGAGGTGCTCACTCACTTGGTCAAACACATTGGCGGAAGTCCGAAGCGGAGCGAAAAAGGGAAAAAACTTGAGGTAACTTCCAGCACGAACAGCAATGTTAGCCCGGGTGGCAGACAACTCATAGGCAAGCTCGGTATCGGCCTCTTCTCTGTCGCACAGTTCACGCGGCATTTCCTCATCATCACCAAAACTTCGGGCGATGGCTTTCGAACAGTCGCAGATATCACGCTAGGAAGGAAAGCTTTAACGCTTAAAGGAAAGCAGGAACAGAATTTCGAGACAGGCCAGTATCGTATCTGGCGCGAGCGGGCAACGGACAAGGAAGCGCAGGGGACAGAGATCAAGTTGCTTGATTTGCTCCCCCGGACTCGCGATGAACTCGCTAGCGAAGATCTTTGGACCAAACAGGCCTATCAGAATAACGAACCAGACGCGGTGAAAATCGAGCTGCCTGAAATACACATTGGACACATGGAGAAGAAGACCGGTCTTCTTGCCGTGCAACCCGCCCTGCCTTGGGATGTACCCGACGCACCACGTGAGCGATTCGCGAAACTGGTGGAAAAACTTCGATCCCTCGTCGCAGGCAGCAGGGAGTCTGTAGACCTACGAAAGGTCAGCGACAATTATATTTGGTCAATGTGGACTCTGGCGCTTTCTGCGCCCGTGGAATATTTCGAAGGGCATCCGTTCGATCTCGTGAATGATGACGAAGTGTCCTTTTTTACGTTGGAAAACCGCCTAAGGGGGCAAGCACAGTCCCTAGACGTTCCACCGGGAAAAACTCCGCGCAAGGTAATGAAGCTGAAATCCCCGGATGGCGCCACCGCCGGACGGTTCGAAGTGTTCATGGACGGGGTGCAATTGCTGCGGCCAATCCTCTATCGCGAACTGCCGCGCACACAGAGCGCGGTGAAGAACCCTCTGCTCTTTATCGGAAAGCATCGGGAGGAATTTAAACACAAAGATCGAGAACTAACCGGCGGGCCAATAGCCTTTGAGGCTTATCTATTCTGGGCGCCGAAGATTGTTCCGAAACAACATCAAGGTGTCATTCTCCGTGTTGGCAACGCGTCGGGCGCGCTATTCGATGCTGAATTCATGGGATACGAAACATCAGAATTGACCCGCAAGTCGCAGGTTACGGCTGAGATCTTTGTGAGCGAAGGGCTTGATGACGCCATCAATCTTGACCGTGAGTCGTTCAATTATGCCCATCCGCACTATCAATTTCTAACGAAGTGGCTTCATTCTGCGTTTCGACAGTTCAGCAACCGGCACAAGGAACTCGGCAAGCAATTGCGAACGGCCCGCCTGCGAAAAGAAGCGGCGCTAACGCGGGAGAAACTCGACGAGATAGTTGAAACCGCACTGGAATCACGTGGAATCGAGGATGTGCCTGAAGTCGTGCTGCTGGAACAATCTCGAAAGGGGGACGCGGTCAAACTACGGCGCGACGGAAAGATTGTCCTCCTCAGAGAGGTGGTGATTCCAGCTTCGAAGCAGACCCGGCAAACCGAAGCGGACGTAAATCGGCAGAAACTTGCCGAGAAGAAAGCGGTCGCAATCACGCAGCTTCTGCACGGTATGGGTTTGCTGGATTCATTATCGTATACAGAGCAGGGGAAACTTGTGCGGGATATTCTCGAAATTGTGATGTTGGAAAACTGAGTATGAGTCCGGACGATTCCGACATTGCGGAAGGGATTATTCCGGAAAAGTTGCCGGAACACATTTCACCACCAAGCACAGAATTTCTGGCGTGGCACAGGGTGCGCAAGCAATATATTCGACATCATCAGTGGAATGAGCTCGCAAGACGCAACGTGGACAACCAGTGGCGGGCTGATCTTCAGAGACCTTCATCAACAGCAGCGCAAGCGCCAAGCGCCATGCATGTCGTGCGCCCGCTTCGCTGCCTGGTCATTCCTGGAAATCATCTGCTCGATGTACGCTCGATGTGGAATGAAATTAGCCCCCTGGATTGCTTCATTCGCTATCTTGGCTTCAACGAGGGGCAGGGTTCCAGCCAGGTTGGCACTGATGTGCACGTGGCGAATAATGCGGTGACGTCGCTCGCAGGCGTCGTTCCGGATTCCCAGGTCATAAGAGACCGATTCGAGACAATTGGCGGAGACAACACGTTTGCCTTTAGAAGGCTTAAAGAATACGGCCCCTACCATATAGTGAATCTCGACCTTTGCAGGTCGATGTTCCCAAACACCGAGCAGAGTGTTGACGAGTATTACACCGCGTTGAACGCTCTCCTAAAGTATCAGTTTGAGTATCAGAAGGCGTCATGGCTGTTGTTCATCACTACGATGATCAAACCCGCCGCTATGGACAAGGAAGGGATGCAAGCACTGTGCAAACCGACGCGGGATAATTTCGCAAACTCAGATTTCTTAGAAATATTAAAAAAACTCGTCCAGCACGACTCGCTGGAAGGGGTGCAAGGCGAAAATGTAAATCTGGATGGTCTTACCGAGGAGGGCCTCATCCATCTTTTCGGGGTGGCATTTGGGAAATGGTTGTTACGTTTGGGGCAGACCGCCAGCCCGAAATGGACAGTTGAAATGCGCCGCAGCTACCGATATTCCATCAATGAGGAAAAGGGGGCGGTGATGCTTTCACTCGCCTATGAAATGACGCCAAATTTCGCTCCACCTGTAGACGCTACCGGGATGTCTAAGCTTCCAATCACCAACAAGCAATTCCCGAGCGAAGCCCAGAGCGCTTTGAAGCTGGCGGAATCAGTCGGAAACATTAAGGATGTAGATAAGGAGCTTGCATTAGACGCCGCGATGAAAGCAGTTCTGCTGGAAAAAGCTGCGGATCTTATGGCATCTGCTGGATTTGACCGAGCCAAGTACGTCAAATGGGTGAATAAAGGCGAAGTCGTCGCACAGGAGTAGTTTCGTGGTGGATGTCTTTTCGAAGACAAAGCGCTCGGCTGTGATGGCTCGGATTCGGTCAAAGGGAAATCTCGAAACCGAGATGGCAATGATTCGCCTTTTCCGAGAGCATGGCCTTACGGGCTGGCGACGGCATCAGCCTGTTCCCGGGCATCCGGACTTCATTTTTTGGAAGGTGAAGCTTGCAGTGTTTGTGGACGGCTGTTTCTGGCACCGCTGCCCAAAGCACGGCACCATTCCCACAAGCAATCGTCCTTACTGGAAACGCAAACTAGAGCGCAACCGCGAGCGTGACCAACAGGTTAATCGAGAACTCCGCAAGCAAGGGTGGACGATCCTACGTATTTGGCATCATGAGCTTAGTTCGAAAAATCAAACTAAGTTACTTCGGCGCCTAACTCGCGCTCTAACAATTTAGAGTAACAGTCTACTGCTCGTAACTCTTCCATCAGCCTTTCCCATGCATGAGGTATTTGAGTAACGGCGTAATCAAGAGCAGCAATATCCCGGCGCCGAGCGAACTCCCGACGAGAAACCAATACAACGGAATGCTGGAACCGGCCAGCAGGCTTTCCAGTATGCCGGCCAGATAATTGGCGATGGCATTCGCGGTGAACCAGATGCCCATCATGATCGCGGCGAGACGGACCGGGGCGAGCCGGGTGACCATGGAAAGGCCGATCGGCGACAGGCACAGTTCGCCCATCGTGTGCAGCAGATACACGAAGAACAGCCATTGCGGCCCGACTTTGCCCAAGGACTCGGCGCGGCCCTGAGCGATCGCCAGCACGATAAAGCCGGCGCCCATGATAAGAATCCCCACGCCCATCTTGGCGGACACGGGCAGCGCGAATCGGGACTGGTCCCAGCGCGTCCACATGATGGAGAACAGCGGCCCGAGCAGCACGATCAGCAGCGGGTTGATGCCCTGGAAATAGGACCGCGGGATTTCCCAACCGAGCAGCGCGCGATCAGTCAGCCGGTCGGCAAACAGGTTCATGGTGCCGCCCGCCTGCTCAAAGCCCATCCAGAAGAAAATCACGAAGATACCCACGATCACGATGGCCAACACGCGATGCCACTCCTCGCGGGAACAGGTCCTTTGCTGCCACGCGAGAAATGCGATGAAGGCCGCGGTGGGAATACCGACCTTAAGCTCCGTGCCGAGGCGGTGCCAAAGCGGCGTGAGCGCGCTGCCCGCGCCGATCACGGCGTAAACCAGTGGGATCATGAGGGCGCTGATGAGCACGATATGCAACCAGGCACGGCGGTCGAGCCGGTCCTGGCCGGGCGGCAGTCCCGCCTTGCCCAGCTTGTGCTGGCCGCGCACGAACAGCGTCACCGCGAACAACATGCCGACGCCGGCGGAGCCAAAGCCCCAATGCCAGCCGATCTTCTCGCCCAGCGTGCCGGCGATTAGCGGCGCGAGGAACGCCCCCATGTTGATGCCGATGTAGAAGATGGTGAAACCGCCGTCGCGCCGTGGATCGTGCTCGCGGTAGAGCGTACCGAGCAGCGTGGAGATGTTGGGCTTGAAGAAACCGTTGCCGATGATGATCAAGCCCAGCGCCGGCATCAGCAGCGCGGGAAACGCCATCGCAAAGTGGCCCATGGCCATGACCAGGCCGCCAATCAGGATTGCCTTGCGGTAGCCGAGATAGCGGTCGGCCAGATAGCCGCCGACGATCGGCGTGAGATACACCAGGGCGGTGTAAGTCCCGTACACGGCGAGCGCGTCGCTGCGCTGGTAGCCCAGCGCGTTGACCAGGTACAGCACCAGCAACGCGCGCATACCGTAGTAGCTGAAGCGTTCCCACATCTCGGTGAAGAACAGCGTGGGCAATGCGGTGGGGTGACGCTCGCCATGGGGGGCGGCGTGTGGGGGCGTAGCTCCGGTGATGCTAGGGGTCATGTCCCGATTCCCGGGGGATGAAGCGCACAGTATATCCACCGCCCTCTTCGTCCGTGTCGCGTTTTCGAGCTGGTCTCAAATCGGCCAATACCGGGCAGTCACTTTCTCCAGAAGCAGACGATCCAGTATTCTGAAACGGACGTTCAACGCTTGAGCTCAGGTGCGTCCCGTCAGATCAGTCGCCTGCAGCGAATTTTTAGGCTTCCTTTACTCGGACAAAAAGCTGCATGTTTTGGGAACCTTCACTGGTAGGAGTTGACTTCACCTCAAGATACGGCTGTGCTTTCACAAGTTCACCAAGCTTCTTGAACCCAAAGTTACGTGGATCAAATGATGGGTCACTCTTCAATACCAGCCCGCCAACTATTGCCAATAGTGCCCAACCGTCATCTTGAGCCGCTGCAGAGATTGCGGAGCTAAGGAGAGGTTTAAGGGAGGATTGTACCGGCGCAGCTACCGGTGAACCTGGAGAAGATTTTCGAAGGATCTCTGTGTAGATGAACTTGTCACAAGCCGCAACGAATGGCTTTGGCGTTTTCTGTTCACCAAACCCGTAGACTGAAAGCCCAGCCTCGCGGATTCTTGTGGCCAGGCGCGTAAAGTCACTGTCTGATGAGACTAGACAAAATCCGTCCACTTTTCCGCCATGCAACAAATCCATGGCCTCGATTATTAGTGCTGAGTCTGTCGCGTTTTTCCCGGTCGTATATCTGAACTGCTGAATAGGTTGGATAGCATGAACATGCAAAACATCCTTCCAGCCAGCTAGATTTGGCGTTGTCCAATCTCCGTAAGCACGCTTTACTGTCGCTGTACCGTACCTTGCTACTTCGGCCAGAAGTTCAGCTATGACAGACGCCTGAGCGTTATCTGCGTCGACGAGCACCGCAAGATTATCATTAGTGGGGGATGGCACAGGCACCTCCAAGGAAATCTAACTTGTATAGGCAGGCCCACTGGTCCGCCTATGCAGGATTAGTATTTCCTAATTCGTTTAAACATTCCATCGTCTTTTCCACAGGTCAGGCTGAGGTTGCATTGTTTTCCTTACCAGGAAGTGTAGGCCTGCGCTTACTGAATTATATGGGGCAGACCACGTTTTCTGGTCCAGTCAGCATTTAATCGTGGTCTGTCCCAAATTATTCATTAGTGTCCAGAAACAAAAACCCCGCCTAAGCGGGGTCTTCCGATATAGCCGGCCCTTGGACTACGGTGACCGCTTTGTTGATTTGTCTTGGGGTTCAAGGAGCGTTTCACGTTCGACTTCGTACTGCTGAAAGCTCACGGGCCGGTCTGGAAACGCCGCATTATCCGATGGATTCTTGACCTTGGCGTGAATCTGCAGCGTGTTGTAAACCGCTCTGTAGAAATCGCGCGTGCTGGAACATGCCGAGACCAGCAGACACAAGCTGATGAGCATCATCCGCCATAGCTTCATGGATACCTTTTTCGAGAGCATGGCGTCTTACCTCAAGCCACGTGTCGGTTCGCCATCTGGCGGAAAACGACGCGCATGCTTTGAGTGCCGTTGATGGTGTCGTGTCCCGCGCGCCTGGCCTTTTCCAGGCAAGCCTGAACTTCACTGATCAAGTCCATCGCGTTTTTCATTTTCCTCGTGAGGCTGCTGATACCGAGACTCAGGGTCACGCGGATCTTTTTCCCTTCGTGGGGGTAGGGATGATATTTCACGACCCGGCCGATACGCTGTGCCAGCGCCACGACCGCCGCTTCAGTCTGATAACGCAGAAGTACCGCAAAAGTGTGTTCGTCATACCGGACGAAGATATCTTCCCGGCGCAGCACGGAGCTGACAACCTTGGCAACCTCGCACAACACCATGTCGCACGTGCCGGGTCCGTGCGCTTCTTTGATCTCTTCGAAGCCGTCGACATCGAACATTAACAGCGCCAAGTCCTGGTGCCGCATCTTGGCCTGGATAAAATCCTTTTCGATCCGCGTGAGCGCGTATTGCCTGGTATAAACGCCAGTCAGGGCGTCCCGGGTTGCATCCGTGTTGCTGCGGCCAGCCGCCTCTGGATGTGCATTCACCTGGAAACAGAATCTCAACACCTGTTGCCGACCGATGTGAATCTTGTCACCGTCCCACAGCGTATGCCGCACGACCTTCTCGCCGTTAACGAACGTACCGTTGGTGCTGCCCAAATCCTGTACGAAAATCGCGCCCTTGGGGGTCAAGACGACGCGGGCATGGAATTGGCTGACGCTTTGATCCCGGATACACAGGTCGTTCTCCGGCGCGCGCCCGATCTTGAGTTCCTTGTCGGCAGACAGCCAGTAGACTGTATCGGTAAGTGTGCCCGAGATGTGCACGACGCAAGGCGTCGCCGGTCGACCGGATGCCCCGACCAACGCCGCACGATCGTCTACACGATCAGTTATCTCGTCATTGTCTTTAACCATGAGTCACCTCGAACGAATCGCCTGTTCCTCCCTTGTGAACAAGTAAAAAAATGGCGCCGGGACCCTGCCGCGTCCTGCGCCGTGAGCACGTCCTGGTTGTCTATATGCCTAAATTAAAAGCAAAAGATATGCCATTTTTCATGTCGCACGGGGTGCCCAGGACAATGTCGTTGCGCCACTTGTCGCGGATTGAAGCGATGGAAGTCCCTGATATACCTGGAACCTATCTCAAAATCATTTCCCCCTCCCCTCGCGGGAGGGGGTTAGGGGGAGGGGGGAGAAACCAATACTGAATTTTCTGGAGGTATTTCGCACCCCCACCCTGACCCTCCCCCATCAAGGAGGAGGGAATCTAATTTTGAGATAGGTTCTAATAAAATCTATGGATTATTTAGGGAAGCTCGGATTAAGTCCGTTCGTGGTGAGCCCGTCGAACCATGAACGGAAGAATCGCCTGACATTTACCGCATTTCCCGTTCACCCCCTTCGGCCAGCTCAGGACAGGCTTCGACAGACCTGTCCTGAACCGTTCGCACTTCGACAAGCTCAGGGCGCGAACGGGAGACTTAATCAGATTCCCTAAGGGAACCTCTGATCTAGTTCCCTCCCCCTCGAAGGGGGAGGGTTAGGGTGGGGGTGAAAAGGCACAAGCCCTTGATGTCGTTCACCCCCATCCTGTCGTTTCTGCCCAGGGTGCGCGGAAAGGCCGCGCCCCCGCTCGGCGGGGAAAAGGTTCACCGGACCTTTTCCGGTTTCCGCCTCGCCCCCCATGAAGGGGGAAGGGACGGTGTCGTTTGTGGATTTATTCAGAGCTTCCCTAGCGCGTCAGGCCGGCATACAGCATCGGCAACCGCTCGGGGAGACGGTTGACGTGGTCCACCACCATGTAGTTCTTGGTGCCGAAGATGCGCGACACGTAATCGTCGGCGTTGGGGTCGAGCGTGAGGCAGAAGGTATGCACGCCGCGGGTGGCGAGTTCTTCCACGGCTTTCTTGGTGTCGTGGCGCAGGTACTGCGGGTCGCGCACGTCGATGTCGGCCGGCTCGCCGTCACTGACGAGCAATATCAGCTTTTTCTGCTCCGGCTGCTTGAGCAGGAACGAAGCCGCGTGGCGCAGCGCCGCGCCCATGCGCGTTGAAAGACCGCCCGTCATGCCGGCGAGCTTGGCCTTGGCCTCGTCGCCATAGTGATCGTCGAAATCCTTGAAGCGGTAGTACTGCACGTCGTGGCGGCCGTCCGAGGCGAAGCCGTGGATCGCGAACGGGTCGCCGACGCGGTCGATGGCCCAGGACAGCAATGACGTCGCCTCGCGCGCCAGCTGGATCACCGGCTTCTCGGAACCACCGAGCTTCTCATTCGTGGATTCCGACAGGTCGAGCAGCACCAGCACCGCGAGGTCGCGCACCTTGCGCACAATGCGGATGTTGATACGTGTGTCCGGCGTCTGGCCCATGCGCATGTCGATCATGGCGCGGATCGCGGCATTGAGATCGATCTCGTCGCCGTCTTCCTGGCGCCGGAAACGCTGCACGCCTTCCGGCTGCAGCGCGTCGATGATATGCCGCAGGCGCGCCGCTACCGGTTTGTTCTCGGTGAGTATCCGGTCGATCTCCTGCGGGTCGCCCTTTTTCTGGCGCTTCTCCAGCACCGTGGCCCAGTTCGGCCGGTGCAGCTGCACGCTGTAATCCCACTCCTGGTAGTGATACGGCTCGGACACCGGCTCCTTGCCCTCGAGTTCGTTGATCGTGCAGCCTTCCTGATCGAGATAGAACGGCTCGTCGAGCACCCAGATCTCCTGGGCGTCGTCGCCGGCCAGCTCGCAGTCGAGTTCGTTCACCATCTCCATGGTCGTGACATGCTTGCGCACCTGCTTCGGCGCCGGGACGTATTCGGCCTCGTGCCAGGCAATCTCGTCCGAGGCCCAGCAATAGCGGTTGTCGTCACGATAGGGAATTGCCATCGACTCGAGCACCCGCAGCGACGGAATACCGCCGCGCTCGCCAAGCTTGTTGTACAGCGTTACGCCCAGGTCCCAGGCGAGGCGATTGTCCTCGGGACGCTTGGCGAACTCCTCGCGGAACGCCGTCGTTATCTCCCGGATCAGGCCGTCGTCGTCATGATAATTCTCGTCGAGTAAGGCGTAGGCAAGACGCTCCAGCAGGCCGACCACCGGATTGGTTGCGCAGCTGACCTCGCGGACTTTGGCATGGAACTGCGACCACAGCTGTTTCATTCCCGGAAACTCACGGATCGCGCGATGCTCGACGCGCGCGTCCTCGAACAGGCCGATGAGGAACATCTGCACCGGGTTGAGCTGTTCCATCGACAGCGGCTCGCGCGTGTAGACCAAGTGCGCGGCGGCGTGCGCGGCGGCGGCGCGGTAAAGATCCTTGCCCGGCAGCCCGGCAAAATCGTCGTAGGCGTCCGGCAGGTGGATGATGCGCGTCTCGATGAACGGCTTGTAGCCCTCGCGCGCCTCGTAGTCGCCCGAAGTCGGGCGCAGGAAAAAGTCCCGGCCCCAGAAAGCGCGCAGGTAAAAATTGAGCTTGCGCTGGCTGTCGATGAACAGCGTGCCGCGCCGCTCCTTCTGGAGCATGGCCTGGCTGTCGGCGCTCTTGAGATCGAAATAGGCGATCTGCGCCGGGAAATCACGCATGTGCGCCTGCGCGCCCCACAACGCCCAGCGCCGCAGGCCGCCGAGCGTGAGCTTGGCGAACAGTTCGTCGAGGTGCGCCAGCATCGGGCGCAGGCCGCGCGGCACCTTGGCCGAGAGCTGGTGGATCAGGTTGAGATAGCCGCGAAACAGATCGGCATCGCCGAGCCGGTTGGCGGCCGTAGGGAGAGTGTCGAACAAAAGCTGGATCACCTCGCCGCTCACCATCGAGGCGAGCTTCATGGCGCTGATGATGCAATCCTTGAGCACGTCCTCGCCGACTTCCTTGACCACCGCCGGCATCGCCTGGATGTAGGTCACGACCAGATCATTGCCGCGTCCGAGCTGCGACAGCCCCTTCGCGCCTTCGAGCCAGTTGTGCAGACCCTGTGGCGTCATCACGCGCGCGGCTTCCGCGAAGCTTCCCTCGAGCGTGTCGCGGACGTGCTGGTCCAGCCCGTCGAGCTGCGCGTGGTAATCCTTGAGATCGATGGTCATATCATTTCATCTCGAACAGCACGGTGCGCTTCGCTACCGCTCAGCACACCCTACCTATAGAAATCGATTCAATCGTCGTCGTCGAGCTCGGCCGACCAGCCGAGTTCGCGCGCGCGCTTTATCGCCTCGTTATAAATACGCTCGTGGCGTGCGCGAATATCCGCCGGCAATTGACTGACCAGGTGTCCATAAGGTTCCCACGCCTCGTGCACCTGCGCGTACAGCGTATCGAACTTCGGCAATTCCCAGCGTTCACAAGTCTCGGTTTCAGGGAGCAGGCCGAACACCCAGGCGTCGCGAATCATCCGGCCGATATCGGCCATGCCGCCGTGAACATCGGCGTGAATTCCGACGTAAGATGTGGGACGATTCATGTGCCTGAGAAAAACATCGCCACGGCCGCGTCCAGCGTCTCGCGCATGTCAGGATCGTCGGTGATCGGCCGCACCAGGGTCATCTGGCAGGCGGCGCGCGGGTCGATGCCGCGCTTGATGAGGCTTCCGGCGTAGGCGAGCAGGCGCGTGGAGATGCCTTCGTCGAGGCCGTGGCCTTTCAGGTTGCGCGCGCGATGCGCGATCTGCACCAGTTTTTCCGCCGTGGCCTTGTCCACCTTGGTTTCGTGCATGACGATCTCCGCCTCCACGCCGGCCTCGGGGTAATCGAAGTCGATGGCGCCGAAGCGCTGCTTGGTGGATTGCTTCAAATCCTTCATCAGACTCTGATAACCCGGGTTGTAGGAAATGACGAGCTGAAAATCAGCATGCGCGTTCACCAGCTCGCCCTTCTTCTCGAGCGGCAACTGGCGGCGATGGTCGGTGAGCGGATGGATCACCACGGTGGTGTCCTGGCGCGCCTCGACGATTTCATCGAGATAGCAGATCGCGCCGCTGCGCGCCGCGACCGTGAGCGGGCCGTCGTGCCATTTGGTGCCGCTGGCGTCGAGCAGGAAACGTCCCACCAGGTCCGACGCGGTCATGTCCTCGTTGCACGCGACGGTGATCAGGGGTTTCTTCAGCTTCCACGCCATGTATTCGACGAAACGGCTCTTGCCGCAACCGGTCGGGCCTTTCAACATCACCGGCATGCGCGCGCTGTAGGCGGCTTCGTACAACTCGACTTCGTTGCTGACAGGACGATAGTAAGGTTGTTGTTTGATCAGATACTGTTCAACGCTCATGCTTGCCCCTTGGTTTCTTCGCATGTAGGGCGGGTTAGCGCAGCGTAACCCGCCGTATGTGTGTACATCCGGCGCAATACGCTTCGCTATTGCGCCCTACTGATATTTTCCTGTTTCCCAAACAAAAAGCCCCTGCCCGAACGCGCCGGACAGGGGCCGATGACGGCTCTGCGTGTCCGACTGCGATGGGCAGGATGCCCAAGTGCCGCGGAGCGCAGGGATGCGCGAGAGCGGCCTTACTTCATCTTGCCGCGGAAAATCACCATCGCGGCGCCCTGCGACTGCTTGAAGTTGTCGTAGCCAACCAGGCGCACGTGGTTGCCCGGATGCGCCTTGTGGCAAGCATCGGCCTCGGACAGGATCCGGTCCACGCTGGTCTCGCCGAACATCGGCAGCTTCCACATGTACCAGTAATGGTCGAAGGCGTTCTCCGGCTCGGTGTGTTCAATGGCCGGGTTCCAGCCGCGCTTCACGATGTACTCCACCTGCTTGCGGATCTCGTCGGTGCTCATCGCCGGGAGGTAGGAGAAAGTTTCGAACTTGCGGCTGGTTACGTCCGTCAGGCTCGATTTGTAGTCTTGCATTTCGCTCATTGTCAGTTCCTCAAAATAATCTGGTAACCGTAGGGTGCGTCCCACGCACCGTTGATCGGTGCGCAGGGCGCACCCTACATGTTTTATTTATGCGCCACGTCCAGCTTGTCGACGGTGTCGAACTCGAACTTGATCTCTTTCCACGTTTCCATGGCGATTTTGAGCTCGGGGCTCGACTGCGCGGCCTTGGTCAGGATGGCCTTGCCTTCCTTCTCGATGGGGATGCCCTGGTTGCGCGCTTCGACGCAGGCTTCCAGCGCCACGCGGTTGGCGGCCGCACCCGCGGCGTTGCCCCACGGATGGCCGAGCGTGCCGCCGCCGAACTGTAGTACGGAGTCGTCGCCGAAGATCGCGACCAGCGCC
>OBEQ012759918.1_pt1 | contig 14482 bp, 11 predicted proteins | sample 1670901 | NCBI WGS metagenome assembly OBEQ01 (sample SAMEA104232315, study PRJEB22302) | groundwater metagenome | biome: forest; feature: aquifer; material: groundwater | place: USA | collected 2011-08-07 | depth 5.4 m
ATTTGAGTATTTTTGTTTTCAGTATTCGTGTTTCTATTGTGTGACACTGTGTGAAAGACAAAAGCTTCAATCTTGAAGCGGTTTTAGTGTACATGAAAAAACTCCCGCAGGGAATGTGTGCGGGAGTTTCGTAATTCATAGGTAGTAATGGCAATAACCCATAACCGATGTTTTGTAATTGGTCACAGAATTGATCGAAGTTACTCGTGTCGGTGCAGCCTGGATCATTCTTTGGCATCCGATGGTCGAGCAATATGATGTCGTATTGTCTCGACTCAATTTTTACTTGGGCTTCAGTATACCACCGTGCCCGTTCAATATCTGTCTTGGGAATCTTGCAGATTTGAACGAGGATCAAAAGATAGTTTTCCCAAGGCATTTCCTGGTCTTCAACTACAAGGATTCTTGCCATGTGCAGTCCTCTTTTAAGATGGCACCTGACCGTACTGAAAAAATGCTAACATTATTATATGTAAATGTCAACTTAACTTAAAAAACGAAAATCGGACTTTCTCATAAGAGAAAGTCCGATCGTTAATGGTTAGCTTTTGAGACACCACGCAAGGGCATTTTGGAAGATACGCAGCCAAGGACTGGCTTGCAGGTGCTTGAAAGACGGCGGCATCCATGGCCATTGCCATGAAAGAAATGTCCGTTCTGGGTGCGGCATCATCGCGAGATGCCGGCCGTCAGGTGAACAGACTGCCGCGATTCCATAGGGCGAACCGTTTGGGTTGAATGGGTACTGCTCCGTTATTTTTCCATCGGGGTCTGTATAGTGCAACGGAGTGAGGTTTCTATAGAGCAGCCTATCCAACGTGTTCTTTTTTCGTGTATAAATCCTACCTTCTCCATGGGCGACCCATATACCGAGTACCGAATCAGTCATGCCTCGAAAGAAAATGCTTGGCGACTTCTCAACTCTGACCGTGCTGAATCGAGATTCAAATCGTCCCGAAACATTTTGAACAAAACGAAACTCTTTTTTGAAGAATCGCGCTTGTTCCCCAACCCATCCCATTTGCGCCATGAGTTGGCATCCGTTACAGACACCAAGTGAAAAGGTGTCTTCTCGCGCAAAGAACTGCTCGAATTGTTCGCTGACATAGGGGTTCCACTTGATAATAGAAGCCCAGCCGGTTCCTGCTTGCGGCACGTCGGCAAATGAAAAACCTCCGACAAATGCTATGCCGCGAAATTCGGCAAGCGAAACTCTTTTCGAGATGAGATCGGTCATCGTAACATCGACAGGTGCAAAACCTGCGGTGAAAAAGGCAGATGCCATTTCGCGATCGCCGTTGCTGCCTTCTTCGCGAAGGATGGCAACTGGAGGCCTGATTTTTCTGCGCAGGAGTGCAGGTGCGGTTATAAACGGGTCGTAGGTGAGATGGTAGTGCGGTGGTGTGATGCGGTCGCGTATTGCATTTTGTTCAGATCGAACACAGGCGGGATTTGCTTGGAGTGCATCAATCGCGGCACTTGTTTCTTCCCAAACAGAACGCAGGGCCGTCATATTTTCAGAGAGCAGTAATTCTTTGTTCCAGTGTATGGTTACCTCGTGAGTCTCCGGAATTTTTCCAATGATGCTGATATGCACGGTGGGTCCTGGCAGGTCAGCGATCGCATTGAACACCTTCTCGATACTATTTGTCTCAACGATGAGCCCGGCTTCTTCAGAAAAGAGTACTGCTAGGAGATCGTCTTTTCCGGAGAGGCGCAAGGTGAGACCGCTGTTTCCGGCGAATGCCATTTCAAGAGCGGTAACAATCAATCCGCCGTCGCTGCGATCATGCATGGACAACACTAATCCTTTTTCTGCCAAAAGCTGTGCGATTTGAAATGTCTTTACAAGTGCAGCTGAATCTTCGATATCAGGAGGAATGTCTCCGAGTTGTCCGAATACTTGAGCGAGTGCCGAACCGCCAGTTCGGCATTGGCCGTTTGAAGGATCGATGAGGAGCAGGTAGGTCCCTCGTTCTTTTATATCTGGTGTGATATGCGCTCTGATATCGGGTACAGGTGCGTATCCTGCAATGACAAGTTGCGGTGGAGCGAAGATGGTTTGTTCTTGGCCGTTTGCGGTACGTGCGTTTGACGACATAGAGAGCGAGTCTTTTCCGCCATCGACTGCAATGCGGAGTGCAATGCAGATATCGCGAAGAGCAGATGCTGCACGATAGAGCCAAGCTCCGTCTCCGTCATCTCCTTTTGCTGCGAGCATCCAATTTGCTGAACATTTGATACTATCGAGGCTGGTGATCCGTGCCCCTGCCATATTGAGGAGCATTTCTGAAACTGCCATGTGTGCAGCTGATTCCGGAGAGAGGAGGCCCTTAAGAGGCTGTTCACCAAGACTACATGCAATGCCGGAACGTGAAAAGTGACTTTGTGCGACAATGCCAAAGTCGGAAAGTGGAAGGTGGTTTGCTCCGACGCATTGTTGCTGTGCAACAAGTCCGGTAACACTTCGATCAACTTTCGTCGTAAGGAATCTCTTTGACCCGATTGAAGGCAGACGGAGGACTCGCAACAGTATATCGCGAAGCGTACATTCTGCGGGTAGATCAAGCGGCTGCAGCTCACGTTCATGTGAGGTGAATCGAAAAGACTTTTTCGGAAGATTTCCGAGAATTTCTTTGAGCGGAAGCGATACAACGGTGCTTTTTTTTGGTGCTGTGACGACAATGATATTTTTAGAATCTGTGATCATGCCGACTGTGGCAAGAGGTACTCGTTCTCGTTTGCATATGGAAACAAGTATTGAGTACGTATACGGATGTACGATTGCCGCAATTCTTTCTTGGGACTCGTTGATCCATAATTCGAGAGCAGAGAGACTGACATCTCCGCGCGGCAATGCATCGAGACGTATATATGCGCCTCGCGGGTGAACGAGTTCAGTTAAAGCGTTTGCGGCTCCTCCAGCGCCAAGATCGACAATTTTTTTAAGCGGATTCTGTTCACCCATTTCAACGCATGCGCGAATGACACGGTTCAGCCGCTGGCCCATTTCTGGATCGCCGCGCTGAACTGCTTGGAAGTCCAGTTTTTTTCTCTTGGCTTCTGCGGTTTGTGAACTTGCAGATCCGCCGCCGATGCCGATGCGGTACGATGGTCCTCCGAGAAGAACAACACGCATATCGCGAAGAGGCGTATGTGCGTGGATGTGTGCATCATCCATTTGGCCCAAGCCGGCAGTGTACATGATGGGCTTGAACCAGCTTCTGTACTGTGTTTCCTGGTAGAGGCCTGCAGTACGGGTAAAGCCAAGAATGACCGGTTCACCGAAGCAATTCCCATAATCTGATGCACCGTTACTTGCCTGAATGAGAATAGCGAGTGGAGACGCCAGGTTTTCTGGATGCTGCCAACTATCGTTTTCCCATGGAAGTTCGTGATTAGGTATATGAAGGTTGCCTACACAATAAGCTGCAGCGGACGCAATGACGAGCCCTCCTCTGCCAACAGCTTCATTGTCCCTGATTCGCCCTCCTGTTCCTGTCGCTGCGCCCGGATACGGAGCAATGCCGGTCGGAAAATTGTGCGTTTCGGCAGTGAGTGTTGGATGCAGGATGCGATGTTGAGAAATATAGGGCGATTTTTTATCAGGATGCGCTGTGAACAGCGTCACTATCTTTTTCCCGCGTATAGCTGACGAGTCGTCACAAAAAGCAATGAGGGAATTGTTCTCGAAACGTCGCAACGGCTCCTCAACGATCTCCATGAGAGATTGTTCCATTGGCACATCGTCGATGACGATGTTTCCCTTGAAAAGCCAGTGTCGGGAATGTTCTGAATTTGCTTGTGCGAGCTGAAAAAGCTCAATGTTCGTCGGATCTCTTTTCAAAATAGTAATGAAAAGATTTCCAATGAACTCGATGTCACTGCTATCCCAACCGAGGCCCGATGTAAGGCTCAGTGTCTCGAGTACCTGTCTATAGTTACAACCAATGAGCCGTACGAGTGTATGTTTTTCAGTCGTGACGATAGTATGAAGTGAAGTAAGCGGTTTCTCGTAGCACTCTTCTGTCATAGCATCTGCAAATGAGGCTATGAATCGAAGCTTTAGTTGTAGAGAGAGTTCTGGGGCGAAACAATAACGGCGCGATCGCTCGATGTGGGAAACAGCTTTGACGCCGCAGGCGTGAATGATCGAAAGCGCTGCGGTTGACCACGGTGTTTGAAATGTGAGCCGAGGCCCAATTTCAATCACGGGGTCTGAAAACTTGGAATGAGGTCGAATTTGGTACTGTTCATGTGATGTAAATATCGAGGACAGTATGCGAGTTTCATGCGAGGAAAGTACCTGCATTGTTTCAATGTAATAACACCATTCCGATTTAATATTCGGCATACAGAGCTTTGCATGCGAAAAAAAATCTTCAACGTTATGTTGTTCGCGGTCGGAGAGATTCCGCTGTGAGTACAGTCTGATCATGTGTTCCCCAATTCTAAAATCGTATGTTGAAAGTAGGATTTTCAAAGACCAGCAGCATAGGTATTCCTTTTGGAATCAGGTGTTGATACTATCGATGCATTTTCTCTGCGTTACTATAGCCCTTTTAGTTAGAAGCTGTCTACTACACAAACCCCTCGCTTGTGCGAGGGGTGGGGCGGTAAGTCCTAGATTATTCCGTCTTTGGCGCCTGTGCCTCTGTTGTTTGTCCTTGCGCAAGCATATTTTTAACAACTGTTGAAATAGATGCGAATGACTGCGCTCCTTCCACGGGTATGGACTGGCCTCCGAACAATATGAAACTTGTTGGAGTACCGGTTGCTCCAGCTGCGACAGCAGCGTCGAAAGCTTCTTTTATCTGTGCTGTATATTTTCCACTTGCAAGGCAAGATTCAAATGCGGTGGGGTCAAGTCCGATATCTTCCGCAAATTTTGGCAAAAGGGAAAGATCAAGCTGATCATTTGAGGGTGTTTTTTTAAAAATCATATCAATGTAGGACCAAAATGACTGATTTCCTCCGAGACTATATGCACATTCTGTGGCCTCGGCTTCTTTGGGCGATTTCTTGTGGAGTCCTTCGATGGGGAAGTGGCGATATATCCAGGCTACTTTTCCGGCGGTGCCATATTCATTGATCACCATGTGCATGGTATCGTGGAAATTTTTGCAGTACGGACATTCGGTGTCTGAATATTCAATGATGACGATCGGAGCATTCGGATTTCCGAGTATATGGTCATTTTGGTCAGGCGGAGGAACCTTGCCGTGCAATTGGCCGTCCGCGTTACTGCTTCCGACGGCAGCTCCTTGGTTTTGAAACCCACCTTGTGTGACAAAGATCGCAGCACCGACAAAGAGTCCTGCAATAACGATCGCGAACGGAACTGCAAAATTTCTTTTCTTGCGCGGTGCAGATTCTTCATAACCGTATGGATTGTAATTTTGGTTTTGATCATCCATAAATGTAAAAGATGAGCGAATAAGGGGATAAGTGTAACACAATTAATTTTGATCTTTTATCCAAGCTGCAATTTCTTGAGCCTTGAGCGTTGTCTGTTCTTGTGTTGTGATGTTTTTGATGACGAAATTTCCCGTTGTTTCTTCATCTTTTCCAATCAGAATTGCATAGGGAATGAGATGTTTTTCAGCATATTTGAAACTTTCTCCTGGTTTTTTGTCAAGCAGCTGGAGAGAAGTAGGAATTCTCTCGTTTCGCAATTGTCTCGCTAATTTTTTGCATGCAGGTATAGATTCAAGCGAGTGGGGAATGAGGAGAAGTTTTGTTTTCGATTGAGGTTTCGGTAAGAGATTATATGTTTCGAGTACGTCGCGGATGGTAACGTCTCCCATGCCGAAACCGACAGCGGAAACCTTTTCTGTACCAAAGATGCTTAATAAGTCGTCAAATCTTCCGCCGCCGAAGAGGGAGCGGTTATTTGCCGGATTATTGTCAAAAACCTCGAATATCACTCCGGTGTAGTAGTCAAATCCGCGCGTAAGAAAAATATTCACACTGGCGGGCACCCCTTGATCTTGCAGGAGTTTCTCCAGGGTGTGTACGTGCGTGTGCCCCTCGTGTTTTTTGAGAGCCTCGGTAAACTGAGGGCTTTCGAGGGCGTGTATGAGTATATTTGCTTTTTCTTCCGGTATATCTTGATGGAGGGCATCTTGAAAATCTTTTTCTGCGAGCCGCGACTCGTCTCCTTTCACGAACTTGTCAAGAAGTTTAATGATGCGGACGGACTCTGATTCTGAAAGATCAAATTCTTTTTCAAGCGTTTGTTTGAGGACACCAGAATAGCTCAAGCGTACCGTGTAGTTCTCTGGAGAAAGGCCATAACTCTGTAAAATATCATGGGAGATGGTAATGACTTCTGCGTCCGCTTCTATGGTGTTGGCGCCAAAAAGGTCGACATTCAACTGCCAGTGTTCGCGCAGACGGCCGCGTTGTGGACGTTCGTAGCGGAAGACATTTGGTATCGAGTACCAGCGTAGCGGGAAAGCAAGCTCTCGTTTTTTTGCAGCAACAAGTCGCGCCACTGTCGGGGTCATTTCAGGACGGAGTGTCACTTCTCGCCCGCCACGGTCAGTAAATGTGTAGGTTTGTTCATTGACGATCTCTTCGCCTGTCTTGGCGTAGTAAAGCTCGCTTGGTTCAAGAATGGACGCGCTATACTCCTCGTATCCATATTTTTCCACGGTAGTGCGCATAACATTCCATATGTGATTTTCTACAGCCATGTCCTCGGGGTAGAAGTCGCGGACACCCTTATACGGCTCTGTAGATAATTTGTTGGTATTTTTTCCTAGCATAGCCAAATTGTAGCTTACCTTTGGATAGATATCCACTTTGGTGGAGAAGAATGCTTGGACATTTTCGGCTATACTGTATGTGTATATGAACCCCGAAGAGATAGCTGCATTTATTCGAAAGCATGAAGGCGATGCATCTCCAGAGTCGATCAAAGACGCTCTGGTGTCGAGCGGCGTTTCCGAAGAGACCATTGACCGTATCTGGAATTCTCTTAAGGGTGTGGTTGCTAAACCTGTGATGCCGCAGCTCGAAGATGCTGTGCCAAAGGTGCAGCCTGCGGTGGTTGCAGCTGCCCCTTCTGACGGGACATGGGAAGAAACTCTTTTGGGAAATACCAGGCAACAAGAAGCGGTGTCCGAATTGGTTTCGAACGTTGCTCCACCTTTTGTGGTAAAAAGTATGGAAGCAGAGATATCTCCGGCATCTCCCGCACCAGAACAAACACCTTTGTCCGTGGTCCATGAGCAAGCAGCGCCTGTTCCGATTGTACCTGTGCAAGCCCCATCCCGCGTTATTAAAAAAGCACACACTGGGCCGCGGGTTTCTGTTGCCGCTGTTGTCTTAGCCTCATTTTTTTTGGGGGGAGGCGCTTTTGCATATTGGTCATTTGTTGAACCGCGTCTCTTGCCGGCACAGGTATTTGAAAACATGTCTGCAGCTCTTACGGAGGTACACTCGGCGAATTATAACGGCTCACTTTCTTTGTTCATTGATGCAGGACAGCAAAAGACTGTGCCCACGCCTCTGCAGTCGACCGCAGTATATGATCTAATCAAGCCGTTATTGTTGGTACAAAGTAACGGAGAGAAAGTGCAAGAAATCGGCCGCGTTGACTTTGATTTTGGAGGAGCGTTTGATACGTCCGATCCTGCGAATTATAAATCAACGTTGAATGCAAAACTTTCTGGGACATTGAAGGGAACTGAATACAAGCTTGGTATGGATGCCTGGATGGCGGACAATACGGTGTATACAAAGTTTGACAATGTTTCTATTCTGGATCCTCGCTTAAAACAGATTGAAAATACATGGATACGGGCGGATATAGCGACGATAGAAAGGTCTGTTGTGTCACAAACTGGTGCATCTTCGACAACGCCTGAAGTTTTTGGTGTATCATCGCAGACACGAGAAAAGATTGCCGGTATGTTTCGTAACGCACAATTCTTTACACTGACAGACCTGAAATCTGCCGTAACGGTTGGCGGGATTCCTGCGTATCACTATGGCATGGAGATCAACAAAGAAGAGCTTAAAAAGTTTCTGGTTGGGATGTTTGATGCCGCATACGGGAGCCGTTTACCAAATTCTCTCGATAACCCTTTACCAAGTACAACAGTATCGGATGTGATTGATATTCTTCGTGATGTAAGCGGTGAGATATGGATTGGCAAGGAAGATTTTTTGCCCTATGAAGTACAGTTGCATATCGACCTGGCTGATCCAAAAACATCATCGGAAATTCGCTTCAACCTCACGTTGCAATTCTCCAATTTCAATCGACCTCTGACCATAACAATACCGACAAACTCTATCACCATGGAGGAAGTATTGCCGCTCCTTGGTGTTGGTGCGACAACTACGCAAGTGGGTGGACAAACATTCGGTGCATATGATGAACAGCGTGTTGCCGATGTGCATACGCTTGCTGTTGGTCTTAAACTTTATCATGACGATAATGGCAAATATCCGGAGAATCTCGAGGCGCTCCGCGGGGTATATGTTTTAAAAGTACCCGCTGACCCTCAAGCGAACGAAGGGTATGCATATGCCGTAAGTCCGGACGGAATAGATTTTCATCTTGGCGCAAGTCTTGAAAAATCGGATGATGCCAATCTTCAATTAGACGAGGATTTCGATTCGAGTGCTGTTTCTTATGTCCCCGGATTTATTGGCGCAGACACTGCTTCATGTCGTGATCATCATCCTGGGGCGTGCTATGATATCACCTCAAACTCTGCTAAGTGAGCTTGGGGAATATGCTCCAAAACGTACTAAATATATATAAGAGATTAGGAGAAACACCGCTTGCCGCTCTAGAGCGTTTTCGTGCGTTAGATGCGAAGTATGCAAACGTCTCTCTTAGTTATGCCGGCCGCCTTGACCCGATGGCAGAGGGCGTTCTTGTTGTACTTACTGGTGAAGAAAACAAGCGTCGTGATGCATACTTGTCTTTGCGGAAAGAATATATTGTCGATATCTTATTTGGTTTTGAAACGGATAGTTATGATGTGTTGGGACTAGCTTCTTCCGCTCATGCGGCAGAGAATCCAAATATGAAGATGCTTGCAGGGTATCTCAGCGCGCTCATGGGTGAACATGAGCAGGAATATCCTGCATACTCTTCGAAAACGGTTCTCGGAAAGCCTCTTTTTGCATGGGCCCGGGAGGGAACAATCGGATCGATTGAGATTCCTAGAAAGAAAATTGAAATATACGCATGCGATCATATTGCAACAACGATGATTTCTATTGAGGAACTTCGGCCGCGGATCTTTCTTGCGATCTCGGCAGTTCAGGGTGATTTTCGACAGAAAGAAATTAGCGCACAGTGGGAAGAGGTGCTTGCGACTGTGCTCGCTCGGGTGTTTACGGTTGTGAAGCTGCGCATTGCATGTTCAAGTGGGACGTATGTCCGGAGTATTGCTCATGATATTGGTAAGAATCTTGGAACAAGCGCTCTCGCTCTGCATATCGTACGCACGAAAGTTGGCGATATCGATATCGAGGATTCATTGCGCTGATACTATGAGAATGGTAGGATGTTGCAGAGCAATTTTTGAATACGTCCGATGACTTTCAAGGAGATTAGAGAATGGTCATTGTTGTGGCAGCGAGGGGAGCCTGGAAGATCGATGGTTTTCAGAATTTTTATGACATGTGTCTTATATGGGCTGGGGAGATCCAGGAAAAATATTATGGTAAATATTCTTTGAACTTTTGGGTTGCGAATGAGCGCTTTCCTGTGGCGAGACTTTGCCACAGGAATACTCTTATCGTGGAGCTTTTCTATTACCCACAGGTTCAGACTGCAGCGTGTCTTTCTGGCAAAGCGAAGCATATTACTACAGAAAAGATTTCCCGGCAAAAAAATCTTTTTATACCATATTTGTCAATCAAGCGTCTCGCATTGCGAAAAGGTTCCCAAAGAGGATTGATTACGGTCCATCTTGGGTAATCACGATACAGCCCTGCACCACGAGTGCAGGGCTGTATATTTGATTTATTGGCATTTTTCTTGTATTCTTTGGGAACTACGTTGGGGTATTTTCTGTACCCGCGTAGGGGTTTATTGTATGTCTGACAGTCATGGCGCACAGCTCTATCGATTGATGTGGAAAATTGCATGTATGTTCGGCGTGCCAGCACTCACTGCTCTTTTTAGTGGACTACTGCTCGATCATTTTTTTGGTGTTGATCGGAAGTTGATTTTCGCTATGCTTGGAGTGGCATTCGTTTTTTCGTGGCTACTTCTCTTTCGGTTCTATCGGCGCATGAAGGAGGGTGAAAAAGTAATGGTGCAGCCTGTGTCTGAAGAACAAAACAAGGCCACAATAGATTCGAGTACAATTCGCTACGATACTCCTGGGGTTTGGCAAAGTAAGAAAAAATAAGAAGTTTAAATTTATATTTTGTATATGGAAAGAATCCTCGAAATTTTAGGAAATATAGGATTTGACTGGCATGTTGCTCTTGCGAACATCGTGAATTTTCTTGTTATTTTCTTTGTACTGAAGAAATTTGCATTTGGGCCGATCAGAAAAATTCTTTCTGATCGTGAAGAAAAGATCCGCACGGGAGTGGAAAACGCGACGCGCGCAGAAACCGCGCTTACAATGGCGGGAGAAGAACGCAAGCGTATTATTTCGAATGCAGATAAAACTGCAAATGAAATTGTTGCTTCTGCGCAAAAAAGCGGCGAAGGCATCGTCCTTGAAGCAAAAACTACTGCGGAAGTGGAAGCAGAATCTATTCTTGAAAAAAACCGCGCAAAGCTCTTGCGTGAAAAGAAGGAGATGGAACGTGAGGTGAACGGAAAGATTGTCGACGTTGTACTGATGGGTGTTGAAAAAGTTTTGCGTGAGGAAATCGACGAAGCGCGAGGCGAGAATCTGATAAAGAAAATACTTGCAGAACCATCATGACAGCACTCCGATCAAAAACGCTCGCACGTGCCCTCTGGTCTCTCATGGAGGATGATAAACAGTCTTCGAATGATGTTGCACGTCAATTTTTTCGTTTTGTAGAAATAAATCATATTTCACACATGGTGCCTGGAGTTGTGCGGCATCTTGAACGGATGTCTGCAACAAAGCGTGCGGAAAGCACGCTCGATATTCGCACAGCTCATCCGATAAGCAAGGGACTTATTGATGCGATACGTGCTCGTATGAATGTGCCTGAAGATGCATTGATTGATGTTGAAGAAGACACTGCTCTCGTCGGGGGATTTGTCGGCAAATATGGAAAAACAATCTATGATGCAAGCATGCAGAAACAGCTGTTGCTATTGCGTAATAAACTTCTGAATTAATCTAATCACAACTCTATGAGTGTAGATGCACTGATAAAAAATTTAAAGGAAAAGATCGGACAATTTGAGACAAAGATCGATATCATCGAGACAGGCACAGTTCTCGAAGTGGGAGACGGTATTGCACGCGTATCAGGTCTTTCGGCGTGCGAGTCGCTTGAAATGCTTGAATTTGCGAAGGGAACAATCGGACTTGCGCTGAATCTCGAGGAGGATATGATAGGGGCGATTATTCTCGGTGACTATACGCATATCAAAGAAGGAGATGTTGTAAAGAGAACAGGAAAAATCCTCTCCATTCCAGTGGGTGTTGGGCTCATTGGACGTGTTGTTGATCCGCTTGCTGCCGTGCTTGATGGCAAAGAGAAAATAGGCTCTGATATTTTCTATGCAATTGAAAAAATTGCTCCTGGTGTTATGCAACGTGAACCTGTTTCGGTGCCGCTGCAGACGGGCATCAAAGCGATCGATGCGATGATTCCGATTGGTCGCGGACAGCGCGAGCTGATCATTGGGGATCGTCAGACGGGAAAAACTGCGGTGGCTGTTGATACGATTATCAATCAGAAAGGCACGGGGGTTATTTGTGTCTATGTTGCAATCTCACAGAAGAAGTCAAAGGTTGCACGAATTGTGGCGAAGTTGCAAGAAGCGGGTGCTATGGAGTATACGGTTGTGGTTGTTGCTGGTGCGTCTGATCCTGCATCTCTTGCGTATCTTGCGCCGTATGCAGGATCGGCGATTGCCGAATATTTCATGGATCAAGGAAGGGATGTCCTTGTGGTGTATGATGATCTTTCAAAACATGCTGCTGCATACCGTGAAATTTCTCTTTTGCTCCGCCGGCCGCCGGGACGCGAGGCGTATCCGGGAGATGTGTTTTATCTCCATTCTCGTTTACTTGAACGTGCGTGCCGCAGAAACGCCGATGCAGGGGGAGGATCGATCACAGCGCTTCCTATCATCGAGACGCAGTCGGGAGATGTGTCTGCATATATTCCAACGAACGTTATTTCGATAACCGATGGACAAATATTTCTTGAAACATCTCTTTTTTACAAAGGCATTCGTCCGGCAATCAATGTGGGTCTCTCGGTCTCTCGCGTAGGTTCGGCGGCGCAGATTAAATCAATGAAGAAGGTTGCAGGATCAATGAAACTTGCCATGGCGCAGTTTCGTGAACTCGAAGCGTTCACGCAGTTCGCATCAGACCTTGATGCGGACACGAAAAAACAGCTTGACCGTGGAGCGCGGCTCACAGAGCTTCTCAAACAGCCCCAGTATCAGCCGATATCGACTGGCATGCAGGTTGCTGTTATATATGCTGCGATCAAAGGATATCTTGATCCCGTTGCTGTCTCTCGTATTCCTGCATGGGAAATTGCTTTTACAAAATTTATGGAGGAATCGAAAGGTGATGTATTGAAGATGGTGAGCGAATCTTGGAGCGATGAAATTGAAGAAAAACTGAAGCATTCCATAGAGGAAGGATTGAAGCGTTTTGGAACATAATTTACATATATGGCATTACGAACTCGGGCGATCAAACAAAAGATCTCATCGGTCAAAAACATTCGCAAGATCACGAAAGCGATGGAAATGGTTGCCGTGAGCAAGATGAAACGGGCGGTGGCGAGTGCGCTTTCTACTCGTGCGTATGCGGTTGCAGCTCTCGATCTCTTAGTAGCGATTGCACTCGAACGAAAAATTTCCCACCTGCTTCTTGAAAAGGGCAAGGGTTCGCGTACGCTCATCATTGTCGTTGCATCGAACAGGGGTCTGTGTGGAGGGTTCAATGTTTCTCTTGCAAAGTTGGTTGCACGTTCTTTTGAAACATTTGGCGGGAGGGATTCTGTTGATTTTATTACGATCGGAAAAAATGCCGAGCGTTTGGCACGCAAACTCGGCGCTGATGTACGGGGCAGTTTTGTGGAGTTTTCTGATACATATGGTATGCATGGTATACGCGGTTTGCGCCGTCTGGTACTCGATGAGTTTTATGGGGGGGCATATGGTCAAGTATTAGTTGCGTACAATAATTATATTTCGACGGTTCGATATGAGTCGGTGGTGCGGCCTCTTTTGCCGATAACGCCAGAAATCGTGCGCAATCTTATTGCAAGCGTGGGTGAGGGTACGAATATCGTAGACATCAGAACTGCGATGAGTGAAGGCGTGTATCTTTTTGAACCAACAGAAGCCGCTGTTCTCGAAGAAGTATTGCCTGAACTTGTTGCGGTACAGCTCTATCAAATGAATCTTGAGTCAATGGCGAGTGAGCAGAGCGCCCGTATGATCGCGATGAAAAATGCGAGTGAAAGCGCAGGCGAAATGATTACCGACCTTACGCTTGACTCAAACCGTGCGCGGCAAGATGGCATTACACAAGAAATATCTGAAATTGCCGCAGGAGCAAATGCACTGCAAGTTTAAAATTATTTACCGAAATATGACAAAACAAACAACAGGAGAAAATAGTTCTGACGGAGTGGTATCTGCAGTCATTGGTGCTGTGGTTGATGTGCGGTTCGATGGAGAATTGCCGTCCGTATACACAGCTCTTGAAGTGGATGTACGCGGAAAAAAACTTGTTCTTGAAACACAGCAGCATCTTGGTCTGCGCGAGGTGCGTACTGTTGCGATGAGCTCAACAGATGGTCTTGCGCGAGGTGTAGTTGTCCGTAATAGTGGAACACCAATCATGGTTCCTGTTGGTTTGGAGACGCTTGGCAGAATGTTTAATGTTACGGGAGAGGTGATTGATGGCGGGGCTGCTGTAGCAACAAAAAAAAGCTATCCGATCCATAAAGATGCTCCTCTTTTCTCTGACCAAGCAATACAAACTGAAGTTCTCGAGACGGGTATTAAAGTGATTGACCTCATGTGCCCCTTTTTGAAAGGAGGGAAGGTTGGACTCTTTGGCGGTGCTGGAGTGGGCAAGACTGTTGTAATTCAGGAGCTTATTCGCAATATTGCGCAAGAGCATGGAGGGTACTCTTTTTTTGCAGGGGTTGGTGAACGTTCTCGAGAAGGGAACGATCTCTATCGTGAAATGAAAGAGAGCGGCGTTCTTGACAAGACGACGCTTGTATTCGGCCAAATGAATGAACCGCCAGGCGCCCGTGCCCGCGTTGCGCTTTCTGCTCTTTCTATGGCGGAGTATTTTCGCGATGAAGA
>OBEQ010828404.1_pt1 | contig 14481 bp, 14 predicted proteins | sample 1670901 | NCBI WGS metagenome assembly OBEQ01 (sample SAMEA104232315, study PRJEB22302) | groundwater metagenome | biome: forest; feature: aquifer; material: groundwater | place: USA | collected 2011-08-07 | depth 5.4 m
ACCACTCTCTGAACGGCATCCGGATTTCCCTGATCGATTTCTGGCCGAATCTTTCCAAATACCAGGAGCCTCTTTTTATTGGCGTGATGATTCTGTTTTTCGCTTTATTTCTTCCGGCCTCGTATCTTATGGTCAAATCACTTTTTTAAGAGGAAGAACAAATGTCTATTGCATCTCCCCACGAAAGGCCCGCAGGCGGCGGAGAGCTTCACCGATGGCTCTTTATGAGAGTTTCGGGGCTTATCCTGGTGTTTCTCGCCCTGGGGCATTTTGCGATCATGCATCTTCTGCATCCTATTGAAGGGCTCGATTATAATTTTGTGGCGGGCCGGTACCATTATTTCGGATGGCGGCTCTATGATTTCGCCATGCTCACTCTCGCACTCTTGCATGGTTTGAACGGGGTCCGCATCCTCATCGACGATTATGTCCATGCCCCGGGCTGGCATCGGGCCTCTTTGTGGACCCTCAGAAGCATCGGATTTGTTTTTCTTGTTTTGGGAAGCGCGGTCATTTTATTTTTTAAACCATGAGCACACATCATCAATATGATGCCGTCATCGTCGGTGCCGGAGGGGCGGGGCTGATGGCGGCCCTTGAGGCCTCCAAAGTCTCCGGCGTCAAAGTGGCGGTTGTCAGCAAACTCTATCCGACCCGTTCACACACCGGGACGGCACAGGGCGGGATCTGCGCGGCGCTCGGGAATGTCGAGCCCGACTCATGGGAATGGCATATGTTCGATACCGTGAAGGGCGGCGATTATCTGGGGGACCAGGATGCGATTGAAATTCTCTGCCGCGAAGCGGTCGATCTTATTTATGAACTCGAGCATATGGGCCTGCCGTTTAACCGTCTTCCCAACGGAAAAATAGACCAGCGGAATTTCGGAGGGCACACCCGCGAGTTCGGAAAAGGCCCTATCAAGCGGGCCTGCTACGCGGCCGACCGCACCGGCCACATGATTCTTCAGACGCTTTATCAGCAGTGCATCAAACAGGGCGTGATCTTTTTTGATGAATACCATGTCTTTGACCTGGTCCTCTCGGAAGGGAAAACAGCGGGAGTCGTTGCCCTTTGCCTCGAGACCGGCGAGGTTCATACCTTTCATACCAAAGGGATCCTTTTCGCGACGGGCGGATGCGGCAAGATGTATCAGATCACTTCGAATGCCCATACCTTGACCGGCGACGGAATGGGGATCGTTTTCCGGCGGGGAATTCCCCTTCAAGATATGGAGTTTTTCCAATTTCACCCGACGGGAATCTATAAAATGGGGATCCTGATCACCGAGGCGGCGCGCGGGGAGGGAGGCATTTTAAGAAACGACAAGGGCGAACGTTTTATGGAGCGTTATGCCCCGTCCCTTTTGGACCTGGCGCCACGTGACATGGTTTCGCGAGCGATTCATCTGGAGGTCCGGGAAGGAAGGGGAATCGGCGGAAAAGATTACGTGCATTTGGATCTGACGCATCTGGGCCCCGAGGTGGTCGAGAAAAAACTTCCGGATATCACCGATTTCGTTCGGACGTATCTGGGGATCGATCCGGTGAAACAACCGATTCCGGTTCAGCCCACCGCCCACTATGCGATGGGAGGCATCCCGACTGATGTCGAGGGAAGGGTTGTCATCGATGAGAAGAAGACAGCCCTCCCCGGTCTTTATGCCGCGGGGGAGACCGCCTGCGTTTCGGTGCATGGGGCCAATCGCTTAGGGACTAATTCGCTGATTGATATCGTTGTCTTCGGCCGCCGCGGCGGCCGGCATATGGCGCAGTTTGCAAAAGGGGCGGACTTTCCCCGGTGGCCCAAAGAGGCGGATGGTTTGGTCCGGGAAGAAATCGCCCGCCTCAAAAACGGAAAGGGCGAGGAGAGCGTCGGAGTCATCCGTTCCGAACTTCAGGCCGCAATGATGAGGGACGCTTCCGTCTTCAGGACCGAATCGGATCTTCAGCGGATGGTGGCAAAACTCGGAGAACTACAGGGGCGTTACCGGAACGTGCGCGCCAGCGATACCGGTTCGGCCTACAACACCGACGTTTATGAAGCGATCGAACTCGGCTATCTTTTGGATCTATCCGAGGCGATCGTCACGGGAGCGATTGCGCGAAAAGAAAGCCGCGGCGCGCACAGCCGCGAGGATTACCCGAATAGAAATGATGCCGAGTGGTTGAAACATACCCTCTGTTATAAGAAGGACGGAAAATTGGAGCTCAAGTATAAACCGGTCGTCGTCACAAAATTCCAGCCCCAGGAAAGAAAATATTAGATGAAGGTCACTTTTAAGATTCAGCGATTTGACCCGGCTAAAGATAAAAAGCCGCATGACGTCATTTATGAGATCGAGGCCGAGCCGACGGACCGCATCCTGGATGCTCTCCATGCGATCAAATGGTCCCTCGATGGCACCCTGTCGCTCCGACGGTCCTGCGGCCACGGGATCTGTGGTTCGGATGCGATGCAAATCAATGGACGGAACCGTCTCGCCTGCAAGGTGTTGATCAAGGACCTGAAACAGCCGATTACCGTCGCTCCGATGATGGGGTTTAAGATTGAAAAAGACCTGATTGTCGATATGAAAGGTTTTTTTGCCAAGTATCGGGCGGTTAAACCTTTTCTCCTCAATGAGGAGACCCCTCCCGCCAAAGAAAGATTGCAGAGTCCGGAGGAACGGGAAAAATTTGACGATACAACCAAGTGTATTCTCTGCGGCGCCTGCACCACCTCCTGCCCTTCGTTCTGGGCGAACGGGAGCTACATCGGCCCCGCCTCGATTGTCCAGGCGCACCGGTTTATTTTTGACAGCCGTGACACAGGGGCCAAGGAGCGGCTCGATATTTTGAACGCGAACGAGGGGGTGTGGCGCTGCCGCACCATTTTTAACTGCACCGACGCCTGTCCCCGGGACATTAATGTGGGTGGCGCAATTGCCGAAGTGAAGCAGGCGATTTTGAAAGGATCAAAAAAGTGAAGATACGGTTCGGTCATAGCCCGGATCCCGACGACGCGTTCATGTTCTACGCGATCGCGAAAGAAAAAATATGGACCGATCCTTTCGTCATCACGCATGTGGTCGAGGAGATCGAACGGCTCAATCAACGCGCCCTCACGGGGGAACTCGAAGTGACGGCTGTTTCGATGCATGCCTACGCTTATTGCGCGGACAAATACCGGTTGTTAACCTGCGGCGCGAGCGTCGGCAACGGATACGGCCCGATTCTGGTTTCAAAAAAGAACTTTTCGGATCTTAAGGGGAAACGGATCGGCATTCCGGGAAAACTCACGACGGCAAGGCTCGTTCTCAATCTTTTCGCCGAAGGATTTGTCGAGGAATTTCTGCCGTTTGACCGGATCATCCCGGCGCTTCAGGAAGGAAAGGTGGATGCGGGGCTCCTCATTCACGAGGGGCAGGTCACTTATGCCGATTTGGGGCTCAAAAAAATTGTTGATCTGGGCGAGTGGTGGAAGAAAAAAACCGGCCTGCCGCTTGTGCTCGGCGTCGATGTTATTCGAAAAGATATTTCTGAAGAAGTCGCAGAGTCTTTCGATGACCTTTTTCGCCGATGCATCGAATACAGTCTTTCGCATCGGGATGAGGCGATTCAGTATGCCATGCCATTCGGCAGAGGCCTTGTAAAAACAAAAACGGACCGCTTTATCGGGATGTATGTGAATGACGACACTCTCGACTACGGAGAAAAAGGGAGAGAATCAATTCAGAAACTTTTTGAAGAAGCGAGAAAGAAAAGGCTGATTCCGAAGACTGTATCTCCTGAATTTGTGAGCGACGGGGTGTTAAACAGACGATGAAAAATTTGAAACAGCAAAGTCGGTTACTCACGGAAGGCCTTTCAAGGGCGGGTGCCCGCGCCATGCTCAAAGCGGTCGGCTTTAAAGATAAGGACCTTTCACGGCCTCTCATCGGAGTGGCGAACACCTGGATTGAAGTCATGCCGTGCAATTATCATCTTCGCCGTCTTTCCGAAAAAGTGAAAGCGGGAATCCGCGAGGCGGGCGGAACGCCGATCGAATATAACACCATCGCCGTTTCCGACGGAATCGCGATGGGGACCGAAGGAATGAAATGTTCTCTTGTGAGCCGGGAGGTGATCGCCGATTCCGTAGAGCTGGTGGCACGGGCGCATCTTTTCGACGGTGTTGTCGCCATTTCCGGGTGCGACAAAACGATTCCCGGAACCGTCATGGCATTGGTGCGTCTGAACCTCCCTTCTTTAATGTTGTACGGCGGTTCTATCGAGCCCGGAAAATATAAGGGAAAAGATGTTACCATTCAGGATGTCTACGAGGCGATCGGCCGCTGTGACGCCGGGAAGATGACCGAAAAGGAACTGAAAAATTTGGAAAACCATGCCTGCCCCGGCGCGGGGGCCTGCGGCGGCCAGTTTACCGCCAATACCATGTCCACCGCTTTTGAGATGCTTGGTATCTCTCCGATGGGTGCCAACAGCGTTCCGGCGATGAACAAGGAAAAAGATAAGGTCGCCTTTGAGACGGGGCGCCTTGTGATGACACTCCTCAAAAAAGATCTCAGACCGAAACAGATTATTACGCGGAAATCTCTTGAGAACGCGATTTCCGCCGTCGCCGCCACCGGCGGGTCGACGAACGCGGTCCTTCATCTTCTTGCGATCGCCAACGAAGCGGACATTCCTCTTTCCATCGATGACTTCGACAAAATCAGTTCAAAAACGCCGCTTCTTGCCGATCTCAAACCGGGCGGGCGATTTGTTGCAAACGATATGTATCGCGCCGGAGGGATTCCGCTTGTCGCAAAACGCCTAATGGACGCGGGGCTCCTGCATGCCGGTGAGATGACCGTCACAGGGCGTACGATCGGGGCAGAAGCGAAAAAAGCGAAAGAAACCAAAGGGCAGGAGGTGGTTCGCCCTCTTTCCAATCCGATCAAGTCCACCGGCGGTTTAGTTATTCTGAGGGGAAATCTGGCCCCGGAAGGGTGCGTGGTCAAAATGGCAGGCCACAAACGACTAAACCATCGGGGCCCGGCGCGCGTCTATGAGTGTGAAGAGGATGCCTTTGCGGCTGTGCGTCAGAAAAGAATCAACCCGAATGACGTGATGGTGATTCGTTACGAAGGACCGAAGGGGGGACCCGGCATGCGCGAAATGCTGGGAGTCACCGCGGCGATCGTCGGGGAAGGTCTCGGGGAATCTGTCTCGCTTTTGACAGACGGCCGTTTTTCGGGAGCGACGCACGGACTGATGGCCGGCCATGTGGCGCCGGAGGCCGCCGTCGGGGGACCGATTGCGGCATTGCGCGAAGGAGACACGGTTGTCTTTGATGTTCCAAATCGCCGTCTTTCGGTGGAACTATCGGAACAGGAACTCAAAGAACGCCTCAGCCATTGGACGCCTCCGCAGCCTAGGTACACAAGAGGCGTTATGGCAAAGTACGCGCGCCTTGTCTCGTCCGCTTCATTGGGAGCGGTCTGTCAGTAAAGATCAGGTTCTTGACACTGTTTTATGGTATAATTGAAAATAACCTGGAAGCGAATAAGGAGGAAGCAATGAAGAAGATAGTCGTGGTGATTCTGGGAATTTTGTTTGTTGCGGCAATGGCCATTCCTGCTCGGGCTGGTGACAAGACCGCCGGTGATTTTCTTCTCGATGCGGCACTCGGAGCCGGGGAAGGCGCGATTGTCGGAAAGGCGAGCGGAGGAAACGCCGGAAAAGGCGCTTTGATTGGTGCCGGGACAGGCCTTGCCCGTGAAGCGATCATCAAGCCGATTCTTTCCGGCGGTCTTAGGGGGAATCAGTCTGAATCGACCGTGCAGAGCTATCCTCAGCAAACGGCTGAGCAGCCGGTCGATCCGTATACCAAAGGATATCAGGACGGATTCAAGGAAGGGTATAATCAGGGATACAAAGCGGGAATATCCGCGTCTCAGAGATAAATTTTCTATTGAGGTGACACATGCCTAAAGTCTTAGAGCGCGCTGAAAAGAAGCAGCGTGTTTCTTCAATGGATCTTGCCGCGTATTTTCAGATGAAACTTGAGGCGGAGCTCGGTCCCCACGATCTGAAGCATCGGATGGACAAAGGAGAAAAAGATTTTTTGGTCCTCGATGTCCGAAGTCATCAAGGATACAAAGAAGGCCATATTCCCGGTTCAGTTTCCATTCCCTTCGAAGAATTGGATGAAAGATGCAAGGAACTTCCGAAGGATAAGGAAATCATTGCCTACTGTTGGAACGTGACCTGTATGCTCTGCACCCGCGCCTCGTTTTTCCTTGCCAAGAAAGGTTACCAGACCAAGGAATTGATCGGCGGGATCGAAGAATGGCAAAAAGCCAAATTCCCCGTCGGAAAATAGGGCCTTCAAAACATCTGGAGGTTTTCCCGAATCCGAATCCGGAGCGGGACTACGAGATCGCCTTTGAATGCCCTGAATTTACCTGCCTGTGTCCCCGAACCGGCCAGCCCGATTTTGCGACGATCCGGATTCGTTATATCCCAGATGAACTCTGCGTGGAACTCAAGTCGCTCAAACTTTACCTTTGGTCCTACCGGAATGTCGGCGCCTTTCACGAAAAAGTCACGAATCAGATCCTCGACGATCTGGTAAAAGCCGTCAAACCCCGGTCAATCAAAGTGGAGGGGGATTTTTTTGTCCGAGGCGGCATCCACACCGTCGTCACCGCGACATACGTAAAGAAAAAATGATAAGCGCGTGGATTAAGCACTGCGCCAAGGAACTCGGTTTCGATTCCGTCGGAATCGTCCCCGCGAAAGTCCTTTTCGAAAAAGAGCCGTCCCTTTCGGCGTGGAATGAGAACGGTTTTTCGGGAACGATGTCCTACATGAAGGAATTTGACGAGCGGCTTGCGCGATTCCGGGCCGGTTTCCCGACGGCAAAGAGCGTTATCGCCCTCACCGTAAGCTATTATCAGCCGGATCGTCCGGTCCCATCGAATGAGCCGTCCGGTCGTATCGCCCGATACGCCTGGGGGAAAGATTATCATAAGGTCCTCAAGAAAAAACTGAAAATTCTTTCGCAAAATATTTATGAAAAGGAACCCCACGCGGAACTGCGTCCTTTTATCGATACGGGGCCGATCCTTGAACGGAAGCTGGCCCGTCTTTCGGGACTCGGATTCATCGGAAAAAATACGACGCTGATTACGCCGGCCGGCTCCTATTTTTTTCTTGCGGAACTTGTCACGGATCTGGAACTGGAGTATGATAGGGAAGCCCATTCCGACGGGTGCGGGACCTGCACGCTTTGTATCGACGCCTGCCCGACGGAGGCGATTCCGGCGCCCTTCACGATCGATGCCCGGCGCTGTATTTCGTATCTCACGATCGAACATCGGGGAGAGATCGAGCCCTCCTTGAAACCCAAGATGGGGGAGTGGATTTTCGGCTGCGATATCTGCATTGATATCTGCCCTTTTAACAGCCGGCCCATTGAGACGCCTTGGGAGGAATTCAAAGAGTCAGGGACCGGCGGGTCGGTTCCCCTTGAGCCGGTTCTCGCCCTGAAAAGTGATGAGGAATTTCGGTCCCGTTTTGAGGGGACACCGCTTCTCCGTTCGAAACGGGAAGGACTTTTACGCAACGCCTCTATTGTCCTCGAAAATCTAAAACAAAAACTGAATGTTTAAAATGCAGAGGAGAGAAAAGTGAAAGAAGTCATGGAAGGGAAAGGAAGTTTGGCCCTGAAAGAATGGGCTGTTGTGATTCAGGCCCTGGCCGAAGGAAAACAGGTATTTCTTTTGAGAAAGGGGGGCATTCAGGAAAAGGGATTCGATGCGAACGAAGCGTTTCTTCTTTATCCGACTCTTGAACATCAAACGCGGGAGGATATCAAACCGGAATGCCAGGATCTTTTTAAGCGTTATTCTTCATTCGATGAGGAAGAGTTTATCCCGATCGGCACTTTCGCGAAAAGGGTGTTGGATGTTCCGATTCAGTCCCGCGAAAAACTGGATGCCCTTTTTCCGAACCATATTTGGGCCCCTTCCTATATTGAGAAACGGTGGAATTATAAACCGGAAAAACCGTTGCACCTTTTGGTTCTCCGCGTCTACAAACTTCCGAAAGGGCGCCTCCATGACTACGAGACGCGCTACGCCGGATGCAAATCGTGGGTGGAACTTTCCGAAACCATTCCGACCGAAAAGGCCGCGCCGGTTCTCTCCGATCCTGAATTTCAGAAAAAACTCTCCGCCTTAGATATTTAAACGACACAAAAGTAAGTTATTTTTCCTTGCTTTTTCAGGGATTTGAGGTATACTTCTTTTCGCCATGAAACGAAGTTCCTTATTCCCCAGTCGAGCCTTTACGAGAAGTTTTTTTATAACCTTCATTATAGCAACAAGTTTTGTTTTTTCTGATCTCCCTCCTGGTTCAGCCACCACCCTCATCTATAAAAATCTCTCCGACCTCGCTACAGAAGCCACCAAAATCGCTCTTGTAAAAGTGACGAAAGTCGAAGGGGTTCATTCCGATAAGCACTGGACAATTTATACCTATGTGACCTGTATTGCCTCTGATGTGGTGAAAGGAACAGTTCCTTTACAGACCCCTTTCCTTTTACGTTTTGAAGGAGGAAGTGTGGGGAAGAGCGGGCTTTACATTCCCTCCATGCCGCAGTTTCAGGTGGAGGAAAAGTACATTCTTTTTATCCGAAATATGCATGTCCGAAGGTGCCCGATCGTCGGCTGGGAACAGGGGGTGTTTCGTATTCAACAGGATTCTCAGACGGGACGTGAAATCGTTCTGGATAGGCTTGGCAGAAAGGTTTTGGCGGTTGTGGGCGGGGAAGTCGTCGCAAAAAAAGATACTGAGATTTCCCCTCAGGAGACGCCGATGAGTCCGGAAGAATTTTTGACCGCGGTGGTGGGACTCATTCCTCAACCTTCTCCTTCCGTAGAACAAGGCCAAGAAGATCCCTTGATCCTCGAGCCCGAACAGTTTCCTCCCCCGAAGGATGGGGCCGCCTCGGAGTCACTTTAATGAAAAAGAAAATCTTAATCATTTTTCTATCGGCCTCAAGTCTCGTGATGGTCTCTTCTCCCTCTTTCGGTTACGTGACAAGATCGAGAGATTCACACGAGTTAAAATGGACAGAACCCCCGACCTACCCCATCACGTTGTACCTTCGAAAGGACACCTTTCCTTCTTCTCAGGACTACAGTCAGGACACCTACAGGCAGAAGGCAATCGATGCGATGAATGCATGGACCAATGTGAGAGGGTGCAGTCTTCGGTTTATCTCTATTGATGCGCCCAACTCGCAGGATCCGATGAATCATTGCGATGGGAAGAATACTGTCGCTTTTGTGAATGACCCCGATCCTAACAGATCGGATGAAATTGCGACGACCTATTGGAGAACGAGGGGAGATTGTTGCATTCATTCGGGAGATCCCTCCTGCACGGGAGACCCGTATGCACTATATGATATGGATGTTCTTTTTGATCAGAATAGGAAATGGACTCCTTCGTACGATAATTATGAACTGGCACCCTTTGGCGATGCCTGTTGTTATTCTTTTCAGGGTACAGCGCATCATGAGTTCGGTCATGTCCTCGGGTTGGACCATCAGGATAATTATCTGGCGACCATGATCACGATTTATTCCGAGGGTTGTTATGGGGGACTCCACGGGGATGATAAGGGGGGTGCGAGACATCTTTATCCGGATAACAGTGAAACAGATACCGATCTGGCTGTCTCGAACTGGACCTGGCAGGGGGATCGGTGCGTTCCTGTGGTCGTCGGAGGAACCTCGGATTTAAATAAAGCCCCCGGTGATGCGTTTGCGTTGAACTACACGGTCGAAAATATGGGGACCGGGAATGCCAATGATGCGCTGGCCACTTTTTATCTGTCGGAAGATTCTTTTTTCGGTTCGAGTGACAAACTCTTTGAAGGGAGCGACGAAAAACAGACGTTCAACTTTGCCCCCATTTCTGCTTGGACAACGAGTAGCCCCCAACATCTCACCGTTCCGATCAAAACAAAAGCGAGAAGTTATTATCTGATCACTTCCTTAAATCCCCCTGATGGTTACGATCAGGATCTTTTAAACAATGCCCTTGCTAATTATCAATTCGTCACAGTCATCAATGTGCAGCCGACCATCAATGTCATTTCCCAACGGGTGCATCCCGGCCATATTCTCAATTACCCAACATCGGTCTCAGACGATAACGGCGATCCTGTTACCTGTTCCGGAAGCGGTGACCCGATGAATTTCGGCGCTACCCTAACACTCTGTTTGGGTAATTGCAGCGAGCTTTATAGCTTCAATTGGAATGTCTCAATCAGTCAGGCGCTCAATCCTTTTTATATGGTGAATCTCACCTGTAGTGATGACCAGGGGGCGTCGGCCACGGCACCCCTTTATATCGAGGTCTACAACACGACTCCATCGCTTCCCCAGCTTCCCGCACAATCGGTCCATCCCGGGAAAGCACTGAGTTATCCTATTCCTGCCTCCGACTTCGACGGAGATGGATTGAGTTGTTCAATGAGCCCACCGATTTCTGGAGCGACGCTGAATAACTGTACTTTTAGTTGGATGCCTCCTCAGTCGCAGCCGCTTTCACCCGTTTCGACGACCGTCAAAGTTGCGGATACTTGGAGCGATGTCTCGCAACCTTTGACTATCAATGTCATCAACAATGCTCCTTCCATTACGTCTATTCCCGCTCAATCCGTTCATCCCGGTAAAACACTCACATTTACCGTGAGCGCCACCGATTTGGACAGTGATACCTTAAATTACTCCCCGGCCAATTTACCGTCGGGCGCGACGTTTAACGCAAGCACTCACGTTTTCACCTGGACCCCGCCTCTGACCCAACCTCTTGGAACCGTTTCTCCCTCACCGACTTTCACCGTCTCCGATCCCTGGGCGTCCACTCTTCTTGCCGTTTCGATCACTGTCACGAATACGGCTCCTGCGATAACGCCTATCCCGGCGCAATCGATTCATCCGGGGAGGGCGCTGACTTTCACCATTACGGCCAGTGACGGAGATAGCGATACCTTAACCTATTCCGCAACCAATTTGCCGTCGGGTGCAACCTTTAATGTGAGTACGCATATTTTTACCTGGAATCCGCCCCTGTCTCAACCTCTTGGGACCGTTTTTCCTTCACCGACATTTACCGTGTCGGATCCGTGGATCGCTGTGCCCCAATCGGCGACGATCAACGTAACCAATTCCGCGCCGATCGTGACCTATCCCGTCGGGACACTTTTGGTTAATATCGGAAGTACACTCAGTTTTTCCATGAGCGCGTATGATCCGGAAAGTGAAGATCCCCTGGCCTATTCGGCGAGCGGGACTGTTTTCTATCTCGGAGCCACCTTTAATCCCACCACTCATACCTTCAGCTGGACCCCGACAACCGGGCAACAGGGAACGTACATCAATAATTTTTTTACGACGAATGACCCTTGGACAGCCGGCACCCAGAATATTACCATCACCGTTTCGCAGGTGGGGAATTCACCCCCTGTTCTCAATCCGATCGGAAATAAATCGGTCTCTGTCGATACTCTCCTCTCTTTCGGTATTTCGGCAAGCGATCCGGACCACGATTCCTTAACCTATTCAGCGAGCGTTCCGTCTTGGGCCAGTTTCAATTATTCCACGCATACCTTTTCCGGAACCCCGCATCAGAAAGGAAATTATTCCGCCTGGTTCAGCGTGGCGGATCCTTATGGAGCGTCCGATTCGGAAACGATAACGATCACTGTCACAGACCCACCTCCGCCTGGTAAAGAAGGAGATAAGGAAATTCAGGAGTTATAATTCCTCTTGCGCGCCTTGCGCTATGTTAGCCGACACAGAAGTAAGAAATAATCCCTTGTTTTTTGGCCGGAAGTAAGGCATACTTTCTTTAACACATCTTGTGACTATGAAAAAACAAAATCGTCTCATTTCGCTCCTGACCGTTACTTTCTTTCTGTGCAATCAGATTGCCGCCGAGGCCGCGCTCTATTCTCCGCAGTTTCATCTTCGAACCCGCTCGGCCGGGGATGGAGGAAGTAAAGGACCGACTGTCACGGCACTTCAAAATGATCTGACCGGGTCAACGACTTCGCTGGACGGGGGGAAAAAGTCTCGAATTCCCGAACGCATTCAAGAAATTGGTATTATCGCAATGATCCTCGCCGGGTTAGGCTTGGGAGTTCCTTTCCTTACAAAGCAGGGAATCCTTTCGCAAAGGGGAGCCCCTTCCGTCAAAGTTGCATCTCCTCCGGGGTCTATTGCGGTGCATCCGCCCACCTTCTATCACGACGCTTTTTATTCCTATTATTTCAACAACTCTTGGGGAGCGATCACAACGGTCCTTCCGGATATGCGGGATATTGTGCAGAAACCTTTGAAGGGGACGGCGCAAGAGCAGACCGCGGAGCTCATCAGGCGGATCAGAAAGCATGAATGGAACGACGAAGACCAGAAATGGATGAAAGCGGTAGCCGGGGTTGTCAACGAGCAGATCGAACAGAACGGGGGGGAGCTTCCTGTTTATGTCTATCGTGAGCAAGGAGTACAGGCAGAGAAGCGGTTCGTCTCTGTCACATCGGGTTCCTGGAGCGCATTGAAAAGCGCCAACCCGATCGTCGCCTTCGGAAATGCGGCGTGGCTGATTCGCTCCGCTCAAGGAGACTCTGCCCGCGACGGCGGCGCAAAAGCCGCCGAACCGGAACATCTTTTTTCTCGTAGAGAAGTGATGTTGTCCCTTTTCCGTTTTGCTCCTTTTGAGGCGGCGCGGATAAAAGTGAATGAAGTCAGCCCAGGCCTGAAACTTGTGGAAAGAACAGGCGCTGTGCTGATCGACGAAGAACTCTTAAGAGACCCGTCTCTTGTTGAGCGATTGCAGAGTTGGCCTCGGCGAATCCCTCTTGTTCTGGTGTCGCGTTCCGGCAGGTGGGAAGAGATGTTGCGGACAATCAAAATCGCTTCGCAGAGCATCCAGCGGTTGAATCCGGATCGATTTTCCCTTGTGATTACTCCTCAAACAAAAGGGATTACGGATATCAATGATGCGAAAAATGTGAAAGAGGTCGCTGAACTGGAAACAGCGAGCGAAATTGCCGCCTATGCCATCGACCGGCAACGACTTGATGCCTATCAAAGTGCTCTCCCCGCTGCCTACGGGATCATCTATGAGTTTCCCGGGGAGCATTCGCAGCAAGTGACATTGGGGGCCCCAGCTTTTAATGATTTACTGCGTTATCTTGCCCTTTCCAGAGAGGAACAACTCAGGCAGCTCGCCGCTTTAAGAAGGATTCAGATCATCCGACCGCAAGAAGTCACAGGCGACGTTGGGCAGTATCTTTTAAGTTACGACGCGGCCATCCGCGGATTATAAAATTCCCTAAACCAACCCACCATTTCAGAGAGCGTTTCCTCAAAAGGCCTTGGAACCCAGCCCAACTCACGCGCCGCTTTTTCATGGGAATAAAAATTGTAGTAGCGCGTGCTTTCGATCCGCCGCCGGTCAAGGGGAAAACTTTTTCCGAAAATGCGGTTCGCACCCTCCACCAGAACCGCCCCGCCGTAAGCCAGGGGATAGGGAAGCCGGAACTGCGGTGCTTTCACCCCGGAATATTTTTCAAGGAGCCGTAAAAATTCGATCAGCGTTTTATTTTCATTCGCCAGGATGTACCGCTCGCCAAGCCGCCCCTTCGTTGCCGCCAGGAGATGCCCCTTCGCGACATCTTTCACATCGACGCAATTGAATCCCATCGTCATGTACGCCTTGAATTTCCTCCGGAGATAGGCAAAAATCAGTTGCCCGGCCACCGATGGGCCGTAATCGGGAGACCCCATCACTAACGAAGGATTCACGATGACCAAGGGAAGGCCCTCACGGTAAAATTTCATCGCTTCCATTTCTCCGTCATGTTTGGAGCGCGAATAATCGCTGTGCGGCGCTTTTTCATCCCACGGAAGCGTCTCATCGACCGGGCGCGGTGTCGGAGAGGGGCCGATCGCCGCGACGCTGCTGGTGAGGACAACACGTTTTACTTTAAAATCCTGCGCGATTCCCAAAACATTCCGGACTCCCTGCACGTTCACCCGCCGCAGTTCCGTGATGTCCCCCCGGCCGAAGGCGACGACACCGGCGACATGGAAGAGGATTTCGATCCCGTCGATCGCTTTTTGAAGAGAGGGGATATCCGAGACATCGCCGATATATTTTTCGACGGGAAAGGGATCTAAAAATTTTACGGGGCTTGTGCGCCGCAGAAGAACCCGAACACGGGCCCCTTGCTCGATGAGGAGTTTTGTGACATGGGATCCGATAAAGCCGGACGCGCCGGTGACAAGACAGGTTTTATCTTTAAGAGGATTATTCATAAGAGTTATTGCTTCGAAGCCCAAACGTGAAAACGTTTGGGCGAAGTAGAATGGTGCGGAAGGGGAGATTTGAACTCCCAAGGGTTGCCCCACTAGCTTCTGAGACTAGCGCGTAT
>OBEQ010505103.1_pt1 | contig 14480 bp, 17 predicted proteins | sample 1670901 | NCBI WGS metagenome assembly OBEQ01 (sample SAMEA104232315, study PRJEB22302) | groundwater metagenome | biome: forest; feature: aquifer; material: groundwater | place: USA | collected 2011-08-07 | depth 5.4 m
CGGGAATTCCAGGCGGACTTTTCCCTGTTCCTGAACGGCTCTCTTGAGACGTCCTTCCACGGAAGCCCCATACAGGCAGGCCTCTCCTAGGAGGCGCAGGTCGTCCTTGCTCAGGAGGAACGAGATCTTGCGGATTCGCTTCGGCATAGTGCACTCACCTCCACTGAGAGGAAAGCGTTCCAAACACGATAGCCCCCGCGGTCTTGATTTGCCCGTCAGGGAAAATCAGCGTGGGGCGCCAGCCCGGATCAGGTCGGAACGTGTCCCTTCGGAACCCGGTACGGGGTTTTCGCTGGCGCTCCTGCGCGCTCTCATTCACCGTCTCAATCGTCTGAAACGGCAGGGCAATGCGCACCGGTGCCGCTTTCCTCCCATCCTTGTATTTTCCGTCCCAAATGAGCTCGGTCATGGTGATGAGGGGAAATCAGTACCGGTTCTGATGGTTACAGCCAGATGATCTTGATCTGTTCTGCAAGCGGTTTGAGCTATAGAGAAAAAATGGTATTTCTGTAGAAAATGTGCTATAGCCATCTTGCAGTTGTAAAGCTGCACTATTCGATGGCTTGGGGGCGTCCTTTGGGCGTCTCCTTTGCTTTTCGAGCAACGTGTCCCCTCGGAACCTGGTGCGGGGTTTTCAACCGGTAATCGCAAGCTCAGCGTTCCTTCTCTCAAATCACAGGGTTTCGAGTTGGGTAATTCCATCCGATACAGGATTCACCCACGTAATGGATTCCAGTAGACGGGTGCCCTTGAGCGTCTTCGCTAAGACCCGTCGGAATACGTCATCACGCGTCACGATTATTCGGTCGGCAGAAAGTGCCGCTTCGATAAGGTGCAGGTCTTTTTCCACCACCCTCCGATCTGGATCGGACCATTCCGCTGTATCCACACTGACGTCGACAGGATTCACGCGCTCAGAAGGTTTGCGGTGAGCGGCCATTGAGCACAACCACTTGCGCGCAAATCGACTCATGTGGCTTTTCCACTCATCGTGTATGGCATCGGTCGTCGCCACTCGATGGCAGACACGGAGTATCACGCGTAGGGCTTTCCGACAGGCAGAAGATACGGAATCTTCCGTTTCGCCAGCAGATTGCATAACCGAGGCGTCGATGACCACAAGACGCGACACCTGACCCCTCATCTGCCGATCCCCTTCTTCTCTACGGCATCGAGGTACGCTTGCTCTGCTTCCAGTTCAGTGGAGCCGAAATCCTCAGGCCAGTCTCCATAAGCGCCACGTTCATCCAACTCAGCGGAAGCCACCGTCGTGCTTCCATTCTCTTCGCGCTTTAGCCAATGCAATCCAACATTTTCTTTAGCAATGACACCGGTAGCAACGAGCGTCTGGATCTCGCGCAATAGCAACGCGCTATGGGTTTCGACAACAGCCACAACTTCGCGGTCAATCGCTGATTTCAATACATGGGCCAATTGGCGCTGCGCCAACGGATGCAGGTGGATTTCCGGCTGTTCAAGGTAGACCAGTTGCCCAGATCGAGCGACGAGCAGCGCGACCATCACCGGCAAGGATTGCGACACACCGAATCCCACATCAGCGATGCTGATGAGATCGCTCGCACCACCTCGCTTACCGTGGACGAGCCGTCCAACCTTCAGTTCCACTTGGGTATCCCCTACCGGCTCAGCTTTTACTTTCCATGTCAGCCCCATATTTTCAAGCTGTTCTCCAAGTTCCGTGAGTTTGGGATCGTTATCCGTCCGCCACTGCGTGATTACACTGGCGACATACGGTTCAAAAGTACCTTGAAAATGTGGCCCCCCTACGAGTTTCGAGTATGTCCTGGCCGGATTACCACGTAGACCCGGAAGATGGATCATCCCTCTGATATAGGGGATAAAACCCCTGCTTGGCGAAATACCACCGTGCTGGCCGAAGGCATTTCGCCGCTTCGACCCCTCGTCGCTGGTGAGCTCAAACGAAAGAAAACAACGCTCCCTACGGACAGTCCAACGGGGATGTGTCCCTTCCCGCTTTTCCACCTCCTGGTGAAAGGTCTTCCAAGGAGGAGGAAGAATCCGCAGGATTTCATCGTGATTCATTCCCGGTGCTACTGTGATCTGTTCGCTACCCTCCGAATACACCATCCGCTCAACTTCAAAACCCTTGCCCTCTTCTTTGCGGAAAACCAGGGTCAATGATTCGTGTTCGAGCAGATCAAGACGAATGCTAAAACTCGGGCTACGTGCCTTCCCCAAAAACTGACTCAGTAATTGATCCGCTGCTGTAAAGCGCACGTGTGAGCCGTCCAAGAGCAACGCACCTGGATCGCCGGGGGCTTCAAGAGTCTGTTTCAACAACAAGAGTGGCTGCATGATGCTCGACTTGCCCGAGCTGTTTGCCCCAGCCAGAATTGTCAACGGTCTGATCTCAACATGCTGTTCCGTGGAAATTGATTTGAATCCACGCACGGTAATGCCGGATATTCTGCGCTTTTCTCTAGCCATTTATGCACTCCTCGCTTTTCGCGGTCGGTTGAACGTCATGCACGGGCGTTTTTCCATCAGAACGGGATAAAAGCAATAACCCCGCCCGAGGCCTTGCGGCGTGTCGAGCGGGGAGCAGATACTGCTGGTTTCGTTGTATTCCATTATAAGTATACCCGATCCGACGTCAAGGAAAATATCCAACCGCCCCTTTCAGCGCAAGGCGCGCAGGCGCGTCGGGGGCCAGAAGATGCACATGGCCCTGCCGATCAGGAGGCGTTTGGGCACAAACCCCCAGAACCGGCTGTCGTGGGAGGAGGCCGAGTTGTCCCCCAGCACGAAGTACATGCCCTGCGGAACGTCCGTCGCGGTATGCTCTTGGCCGAACGGCCCCTGGTTGTAGTAATACGTGGTGGGTGAGGCCTCGCCCCCTGAGGCCATCCGGCTGTTCACGAAGATATGTCCCTCCCGGATCTCGACGCTGTCGCCCCCCATGGCGATGAGCCGCTTGATGAACGGGCGCTTCGGGTTCTCCGGGAAGCGAAACACGATGATCTCGCCGCGACGGGGCTGGCGGAATCGGTAGAGGAACTTGTTGACCAGGATGCGGTCCCCCTCGATCAAGGTGGGATGCATGGACCCTGAGGGGATCTTGAAGGGGGCGACGATCAAGGTGCGGATGACCAGCGCCACCGCCGCCGCCCAGAGAATGGACTCAAGGTTTTCCTGCCACGCGGACTTCGGGGGGACGGTGTGTGGCTCAGAGGGCTTGCGGGCTCGTCGGCCCATCAGATTTTCAAGACCGCTAAAAACGCTTCCTGCGGGATCTCCACTTGCCCGAATTGCTTCATGCGCTTCTTCCCTTCTCGTTGGCGTTCCCACAGTTTGCGTTTGCGGGTGATGTCCCCCCCGTAGCACTTGCCGGTGACATGCTTGGCCAGCGCCCGGACAGACTCGCGCGCCACGATATGGCTGCCCACCGCGGCCTGGATGGCCACCTCAAAGAGCTGTCGGGGGATGAGGGTTTTCAGCCGCTCGACGAGCATCTTGCCCTTCTCGTGCGCTCTGTCCTTGGCGACGATCGAGGAAAGCGGCTCGCAGGGCGGGCCGTTGATCAGGATATCCAGCCGCACCAGCGCCTCCGGGCGATAGCCGATCAACTCGTAATCGAAGGAGCCGTAGCCTCGCGAGAGCGACTTGAGCCGGTCGTAGAAGTCCACCAGGATCTCGCTCAACGGGAGCTCCACGGTCAACTGCACCCGGGTTTCGCTCAAGAATTCGGTGCCGCGATGCGTGCCGCGGCGCTGCTTGACCAGATCCATGATCGCGCTCAAGGCGTCCGCGGGCACCAGGATGACTGCGGCGACGTAGGGCTCGCAGATCTCGGCGATGTCAGGTAGGCTGGGGAGTTTGGCCGGGCTGTCGATCTCCAGCGTTGTCCCGTTTCGCCGCTTGACCTGATAGACGACGCTGGGTGTCGTCAGGACGAGGGTCACCCCGAACTCCCGCTCCAGGCGCTCCTGGACGATCTCCATGTGGAGCAGGCCCAGAAACCCGCAACGGAATCCCGGCCCCAATGCGTCGGACTGCTCCGGCTCGAAGTGGAACGCCGCGTCGTTGAGGAGGAGCTTTTCCATCGCGGTCTTGAGCGCCTCCAGCGCCTGGGTGTCCGCCGGATAGATCCCGGCGAAGACCACAGGTTTCACGGGCCGAAACCCCGGCAGCGCGACCGCCGCCGGGGTGGCGGTGTCCGTGATCGTATCGCCGGCGACGACGTCGTGCGGATCGCGGATGTTGGCGGCGAGATACCCCACCTCCCCTGCCGCCAGCTCATCGACCGGCACCGGCTTGGGAGTCAGGACCCCTACTTCCCGGACCTCGAAGCGCGCCTTGCGCCCCATCAGGGTGATGCCCGTCCCGCGCCGCACGCGCCCATGCACGAGGCGGCAGAAGACGACCACACCCTTATACGAGTCATACGCCGAGTCGTAGATCAACGCAGCCAAGGGCTGATCGGCCTCGCCCCTCGGCGGCGGGACTTCATGGACGATGCGCTCGAACACCTCCTGGATGCCCTGCCCTTCCTTGGCGCTCACCAGGCTGATCGCGGGTGTGTCGCGCTGGAAGAGTTGATGGATTTCCTGGGTGACGCGCTCAATTTGCGCATGAGCCAGGTCAATCTTGTTGATGACGGGCAGGATGACCAGCCCCTGTTGCCTGGCGAGCTGGAAATTGGCGACGGTCTGCGCCTCGACTCCTTGCGTGGCATCGACGATCAGGAGCGTGCCCTCGCAGGCTTGCAGGCTCTTGGTGACCTCGAAGGAAAAATCGACGTGGCCGGGGGTGTCGATCAGATTCAGGATGTAGTCCTTGCCGTCCGCGGCCCGATAGCGTAGGCGTGCGGAGGAGGCCTTGATGGTAATGCCCCGCTCGCGCTCCAGGTCCATGTCATCGAGCAGCTGCTCGCGGAAGTCGCGCCGGTCGATCGTGCCGCTGAGCTCCAACAGCCGGTCGGCCAGCGTGGATTTCCCGTGGTCGATATGCGCGATGATGCAAAAATTTCGGATGGCGGTTTGATCCATGTCCCGGCGGTGGCTGGGCTCCTGCGGGCGTTACGAGGCGTTGACCAGTTGCACGCCGAACTCGAGCAGCCGGTTGGCGTGGGTGGCGGTGAGGCTTTCCGCGTAGACGCGCACGATGGGCTCGGTGCCGGAGCGCCGGAAGAGCAGCCAGTTATCCTGCCGGTCAATCAATTTGACGCCGTCGAGCGTTTTCCGCTCGCGCACCGGCACGCCCGCGATGCGCGAAGGTGGATTCGTGGTGAGTCGCTCGAACACCCGGTTGACCTGCTCATGCGCGACCGTGAGGTCCCGGCGGGTGTAGCTCCATCGCCCGTAGCGGCGCTCGAGTCGTTTGAGAATTTCCAGCACCCCGCGGCCTTGCGCGGCCAGCGCTTCCATCACCAGCAGGGCCATGAGGATGCCATCGCGCTCCGGCAGGTAGCCGCGGACGCCGATCCCCCCGGACTCTTCCCCGCCGATGAGCACCCCGCCCTCCAGCATGAGCTTGGCGATGTGCTTGAATCCCACCGGCACCTCCACGACCTTGAGGCCCAGCTCCCGGCCCATCCGGTCGATCATGGAGGTGTTGGAGACCGTTTTCACGACGGTGCCCTGCCACTTGCGGGAATTGATGAGGTGCTCCAGGAGGATGCACAGGACCTGGCCGGGATTGAGGAAGAGGCCGTTGGGCGCGATGACGCCGATGCGGTCCGCGTCGCCGTCGTTGGCCAAGCCGACCTGGGCCCGGCGCCGGCGGACCGTCTTGGCCAGCTCCTGCAAGTGGATCGCAATCGGCTCAGGGGCATGACCGCCGAACAGCGGATCCGGATCGGCGTGGATCGTCTCCACCCGGCACCGGCCGCCGGCGAGTAGGTGTTCAATGAGACGGCCGGCCGTGCCGTGCATGGCATCCACGACGGCCTTCAGGCGGCTCTGCCGGATGCGTGTGAGATCCACCGCATCGCGGATCCCTTTGAGGAACAGCGGGAGGAACTCTGCGGTGCGCACCACGCGCTGCTCCACCGCCTGCTCAAACGGCAGCCGCTTGACCGGGTGCTGTCCCACGCGGCGCTCGATCGAGGCCACGGTGTCGGTGTTCGCCGAGCCGCCGAACGCCTCTTTGACTTTGATCCCGTTATAGATGGCCGGGTTGTGGCTGGCCGTGATGACGATGCCGCAGGCGAGGTGATGCGCCACGACGTACCGGCTGACTGCGCAGGTGGGGATGGCGCGGTCCGAGACAATGCTCTGGATGCCGTTGGCCGCAAACCCCTCGCAGACCGCCCTGGCGAATCGGTCCGACAGGAAGCGGGTATCATAGCCGACCGCCATCGTCAACCGTGACTGGCCGCCGACCTCCTGATAATGCTCGGCAATCGCTTGCGCCACGGCCCGCAGGTTGTCAAACGTGAATTGCTCGGCGATGACCGCCCGCCAGCCTTCCGTGCCGAAGACGATCTTCATGGGTTTACTGGACCTCCTGTTCGTGTGGCTGGGCCGCGCGCAAGGCCTGGATCGCGGCCGCGTAATCGGGCTGGCGGAAAATCGCCGTGCCGGCAACCAGCATGTTGGCGCCGGCCTGACAGACGGACTTCGCCGTGTCAGGGTTGATGCCGCCATCCACCGAAAGCTCTCCCTCGAACCAGACGCGGAACGTGCGGATCTTTTCGAGCATGGCGGGCAGGAACGCCTGGCCGCCGAATCCCGGTTCGACCGTCATGACCAAGATTTGCTCGACGTCATGCAGATACGGTTTCAGGGCTTCGGCCGGCGTGGCAGGCCGCAGGGATAGGCCCGGCATGATCCCCTGTCGTTTGAGATCCCGCAGGAAGGTCCGCAGAGTCTGGGGGTCTTGGAGCCCGGCCGCCTCGACGTGCACGGTGAGGTGATTGGCACCGGCGCGGATGAACGCCTCGGCATACGCTTCAGGATGCTCGATCATGAGCTGCACGTCCAGCGGCAGCCGCGTCACCCGACGGACCGCCTCAACGATGACCGGGCCGAAGCTGATGTTGGGCACGAAGTGCCCATCCATCACGTCCAGGTGGAGCCAGTCGGCTCCGGCGCGTTCAACGGCCTTGACCTCCTCGGCCAGTCGGGTGAAGTCACAGGCCAGCATGCTGGGGGCAATGATCAGCTTTCGCATCATGGGCGACAGAGGGTTCGCAAGATTTTGGCTTCTTCCTCAGGGACCGGCCCGATCGCCGTCAGATAGCAGCGCTCGGGGGTGAAGAGGGCGCGGGCCGCCCGTCGGATCTGCTCAGGGGTCACCCGCTCCAGCGCGGCGATCACGTCGTGGGCGTCGGAGATCCGGCCCACGGTGACGGCCTGCTCCCCCATCCAGAGCATGTGGTCCATCGTATCCTCCAGGCCCATGAGGAGCTGTCCCGCGTAGAAGTCCTTGGCACGGCGCAGCTCCCGCGGGCCGACCCGCTGGCGTTTGATGCGGCGCAGCTCCTCGACCACGGTCTGAACGGTCGTGGTGAGCTTCGCGGCATCGCAGCCGGCTGAGATGATGAACGCGCCCGTGTCGTGATAGCGTTTGATTTGCGTGCCGATGTCGTAGACCAGGCCCCGCTTCTCGCGGACCTCATGAAACAGGCGCGAGGACATGTTGGCGCCCAGGAGCACGTGCACCAGCTCCAATGCAAACCGCTGCGGGTGGGTTCGCGGCATCGCGAGTGTGCCCAGGCACAGATGGGTCTGCTCGGTGTCTTTGTGGTGGAGGCGCACCTGCGGCCCTCGCGCGGCCCGCGGCGCCGGCGCCACGCGGCTTGCCAGGCCCGGCCGTCGTCCGATAAACGCGCGGCGCAGCCGGCGGAGCACCCGATCAGGATCCAGCGCCCCCGCGCAGGCGAGGAGCATGTTGCGCGGGTGGTAGAAGCGCCTCCAGTGCGCCACGACATCCTGGCGCCTGATACCGCGGACGGTCGCCATCGTGCCCGAGAGCAGATTGCCCAGCGGATGGTTGGGCCAGAGCAACTGGTTGAACAGGTCATGCACGTACTGCGCCGGCTCGTCCTCGTACATCCGGATCTCCTCGAGGATGACCTCCCGCTCTTTCTCAAGATCATCGGGCTTGAAGGCCGGGTGCAGCACCATATCCGACAGGACGGCGAGGGCACGGTCCAGATGCTTCGCCGGGACTTTGGCCATGTAACAGGTGAATTCCTCGGCGGTGAAGCCGTTCAAACTGCCGCCGATGCCTTCAATGGCTTGGGTGAGCTGCTCGCAGCTGCGCCTTCGCGTGCCCTTGAACAGCAGGTGTTCCAGAAAATGCGAGATGCCGGACAGCGCGGAACGCTCGTAACGGCCGCCCACCTTGATCCATACGCCGACCGCGACGGATTCGGCGTGGGCCATGGGCCGCACCACGACCGACAACCCGCTGGGGAGCTTGGTGTACTGAGACGTCGCGTTACGGGTGGCGGTGGGCATCGAGGTAGGCTTGCAGAATGAGTTGCGCGGCCACTTGGTCAATCAGGCGTTTGCGTTCGCGCCGGCTGGCGCCGGTCTCCAGCAAGGCGCGTTCGCCTTGCACGGTGGTCAATCGTTCATCCAGCAGCCGCACGGGACACTGGAGCTTGCTGCGCAACGGTTCCACGAAGGCCAGCACGTGGTTGACCTGCTCGCCCCGTTGGCCTTGCAGGGTGAGCGGCAGGCCGACGACCACCGCCTCGACCTCATGCTCGTTGGCCAGGGCCGCCACGGTATCGACATCACGGGTCAGCTCATGCCGCGTGACGACCGTCAGGCGCTGGGCAGTCAGCCCCAACGGATCGCTCAGCGCGACGCCGATGCGCCGATCCCCGACATCAAGCCCCAGCACGCGACCCATCTGCGCCACCGTGTCCTCGTCAGGCGTAACGAGCCAGCCGCTGATCCTGGGTCAGTTGCGCGGTCACCGTGCGTACCGCCTGGGTGGAACGCGCATGACACACCAGCGTCGCATCCGGTGTATGGACCACGATGACGTCCTTCAGTCCCACAGCGGCCACAAGGTGTCCATCAGCGCTGAGGGCTTGCACGTTGTGGCTGTCCACGACGATGCTCGGCGCGTTGAGCCTGCGGATACGCGCCCAGCTCTCCCAGCTCCCCAGGTCTTCCCACACAAAATCGCCTTCCACCACATAGCCCTCTCGTAGATGGGCCATGACGCCGTCGTCAAACGAAATGGCCTGAAGCGCGCGGTACGCCGCCTTGGCCCGCTTCGCGAAACCGGGCTGTCCAACCCGTTCCCCCAGCGGGCCCAGAAACCGGGCGTGCTCAGGAAGCCATTGGCGAATCAGGTTCAGGAACGTCCCGGCTTGGCCGACGAAGATTCCGGCATTCCAGAACACCCGGCGACGGCGCATGAGCTGCTGGGCGGCTTTCGGCGAGGGTTTCTCGATGAACCGGGCCAGGCGAAACACTTGGCATCCCTGATGGCGCCCAAGCCGTCGGCCGACGCACAGATGCCCCAAGCCCGGATGCACCCGGCTCGGCCGCACACCGATCATCGCCATCGCCGGGTGCGCCGTGGCGACCTCGACCGCGGCCCTCAGGCTTCGCTGAAACGCGGCCGTATCCGGAATCCAGTGATCGGCGGGCAAGACGCACATGACGGTGCGTGGCGCCTTGGCGGCCACCATCGCCGCAGCCATGCTGATGCATCCGGCCGTATTCTTCGGCTGGGGCTCCACGATCACGCTCGGGCGAAACGCCGGCGACAGTCTGCGGCGGATCATCGCGGCCTGGTCGCGCGTGGTGATGATGCGCGTATTGCGCGGGGTGGCCATCGGCGCCAACCGCGTGAGGGTTGCGCCCAAGAGCGTGTGGATGCCATCCATGCGCAGGCAGACCTTGGGCATTCCTGCACGGACCAGCGGCCACAACCGTTCCCCTTTCCCGCCGGCCATGATGACAAACGCAACATGACTTCTCGACATCACACGACCTTCCTCAGCCGCTGGACGAACGCCGACGCCCGCTTGACGGCCACCCGCGGCGCGGCGCCTTCCATCTCCCGGATCAACGCGCTGCCCACAATGACTCCATCCGCCACCCGCGCCACCGAAGCGGCCTGGGCAGGCGTGGAGATCCCAAACCCGACGCAGACCGGTTTGCTGGTGAGCAACTTCAATTGCCGCACGCCGTGCAGCCACTCGCCCGGCAGGCGGTCTCTGGCGCCGGTGGTCCCCGTCACTGAGACGTAATAGATGAACCCTTCGGAGGCGCGCGCGATCAGGCGCAGGCGCGCCGGCGGGCTCGTCGGCGCGGCCAAGAAGATCGTGGCGATGCCCGCGCGTCTGGCGGCGCGCTGGAACTCGTGCGCCTCATCCGGCGGCAGGTCCGGCACGACCAGGCCGCTGACGCCGGCCGCCGCCGCGGCGCGCAAAAACGGCGCCGGGTTCATGGCCTTGCCGTTGCCGAATTGCACGACCGGGTTCCAGTACGATAGCACCACCACCGGCACGCGCAGGCGTCGGGTGGCCTGCGCCAGGATCTTCAGCACCATCTGAGGGGTGGTGCCGCGCGCCAGGGCCCGCTGCGAGGCGCGTTGGATCGTCGGTCCGTCGGCCAGGGGATCAGAAAACGGGATCCCCACTTCCAGGATATCGGCGCCGGCATCGGCCAACGCCTCCAGCAGACTTTCCGTCAGCCGCGGCGTCGGGTCGCCGCCCATGACGAACGGGATCAGCGCCTTGCGATGGGCGCGGCGCAGGCGCTCAAATGTGGCGCGCAATGACATCAACGTCCTTATCGCCCCGGCCTGAGAGCCCCAAGATCACGACACTGCGACGCGGCAGACGGCGAGCGTGGCGGGCCAAGTACCCAATGGCGTGCGCCGGCTCCAGCGCCGGGATGATGCCTTCCGTCCGAGCCAGCAGCTGACATCCCTGCAGCGCGACGTCGTCGGAGACGGCCGCATACTCCGCCCGCTTGATGAGCTTGTAGTACGCATGTTCCGGTCCGACGCCGGGGTAATCCAGCCCCGCTGCGATGGAGCGGGTGTCGAGAATCTGCCCATGGCGGTCCTGCAAGAGCAGGCTTCGGCTGCCGTGCAAGATCCCTGGAGAGCCTTTGACCAGCGTCGCGGCGTGATGGCCTGGCTCCAGCTTGCTCCCGCCCGCTTCCACGCCGATGAATCGCACCCGCCGGTCCTTGGCGAACGGATGGAACAGCCCGATGGCATTCGAGCCACCGCCGACACAGGCCACGAGGTAATCGGGCAACCGGCCTTCGGCCTTGAGGATCTGCCGGCGCGCTTCCTGGCCGATGACGGTTTGGAAGTCCCGGACCATCATCGGGTACGGATGCGGCCCGACGACGGATCCCAGGCAATAATGCGTGGTGCGCACGTTCGTCACCCAGTCGCGGATCGCTTCGTTGCAGGCATCCTTCAACGTTTTGGTCCCGCTGCTCACCGGCCTGACCGTCGCCCCGAGCAATCGCATCCGAACCACGTTCAGGGCCTGCCGGCGCATATCCTTTTCGCCCATGAACACCTCACACGTCAGGCCGAAGAGCGCCGCCACCGTCGCGGTCGCCACCCCGTGCTGGCCTGCCCCGGTCTCGGCGATCAGGCGGCGCTTGCCCATGCGCACCGCCAGCAACGCCTGCCCGATCGTATTGTTGATCTTGTGCGCCCCGGTGTGCAGCAGGTCCTCGCGCTTGAGGTAGACCCGCAACCCGCCAAGCGCGCGGCTCAGCCGCTTGGCATGATAGAGGGGCGTCGGACGGCCCGCGTACTGCCTCAGGTAGTCGGCGAGCTCTCGACGGAACTTCGGGTCTTGCTTGGCGCGGCGGAACGCCTGTTCCAGCTCAGTCAACGCCGCCATCAGCGTTTCAGGGACAAATTTACCCCCGAACGGCCCGAAGTGGCCCTGCCGATTAGGAACGCGGAGAGAGGTCATCATGAAATGCGGTAAACCAATATCATAGCGGAAATACCAGCGACGGTCAAACGGCAGGAGGCGGGACTTAACGAAACTTCAGCGGATAGCGGTCAGGATTCTCGAGAGAATGCAGGGCTAGGTCCACGTCTAAGTCTTCCCAGCGCAGGAAGCGCCCATGAATCAGTTTCACATGGGTAATCTCAGAGAGACGGGCATTCTGGAACCACGGAAACTCCTCATGAGGCAAAAAGTACTCTTTGCCTCGCACAGACACCCAAATCCCGTGCGGTGAAACGCTCACAACCTCAGCGTCTGAAGTGCGCGTTCCACGCTCTAATGATTTCATCGTGTTTCCTTTCAATCACTTCCTGAAGTTCTTTCAATTCACGCGGATTCAGATGAACACTTTCCGCCAGTGCCACGATCGGTTCCAGCCAGAATTTCGCTTCGCCCTCTGGAGAAACCACATGAACGTGTTTGCGCGTTTCCTCTCGGGAGAAGAAAAAGAACCGGTATTTCTTATATCGCAGTACCGTCGGACTCATCTATCCTACTGTACATAATAAGTAGTATAGCACTTATAGCGGGTGTGGGCGACGCTTCCCGCATCGCCCGGCGCCAGTTGGAAACAGTGGTTAGTGGTAGGACCCGCCTCCTTATCCTTCGCGTTCGTCCACTTCAAATTGCACGCCACCGGCGGCCGCCATCCCTGCGGCTCCTCCCCCGCCTCATCAGCCATCTTCCCAAACCCCGCCCGGCCATCTTGCCTGAGGCACCTCACCGGATACGAGGTCCTTCAGACTTTCGGAGATACCGGACATCAGGGAGATGTTGAAGATCAGCATCGCCGGTGACAACCGTCGTGTGCTCGGTTAACGCGGTGGCATAGACGATCGCATCTGCCATCGCCAAGTGATAGACCAAACTCAGATCCGCTGCCGTCAGCGCCACCGAGTCGGTGAGCGGCACCACTCGGGTTTTACCCATCTGGGCGACGGCCGCCAGAGCTTCTTCTTCGCTGCGTTGCCGTTTGATGACTTTGTACACCTCATAGAGCACAACCGTCGGCGTGACAAGATCCTGGGGACGTTTCAGATAGGAGGCGTACTCGTCAGCCAGCGGACCGTCGGTAAAAAATTCAATCCAACCCGACGAATCCACGAGCATTAGATCCGATCTTTCTTCTCACGGATTTCAGATGGCTTCATGCCTTTGAGAAAGCCACGGAAGGCTGAGAGCGGCTTATCCGGCAAGAGCGTAATCGTGCCTTCCTTGACGATGACAGCGAGCTTCTGGCCAGTATGCAACGGCACCTGCCGCCGCACGTCCTTCGGAATGACCACCTGAAACTTTGAGGACACGGTCACCTGCGTCATTGGAGCACCCTCCTATGTCTTACATCTTATCCTATCGATCACAATTATATCTTACGTTTCACTCGGCTGTCAACCGTGGCTGCGGGCACGCTACTGGCGGCCGCCACCCCTGCGGCCCCTCCGCAGTCTCATCAGTCATCTCTCTTTTTATAGCGGAAATCCCAGCAAGGGTCAACCGTCGCCCGTCGCGCTCAGAGTTTGCTAGGGGCAGCGGGTCCTGCCGCTGCGCGACCCCATCGTCCTCGCCGCGCCGCAGCCTTCGCGCGTCGTCGGCTGCGGGCGACGGGGGCCCCCGCTCCGCGTCACCCGCTGCCCATGATTTTCAGCAGAGATTCCAGCGACGGTCAAACAACAGGTCCCTTTGGTACCCGGTACGGTTTTCCCCTCTCATTTCTTGCTTGTTCATTCTTGAAGCCCCACGGTAATCTTTGGATTATTTTCATCACTATCATCAAATTTTATCCCTTTTATTGGGACATCCATACATGGAGCAACCCTAACATTAGCCCCCTTCCCCCACTGAAGATAGGCACTAATTTCATGTTCCAACATTAGCGCTTCATCATAATGACCGTATTGAAAAACCGTAATTTGTTTAGATTTGTGTTTTGAAACAAAGTTGTCGAGTTGTTTGCGAAGCCCAGGCACAGTATCTATATGCCTTTGTACTCGGTAGGAGGCAAGGTCTGCCTGTGCCTTTCTTGTTTCTGTTCGTGCCTCATGAAAGGCTAGGAAATTTGCTACTATGAAACAAAAAAGAAGTATGTAACGTGGTCGAGCGTTCATAAACCACGGCTGCTTTTCGCGCCAGGATTTGTAGTGTGGAAACCATAACTTGAAGCGGGAGTCGATTCCCAAAACTCCTCCGGGGACGACCCACCACCAATTGAACGCAACGCGATTGAGATACGGCCAAACGTCTTCAAGCATTCCCATTCCGTTCGCCGTTCCTCTCTTTCCTGGTTTGCTGTGTCAACGGGATAATTCCGTTCATTTTAGACCGCGGAAGAGGTAAATGGGTTTGCCGAGGTGGGATTTGAGGGCGAGGCGGTAGGATTCGTGGGCGAGGGCGACGTCGTGGGTGGCAAGGCCGGTGGCATCGAACACCGTGATTTGGTCCGCGCGTGTTCGGCCGCGCTTGCGGCCCAGCAGGATGTCGCCGACGGTGGCGTGGATCTGGCGCGGGAAGAATTGCTTCTTGGAAATCGGCACGTTGA
>OBEQ010384946.1_pt1 | contig 14477 bp, 8 predicted proteins | sample 1670901 | NCBI WGS metagenome assembly OBEQ01 (sample SAMEA104232315, study PRJEB22302) | groundwater metagenome | biome: forest; feature: aquifer; material: groundwater | place: USA | collected 2011-08-07 | depth 5.4 m
CTGGAGGTGTTACCACCTTGCAAAGTTAGGGTAGAAGCCGCTACCGTGGAACCAATAGTTATAACATCCTTACCGGTTGAGGTAGCTGTAGCACCAATGTTTATGGTATTGATGAGGCCGGAAGCGACATTACCATTACCAATGTTGATGGTTTCACCGGCGGTGGAGTTGCCTAGAGTTATGGTGCCGGTGTGGGCAGAGGTACCCACGGTGTAGTTAGCGGCCGCGGTGCCTTGCAGGGTTATGGCTGTGGTGTTGGTGGTGTTACCGTCCGTGATAGTAGTAGCATTGGTGCCGCCGACTGTTAGGGCGCCGGAGATTGAGTCGAAGCCTGGCGATTGGACAGCGGTAACTGCTTGGAAAGTACCATCTGTCTTAAGGGTGTTAGCCGCGGAACGATAAATGTTGGTGTCGCCTTGGAAGGTGATTTGGTTAGCCAGGCCCGTACCGTTTATATAAATCTGAGAAGCACTACCCGCCGTTGGAGATGCTTCCAGGAAAATACCGCGGTAGGTAGTAATTGTATGGGACGCGCCTTTAGAAACTCCGCCTAGGTTTAATCCTGTTACGGTGGTCGTCGTAAAAACAGAGTTTGGCGTACTGATGCCAAGGTATATACCATCAATATTAGAAGTAGCAGCACTTGTGACAGTTAAATTACCGACTACAATGCCACGCTGAGTGGTCCCAGAGCCACCGATAGTACCTGAAATGTTAAGTCCAGCGCTCGTGTTAATCCCGGAACCAAGTAATGCCAGGCTGCCATTATCATCTGCCTGGAGTTGAGAACTCGGCCCTACCGAGAATCGAGCACTTGGGCTCGCCGTCCCTATCCCTACCCTACTGTTGGTGGAGTCTACATTAAGGATGTTAGCTCCACCAGTGGTTTGTAGCTGTATGGCGGTAGTGGAATCGGCTCCTGGTTTTATAGCTATGGCTCCAGTAGCTGTGTAGGTTGGTGAGCTAAAGGATGTATCCGCTGTACCAGTGCCAGAGATATGGAAGTTAGAGCTGGATTGCAAGCTACTTTGGTTAAGGATGTAGTTACCATTACCGCTGGAAGCACCGTAGCCGGTACAGACAGAGCCGGTGGAACAAATAGTGCCGGTTTCGTCGGGTAAAGTTAGCGTTCGGTTGCCGGCCGGGCTGTTGACGCCAACGACGGCAATTGTGTTGCCATTGCCCGAACCTTGGAAGACTATCTTGCCGGTTATGGTACTGGCTTTACCCAGGACCACTTGGGAGCCAGTAGTATCTACCGTAAATAGCTGGTTGCCAGTGGCGTTTTGAATCTGGAAGGCGGTGGTGGAGTCGGAATTGGTAGCAAACAGGGCGGTGCCGTTGGCCGTAAAGGATTTACCGGCAGCCACGGTGGTATTACCATTTATGCTAACATTGCCCGTACCGGTTTTAAAGGTGCCGGATGAACCAGATTGATCATAGTTGGTACCTACAACCAGTGAGTTGTCGGTTTTTAGGGTATTAGCCGCCGAGCGGTAGAGGTTGGTATCAGTGCCGAAATAGATTCCGCCGGTGGCAGCTGTGGTGTTAGTGCCGATGGTTAGTACTCCATTAGCTGGAACACCAGAAGGGCCAACAGCTGCTTGGCCGTTGGTAGTATCTACGACGAATAAGTTGGTGGCATCGGATTTTTGGACTTGGAAGGCAGTGGTGGAGTTGGAGGAGTTTTTGAAGAGACCCGTACCGGCTACTACCAGGTTACTATCGGTCTTGAGCGTGTTGGGGGCCGAGCGGTACAGGTTGGTGTCGGTCCCAAAGTAGATACCGCCACTGGCGGTAGTAGTGTTAGTACCAACCGTTAAGGTGGAGTTAGCGGCCGGGCCACCAATGCCGATGCGGGTATTTATTGTATCGGCTACTAGTAGGTTACTTGTGCCAGCGGCGTTTTGGATTTGGAAGGCGCTAGTAGAATCGCTCTGGTTCTTGAAGGTAGCCGGTGCGCCTAGGTTGGTATTTAGGTAGCTAATGCCTTCACGGTAGGGGGTGGCAGCCGCGGCGGCTTCCAGCTTAACGGCGTCTAGGTAGTAGGTGTGGACAGCGGCGTCGGTTTGTTTGAAGTAGATGTAGGGGCTACCAGAAGTAGTACCGGTGGTAAAGGTACAGGTGAATCTTGTCCAGCCAGTAGTGGTGACTGTTTGGGCGGTCAGGCAGGAAGTGTCGGTAGAACCGTCGTCGGCTCGGCCTAGTTCTAGAGTGGCCATGGCGGCGCTACCAGAGTCCAGCTGGGCAAAGCCAGTTAGGGGGTACTGGGTGGTAGAGACTAGGGCGAAGGCGTACTTGGCGCCGTCATTGGCGGCGGCGGTAGTCAGGACCTTGAGCTGGCCCAGGCCCAGGTATGGTGTGGGGCTGGAAGTAGTCCGTGACAGAGTAGCGCTACCCCTAGCACTCCAGCCAGTAGTATTAACCTCAAAGCTGCCGTTAGTGATTTTGTTGGCTGAGTCGGTGGTGGTATCTACTTGCACTAGGTTAATGCCGGAGGAGTTTTGGGCTTGGAAGGCGGTTGAAACGTCGCTTCCGGGTTTAAAAGTAAAACCGTTAGCGCCGGTAGTGCTAAAGGTGCTGGCGCCAGAGGTAGTTAGGTTGCCAATGTTGGTTAAGTTACCGGAGTTATCTACCCGGGTCACGGAATTCGTTTGCAGGCCGCCGCCAGTGGTATTGATATTGCCGGAGCCGCTGTAAGTCGTGCCGCCGGATATCGACCCTGAAAGCGACAAAGTGCCAATGTTGGCCAGGTTGCCGGAAGCGTCTAGGCGTTGGGTTCCGGTGCCGGCGCCAGTGTTGATACCAGTCGTACCGTTGAATGTTGCCGCCCGGCCGCTACCATTGATTCTAAAGTCGGCCGCTTGGTCAGCCGAGTTCTGATTTTGGATATAATTACCTGAACCGCTTGATGCCGTACAGCCGCCGCTAGTACAAATTTGCGTACCGTTAACCCGATAAACGCCAGTAGTATTAATGTCGCCGCCAACATCTAGAGTATAAGAAGCGGAGGCTTGGGCAATGGCGATACGGGTGTTAGTAGTGTCACCAATTAGGAGGTTACTGGTTCCGGCTGAATTTTGTACTTGGAAGGCAGTAGTGGAATTAGTATTATCCTGGAATAAAGCTGTGCCGTTGGCTCTAAATGACTTGTCATTGGCAACTGTAGTGTTGCCGTTTAAGCTAACGGCGCCGGTGCCGGTTTTAAAGGTCCCAGATGAGGTTGATTGGTCGAAACCACTGGCGCCGCCGGCGAAAGTCAGGTTTTTGCCAGAGGCGATCGTAGTCGACTGATTGAGGTTGATGGCCGTGGCATTGGTAGTACCAATAGCCAAAGCCACAGCGGTAGCGGTGTCTAAAAGAGGCGTTTGGATTGAGGTATTAGCCCGGCCGGTGCCGGAAATGCGGAAATCAGCCGTTTGGTCAGCCGCGCTTTGGTTCTGGATGTAGTTGCCCGAGCCAGAGCTCGAGGCGTAGCCGGTACAAATAGAACCGGTCGAACAAAGGGTGCCGGTTTCGTCGGGTAGAGTTAGCGTTCGGTTACCAGCGGGGCTGTTCACTCCGGCTATAGTGATAGTGTTGGCATTGCCCGAACCCTGGAAGACGATCTTGCCGGTTATGGTACTGGCTTTACCTAAAACGGTTTGGGTACCGGTAGCATCGACCGAAAAGACATTATTGCCGGCGGCGTTCTGCACCTGAAGAGCGGTTGTTAGGTCGCTTCCGGGTTTAAAAGTAAAACCGTTGGCGCCGGTCGTCAAGAAAGTCGAGGCACCGCTAGTAGTTAAATTGCCGATATTAGCCAGGTTGCCGGAGTTATCGACGCGGGTAGTGGAATTGGTCTGCAACGCGCCGCCAGTGGTATTGATATTGCCGGAGCCGCTGTAAGTCGTGCCGCCGGAGATGGTACCGGAAAGGGTCAAGTTGCCAATGTTCGTCAGGTTGCCGGAGTTATCAACTCGGGTAGTAGAATTGGTTTGGATGCCGCCGCCGGTAGTGTTAATGTTACCGGAGCCGGAATAGGTGGTTCCGCCGGAGATTGACCCCGACAAAGATAAATTGCCAATATTAGACAAGTTGCCCGAGGAATCTAGGCGTTGGGTACCACCGGTGCGGAGATTAGCCGAAGCATTAATATCGCCAGTTACATCGAGAGCATAAGACGGATTGTTTAAGCCAATGCCGACTCTTGCATTGGTGGTGTCAACATTAAACACTGTAGTACTAGCATTAGCATTTTGTACTTGGAAGGCCGTGGTTGAATTAGTATTATCTTGGAATAAAGCTGTGCCGTTGGCTCTAAATGACTTGTCATTGGCAACTGTAGTGTTGCCGTTTAAGCTAACGGCGCCGGTGCCGGTGCCGAAGGTGTTAGAGCCTGTTACGCTAGTATTCCCAGTCAGCGAAATACCGCCGCTGCCGGCTTGAATTGTGGTCGTCGATGTAGATGTAGTGGAACCTATGGTTACAGTCTGGACGGCGGCGCCATTGGCGATATTAACAGTTCGAGCTGAGGCGCTGGTACCTAGGGCAATCGTACCGGTTCCGGCATCAAGAGTTAATGAACTGGAACCGTTGGTTGAACCAAGTGTTACTGTTTGGGCAGCACCTCCGGTAGCAATGCTGGTTGTTCTGGCTTGGGCGCCAGTGCCGATCAGGATGGAGCCGGTACCGGAGTCCACAGTTACGGCAGTAGCGCCAGTGGTGTTACCTATCTGCAGAGTTTGGGCGACGGCATTGTTACCAACGCCCAGTGTACCGCCTTGGGTCTGGATGTTTAGATTGCCGGTGCCGGCTTGGAGGGTGGTGGCGGATGTGCCAATAGTTGAGCCAATAACAACTGTGTTTGTGGAGCTAGCGGTAGTATTGTTACCAAGGTTGATGGTTTGGGCTACGGCGCCGGAGGTGTTACCTATCTGGACAGTGTTGGCTATGCCACCGCTGCCTATGTTAATCCCGCCAGTACCACCTTGAAGAGTGGTTAAGCTGGTGCCGGTGGTTGAACCTAGTGTCGTGCTGTGGTCTGTAGCGTTATTGCCAAAGCCACAGGTGCCGGTGCCACAAAGGATGGAAACGGCTGTATTGCCAGTAGCGTTACCGATAGTAATTGTTTGGGCGACAGAGTTATTACCTATGCCCAGGGTGCCGCCCTGAGTTTGGATTTGAAGGTTACCAGTACCAGCCTGCAGGAGAAGTGAAGATGCCGCTACTGTTGAACCAATAGTTATGACATCCTTACCAGTGCTGGTAGCCGTAGCACCGATGTTTATGGTGTTGGTGTTGCCAGAAGCAACGTTGCCGTTACCGATGTTTATCGTTTCACCAGCAGTGGATTGGCCGAAAGTAAGGGTGCCGGTGTTAGCAGTCGAGCCGACGGTTACAGTATTAACGTTAGTGGTGCCGAGAGAGATAGTTCCGGAAGTGGCGGCTTGGACAGAAATGGCTGAAGCGTTGTTGCCGCCTTGTAGCAACAAGGTGCTAGTAGAGTTGGTAGAACCAACCGTGACAGTCTGGACAGCCGCGCCGTTGGCGATGTTCACTGTGCGGGCAGCGGCACTGGTACCTAGGGCAATTGTGCCGGTGCCGGCGTCGAGGGTTAATGAACTGGTGCCGTTGGTTGAACCAAGTGTTACTGTTTGGGCGGCGGCGCCAGTGGCGATATTGGTAGTGCGGGCTTGAGCACTGGTACCGATAGCTATAGTACCAGTGCCGGAGTTGATAGTTATGGGGGTGTTGTTAGCGGCGTTACCGATAGTAACGGCCGTAGCCGTGCCAGTACCAATTCCTAGAGTTACTCCGGTGGCAGTATCAAGCAGAGGCGTCAAAATAGAGATATTAGCCCGGCCGGTGCCGGAAATACGGAAATCAGCCGTTTGGTCAGCCGCGCTTTGGTTCTGGATGTAGTTGCCCGAGCCAGAGCTGGCGGCGTAACCGGTACAGACAGAGCCGGTGGAACAAACAGTGCCGGTTTCGGCCGGCACGGTCAACGTGAAGTTGCTGGCACCGGGATTCGCTACAGCCAAAGATATTGAGCCAGCCCCAGCGGAACTAAAGAGTTTCAGGGCGCCGGATAATGTGCTGGCTTTACCAAATGTCACTTGGGAGCCAGAAGTATCAACTGTTAGAAGTTCATTCCCGGCCTGGTTCTGCACCTGGAAAGCCGCCGTTGAATTGGCCGTATTCTGCGACAGCAAAGTGCCGCTAAATTTATTATTACCGCTGAAAGCCTGCGGGCCAGTGCCATTAAGCAAGGCGACGTTAGCGCTCAATCGGTTATCATTTAAAGTCCCGCTAGAGATGTTAGAGGCGTTAGTATAATAACTGGCGCTTTGGCTATTAAGCTTCGCGGCGTTAACATTGCTCAGATTAGAGCCGTCTAAAATTGGTAATAATCCGCTAGCTAGCAGTTGGACCAATTGGCTGGCGCCGTTAAAGGTGTTGCCCTGGAGTGTTACATTGCTCGAAAGTCGTAGGTCTGATACCGTACCCGAGGATATGTTGGAAGCATTTAGATTAGTAACCAGCGTGCCTGATACAGCGGGTAGTTGGGCCGAGCTATTTAGTTTCACTAGCTGCCCGATGCCGTTGAATACATTACCTTGAAGAGTGACGTTAGCCGACAACTGGGCGTCACTTAGAGTACCAGAAGTGATATTTCCGGCGTCCAGATGGGTTAGATCAACCGCCGGATCAGAACTTTTACAGCCGCCGGATGTACAAACCCGGGTGTTATTGATCACTAGGCCGCTGTTATCCAGCGAAGTAGCCTTATTGTTAGCGTAAAGCGTGCCGCCTGCCAGGATATCGCCGCTCACCTGCAACTTGCCGGAAATGATAGTGTCCAGGTTGACTTTAAGGGTGCCGCCGGCGGGCTCGACTATGGCTTTATCGCCAGTGGTGGTAATAGAGGCCAGGGGCTGAGGCTGCGTCGTAGCCGGCTTATTGCCGTGCTGCAGCACCTTATAAAGCCCAAATACCCCTGATGAAAAACCAATAATTAGAATAAAAGTTAGCGTCACCAGGTATGATTTACGGGCAAACAAGGAATTTTTCACCTTTTCGCCGGCGGCTTGTGGCGAAGGAGGTTCGATTTCCGCGTTGGAATATTGCGAGCTTTTTACCAAAAATGTCTGGGCCGGCGCCTGTGGAGCCGGTTGGCTGGTTTGATTCTCCAGCGAGCTGTCTTCCTCTACGGAGGGGTTGGCGGCCGACGCGACAGCCGGAGGGGCTGCCGCCGGCGCGCTGGGTGTAAACGTTTGCCCGGGGATAACCGGCGCTGACATCGGCTCGCTAGACGTAAGAACCTGCTCGGCAGGCAGCGTTATTGGCACCGGCGGCGGACTTTGGATAACGGGTTGGGCCGCTGGAGCCACGCCGGGGCTAACTGGCCCCTGGAGAGCCGGGGGTGTTTGAGGAAGTGCCGCAGGCATAATGGAAGCAACCGGCACTTCAGTGGCATTAATAAACCCGGCCTCGTTTTCAGGGGCAAAACCATGTACCGCATCTGATACAAGTTGCTCAACGGGCGCCAACGACTTTTCTAAGTTTTGAACTTCTTGGCGTAAGAAGCTTTTAGTGCGTTGCAGGCGTTTACGACATCTGGCAGAACAGGTCTTAGCGTCCCTGCGACCTCGTAAGGGTTGGCTACAGACCTGGCACAATTTGTTTTTGTTTTTAATATTAGACATTTGTCGTTTTTTTAGCTGAACATATTTATTATTCTTAAGCTTCTTACAGTGTCACGCATATGCGTGACGTTGTCAAGAAGAAAAGCGTGATTTTTAAGGTGTAAATTGAATAAAGTTTTTCGCCAGAATTTTTACGGCTCTAAGTGTCTTTTAACGAAGTATATAATACAACGTCTAGCTATTAACACCTTACCAAATCTGTTTATTTATACAACGATATAAAACGCCTTAGAACTATAAGTATTAAAGGGTAAAAAATAGTTGTTCAATTCACAAACAGGCTAAAAGTTATCCACAATTCCTTAAAATTTGTCACACATCCCTGTTTTTGACTATATATTTAATAAATCCAGTCATGAGTCAACAGTCAACACCTTAAAGTCATCAATAACGTTGTAAATAAGTATAAACACGAAATTATTCATTTAACAGAGGCAGGACTTACTATCTAAGAAGTAAGGCTTGCGTATCAATTTATTATGACGGAGAAATTCTAGACTTCAGTGAATTATGTAGTCTGGAGTTTCGACCTCTCTCGTAAGAGCTTGCCTGCCGATGCGACTCACACCATCAAGTTCGAAAGTAATAAGCGGACGGACTTCCGTCACCGGGATAAACTTGCGGCCAGGCTGGGCTCTGAGCACCTCTTGCAGACTGGTGAGTGCCAACTCTTCCGACCATGACCTCGGATCGCTAAACATTTCAGGAGGATCGCTATATATTTTAGGAGGTTTGTCTAAGTTCATTTTTTATCTTTAGTTTATGTTTTTATATAACTCCTAGTGCTTATAAATGTCAAGCCCTGGAATTGGCTACGCCGACCTGATAAAACTGGCCCGGGTAGGTTTGTTACTCCGGAAGTATCTATACTTATTTGCTTACCAGGGCAGGCTTATGCTTGCAAAAATGCCGCAGGCAAAGCAGAATTCCTCCTAGAGGTAATTAATGGCCGAACGCCCAAGAGAGTCGCAAGGTATAAGTTTTAACCTGCCAGAGGAAGTATATTTTCCCTACGCCAGCGCAGAAGGTCCTAAGCAAGTAGATGTTAGGCAATTGGCGATTGCCGGTTTTGTGGATACCGAGTTCGGCCGTAGTTCGCTTTGGCCAAAACCCCTGCTATTTTTTGAGGGGCAGACAAAAAATGTTAGTGGCGATGATAAGCGTAGATTGATTGAATACTACAGCTTGGGGCAAAATTATAATGATGGAAACTGGGTATTGTGCTCTGGCTGGGAAAATTTGGTAGCGATATCTGAAGATCAACCGCCCTACCTATGGTCCGGCGGCGAAGGTAATATGCCGGCCTATCTCTTTCAAAGCAGAGCAGCCTTACAATATAACGCTAAGGTATTCGAGCGATCTGTGAAGGACGTTATTAGATCAATTCAATCCCTAGGGCATATAGGTAGTATTGGCCTATCACCCTTTCACCGGCAGCGGCAAGAAGATTAAACAGCTATATTTCCTTCCCGTACTTTATCTATTTTTTAGCGTCTAACATGCCGTGCGGGTGGGTGGCTGCCTATTCAATATTCAAATTTATATTGGCCGGCCCGCGATTCAACGGCTAATACGCCACAGCGGGCTAATAGGTTATAATTTTAACAAAGGAAGAAGTTTAAGGAGATCTTATGTTCAAAGACGTCAAAGCCTTTAGCGGTTTTTCGGTCGATGATATGAACAAAGCCAAGGAGTTCTATGGCAAAAAACTAGGGATTAAAGTTAAAGAAATTCCCGAAGGTCTAGAACTACACCTCGTCGGCAACATGCCGATACTTATATACCAATCGGACCCTAAGACATATACGCCGCCCAAACACACTATTCTTAATTTTCTAGTTGATGATATAGAGAAAATAATTGAAGAGCTTGCTAAGAAGGGCGTCAAGATGGAGCAGTACGACCTGCCGATGATGAAGACCGACGCCAAAGGCATTGTCAGAAACGACGGCAGCCACCCCGGCCCCAAAGCTATAGCCTGGTTTAAAGACCCCGCCCAACATGTTTTATCGATAATCCAACAAAAATAATCATATCAGTACCCTGGTGAGACGTAGCTTGGGCCGGCCAGGTTAGACGGTACGAAGTCGCCACCTAGAGGAACCCCAAAGGACCATTTTTCGTTCTGTAAACTCGGCACGCTCGGCCAGACCATATAGTCACCTTGTCGCCGGCCAAGGTCGTTGCTCGACGACCCCGGTTGGTTGTAGAGCACCTGGCCGTCAAAACCATGGATCTCATAGGTTGGCGTGGTGTAGGTCCCATTGTTATTATCCCAGCCGCCTATCGAATCCTGCAGCTTTCGCTGGTAGTTCTGGGCGTACCAGCCGGTCGCCACCCAGCACTCTTGGCAGGAGAAGGTCGTACCGCTAGAGAGGTGCCAAGTTGCAGGGCCCAGGTCCTCTTTGTCCTTCTTGGTGCCGTCTGGCCAGGTGAGGATGCTGTTAGGCTGCGGGGATAGGGCTTTAAGATTAACATTTTTCTGGTTAACCCTGGCCGTGTAAGGCGCGGTTGGCGACAAGCCATGAGACCACAAAAAGCCTTGCCAAGAGCTAGCGGCGGTAAAGCGGTCCATCCGCACCTCGTCCGGGCCTTCCCAGACCTGGATTACATCAGCATGGACGATCGAAGAGTCATCGCGGTAAGCATGGACATTATCAACCCGGATATTCTCCAGCTGCAAAATCCCATGCACGCTCTGGAGGCAGAACGCGCAGTCGCCCGCTCCGTTGACGTGTACTCCCTCGATATGGAAGGTTCCGGTCCAATCATATAGGCTAAATGGCCGGCCAGGTCCTGGGTCGGCTTGAGTTGTCGGTTCGCCGGGCGTTATTTCGCCGCCAATGATCACTATATTGTGTCCGCCGCTGATTGAAAGTGGGCCTTGCCGCCGGCCAAGCTTGAGAATGTAGTCCTTTGTTTGGTCAAGATAAATCGATTCTAGTTGGTTAGGATTCTGCCCGGGCAGTGCCGAACAAGGCAGCCCGGTGTCCGGGATTGAACAGGTAGTCGGGTTACTCAGCACCGGTGGCGCCCAGGTCAATTTGTTGCCCACTGGTGGTGGGGGCGGAGGTGGTGGTGGTGGGGCTGGCAAGCCAGCTATTAGGGACAAACGGCCAAAGCCTGATGGGTCGTGCCAGTTATCGACGGTGCCGTTCCACATCACTTGGCTAGTTCTAGTGCCGTTGCTATCGCTATCGTTGTAGCCAACATCGAAGCCCATATTCATACCAACAGATGGGGTCACGCCCAAACTGCTCCATGGTATAGCAAATTCCACACTATACCCGCCAGTAATCGGAGCCCAGGCATGCAAGACTCCGGGAGTACTTGCGTTGAGCCCGCCTAAAGCCGAATCATTCCAGCCTTTAGTTAGCTGTTTGTCTAGGTTGTCATAGCCGGTTCCGCGATCAAGATTGGGATCGAGGTAGACTTCCACGGAATCGTTATTCCAAATGTAAGCAGAGCCGTTTTGCAGACTGCTGTCTAGTACCTTTACTCCTACATAGAAGTACTTACTGTCCCATAAGGTGCCGAAGGTCGCCGTGTTATTGGGCGATCCAATAGCCGACTTATTGATAGAACTGTCGAGGCTCCATTCGGCCTCGTTTAGCTTACCGTCAATAACTGGTTGAGTACCAACGCTTTTAGTCATTATGCCTACGTTAGAAGTTAACTGTAGGCGGCCAAAGCCTGATGGGTCGTGCCAGTTATCGATAGTGCCGTTCCACATTGTCTGGCTGTCCCGGCTACCGCCGTTATCATCATCGTTGTAGCCAACATCAAAACCCAAATTCATATTAGCCGTCGGCTTAACACCCAAGTTAGACCAAGGGATCGCTAGCTCCACCGAAAAGCCATCGCTTGTCGGCGCCCACGCATGCAACACGCCAGTGGTGTTGCCCCTTATCTCCCTTAGCATAGTGTCGTTATAGCGCTGGTTAAACTGACGGTCCTTGGCATCATAGGCCTTACCGCCATTAGCTTCGGGGTCAATGTAGATTTCTACTGAATCGTCATCCCACGCATTAACTGAATCCTTCTTTAGGGACGCATCTTGGATCTTAACGCCCACATAGAGATAGTTTTTATCCCAGACGGTGCCAAAAGTAACTTTATCGTTTGATGAGCCAATAACAGCCTTGTTGACAGGTGTAGCAATTTTCCAATCAGTTTCAGAGAGCTGTCCGTCAACTGTGTGCGCAACCGTAGCGTTCGGTGTGAGGACCGTCGGCACGGCAGCCAGAGCTCGTAAGATGACGTAGCCGCCAATTAGGCCAAAAAACAGGCCGAAGATTACCATTTGCCTCGTGGAAAACCGCGAGACTTTTTTAAGAAGAGTTTCTTTAGCGGACTTATCGCTTACGTTTTGAGTTGGCTTACTGTTAGGAGGCATGCTTTTTTGCTTAATAAGCCTAAGTATCAATTATATTCTTGAGGTTGTCAATTTGCTTACGCTGACTGGTGACTTTAAAAGCTATCCTATAGAATTAGTTCAAATGAATGAAGAGGCTTTGCGGCAAGAATATCAAAAGCTGCAGCTCGAGCTGCAGAATCCTAATGTCTTTGGACGCACCGATTATCCGAATTTGGCTCGCCGCCAAGTCGAGCTAGCTGAAATTATCGATTTATTCGATGAGCAAAAGCAGCTCGAGAAACTCCTGGCCGACACTAAAGGTGTTGTAAGAAACGACGGCAGCCACCCCGGCCCTAAAGCCATCGCCTGGTTCAAAGGCCCTGCCCAACACGTTTTGGCTATAATCCAGGAAAAATAGCCGTGAAGATATATAAGCCGAAAACCGTTGATGAATATATAGCTTCGTACCCTAAAGAAGCCCAAGATAAACTGCGGGCTATTAGAAAATTGGTCAAAGAAGTGGCTCCCCAAGCCAGCGAAAAGCTCAGCTACGGCATGCCCTATTTCAGCTTTAACGGTCGGCTGGTGTATTTCGCGGCCTATGAGCACCACATTGGTTTTTATCCTATGGCTTCACCCATTCGGGCATTTAAAAAAGAACTAGTTGGCTACAAAACCTCCAAAGGCACAGTCCAGTTCCCCCTCGATAAACCCCTGCCCCTACCTCTGATCCGTAAGATCGTGGAATTTAGAGTAAAAGAAAATTTATCCCGTACTTTTTCAGAGCGAAAGTAGTCAGTAACCAGATTACGATAGCGTCTGTAAAAAGTGTGGGACCTCGCTCGAAAAAAGAAATAGGCGGACAGGCTTATGCTAAACTTCCTCTATTAGGTGCTCTAATCAATGAATGGAGTGAAAAATGGTGAAGTTCAAAAAAAGCGGCTGGTTATATTGGCCGGCTAACATCGCGGGGTGGGTATTGGTAATCCTCGGCATAATCTTCCTGGTAAGCGTTTATACGACCTACCACAAGCATTCCCATGGCGCTGGAGACTTAATATACAAGATCTACCCCCACTACATCGGCACATTCCTGCTATATCTATGGATAGGCGACAAAACCAGCAAATAAACCGATAAGGTTTCCAGTTCCTATATTTGCTTTTTAGAACTCGAAACGCGGTTATCTATAGCCCAGGTATCGGGTTTGTGAAGAAAAATACCCACGGCCAAGGCTATTAACAGATAGTGCGGCCAGACGTCTTCTTTGAAAAACATAAGCGAGGCCGTTAAAAAAATCAGAAAGAAAACCGTATTAAACCTTTGCAGCAGCCCCAGCATGTAGAGTAAACCGATAAGGATCTCTACCAAACCGGCGCCCAGCACTATAAATAATGGGTCAAATGGGAAGTAATGGGTCAAGTGGTAACGATTAACCACATCTAATGACAGATTGGCGGTTACGAACTTAACATTTATAGCGGCGTAAATTATCGAGAAGCCGAATAGTAAGCGCGCTACCGGCATTGAGTACTTTTCGTCGCGGGGACTTCGTTCTTTGACGTGCCTTAATTTGGCAATTAACTTATCAAGGCTAAAGTTCTGCCTCGGAAATAAGTAAACAGCTAAAGCTTCCCCCAAATAGTTAATGTAGGTCAGCATATACCAGCCTTTTACGGTAAAAGCTACAACATACAAAACTATCGAGGCCGCGGCCAGCCACCGGCTAAAGATTCCTAGTACTAAACCAATGCCTAAGACGTATAAAATTGCGCCCGCGATCCTGGGCGCTGGGAAATTATTAAGAGGTAATTCGGGGCCAAACAGCGCATGATGAAATGCTGACAACAATAGTGACACGCCGAAGGCAACGCGTATAATATCAGGCGCGAATACTGTTGCTTTGTCTATAAATTTACCTAGCTTTTGGGCTGGTTTAGTCGATTTAAGAAAGATTGCCAAGGCAAAAATCGCCAAAGTCAGCAGGCCGCCCAGGATGAAAATCCGCAAGTTATGAAAGCTGCTCAGGGCTTGCCAGATGTTTGGCGAATGGGCCTGTTGGTCTTGGCTGATTTGCTTCGGCGACAGTACATAAACCTCGTGAGCAAAGGTTGGCGCCCAGTTTATAAGCATAAGCTAAATAATAGCAGTAATCCGGGGAACAGCGGGCTTTAAAACACCTCTATATCTTTTGGAAGAAGACTAACTTGTAACCGTCGGGGTCGCGAATGACGAATTCACGGTGGCCCCATGGCCAATCGCGCGGCTGACTTGAGGGTTTTAGGCCTTTAGCGAGCAGGCTCTTATAAAAATCATCGATGTTTTCGACTTTGATATGTAAGTAAAGGCCGGCGCCTCTGGGCTCAAGGTTGGCCTCTTTCTGGAATTCCGGCTTATCTTCCTTGTCGGCTGCTAGAAACTCTATCCAAAAC
>OBEQ010511335.1_pt1 | contig 14477 bp, 9 predicted proteins | sample 1670901 | NCBI WGS metagenome assembly OBEQ01 (sample SAMEA104232315, study PRJEB22302) | groundwater metagenome | biome: forest; feature: aquifer; material: groundwater | place: USA | collected 2011-08-07 | depth 5.4 m
GCCGGCGTCGGGCTGGCCCGGGTTGGCACCCGCGCCGCCGCCACAGGCGCTCAGCATCGACGCCAGCGCCAGCGCCAGCGCCAGCAACGACGCACACGGGTCACGTCTCGATAGGCTAGTCATGACTGGATGGAGCCATGACCTCGCCGAAGAGGCACACCAACAGGCGATGACCGCGCCTGCGCGCGAGGGTGGCGGTGCGGGTGCGATGTGCGTGCTGCCCGGTGAAACAACTCGCGCGGGCTGACACAACTGTAGCGACAACTGTCGCGGCGCGAACAGCCACGAACGCCCCCGCCCACCTCCGCCCACGTAACCGCCGAAGCCGCCACGCGTACTTGCAGCACGCGGCCCACCCTGGGTGGCGTGGACCGGATCCTGCTTTGTCGGTGGCTGCGGAGGCGAGCGCGCATGATCAACGAGAAGCCATTCCAGGACGACTACCCCACCGCGGTCAGTGCCGCGGCACTCCGGCGTCGCATCGTGGTGACGGCGCTGGCCGGACAGACGGTGATCACCTACGAGCTACCCGGCCACGGACAGGTCAGCATCGGTCGCGGGCGCGAGTCCATGCTGCGCATCGACGAGCCGTCGATCTCGCGCCTGCACGCCACGCTGTACATCGGCAGCGAGCTCAGCATCGAGGACGTCGGCAGCACCAACGGCACGCGCGTGGCCGGGCGCGTGCTGGGCGCGGGCGAGCGCACGCGCGTCGAGCTGGGCCAGCCGCTCGAGCTCGGCCAGGTGACCGTGGCGCTGTTTCCCGCCTCGGTGCTGCCGCGTTCCGCTGCCGCCGCGTCGCGCACCGACGACAGCAACGACGAGCGGCGTGCGCGCGCCGGCACCACCCCGCCCGCCATCGTCGTGCTCGACCCGCGCATGCAGCAGCTGCACGCCATGGCGCGGCGCGTCGCGACCAGCGACATCAGCGTGCTGCTGCTGGGCGAGACCGGGTGCGGCAAGGAAGTGCTGGCCGAGCTCATCCACCACCAGTCGGCGCGCGCGACCGGTCCATTCCTGCGCCTCAACTGCGCCGAGCTGGCGGAGAGCCTGCTCGAGAGCGAGATGTTCGGCCACGAGAAGGGCGCCTTCTCGGGCGCGGTGCGCGCCAAGGCCGGGCTGCTCGAGAGCGCCGATGGCGGCACCGTCTTCCTCGACGAGCTGGGCGAGATGCCGGTCGGGCTGCAGGCCAAGCTCTTGCGCGTGATCGAGGACCGCACCGTGCGGCGCATCGGCAGCTTGCGGCCCCAGCCCATCGACGTGCGCTTCATCGCCGCGACCAACCGCGACCTGCGCGAGGAGGCCCGGCGCGGCCGCTTCCGCGCCGATCTCTTCTACCGGCTGAACGGCGTGGATCTGACCATCCCGCCCCTGCGCGAGCGGCGCTCGGAGATCGAGGCCTTCGTGCAGCTGTTCGTGCAGCGCTTCGCGCGCGAGATCGGCCGGGCCCGGCCGCCGCGCGTGTCGGCGGCGGCGCTCGAGCTGCTCGGCAAGCACTCGTGGCCGGGCAACATCCGCGAGCTGCGCAACGTCATCCAGCGCTCGGTGCTCATGAGCAGCGACGCCGACGAGATCGGCCCCGAGCACACCCTCCTCGACGGGTCGAATGCGCCCGTCGAGGACACCCTCGAGGGCCCCTTCGGGCTGGCGCCGAGCGACGCCGACACCCTGCGTCAGGCCCTGCCGCCCGCGCCCGGCGCCGACGAGCGCCAGCGCATCGTCGAGGCCCTGTCACGCTGCGCCGGCAACCAGACCCAGGCGGCCAAGCTGCTCGGCATGGGCCGCACCCGGCTGGTCGAGCGCCTCGCCGAGTACGAGCTACCGCGGCCGCGCAAGCGCGCGCCGGGGTAATCGTGGGCGTTTGCGTCGGCGTCGGCGTCGGCGTGATGCCCCACTCCACGCCCAACCCTCACCATGCATCGCGCCAACGCCGACGCCGACGCAAACGCCCACTCAGCCCCCTGTCGACCTGCGTGCCAGCTAAGGCGACGCGCGCGCGCTGCGGCAGCGCAGCAAGGCCTCGGCCAGCTCGAGGTCAGCCGCGGTGTGGATGGCGACGTGGTGCGCGCTCGAGCGCAGCATGCGCGCCTTGCCGCCCATGCGCTCGACCAGCTGCACATCGTCGCTGCCGTGGAAACCGTCCTGGGCGGCGCGCTCGTACGCGGCCAGGGCCAGCTCGTAGCGGAATGCCTGCGGCGTCTGCATGCACCAGACGTCGCGGCGCGGCACGACGCCCTCGGAGAGCATGTCGTCGCCGACCTTGCGCAGGGTGCCCTTGCACGGCTCGCCCACGGCCGCGGCGCCCACGTCGAGCGCGCCCAGGACCACCGCCGAGATCTCCTCGCGCGTCACGAACGGGTTGGCGCCGTCGTGGATGACGACCACGTCGGCGCGCGTCAGCAGGCGCAGGCCCACCTGCACGCACTCCTGGCGGTCGCCGCCGCCGCCCACGATGCGCGACAGCTTGTTGATGTGGTGCTTCATCGACAGCCACTGGTACGTGGGAGTGTCGGGCGCGGGCACGACCAGCACGATCTCGTGGATGCGACCGTGGGCCTGGAAGGCCTCCAGGCTCCAGGTGATCACCGACTTGCCGCCCAGCAGCGCCAGCGAGCGGTCGATGCCGCCGGTGCGCGGGCTGCGCCCGGACGCGACGATGATGGCCGCACAGCGCGCGTGGCGGACGTCGGGCAGCGTGGCTGGCGCGCTCATTCGTTCACCTGCACGAGCGGGAAGTAGGTGTCGACCTCGTGCGCGTTCCACGCGGCCAGCAGCTCGGGCACCTCGGCGAAGGCCCAGGGCCGGTGATCGCGGCCCACGGGCGGCATCCAGCCGGTGCGCTCGCCGAACTCCATGGCCGCGCGCACCTCGTCGAGGCGCGCGTAGTGGGTGTGCACATGCTGGTGGCGCTGCAAGCACTCGTGCGCGCGCGTGACGGCGACGCGGGTGCGCTCGCGCCCGCCCGCGCTGGTGAGCACACCCTCGCGCGCCAGCGCCGCCAGCGCCGCACGCACCAGAGGCGCGCCCACGTGGTCGACGAAGATGGACACGCCCAGCCCCTGGGTGACCTCGCCGACCATCTGCAGGAAGACCTGCTCGGAGACGTGGTAGCGGCGCTCGTAGTCGCGCTCGCCCGTGCGCCGCTCGTCGAACTCGATGTCGGGGAAGCGCCGACAGTCCACGTGCATCAGGCCGTGGCGATCGGCCAGCGCCAGGTGCGCCGGCTGCGACGCGATGATGACCGCGCGCGCGCCGTGGCGCTGGGCCAGGGTCAGCTCGGCGAACGCGGTGTCGACGCTCCAGCCCCACACGTGCGGCACGACCTGGTCCTGCTCGCTGACCTGCAGGCGCCAGGTCGCGTGGGCCACGCGCCAGTTGGCCCACGCGGTCACGTAGCGGGTGCCGAAGGCGGCCCACTGCGCCAGCGAGTGGCGCGTGTTGCGCGGCAGGGGCACGAGCGAGCTCTGCCGGATCTTGGTGCGCCGGGCCAGGAGCCCCACGGTGCCGCGGGCGTCGAAGCCGAACTCGCCCCCGTCCTGCATGTAGCCGAAGCGATCCGGGCGGTAGTTGCCCTGCAGGAGGCAGATCTGGCCCGCGCGCAGGCTGGACACTCCCGGCCCCGGCTCGAGCACGCGCACGATGCCGCTCGAGCCCAGCACGACCGGCTCGCCGCGCACGTGGGTCACGTCGGGCTGGCGCTCGAGCGCGTGCTGCGCGTCGCTGTCCCAGCCGACCAGGAGCGGCTCGACCAGCACCTCGTGAGGCGCCAGGGCGTCGAAGCAGACCTCGCCCAGCTCCAGCTGGCCGGGCCCGGGATGTGGGCCCTGGCCGACGGGCAGCACCCATGCTTGCGTCGAGTACATGATCAAGTCTCCCGCTCGGCGATGGTCCGTGTGGGCACCGCGCGCACTGCCGCGCCGCTGTCGAGGAGGTGCCGGGCCACCTTCACCTCGCTGCCCACATCGCACAGGCCGTAGATGCATGGTCCGCCCCCGTCGAGGTGGGCGGTGAAGCAGCCGCACTCGCGCAGCAACAGACTGATGCCGGCCAGCATGGGGAAGAGGTCGAACAGGACCGGCTCGAAGGCATTGCTCAGCATGGGCGCGATGCGGTGCCAGTCGCGCCGGGGCAGGACGCCCAGCAACGGGTCGGTGGACGGGCGGACCGCGCGCGGCCGCCGCGCCAGGTCATAGAAGGCGAAGGCCGTGTCGGTCCGGTCCGCGCCCAGGTAGGGAAAGCGCGGCTCGGCGATGACCACCCCGATGATGGGCAGCGAGGGCAGGCGCGTGATGGCCTCGCCCGGGCCCTGGGCCAGGGAGGTGCCGTTGCGCACGCTGAACGCGCCCTCGGCGACCACCGTGCCGGCCAGCTTCTCGAGCGCCTCGAGCGAGTGGCCCAGGCCCAGGTGCTGGTCGAGGGCGCGCAGGAGCGGACCGACCACCGCGCTGCGCGCGCCCACCCGGCCGGCGACACCGAGATCGTCGGTGATGTGGATCTTGACCCCGGCCTCGCCCGGCCAGATGCCCGCCTCGTCGAAGAGGCGCAGGGCGGCCCGGCGCGCGCTGTCCAGGGCCGGATCCGCGTTGCCGCGCCCGGCCCAGGTCAGATCGGTGCCCTCGTGCTCGCCGTCCGAGACGGTCACCCTCACGCCCAGCTCGAGCGCCTGCAGCACGGTGCGGACCTCGCGCAGGCCGTCGGCGCGCACCGCGCCCAGGTCGAGCGACAGGTGAATGTTGGCGTGGCCTCTGGCGCTGGTCGTCATGCCCGTGAGGCAGGAACGAGCAATTGACGTGCCGCCCGACCCGCACTGGCAAGGCGCGGAAACGCTTGCCATTCGTGGCCCGGCGGCGGCGCGCGCGAGCGCGGCGAACGATCGGTTCGAACGGATCGTTCGTCAGCTCCGGTCAGCGAACGAATCGTGCGGTCAATTTGGGCACACCGTCGATTGCTGATAGGGTGCCAGCGGGGCTCACGCGATAGCTCACCTCCGCAGCAGTACCAGGGAAGGAATCCAGCGATGAATCGACCCGGTAGATGGCGCGCACGGCTCGCGCTCGCGCTCGCGCTCGCGAGCGTCGCGGTGGCCGAGCGCCGCGCCCGCGCCCAGGACATCGAGGTACCCATCCTGGTGCTCAGCGACGACGAGGAGGGCAACGAGCAGGCCAGTGGCGACGAGGAGCTCGACCTCGCCAACCTGGTGACCAGCGCCGCCAAGGGCGTGAGCACGGTGCAGGAGGCGCCCGCCATCGTCACCATCATCCCGGCGCAGGAGCTGCAGGAGAGCCAGGCGCGCAGCCTGGGCGAGGTCATCGACCGCGTGCCCGGGTTCCTGCGCTTCGACGCCTTCAACGGCGAGTTCCCGCAGGCGCTGGCGCGCGGCGTCATGCAGGCCACCTTGCAGCTGCACGACGGCGTGTCGCTGTTCGACCCGCAGGGCAACGCCACGTCGACCAACGGCGGCGTGCCCATGGAGATGATCAAGCGCATCGAGATCATCTCCGGCCCGGGCGGCGTGCTGTGGGGCGCCAACTCCTTCCTGGGTGTGGTCAACATGATCACCAAGGACGCCGAGGACATCGACGGCGTCGAGGCCAACCTCAGCTACGCCGACGGCAAGGGCGACCGGACGCACGGGCGTGCCTACGTCCTGGCCGGCCTGCCGCGCCTGTTCGGGCAGGAGGCCTGGGCCCTGGTGCTGCACAGCAGCTTCGAGAGCATGATCGGGCCCATCTACACCCGCAGCGGCCAGCTGTTCTCGCAGCCACTGCCCAACCCCAACTCGGTCTTCTACTACGGGCCCATCGCCGACACCGACCCGGCGCGCTCGTGGATGTTCAACTTCGACGGCAAGCTCACCCTCGGCCGGCTGGTGCTGCAGTGGAGCGTGCCCTTCGAGGAGCGCTACTTCGGCATGGGCTTCAACGGCGCCTTCGCCATCCAGCACCTGAACGAGGACAACCTGCCCGAATGCCAGGGCGGCGTCGATCCGCACAACACCTCGGACAAGTGCTTCGACGCGTCACGGGCCACGCGCATCAGCCGGGTCAACTTCCTGCGTCGCTACGGGCTGGCCGAGTACAAGACCCGCTTCTCCGAGCGGGCGGGCGGCAGCGTCAAGGCCTACTTCATCGCCTTCCTGAACCACTTCGATCCGCTCATCGTGCTGCGACCGACTCCCGGCCTGGTCGAAGGCGGCCTGGCCTTCTCCGCCAACAGCGACTCGTACCGCGCCGGCGGCAGCTTCGACGGCGACCTCGAGCTCTCCGACACGCTGCGCGTGCTCTATGGCGTCGAGGCCTTCCACGAGTGGTTCCCCGACAACACCGACGGCTCGCGCCAGGGCGCCGGCACGCAGAGCTACTTCTACAGCCCGTACAATCTGGGGCAACTGCCCTTTGGCTGCCCGCTCACGGCCACCTGGGACGAAGCCAACCAGGTGCCCAAGGGTGCCAAGTACGTCGATGGCTGTCCGGTGACCGTGGTCTTCGAGGTCAACCGCACCACCATGGGCGGCTTCACCTCCATGCAGCTGCGCCCGAGCAAGCGCCTCATCCTCGACGGCGGCGTGCGCCTGCAGGTGGCGCCCGAGATCGCCAAGCACGCGCGCGGCTACGGCCTGACCCCGACCTTCTCCGCGGCGGCGGTGTACGAGCTCATTCCCGACTGGCATCTCAAGCTCAACTACGCCGAAGGCTTTCGTCCGCCCGTCTTCAACAACACCGACGCCAATGGCGAGTCGGTCAACATCGGCGGCTCGCCCGACCTCAAGGTCGAGACCTCACGCTCGGGCCAGGGCGAGATCAACGCCCGTCTGCTCAAGGGCCAGCGCCAGATCCGCGAGCTCGACCTGCGCGCCGACTACTCGTACACGGTGCTCAACAATTACATCTCCTTCATCGCCGGTCGCTATGCCAACACCGGCCAGCGTGGCATTCACTCGGCCGAGGTGCTGGCCAAGCTCTACGTCCAGGGCGGCCACCGCTTCGAGATGGGCTACACCTACAATCGCATCGAGATGTCTGACAAGGGCGCATTCCACGCCATTCCCAACAACTGGTTCAGCCTGGGCGCGGTCAACCAGGTGGTGCCCGGTCGGCTGGAGCTGTCCACGGTGCTGCGGGTCTATGGTGCCTTCGAGGATCCCAACCGCCGCATCGAGGCGCGCGGCCTGATGTACGACTCCGCCACCGGCGCCGCCTATCCCACCGATCCGACGCAGGCCGTGAGCTCCAAAGCCAACGAGGCAGTCATCGATCGTATCCCGCCCGCCGGCGAGGTCCAGGTGGGCATGCGCCTGCACGCCACCGACGATACCTGGCAGGTCCAGGGCACGCTCTACAATGCCTTCAGCAACGAACGCTTCGCGTACGACAACTCGAACGATCTCGAGCCGCGCCTGGAGATCGTTCCCTCGACGTTCGAGGCATTCCGCTTCTTCGTGTCGGCGACGTACCGGTACTGACCGCGAGGCATCTGCGCAGCACTCGTCGAGCAGATGAGCTAACGGGGGATGGCGGGAGAAGCGATACTTCGAGGCGGAGTCAGGCGCGGCTCAGGGCACGACGTAGCACTGCACACCCTCGAAGTCGTACCCGATACGGCCGCCGCCCAGCTCGCCGAAGTTGGTGGTGTAGAAGTGGTCCCCCTGGCCACCGCTGTAGTAGCGGTAGAGCGGCACCGTGCCGGTCGTCGGGCTGGCAAAGCAGTAGCCCTGCACGCCCTCGTACGACCAGCCCGATCCGCCCGCGCCGAGCTCGCTCCAGCTGGTGGTGTAGAAGTGATCCCCGATGCTGCCGTTGTAGTAGCGGTAGAGCGGGGTCGCGCCGCACGAGGAGAAGGCGGCCGAGACCAGCGAGCCCATCGTCCCCTCGATCACGTAGCCGAGGCCTCCGAAGCCCAGCTCATTGAAGTTGGTGGTGTAGAAGTGATCCCCCTGGCCAGCGCTGTAGTACCGGTAGAGCTGGTAGGCGAGACCGGTGCACCCGTTGATGGTTTTCGTGGTCGGGTCAGTGTTGAAGTTCGCGCTCACCGCAGTTCCCTTTGCGTGAGCAGCCCTGGCGAGCGGAAGTGCGACGAGAGCGACGACGAGCAGGGTTCGCAGAGTCTTGATCATGTGAGTTCTCCTCTGCGAGCCCGTCAAGGCAACCGATATGCCATCAAGAACATGCGTGGCATCCACGCGATCGTGGGGAACGCGTCTGCGAAAGCATTCACGAATCCGTGGCCGCGTCGGCTCGCATCGCGCCGTCTCCCGCCGACACACGTTTCGACACGTGTTGCAGCGTTTCACCAGCTTGTGTCGATCACGTCGGCCTGCACCGGGTGCAAGGCGCGCCGCGATCTCGGAGGCGAGTCGAACGCGACTACAGCAGCGTGGCCGGATCGTAGATGGCGAGGAACTGACCGCCCTCGACCAGCTCGACGTCGCCGCGGTTGTAGTGCGCCTGCAGGTCGAGCAGGAACCAGCCGTCACCGAGGAGGTCGGCGGCGTCGATGATGCCCGAGCCCTCCTCGTCCTTGGTCAGGAAGCCGCCCGCGCCGGTCGAGAACAGGGCCGGATCCGCCGTCGCGATGACGGTCAGCGCGTCGCTGACCAGGTCGTAGCGCAGCACGCGGCCGAGGTGCTCCTGGTTGCCGACGTCCTCCTCCAGCAGCACGTGGCCGCGGCGGTCGATGGTCAGGTTGTCGAGCATCTTCTGCCCCTCGGTGCCGTCGAGCAGCATGTCGATGTGCCCGCCCAGCGTGGGGTTCTCGGCGTCGACGAAGCGCAGGCGCCACAGGCGGCTCGTACCGGTGAAGCTGGCCGTGGTCACGAAGTAGAAGTCGTTGGGCGAGCCGGGATCCCAGTGGCCGTCCTCGGGGCGCTGGAAAGTGGTCACACCCGCCGCGTTCGACGCGGTCTCGAGCTGCGCCGCAGTCGAGCTGTCGACGTTGCCCAGGCTGGCCAGCGTGAACGACGTGCCCGAGACGATGCCGGTGCCCGGCTCGCTGGCGATGCCCGCGACCTTCACGCCATAGAGCGCGCCGTTGGTCAGGCCGGCGCGATCGACGGGGCTGGCCGAGGCCGTCTTGTGACCGACGTAGACGTAGACCTGGCCGGGCGTGCTGTCGTCGGTGATGGCGACCACGGTCGTGTCGCCGGTGTCGGGGTTGGCGAGCAGGTTCTCGAAGGCCAGCTTGCCCAGGCGCGGCAGCTCGTACGACGTGCCGTCGAGCGCGTGCGCGAAGCCGCGGCCGTCGCTGTTCTCCTCACCGTCGAGGAACAGCCGGCCGTCGTACCCCAGGCCGGAGAAGCCGTTGAAGAAGGCGCTCCATGCGGGCAGGTCGGCCGAGCAGAAGCGCGCGAAGGCCACGCCCGTGGCCGGCGCCGCGTAGCTGGACGTGGCGGCGTTCCACAGCACGACCTGCTTGATCAGGTCCTCGCCGTGCAGCACGGCCAGGTCGGAGGCGCGGATGATCCAGCGCGACACGAACGCGCCGATGCCGCCGTGGGCGCGCACCGTGCCCGAGCTGGCGACCAGCTCGTGGTTGGACAGCAGCGTGAACGTGCCATCACCGTTGTCGTAGGCGCCCAGGCCGTCGGGGATGCCGACCATCCGGTAAGGCGTGCCGTCGGGCTTGGCGTTGGGGCTGTCGCCCACGGTCAGGATCGCCCTGGTCTGCACGCCGGGCGCGACCGGCAGGAGGTACGGACCCGACGAGCTGTGCACGCCGGGAGTGTCGGGATGCGGCGGCAGCGTGGGCCCATTGCCGGGATCGAAGTCGACGCCCACCGAGGCGCGACCGTTCTGGAACATGTGCAGCACCACGTGCACCACGTCGAAGACGCGGATGATCGCGGGCGTCGGATCGCTCAGCCAGTTGGGCGTCGAGGCGTCGTTGACCCCGGCGCACGTGCCCGCGAACGCCGCGCCGGTGAAGCTCGCCTGCCCGACCGGCAGACCCTCGAGGTGGAAGACCGAAGCCTGGCCGGGCGTCAGGTCGTAGAGCTTCTCGACGTGGCGCGCGGCGGCCTCGACCCGGATGCGCAGGCAACGCGCGTCGTCGGGCGCGCGCGTGATCTCGATGGTGGCACTGCCGACGTCCTCGTCGGGTACGCCGTCGTCAACCGTGCAACCGGTGACGAGCGCACCGAGCACGAGGGGCAGCAGCAGCGGACGCAATTGGGTCATGTGAATCCTCCTGTGCGGCCACCCTAGGCGTGCAATCGCACCACTCGGCACCAGGTCGGCAAAGAGTGGGTGACGGCTGGCGTGCGCCGGCGAAGCAGGAGGCTCGACGCAAGACGGGCGCCGATCCGGGAGAGGATCGACGCCCGTCAGAGTCACGAACGATGCAGAAGCAGCGACGTTACAGCGGGCAGACCGGACGGCAGTTGGGGCCGCCCGAGTTGTCCACGTCGCAGGTGATCTGGTTGTCGGCCAGACCGACGGGCGACGACGGATCGGTGAACAGACCGGCGATCGTGCCCGCGTCCATCGTGCCGGCGGCGGCCTCGTACTGCGCCTTGCACTGGCCGTTGGCCATGCCGGTCAAGCAGGCGAGGTCGGTGGCCGTGCCGCAGTAGCAGGCCTGGGCGTCGCTGGTCGCGACCGCGCAGTGCGTGGTGCGAATGCAGCTCACCAGCGCCTCGCAGTTGCTCCTGGCGGTGCCGGTCAGACCCGCGCAACCCCAGGCGCCGGGCGCGCCGAAGAAGGCGTCGCACTTGCTCGCCTCGCAGGTGCCGCACAGCGTGTTGCCGGCGCGCTGGCACATCGCGTTGCAGGCCTGGGTGAAGTTGCCCGCGGGCGTGTTGGGCGGCTCGCACTGCTCGCCCGCCTGCACGGTGCCGTCGCCGCAGACCGCGCCGGCGATGGTCTGGCAGGTGGCGCTGCAGGTGGTGCCGTTGGGCGGGTCGCACTGCTCGCCCGGCTGCACGATGCCGTTGCCGCACACGACCGCGATGCTCTGGCAGGTCGCGCTGCAGGTGGTGCCGTTGGGCGGATCACACTGCTCGGCCGGGTAGGGACCGGCGGGCGCCTCGACCGTGTTGTTGCCACAGACCGGGATCTGCAGGCAATTCGAGTCGCAGGTGGTGCCGTTGGGCGGGTCGCACTGCTCGCCCGCACCGACGGTGCCGTTGCCGCACGAGAGCGGCGTGCACATCACCACGGTCGAGTCGTGGGAGTCACACCCGGTCACGTTCACGGTCGGGCTGGTCGCGCTCACCTTGATGGTGACCGTCTGCATACCCGCCGACGAGCAGTTGTACTTGGTCGTGGCCGCGGTCGCGCTCACGAACGAGCCGGCCGAGGCCGACCAGGCGAAGGTGGGCGTGGCGTTGTCGGAGGTGTCGAGGTCGGTCGCGGCCGCGGCCACGTCGACCTGGCCGCCCACGGCCACCGCCAGCGGGCTGACCGAGTACGAGGACAGGATCGGGCACCAGATGCCGTTGACCACCACGCCGCCGGTCTGGCCGCCGGTGCACTGCAGCAGAACCGTCACATGGCTGACCATGCCGGCCACGACGTTGAAGTTGGCCTGGCCGGTACACGTGGTCGCGCCGTCGGTGGACACGGCGGTGAGCTTGACCAGGTAGTTCATGCCCGCAGGAATGCCATTGACGAGGAAGGAAACGGTCGAGCCGGCACCGCTGACATTGACCTGGCCGGTGATGGGCGTGATGCCGTTTCCGGAGATGGTGTAGTCGACGCGCAGGATGGTCGCGCCGCTGGGCAGGTTGATGGCCATCGACGCGCTGCCGGTCGGGTTGGCGTCGGCGGGGTTGTCGTGGCTGCTGCAGCCGGCAATCCCGGCCGTCATCAAGACGACGGCCAACAGCATGGTGGCCGTTCTGGAGATTACAGCTCTGGCTTGCGTCTTCATTCGGTCCTCCTCCAATGGGTGAATCAAAATGGCTTCGGGCACCGGGGTCAGGGGCGCTCGCAGGAATGCTTGCCGACCGCCTTATCAAGAGTCGGGCCAGAGCGACGACACGCACGATCGCCCGCACTGCCGACGCAATTGGCGATCGCAACCTGTGCGCGCTCACATGCGGGTGTGCGACTTTCGGTGAGGCCGTGTGAAATTCGCACGGCCGACCTGGCCGCACGCGCATCGCCCTCCTCGACCCGCGGCGAGATTCGAGTTGGCCCGTTCCTTGTTAGGGCTGGCGTCGGGGTCGCTCGCTCGCACGCATTGACGTCATCCATGGAGGATTCACGATGAGGATTCTTTCGATCATGAGCGCTACGTTCCTGCTGTTCGGCGGTGGCGCCGCGGCGGTGGGCGCGCTCGACAACCTGGCGCTCAAGGGTTCGGACACCCTCGAGCACATCACCGCCGACGTCCTGGCCGCGTGTCCGGGCGCCACCGCAGCCGGCACCTCCTACGTGGGCACCGGGTCGACCGCGGGCGAGAACGCGATGAGCGCCGGCACGCAGACGGTGGCGCCGATGTCGCGCTTCCTCAACCCGACCGCGGGCGTGTGCAACGGCCCGCCCTCGGGCAGCGTCGGCTTCGTCGCCGGCGCCGGCGGCGTCACCGCCGAGGGTCTTGTCATCGGCCTCGATGGTCTGTCCATCGTGGCCGGCCAGGCCAACGCCGCCGCGTGTGGCGGCGGCCTCGCCTTCAGCGCCGCCAAGTCGTTCGCCGTGACCACCGCTGCGGGCGCTGCGGTCATCGACTGTTCGGGCTGCGACGCCGGCACCAACACGTACCACCTGCAGACCTGGAAGGACGTGCTGGCCCTGGTCTACGCCGGCAAGACCCACGCCATGACCGGCACGACGCGCGACTGCGCCGGCGACGTGCGCCGCTCGCTGGTCGACAACTGGAGCAACCTCTTCGAGGCCGGCTGCTCGGGCGCGACCTGCACCCAGGTCAAGCGCGCCTTCCGCCGCGCCGATCTCTCCGGCACCACCGACACCTTCCTCGGCCTGGTCGGCCTCAACTCGATGCCGCTGGCGCAGTCGGTCGCGGGCGCCACCGCCAAGCAGATCGACTTCTGCAACGCCAACAGCGCGGTGCTGTTCGGGGGCCAGTCAGACTACCTGGACAGCGATCCCATCCGCCGCACCTGTGACTCGAACGAAGAGGTCTGCGGCCGCGACGGCAAGCTCGGCCTGGTCACGGTCGTCGAGGTGCCCGGCAACCTGACCGGCGCGCAGAACTACCCCGGCAACCTGTGCACGCTGGGCAAGTTCCGCCTGCTCAAGCCGGCCAACACCGGCGTCACCGTGTGCCCGAACGGCGGCGGCCTGCTCTTCGGCAAGTGCTTCCAGCCCGTGGTCGAGAATGCCGACGGCACCTTCACCGCTGACTGCCTGGCGCGCAAGACGCCGGTGCAGGGCTTCGGCGGCGCGGGCATGGACGGCCGCGCCTACAACCTGTTCTCCAAGAACGCCGATGGCACCTACCGCAAGGACACGGTCAACCGCTTCATCACCGGCGCCTTCTACCGCCTTCACACCACCAAGGTGATCAACACCGGCTCACCGGTGTGTCTGCAGGACGACGCGACCACGCAGATCGGCTGCCTCGCCCGCGCCAACGGCTGCGCGCTCGGCTTCGCCGGCCGCGAGGCCGACACGCTCGCGCCCGCCGGCAGCGTCGCGGCCCTGACCGTGAGCGGCCTGGCGCCGACGCAGGCCAACATCGAGAACCTGGTCACCACGCCCACCAATGCGAGCGACGACTACCCGCTGGCGAGGAAGCTGTTCTTCTCCAGCATCGACGGCTTCGAGAACGTCACCGGTGGCGAGCTCGAGCTGGCCAAGTGCTTCGCCAACAATGCGGTCATCGGGCCGATCGTGAGCGGCCGTGGCTTCATCCCCGTTCCGGGTGGGGTGCAATGCCAGGACTTCAACGAGACCCAGGCGAACCCGACCGGTGGCACGGGCTGCGCTCAGATGACACGCACCGACGCTTGCCTGAACAATCCCGTGGGGATCCCGAACAACGATCCCCTCGTTCCGTAAGCGTCTGACTCCCGCTCCCGACTCCAGCAGGCGTGTTCTCGCCCACCATCCGTGCGCGGGAGTGAACCCATGTTGTCGCACAACGGTTGCCTGAGAGAGAGGAAGCGGTTTCCTCCCGGTTGCTACAAGGCTCGCATGGGTGCGGCGGTCGCGACCGAATGGCGTGCAGTAGTCCTCACCTCGAAGAGTGCTGTGGTCTTTCCTCCCGGAGGGCCTCCGGGTCCAGCAGCCTCGGCCCCGCGATCGGCGGCGATGCGCGAGGCGCTGGACCTGGTGGCCCGGCTGGCACCGACGAATGTGACGGTCGCGCTCATGGGCGAGACCGGGACCGGCAAGGACGTGACCGCCCACCTCATCCATGCGCGTAGCCCGCGCGCCGCCCAGCCGTTCGTCGTCTTCGACTGCGGCGCTGTACCGCCCAACCTCATGGAGAGCGAGCTGTTCGGCCACGAGCGCGGCTCGTTCACCGGCGCGCACGCGGCCCATGTCGGCGCACTCGAGCGCGCCCGCGGCGGGACC
>OBEQ010798905.1_pt1 | contig 14476 bp, 23 predicted proteins | sample 1670901 | NCBI WGS metagenome assembly OBEQ01 (sample SAMEA104232315, study PRJEB22302) | groundwater metagenome | biome: forest; feature: aquifer; material: groundwater | place: USA | collected 2011-08-07 | depth 5.4 m
ACCGCATCGGCATGTGGGGACATTCGATGGGCGGATTTATTACCTTACGAACTATGGTAATCAATAAAGATATAAAAGCCGGTGTGATATGGAGCGGAGTAGTAGCTTCCTATCCTGACCTTATTTCAAAATGGAGAAGGCCTGGTATCTCGCCTCCAGCCCAACTCCCTACCGGTCAGCGAGGTTGGAGACAGGCCCTTATCAATCAGTATGGTACCCCAGAGGGGGACCCGGCGTTCTGGAACTCTATTTCAGCCAATTCATTCTTGAACGATATATCAGGACCTCTTCAACTTCATCATGGTCTAGCTGACCATTCTGTACCTCCTGAATTTTCCCAAACACTTTATGACCAGATGAAAAAGGCCGGTAAAGAAGTCGAACTATATACCTATGAAGGAAATGATCACAACATATCAGAAAGTTTTAACCTCGCCGCCCAACGATCGGTAGAATTTTTTAATAAGTATTTAAAGTAGATTATCAATCCATTTATCTTTTAATCTTGCTGTTCTCTAAACTTTTTGGAAGAGATATATCACCGGCAAATAAAATTTCATGAAGATTATCTAACACTGGGGATAACGCTTCAGTACTGGGTGAATAGGTTTTAATCAACTTATTTTGCAAAATTACTGGTTGGATCTGGATTGTTTGTTGTTTTGTATTTATTGATAACCCAAAAATATGAGAGTCAAACCCTTTTGGGGGCGGTGAATTCTGAAATAACGTATTGACTGCAACAGTTGCTTTCGGCTTTCCAAATAGCTTACTTTTTGGATAATAAAAAACTCCCAATTCACCGCTTTTACATATCATCAAACGACAACTATCTCCCCTCGTATCAACAACTATTCTATCACCATTACTTTTTTCGGAATATGCTTCAATATAAGGTTCAACTAATTTTGGTAAAACACTCGTAAAACGACTGTCAAACAAAACTTTTCTCATTATTCCGTATAGATCATTTATTATCGGGTTTTGAACTCCACTTAATCGTTCCGTAAAACTGCTAAGCTCTTGAGTCAATGATCGGGCAAGCTCTTCATACTCTTTTTGTCTATTAAGAAGTCTTATTCTTTCTTTTATGTGTTCAACAGTAAGTTCTTTTGGCCCAAGTTGAGTCCAATTTTGTCTTAATTGATCTTTTAAAACCGACACTTGCCTTTGCAAATCTTCTCTCTGCTCTGTTAAAGGTTTTATCTGGGCATTTAATTGCAATAAATAATCTTGCAATTGTTGTTCACTTAATTCTTCTAAAACAATTTTTCGCTCTGCCATATTAGGTTATTTTGACAGTACGATTATATCATCTCTTTTTCAAATTTGCGACAAATGAAAAATTATCCAGTCATTCTGAAGAATTTATTTGAATAAAAATCCCTGTTGCATCATCAGAATGTTTGTAGCGAAGAAGGTGCCAATCAGGATCGTTATTTTCTAGTTCTACTTTCTTCTTTATTAATCCTTCTAAACCATTTTCATTTATAATTTGGAAAATCTTTTGTCTTTCAACTTTTTTTTGTTCATCATAAGCGAGCGGAATAAGTCCGTCAGTTCCTAAGAGTATCGATTGCACGTTTTCAAATGAAAAAGAAATATCTTGAAAATATTGAACGGCGTTTGGATCACCAGTAATGAGTCCTTGCCCAGTGCCATCTGGTTTATTAAACGAATCCTGAAACATATCGATAAGAGCCTGTACTATTTTAGGATCTTGCCGTGCTTTTCTTGGAGAAATATGTTTTTCATCTGATATTCTTTTCATTTTATGTAATATCTCATCATCATATTTTTTATTACGATCAATGGTAACAAACTCACTATGACCATCCTTAAAAACGATCATGCAAAAAGAGTCTCCAACATGACTTATCTGTAGTAATTTTGAATTCGGAAATAATTGCACGAGAGTCGCAGTTGAAGCTGGTAACGTATGAATATCGTTTAAACTTGCGCCTTCAAAGGTTAGTGTTTTCAAAAGCAATTTCTTATTAAGTGCTCGCAAAATTTCTTTTACCTTAAATTCTTTATTTCCTTTTTCTAGAGTTTCTTTTAAAAAATGAGAAGCAAAACGAGCGCCTGTTTGATCTTTTAGCGATTTAATTGGTTTAAGACTTGAAGAGCCATCAAATACTGCGGCAATTATTGAATCATTGAGATTGAGAAGGCTTAAAGCATCTTCATTTGGTTTTCTTGTTTTACCATCTTTGCTGCCAGAAAAAGAGCAGGCTTGAACTTCTAAATTAATATCCTTTAAGTTAATTTTCGCATGACAAAAAACTTTTTGATCATTATTTGTATCGTACTGAAAGTCTTTAATAACCATGAGGATAAAAAAATTACTTCCACAAAGAAAATTTGCGAGTGAGTTCGTTTACTTGATTTATTTCACCAAACAGACAAATACCATAATATTCTAGTTCTAACTCCGGAATTTCTTTAGTTCTTTGTTGTTGCTCAAGATAGGTCCAGGCTGTCATGGTTGAAGTAAAGTCTACAAAATGAATATTTTTCTCAATAAGAAGATTTCTTAAAGTTCTTATTTTATTTGAATTATCAGCAGCCAGAATAATAAACGGATTATCAGAAATACTTTTGTGATCTCCTCCGTCTTTATCAACGTAATTATCAAATCTCATCTCAGGAATATTCGCATAACTTGCCGATAGCCCAGCCGCCATATGTCCCAAAGCATTCATAAGAAGGTTAACCGGAATTTTTTTATTCAAAATTGCGACAAATTTATGGGTGACTGGCTTATACGGTGCGTCCATGGAAATTATTATATCATGTCAATTTACTCGTATCACAATCTAAACAACTTATCTTGTAGCTTATAAACCATTGAATTTTAGCCCATCTTTGAAAGAATAATTTTATGAGTCGTTTGTGGTTAGATAGTTTAAGTGTATTTTCTGAGCTTTTTATAAATCTAGCAGCGGCATGGTTTGCTCTTGTTTTTATTGAACCACAAATAAGTCGAAAAGTTGATTTTTTAATACTGACAGAAAGACTATTTTTAGCTAAAATATCATTAATAGTTACAATATTTTTACGAACAAAGACTAAAAATATATGAAAGATATTACATCAATTCTAAACAATGTTTCTCTTACTTATGCTCTTTTTATAGTGATATTTCTTCTTATCTATATTGCCTTTATCAAAAAATCTTTGCCTAAAAACAAGAACTCAAAGGAAAAAAGTACTAGTTTGTAGTATAATATACTACTTAATAATACCACTTCGCTCTCCTTAGATTTGAGCTTCGTTGGTTATTAAAAATACGCTCGATTGATTTAATATTTGTATGGAAATAAGAAACATTGCAATCATAGCTCACGTTGATCATGGAAAAACTACGCTGGTGGATGCCATTTTGAAGCAAACTCATACGTTTCGCGACAATCAGAAAGAGATGGGAGAGACTCTGATCATGGACTCAAATGATCTGGAAAAGGAAAAAGGCATCACTATTTTGGCTAAAAACACTGCAGTCTTTTTCTCCCCTTCGCATAAAGCTTCGGAGGAGCACGGTAAAAATACAAAGATAAATATCATAGATACTCCAGGTCATGCAGATTTTGGCGGAGAGGTTGAACGAACCATCAATATGGCAAGCGGAGCAATACTTTTGGTTGATGCTGCCGAAGGTCCGTTACCTCAGACAAAATTTGTCTTAAGAGAAGCGCTTGAAGCTAAACTTAAAATTATTTTAATCATCAACAAAATTGATAAAAAAGACGCAAGACCTAAAGAAATATTGAAGGAAGTTGAAACTCTTTTTTTAGACCTGGCGCTTGACGAGAGTTCTCTTCATTTTGATACGCTCTATGCAGTGGGCCGCGACGGGAAAGCTTTTTATGAATTACCTGAGTCGTATTCATCTGAAACTCCTGGAGACCTTTCACCTCTATTTGAAACAATCATTAAAGATATTCCAAATGTTGCAGTAAATCAGGATAAGCCATTTCAGATGCTCATCTCTACCTTAGATTATGATACCTATGTTGGTAAACTGTGCATCGGTAAAATTTATCAAGGAACGTTAAGTAAAAATCAACAAATTGCACTTGTTGATGAAGGAAAAATCATGGGAACGTATAAAGCGCAAAAACTGTATACGTTTGAGGGACTACATAAAAAAGAAGTCGATCAAGTCACAGCTGGCGATATTGTTGCAATTGCAGGAATTCCAGAATTGACGATTGGACAAACAATTACTGACCCGGCAAATCCAGTCAGTCTTCCTAAGATACATGTTGAAGAACCCACGATTAAAGTTACGATTGGGCCAAATACAAGCCCTTTGGCTGGAAAAGAAGGAAAATTGGGCACCTCTCGCCAAATTAAAGAAAGGCTACTCAAGGAAAAGGAGACTAATGTTGGACTTAAAATTGAGCAAGATCCTGAGGGAGTTAACTTCATTGTGCATGGTCGTGGCGAGCTTCATCTGGCAATTCTCATCGAAACTATGCGACGTGAAGGCTTTGAGATTCAAGTGTCTAAACCGCAGGTTATATATAAAACGGTTGATGGAGTTGTGCAAGAACCATATGAAGAAGTGATGATTCATACCCAAAAAGACTACGTGGGAAACGTGACTGAAGAATTTGGCAAAAGAAAAGGCGAATTACTGGATATGATCACAGAACAAAGCGGTACAAAGCTTACCTATAAAATATCCGAAAGTAATTTGCTGGGAATTCGCAGCGTTCTTATGACTAAAACAAGAGGCACTTCTACAATGCACACCTATTTTCTGGGTTATTTTCCTAAAGGCGCAAAAATAGACTCGACGAGAAATGGTGCTTTAATCGGGGTAAAACCGGGAATATCTCTTTCCTATGGCTTGGTTAACGCACAAGAGCGAGGTGACTTATTTATCGGCACTGGAGTTTCGGTATATGAAGGGATGATTGTTGGAGTGGCAAGCCGAAATATTGATATTGAAGTTAATGTATGCAAAGCTAAAAAACTTACCAACAATAGATCTGCTGGGGAGGGTGTATCTGTCGCTCTCACACCCCCCACTATTTTAAGTCTCGAACAAGCATTAGACTTTATCAATGAAGATGAGCTACTTGAAGTGACTCCTACTTCGCTTCGTATGAGAAAAAAAATCCTCTCTCAATCAAAAAGACGAGTGGCTAACAGAAATAGCTAAGCACTGAGATGTTTACCTCGTGCTAATCTTCTACTTTGTACTCTTTGTTCACTCCTTAACTTCATCGCAGCGTTCTTGTCGCGTTGTTTTTTGTTTTCACTATCAACTTTTTTTTGACATTCCTTATCAGGACATGCAGTTTGAGTATTGATAATGATCGATGTGTCTAACTTTTCTTTCCACGTTCGTACCACGATTCTCTGTTTACCACATCGTACGCAATAGTTACCAAAAGTTTTATTCATATTCAACCTCCTTTTTGGTATTAATAATCTCTTCTATCTCTTCTGAATCTATTACCGCCGCCTCCACCTCCACCACCACCAAATCCTCTGTTGCGATCTTCCCTTGGTTTAGCAGTATTTACGACGATTGTTCTTCCTTCGACATCTTTTCCGTTCATTTCGAGTGCTTTTTGAGCATCTTCTTCTTTTGCAAAAGTTACAAAACCGAATCCTTTTGATCTTCCACTGTCTCTATCTGTAATGACGATTGCCTCGGTGATTTCACCGTAAGAAGCAAATAGTGCTTTCAATGAGTCATTATTTATTGACCATGGAAGACTTCCGACAAATAATTTATTTTTATCCATTCATATCACCGCCTATCTCTTTTAACGTTATAACGTCTAAACATAAAACTCCTATCTTGATCAATGGGATGAGCCTCCATTACTCGTATGGTATTACCTTTTACGTTTGAATTATTTAGTTTTTTAATAGAATTGGCAACACCTTTATCATTGCGCATAATTACATATCCGTATCCTGCACTGATCTTGCCGTCGATACCTAAAATAACTTTGGCCGATTCAACTTCGTCTATTTTGGCAAAAAGCTCAAAAAGATTTTTATCGTCTATTGAAAGTGGTAAATTTCCCACAAATATTTTTCTTTGCATAGATTTATTAAGATGAGAAGTAATTATGAAGATTTTTCATGAGACCTCTAATCCGTTATCTAATAATACCATAAAAAAAGAAATAATGGCCTCGATCAAAGGCCACTATTTCTGCACGAAGAATGTATGATTTATTTGGTTCCGTTGACATTCACATCAATTTTGCCCGGCACGTTTATCTGTGGACTGCCGCCGAGTCCTGAATTTCTCAATAATGGTAAGCCATAATAGAGAAAAATGAGTAAGAGAATTATTCCGACAAAAAAACCCATTCCTGGATCACTATTTGTTCCAGATGTTTCATGAATTACCTGTGTGTCTGCCATATTTTTCAACCAGCTCAGCTGGCTTTCACCTCCTCTGTAATTAAAACTTTTAATATTAATTATTCAAACTCTTCTTCCGATCCAGATTAAAATACATGCACCAATTACAGCCACAATGATGCTATAAAGATTAAAGCCTGTAACTCCTGGTGCTCCAAGCAAATTCATCAAAAAACCTCCTACCAGGGCTCCCACTATTCCAAGAATAATATCTTTCACCGGACCCTGTTCTGCATCGGTTTTCATAAATATTGATGCTATCCAACCTGCTAATAACCCGAGTATTATCCATAAAAGTATATTCATAGTCTATTCACCCCCTTAAGAATGTCTTTAACGTTTGACCGGCACTTTTACTCCTTCTTTTCTTGCCTCAGACAACCCTATTGCGATTGCCTGTTTACGGCTTTTTACTGTCTTGTCGCTTCTACCACTTTTCAACTCTCCCCGTTTAAATTCATGCATTACTTTTTCGACTTTTTCTTGTGATTTTTTTCCGTATTGTGCCATATTTCAATTATGTAACTTATAACTCAACCCGATGATACTGCTTTGCATTAAGAAAACAACAAAAAAGAAGTAAGAATGAAGTAAGAAAGCAGGTCATAGTCTTACGTTTCTATTACACATTTATTACCAGTAATTTAATCAAAAGTGGTATTCTTTAAGATGATTCATACTATTTTCCAAAATAAAAGAGATCTATCTTCTAATGATCAGAAAATGAATGTTCTTACTAAAAAATCTGAAAAGATATTATTTAAATCGTCAGCCGTCTTTCCCTTTGACTTTTTTCCCGATGAAATACTTATTGATGAAAATCAAGTAAGAATTGTAATCAGAAGATTTTTTTTGGCTGAACAAATAGAAACAATTCTGATTAAAGATATTCAGTGGGTTATGGTAGAGACAGCTCCACTATTTGGCACACTTACCATTTGTACTTTTAAATTTGGCAGCGCTCCTATCGTAATTAATATCTCCCATTATCTAAAGCAATACAGGCACGTAGACTTCTCCAGGGACTTATTACCAGTTATAAAGAAGGAATAGACATCTCAAAACTGGAAACAAGAGAATTAATTCGCAAGCTTGAAACAATCGGTGAAGTTAGAGCGACGTAAACAATGTATAAAGCACTTCGATGAGTGAATTCTTTTCTACCCGGTAGGACAGATATTTTTCTGTTTTTTCATTGAATCATGTGCTCCCTCACAAAAAGGTTAAGTAAGAAATTTGTAAGAAAAGTCCAGTTGATTCTCTATTAACGAGGACAAAATAAACCAATTCTACTCTCACGACTTTAAGAGACTAAAAAGTAGTAGTATTCCGCCAATTCCCATAACAATTGCAATAAATCCACCCAAAATATTGGAAAGTGGAGGGTTCGTGTGCTCACCCATAATTTTTTTATTATTACTGATGGCAAGAATAAGAAACATTAGAATCGGAGCAGCCAATCCATTCAATGCAGCGGTGTAGTATAGAAGCTGAAAGGGTTTGATTGGAGTTACATTAACCAATACACCCAAAACAGTTGCAAGTATAATAATTCCATAGAAGATTGGCGCTCGCCTATAATTTTTATTCAATCCGGCTTTAATTTTTAACGCTTCTGATAGTGCATACGCTGCGGAACCAGCAAGAATCGGTACAGCCAATAAACCTCCTCCTATAATACCTGCGGCAAAAAGAAATGAGGCGAGATCGCCCGCTACTGGCTTGAGACTTTGGGCAGCTTGACTTGCGGATTCAATATTCTTTATTCCGTGAGTATGAAGTGTTGAAGCTGCAGTAATAATGATAAAAAATGAGATAAGATTGGAAAAAACCATCCCAATTATCGTATCAATTCGTAAGTTTCGTAGATCTTTTTTTGTCGTATATCCCACCTTCACACCAATATCTTTTTGTCTATGCTTTTCGATACGCTCCTCCACTTCCTCATCAGATTGCCAAAAAAAAAGGTACGGCGAAATAGTGGTACCCAGAAGAGCTACTAAATTTAAAACAAAACTTGAGTCAAATTTTAATGTGGGTATAAAAGTCGAAAATGCAATCTTCGCCCAATCTTGCTTAATGACAAAAACAGTAACCCCATAGACAAAGAGAGTTAGTACAACAAATTTAAGATACCGTGCATACGTAGGATAGGGTATAAAGATTTCTAATCCGAGAGATATCGATGTAATGATGACAATCCAAAATAAAAATGGTCCCGGAAGAAGAAGTTTTACTGTCTCTGCCATTGCACCCAGGTCAGCTCCGACATTGATGATGTTTGCAACAAATAGTATAAAAATCGAAGCATACAATATTATCTTAGGATAATGTTGCCTTATAACTCCGCCCAATCCTTTACCTGTCACCAGTCCAATTCGACCACACATTTCCTGGATTACGGTCATAAAAGGGATCGTATAAAAAGTTGTCCAAAGTGGAGTGTAGCCAAATTGTGCTCCGGTTTGTGCGTATGTCGCAACACCTGACGGATCATCATCTGAAGCACCCGTAATAAGTCCAGGGCCAAGAAGTTTTAAAAATGATCGTATCAATTTCATGAGATTATGGTTTGTACTTTAATTTATAATAATCACATTAAATTAACAATGGAGTAAGAAACAAGTAAGAATGGTAATTTGCTATAATCACTTCTTATGACGTATCAATTCGATGATTTTGCAAAATTAGAGATAAGAATGGGAACCGTTCTAGAAGCGGAGAGAGTACCCGGAACTGATCGACTACTCAAAGTTGTCGTCGACATGGGAAATGAGAAAAGACAGGTGGTGGCTGGATTTGGTCACAAACATCCCCCAGAAGACCTTATTGGCAAACAGGTTCCAATTGTTTTAAATGTCGAAAAAGCCGTAATCCGCGGGGTGGAAAGTAATGGTATCTTTATGGCAATTGATGATGAGACAGCAACTCTTCTTGTTCCTCAAAAATCAGTGCTAAATGGAAGTAAGATCAAATAATTTTGAAAAGACATTTATTTTTTAACTTCGTTTATTTTTTCAATAAAAATTAATCTTCTATCCGAGATCGTGTGAGAAACTATTATTCCTAACCCAACCCCTAATAATAAGATTGATGTAAAAAAGCCAATAACCAATAGTAATAAACCAATTAAGCTATGGTGAAAATGATAGCCAAAAATTAACCGAGGATTATCCCAATATTTTTTTCTTAAAGACTTATTACATTTTAATATCAAATCGATAATCAATGTTGGGATGAATCCAACTAAAAATCCTATTATAAAAGTAACCATTACTTAAAGATTTAAATTTACTCACCAATTCTTTCACTTAAAACTCAACTAAATTCACTTCTTTCTATTAACTAAGGTCGGTATTAATGCATCGATTTTCTTTTTAATCTCTACAAATGTTTTTCCTGAAATATCAAGCTTTCTTAGGTCATCTTTTCTGGACTGATTTTTTTCGGTAAGACCATAGTCATCAATATCGAGTATCTTCCAAGCTTCATATTGTGATGAATTGAAACCTAATTTTTCTTCACAGTAATCTAAATACTTTTCATCAAAAAAAATAAAGAAGTCGCTTTTCTTTAATAATTCTTTATTGGTTTGTTGACTCATAAAAGACATGAAGGGAATTAAAGAATTGTATTGAAGTAATCTCATTGCTAACCAACTTACAGGGCCATTGCCATATCTATGAATCTCCTCTTCCACCCCACTTGAAATTGCTCTAATATCTGGAAGCTTTTTGGAATTGAAATACGCTTCAGCTAAGCGGCTACGATATGCGTTTCCTCGACAAATAAAATGTACAATCATATGTTGAATTATATCAACGTCTGGTCAATCTACTATAAGAAAACGCTATTACACAATTCTCACATCATTTTAACCTCAATCTTATACTCCATTTATAAGCTTTTTATATGGAAAATATTATAAAGGCGGTGAAAAGATCTTACCAACTATTCAAACAACTGTGTGATCCAGCAACTCCAGCACTTTAGACCTTTACTTTAATTTGATTATTCCACGGATCTGAAAATAGTATTGCATTGTCTTTTTCATGTACTATGATATTATTTTTCTCTAATCTCTTCCGTAAGGAATCTAAATCTTCTATTGTCGGTAGAATAAATTCAAATTGTTTTAATCCTAGTGTTTCTCGCCTTTTGTTTGCACCCAAACTTTCCCATGTATTTAATCCTATGTGATGGTGATAGCCACCCACTGATATAAATAAAGCACCTGACAACTCTGCTATGATATCAAATCCCAGAATCTCGACATAAAATTGCTTAGCTTTTTCAATATCTCCAACTTTAAGATGCACATGCCCCATCTGTATATTGGTATTTTTATCTTTCACCTTTAGATGTCGTTGAATATAATCTGCTGGATCAATATAGAGTGTTGCCATTTTGATTTGATTATTTTCCCATTGCCATTCGTTTCGATCTCGATCAAAATAGAGTTCGATACCATTTCCCTCCGGATCAGTAAAATAAAACGCTTCAGAAACCAAATGATCTGCCGATCCTGAAAAAGACTGAGGCGCTTGTTGCAAAATTTGATATACCGTTCGCGCAAGATCTACCCGGGATCCAAAGACAATGGCAAAATGATACAAACCTGCCTCAGTTGCAAATGGTAAAGATAAATCTGGTCTTTTATGAAGAATTAATAATGGCTTTTTATTTTTCCCTAACTTCACTGTATCGGAACTTTCAGCAATGACTTCTAAACCCACTACATTCACATAATAATCCTTCATCATTTTTAAATCTTTCACATTCAACTCTACTGGTCCAAAAGCAAGTGACAGAGATAATTTTTCTTTCGTAGTTGATTTAATCTTAACTGCAACTTTAGTTTGCATGCTTTTTTAATAAAAGAAGTAATAATGCCAATATCGCCATTCCGAAATCTTCAATGAGTGTCACTTTTGTTAAAGGCACTTTAAGAAAGGTTCCTAAACATGAGCACTGAAATTTCTCTTTCTTTAGTAATTTTATTGCTACACCCAATCCGCTAAAAGCCATCACGAAAAATTCTAACCATAGGAGTGGTCTTGATTGAGGAATGATTATCATTGCCAATCCAAACAAAAGTTCGACAAAAGGATAAATATAACCATAATTATAAAATCTTTGAGCTAATAAATCATATGTAAAATATCCGTCAGCAAAACCTTTTAAATCCATCAATTTAAATCCAGAAAATGTAAGAAAAAATCCGATCATAAAATAGGCAATGGTAGAAGAAATAGTAAATATACCCGTTTGAATATCTCTATACGTTAAAGTTAGCGTTACTAGGGAAATTAATCCGACAATAACAATTAGCGGAGTATATGAAGAATCTGGTTTAGTAGACTTAACCTGATTTTGGAGAACAAGTTTCATTCCGCATTTCGGGCATTTTCCGGGTTTGTTTTGTCTTACTTCTGGGTGCATGGGGCAGGTGTATACCATAGTTTTATTTAGCTTTTAAACTTTTATTAATATACTCTATCGCCTCATTTGGCTTATCAGCAAAATAGACAAGCTCATCTAGCGATTTCTTAATAAAACCATCATCTTTCATCTTTTGTAACTGCACCTTGAGGCCTTCATAAAAATTTTCTGTGTTTAATACTACGACTGGCTTTGTATGATCACCGATTTTTTTTAGTTCAATAATGTCTGTGAGCTCATCCAACGTACCTGTGCCACCTACTAATGCTACGACAGCATCGCAACGAAATAGCATTACTGCTTTTCTCCTGGAAAGACTTGGAGTAAGAATTATTTTGTGAGCGGTTTTTCTTGCCACATCGAAAAAATGCTTAGTAGTCACACCGACCAACTTTCCTCCGCCTATTTGTATTTCGTCTGCTACCACTTTCATTAAACCTTTATCAGAAGCTCCCCATACAAGATGGTATCCGTGGTTAATCATTTTTCTTGCAAGTTCGCGCGCAGGCCTATTATATTTTTCAGCTAAATCATTCGCTGAACAAAAAACTGCAATATATTTTAATTTTTTCATTAATCTATTTTTTCGATAAATTTTTCTACAGTTTCAATATAATTTTCTGGCTCTTCTAGATAAGTCATGTGAGAACTTTTTTTAAATACTACCATACTAGCATTCGGGAAAAGACTTTTATAATATTTCACTGTTTTGGGAGTTGCCTCATCATATATTCCACAAAGAAGTAAAACAGGTATCTTAATACTATGAAGTTGTGGCGTTAAATCATAACCTTTTAAGTTACCATTACAATAAAATTCCGACGGTCCCCACATTGTTAGATATGCATCTATGCCAGCATTTTTATGTTCTTCTTGAAGTGATTTTGGATAGGGATATATTCGACAGAGATGTTGTTTATAAAATTCCAACGCTGCTTTCTTATATTCTTTAGAATCCGTAGTTTTATTTTTTTCGTGCTCATTTATAATAGCTTGAATTTTTTCTGGCAAGCTTTTTTTGAGACTTTCTGCATCAGCAATCCAACGAGAAACACTTAAAAATGGTCCTGAAAGAATTAAACTTTTTACACTACTCGGATATTTCAAAGTATATGCTGTTGCTAACATACTTCCCCACGAATGCCCCAGTAAAATGAACCTATCTAATCTTAGTGTTTTTTTTACTGCATGTAGTTCTTCAATAAACCTTTCTATTTTCCATAAAGATTTATCAGTTGGCCTATCTGATCGACCACATCCTAGCTGATCATAGAAAATAACTTTTCGTTCGTTCGCGAGATTCGTTAGCGTTTGCAAGGAATTTGAGGGGTAACCAGGCCCACCATGTAACATCAATATTGGAATTTTTTTACCATTTCCAACAATTTTGTACCAAATTTTTCCTCCAGGAACATTTATAAAACCTTCTTGTGAATTTTGCACTAATGAATTATACCGTATGATATATTCACTATAATATCGCATGAAACAAATAAATACTGTTGCCTACATATTAATGAATAAGAAAAAGATACTACTTGTTCGAGCAAGAAATAAAAGAGCATTTTATATGCCGGGAGGTAAACACGACAAGGGAGAAACTTCTGCAAACGCACTTATCCGAGAGGTTAAAGAAGAATTGGGAATCGACTTAGTAACAAATTCTTTAACCTACCATAAAACTTTCACAGCTCAAGCATATGGAAAAGAAAAGGGAATACAAGTTTGCATTGAGTGTTACCAAGGAACATATAAAGGTAAACCCATTGCAACTTCTGAAATCGAAGAAATACGCTATTTCACATCTCAAGAATATTTATCAATGAAAGAAACGGCTCCTGCTGTACGACTCATCGTGAAAGATTTGAAGAAAAAAGATTTAATTGTTTAATCGTTTAATCGATTAAACGATTATTTTTTAATCACAAAAGTATCTGTTTACCCATTTTTGTTACCTTTTGCTCATCCACACTGGAGTCGAAATAGCCAATCTCAGCAATTTCAGACGAAGGCTTTGGTTCTTGGAGTAAATTTCCTGCATAAAGACGAATAATTAACTCCGCATCTTCTTTTCCATGTGCTGCTGTTCTAAATTCATGCAAAAATTCTAGAGAGTTCGAATCAAGCTTCACATTCACTTCTTCTTTAACTTCTCGCATTAGACATTCTATATCGCTTTCACCTTCCTCAAACTTCCCGCCTAAATTATAAAAGATGTCTTTATTTTTATGACTTCTCACCATAAGAAGTTTTTTATCTTTAATAAATGCTAGCGCTACTTTCTTAATAACTTTCATAGAAATTATTATATTATTTGAGCAACTGCTTTATACTTTATAGAAGGATAAAGACATTGACTATTTCTGGAAGTTCAAATCACTGCTTTTCTACAGAAAATGCTTTAAGTCCAGAGTTTGTATTAATATCATTACCTTGATAAACGACTACAACACAATCACCATCAGATAAAGATTGTGGTAAATCAGTGCGACTAAAGGGTCCTACACCTCCATTAATCCAACTTACACCCCAACCTGAATCACTGATTCCCAACTTACCCTTTACTACGTAAATTAGACCATTTGTCTTTTTTGTATTAGGAGGCAAAACTAACTCCCATCCTTGCCCAAGAAAG
>OBEQ010907326.1_pt1 | contig 14476 bp, 8 predicted proteins | sample 1670901 | NCBI WGS metagenome assembly OBEQ01 (sample SAMEA104232315, study PRJEB22302) | groundwater metagenome | biome: forest; feature: aquifer; material: groundwater | place: USA | collected 2011-08-07 | depth 5.4 m
ATTCGCTGCGTCCCTACCTGGTTGGGGGCGTTGGGCTCATGCAAGCCCACGTGCAGCCAATTGGAAATGTCTTCAATACGTACAGCGACCTGCTCGGACTTGACGCCGGGGGCGGCGTCATTGGATTCGTCTCGCCCCGCGCGGGCGCTCGCTTCGAGCTCCGCCATTTCAAGAATCTCAGCAAGGACAGCGCAGCGGTCAGTTTTGGCAGCACGCGGCTCAGCTTCTGGCGGTTGACCGCCGGACTTGTCTTGAAATACTGAGTTTACGAATCCGGCAATCTCATTGCAGGATCAGGTGCCATGACTTCCAGAATGTTCACCCATCGCTACGCCATCATCCCGGCGCTGCTGCTTACTGTTGCGCTTGGCACCGCAAGCGCGCAGACCAAGATCGTTCCTCCGCCGAACAAATATTCCCTCGCCGACGACGTGAAGGCGGGTCAGGAGGCGTCGGCGCAGGTGATGAAGGAACTGCCGATGCTCAACGATGCGGCAGTGGAGGAATACGTCAACGGGATCGGCCAGCGGCTCGTGGCGGCTATCCCGCCGGAGTTCCGGCACCCGGAGTTCCACTACACGTTCCGCGTGGTGAACCAGAAGGAGATCAACGCCTTCGCGCTTCCCGGCGGACCGATGTTCCTCAACCGGGGCATGATCGAAGCCGCGCATGACGAGGGCGAGATCGCCGGCGTCATGGCGCACGAGATGAGCCACGTGATGCTGCGCCACGGGACGGCGCAGGCCACCAAGGGCCAGAAATTCCAGATCGGCGCAATCGCCGGCCAGGTGCTGGGCGCGATCGTCGGCGGGACCGCCGGCAGCATCATCGCGAACGGGTCGAACATCGGCCTGAGCACCTACTTCATGAAGTTCAGCCGCGAGTACGAGACGCAGGCCGACCTCAACGGCGCGCGCGTCATGGCGCTCGCCGGCTACGACCCGCGCGACATGGCGAACATGTTCAAGACGCTCGAGGCGCAGGGTGGGAGCGGTCCCGAGTTCCTCAGCGATCACCCGAACCCGGGCAACCGCTACCAGCGGATCAACCAGGAAGCGGCGTTGCTGAAGGTGAACGGCCACGCCGGCGAAAACCCGGCCGAGTTCAATCGCGTCGAGGCGCGGCTGAAGGGGATGTCGCCCGCGTTGACCGCCGCGCAGATCGCGCAGAACCAGAAGAACGGCACGATCAACAACGGGACGATCGGCACGGCGGGCCGCGCGGTCAACGTCGAGCCGCCGTCGGGCAGCATGCGCACGTATCAACCGAGCAGCGCGCTGCGCGTCAGCGTGCCGTCGAACTGGCAGCAGGTCGCGGCCGCCAACAACTCGATCACCTACGCGCCGCAGGGCGCCTACTTCGAGCGCAACGGCAGCTCGGCATTCACGCACGGCGTCGAGCTCGGCATCACGCAGGGCACGGGCAACCTGCAGCGCGACACCGACTCGCTGCTGCGCAACTTCGCGGGGTCGAACCCGAATCTCCGCCAGCAGGGGAACTCGAGCAACGAGAACATCGGCGGGCGCTCGGGCATCACGATTCCGCTCGCGAACGTCTCCGAGGTCACCGGCCAGCCCGAATCCATCGCGCTGTCGACGACGCAGCTGCGCGACGGGAGCCTGCTGTACGTGATTGGCGTGGCGCCGAGGAGCGAGGCGGGGACGTACGACAATACGTTCAAGAAGATCCGACAGAACATTCAGATCTCGGACAGGTAAACGTCAAGGCCACGAAGACGGTTTCGCCACGGTCGCTACTGCGGGAAGCGTCCGAGCGCCACGAGCAGTTCCAGTCGGGCGCGTCTGACCGCATCTTCGTTGATGACCGCCTGCGTCTCGGCATCCCTCGCCTGCCGCTGCGCGTCCAGCACTTCGATGTTCGTCGTCGCTCCCTCGCGGAACGCGACGTCGGTAATCCGCACCACTTCATTGGCCTGATTCGCGGCCTGCTGCGCCTGCGCGAGCGCGCGCTCGGTGGAGGCGACGGCTTCGCGCGCCGTGCGAATCTCGGACGTGGCCTGGCGCTCGGCGTTGGCGCGCTCGAGCGTGACGGTATCGAGCTGCGCCAGCCGCTCCCGCTTCGCGCCCTTCCGGGAGCCGGAGTCGAGCAGCGGCACCGAGAACAGCACCGACCCGCGCCACGTGCGTGAGTTGGCGAACAGGCCCGACGGCGCGATCCACTGCGGCGAGAAGACGGCGGTCACCGACGGCAGATAGTCCCGCCACGCCTCGTCGACCACGCGCTGTGCGGCTGACTGTCGCGCCGACAGCAGACGGATGTCCGTGCGCTGGTCGAGCACGGCTGGGAGATCCTCCACGGCCGCGTCGAACATCGGCTCCTCCGCGGCATCGACCCGGCCATTGGCCGCGCCGAGCACGCCGAGCGCTTCCGGCGCCCGGCGGATCGCGAGCCGCGCCTCCTCGACGCGCGCTTCGTCGCTCGTCAGCTCCTGCTGCGCGCGAAGCATGTTGAGGCGGCTGCCAATGCCCCCCTGGAAGCGCTGGTTGGCGAAGTCGTAGTGCGCCTTCGCGTTGTCGCGCGACCGCTCGTTCAGCTCCAGCACGCGGCGGTTGGCGATGATCGCGAGAAAGGACTGCGCCGCCGCGACGGCGATCTGCCGCCGCACGTCGGTCTCGGTCTGCTGCGAGACGAACACCTGATCGGCCGCCTGGTTCCGCTGCGCCCACGCCACCGGCGTCAGCACCGGCACCGAGAGGGTGCCGAGCGTCTGGGTCTGCGTGCGGGGAATGATGCTGGCGCCGGCGAAGCGCGTCACCGGATCGATCACGTTGGTCGAAAAGCTCGCGTTGATGGACGGGCGCGACGAGGAGCGCACCTGCTGAAGAATCGCCTCGGCGCGCACGATCCCCGCCGCCGCCTGCGCGATCGTCGGATTGTTCCTCGTTGCGCGGCGGATGGCTTCGTCGAACGTGATGCGCTCGATGGTCTGCGCGAATCCCAACGAGGGCGTCACGACACACGCGAGGATCGCGATGGTCCGCCTAAAGCCGGACGCCACCGATGATCGTCGAAACGTCCGCCTAAACGCGGACGCTGCCGGTGTCAACCGAACCCCAGGCTGGATCGAATGATGATCATCGGTGGCGTCCGGCTTTAGCCGGACCACGGGCCGGACCGGCGGAGGCCTACGCATGTGCATCGCCCTCCTCCGCCTTCACATGTCCCCCACCGCGCAATGTCTGAATCACCACGTAGAGAATCGGGATGAAGAAGATGTTCAGGAACGTGGCGAACAGCATGCCGCCGGCGACCGCGGTGCCGACCGAATGCCGCCCCTCCTGTCCGGCGCCCGACGCGAACACGAGCGGCATCACGCCAAGGATGAAGGCGAGCGACGTCATGAGAATCGGCCGCAGGCGGATCCGCGCCGATTCGATCGCGGCGTCGACGATCGACAATCCCCTGCGCCGCAATTGCTCGGCGAACTCGACGATCAGGATCGCGTTCTTCGCCGCGAGGCCGATCAGCATGACCAGCCCGATCTGGCAGTAGACATCGTTCTGCAGCCCGCGCAGCCACTGCGCCGACAGCGCGCCCAGCACCGCGAGCGGCACGCCGAGCAGGACGATGAACGGCAGCACCAGCGACTCGTACTGGGCCGCCAGCGTCAGGTAGACGAGCAGGAGGCCGATCCCGAAGATCGCCGCCGACTGGCGGCCCGCCTTGATCTCCTCGAGCGAAATGCCCGACCACGCGTAGCCGAAGCCCTGCGGCAGCGCGGTCGACGCCAGCCGCTCCATCTCCGTGATCGCCTGCCCCGAGCTCGTGCCGGGCCCAGCCGCCCCGTTGATCTCCGCGGATCGGAAGAGATTGAAGTGACTGATGACCTGCGGCGACGTCGTCTCGTGCACGCGCACGACGCTTGCGAGCGGCACCATGCTGCCGGAATTGGTGCGGGCGTAGTACTGGCCAAGCGACTTCGGATCCGATCGGAAGGCCTTGTCGGCCTGCACGTACACCCGATACGCGCGGTTGTTGAAGTCGAAGTCGTTCACGTAGGCGGAGCCGAGGTAGATCGACATCGCGCCGGTGATCTCGCTGATTGGCAGCCCCAGGCTCCGCGCCTTCTCGCGGTCGATGTCGACGACCAGTTGCGGATCGTTGGCGGTGAACGAGCTGAAGAGTCCCGCCACGCGCGGCGACTGCCGCGACGCCCCCACCAGGCCGAAGGTGGCCGCCCCGAGGTCCTGGATGTTGGCGCCGCCCCCCTGGTCGAGCACCTCGAACGTGAAGCCGCCGAACACGCCCAGCCCCTGGATCGACGGCGGCGCAAACGGCACGACGAACGCGTTCTGAATGCCGAACAGCCGGCCGCGCAGGCCGTTCAAGATCGTCGGGAGCGAGTGCTCGTCGCCCTGCCGCTGGTCGAACGGCTTGAGCACCGCGAAGATCAGTCCCTGGTTCGGCGCGCTGCCGCTGAAGCTGAAGCCGATGATCGAGAACACGCCCTCCACGTCGGGCGTCTCGATCAGGATCTTCTCGGCTTCCTTCGCGACGTTCGCCGTGTAGTCGAGCGATGCGCCCGCCGGCGTCTGCACGAGCGCGATGAAATACCCGGGATCTTCCGCCGGGAGGAACGACTGCGGCAGCCGTGTGTAGACGAAGTACACGCCGCCAAGCAGCGCGACGAAGACCAGGACCATCGCCCACCGCACGCGCATCAGTCCGCGGACGGTGCGGACATACAGGTTCGTCCCGCCGCGAATCAGCTTCTCGATGCCGCCGAAGACATATCCCTTCCCCAGGTCATCGTGCCGGAGGAGCAATGCCGACAGCGCGGGCGTCAGCGTCAACGCGTTGAAGGCGGAGATCGCCACCGCGAACGCGATCGTCAGCGCGAACTGCTGATAGAGCCGGCCGGTCGTCCCCGGGAAGAACGCCACCGGCACGAACACCGCGATGAGCACCAGCGCCGTCGCGATGACGGCGCCGAACACTTCCTGCATCGCGTCCGACGCCGCCTGCTGCGCGCCCTTCTTGTATTCCTGCACGTGGCGCTCGACGTTCTCGATCACCACGATCGCATCGTCGACGACGATACCGGTGGCCAGGACGATGGCGAACAGCGTGAGCGTGTTGATCGAGAAGCCGAGGAGGTGCACGAACGCAAACGCGCCGACGAGCGACACGGGCATCGTGAGCGTCGGGATGATGGTCGCGCGCCAGCTCTGAAGGAAGAAGAACATCACGAGCACGACCAGGCCGACCGCCTCGGCGAGCGTCTTGAGCACTTCCCTGATCGATTCCTGCACGACCGTGGTCGTGTTGAAGGCGACCGAGTACTGCAGGCCCGGCGGGAACGACTTCGACAGGCGCACGAGCTCGGCGAGCACGCCGGTGTTGACGTCGAGCGCGTTGGCCGTCGGCAGCGCGATCACGCCGACGCCAATCGCGTCGTGTCCCTGGAAGCGCAGCACGGACGAATAGTTTTCCGCGCCCAGCTCCACACGGCCCACATCCTGCACGCGCACGAGCGATCCGTCGCTCCCCGCCTTGACGATGATGTCGTCGAACTCCGTTCGCTCGTGCAGGCGGCCGGTGGCGCGGACGCTGAGCTGATACGTCTGCCCTTCCGGCGCGGGCGAATCGCCGACGCTGCCCGCGGCCACGTTCACGTTCTGCTCACGCAGCGCGTTCACGACGTCGCCCGCCGTGAGCTGCCGTGCCGCAAGCCGCACCGGGTCGAGCCAGATGCGCATCGAGTACTTGCGCTCGCCGAAGATGATCACGTCGGCGACGCCCGGCACGCGCTTGATCGCGTCCTTCACGTAGACGTCGAGGTAGTTCGAGATGAACAGCCCGTCGTACGCGCCCTCCGAATAGGCGCCGGCCGCGAGCACGAAGTTCGTCGCCGACTTCTGCACGGTCACGCCAAGCTGACGGACCTCCGCCGGCAACCGGCCCAGCGCCTGGTTGACGCGGTTCTGCACGTCCACCGCCGCAAGATCCGGGTTGCGCGTGACGTCGAAGGTCACCGTGATGGAGGCGATGCCGGAGTTGCTGCTCGAGGAGGACATGTAGAGCATCCCCTCGACGCCGTTGATCGCCTGCTCGAGCGGCGTGGTGACGGCGGTTTCAACGGTCTCGGCGTTGGCGCCCGTGTAGATGGCAAAGACCTGCACGGTGGGCGGCGCCACCGGCGGGTACTGTGCGATCGGCATCGACGGGATCGCCAGCGCGCCGGCGAGGATGATGACGAGCGAGCAGACGGTCGCGAGAATCGGCCGTTTGATAAACGTGTCAACAAACATAACGATTTACGAGCCTTGAACCACGAAGGAGAAAGTGCTTATGTCGGTTTGACCGGCGCGCCGTCGCCGATCTTCTGGAGGTTCGACACGATCACGCGCTCGCCTTCCTTCACGCCGCTGCGCACGATGTAGCTCTCGCCAATGAGCGCGCCGACGGTGACTGGTCTCTGCCGCGCGACGAAGCCTTGCTGCGCCTGCTCCGCCACGAAGATGAAGTACTGCCCGCTGATGCGGCTCACCGCCACGACCGGCACGGACATCACCGGCTCGTTGCTCCAGACGACGCGCGCGCGGACGTACTGCATCACGCGGATACCCGGCGGACGCGTGCGCAGCGTCGCCTTCACGAGCACCGACTGCGTGGCGTCGTCGGTGCGCGGCGAGATGAACGTGACCGGATTCGACGCGATCACCTTGCCATCGTCGTCGAGGAGCTCCACCGTGAGGCCCTGCCGCAGGCTTGACGCGCGCTCGAGCGGCACGTTGATGTAGGCTTCGAGCCCTTCCGCCTGGTCGATCGTGGTGATCAGCGTCGACTTCGTCACGCGGTCGCCGACCCGCACGGGGATCTCGCCGATCATGCCTTCGGTCGGCGCGGTCACGCGGTAGTACTGCAGCTCCACCTCGGTTTCGCGAATCTGCGACACCACCGCGGCGAGCTGCGCCTCGGCGGTCTTCTCGTTGGTCTGGGCCTGCTCGAGCTCCGCCTGGCTCACGGCGCCGGCCTCGAACAGCTTCTGCATCCGCGCGAGCTGCTGCTTGGCATACGCGACGTCCGCTTCGCGCGCCACGCGCTGCGCCTGCACCGTCGCCAGGGTCGCCTGCTGCTTGTCCGGATCGATCTGGACGAGCGGCTGACCGGCACGCACGCGGTCGCCCGCCTTCACGAGAATCTGCCGGACGATCCCTTCCACCTGCGGCTGCAAGTCGGTGGAGCGGAGCGAGCGGACAGTGGCGACGAACTCGCTGGTCTGCGGAATCGGCTTGGGCGTGATGGTGATGGTCATCACCTCGGGGGGGGGAAGCGCGCCCCGGCCGCCGCCGCGGCCGCCGCCCCGGCCGCCGCCGCCGGCCTGACCCGACTGTGGATCGCCGCCGCATGCCGATGCGGCCAGCGTAGCAGCCAGCATGGTACATACAAGAAGTGGACGCGCCAAACGAAACATGAGTTTCCTTGCTGGTTTCCCGTGTGGACTCGGACGGCGAGGACTAGAGATTTTACCTAAGACGCGTCACGAATCCTGCACGGTCCCGGTGGTGGCTGGTGGTTGGTGGTTAGTGGTAGGAACCGACCCACACCACCAACCACGAACCGCCAACCACCAACCGCCAACCACCAACCAGCTTATGCCGACGGCGCGGCGACCCGTGAGATCGCGCCCAGCAGCGCAGCGCGCATGAACGGCTTCTCCAGGAATACCGCCTCGCCCCGCTGGACGTCCGCCAGCGGCTCGGTGTCCCTGAATCCTGACATGTAGACCACGCGGATCGACGGGCGCACGGCGCGCAGCCGCCTCGCCAGTTCCGGGCCGCGGAAGCCGGGCATGACGATGTCGGTCAGCAGGACGTGAATGTCGCCGTCGTGCGCGGCCGCGACCCGCTCCGCTTCCGTACCGTCGTCGGCCTCGATCACCATGTAGCCGGACCGGCGAAGCATCGCGGACGCCAGGTGCCGCACGCCCGGCTCGTCGTCCACGATCAGCACCGTGAGCGGCCGATCGCCCGCAGGCTCTTCGGCCACGGTGGCCGTAACGGCCTCTGACGGGACGAGGGCCGGCAGGTAAATCCGGAACGTCGTGCCCCCTCCCTTGCCGCTCGCGAGATCGATGTGGCCGCCGGTCTGGCTGACGAAGCCGTACACCATCGCCAGGCCAAGGCCCGTGCCCTTGCCGAGGTCCTTCGTCGTGAAGAACGGCTCGAAAATCCGCTCGCGGATTTCGTCCGGGATTCCCACGCCCCGGTCGGAGACCTCGAGCACGACGGCCTTCTCGGGATGCGACAGCATGTGCGTGAGCGCCTCCTCATCGTCGCGGGTGGCGAGGCGCGCACGCACGGAGATCGGTCCGCCGTCGGGCATCGCATCGCGCGCGTTGACGACCAGGTTGAGGACGACCTGCTCCATCTGCCCGCGGTCGGACGCGATCGGCGGCAGATCCGGCTCCACATCGACGTCGAGCACGTATTCCGGTCCGAGCATGCGCGCGAGCATCTGCTGCATGTCGCCGACGACATCGACGATCTCGAGCGGCTGGGGCTTCAGCACCTGCTTGCGGCTGAACGCGAGGAGCTGGCGGGTGAATCGGGCCGCGCGGTCGCACGCGCCGAGGATGTCGTCGAGCGACTGGCGCTTCGGATCGTCGGCCGGGAGCAGCTCGAGCAGGTAGCTGGCGTTGCCGCCGATCGTCGTCAGCAGGTTGCTGAAGTCGTGCGCGATACCGCCGGCGAGGCGCCCGAGCGCCTCCATCTTGTGCGCCTGCTGCAGGTCTTCATCGCTGCGGCGCCGATCCTCCTCCGTGTGCATCTCCTCGGTGATGTCGCGCGCCACGCCGAACACCGTGGGGCCTTCCGTGCCGGCCGGCGCGACGCCGCGCAGCCGGTTCTGGAACCAGCGATAGTGGCCGTCGCGATGCTTCACGCGGTACTGGAATGTCGTGGTCGCCGCGCTGTGAAACGCCTCGTTCGTTTTCTGCTGGACGTTCGCGATGTCGTCGGGATGGACGATCTGACTGCCGAGCGCGATGATTTCATCGGGCGTGTATCCAAGCAGCTCGGTCACGCGCGGGCTCACCGACTCGACGATCGGTTCATCTCCGACGGACTTGAGACGGAAGATGATCTCGTCGATGCTGTCGAGCACCATCGAATCGGCGGTGCGGAGCACCGAGACGATGTCGCGATGCTGGCGCGACGCGTCATCATTGCTGCGCCGTTCCTGCTCCAGCTGCGCCTGGATCTGCCGGTAGCGGACGAACAGGAACAGCAGCCCGGCGCTGGCGGCCAGCGCCCAGACGACGAGAAAGATCACCGGCAGATTTTACCTGTTACCTGCTGAAGATGCCCTTGAGGCCTTCGCCGAGGGCGCCAAAGAAACCCTGTATGGCGCGCTGCGCGCGCTGCTTCATGTTTCCCTGATGAATCGAGCACAACCGTGAAGGAATGTCGTCGCCGTCCTTGAAATATTCGACGTACGCCGGACATCCGTCGACCGGCCGCAGGTAGGACACGCGGCACAGCTCCTCGGTGCGGAGATCGCCGGGCGGCTCGAAGGCGCGGCCCGGCAGCCGCTGCGCCGTGCGCCGCATGAAGTCGGCCCAGATCGGCAGCGCGACGCGCGCGCCGGTTGCGCCCTCGCGAATCTTTTCAGGCTGATCGAAGCCGGCCCACACGCCGACGACGACGTCCGAGTTGAAGCCGACGAACCACGCGTCGTGATAATCGTTGGTCGTGCCGGTCTTGCCGCCCACGGCGCCGTGCACGCCCAGCCGGCGCGCCGATGCGCCGGTCCCCCGATCGACCACGTCCTCCAGCATCGTCAGCATCTGAAACGCGACCTGCGGCGACAGGACCTGCGCGCTCTCGATGTTGACGCGAGTGGACGTGTCGCCGTCGGCGTTTTCGACCGACACGAGACCGCGGGGACGGACGCGATAGCCGAGCGTCGGGAAGACCGCGTACGCGGCGGTGAGATCGAGCGGCGTCACGAGGCCGCTGCCGAGCGCGAGCGACGGCACGTCGGGCTGATCCGTGACGCCGAGATCGTTCGCCAGGCGCAGGACCGGACGCGAGCCGACGCGCTGCTGCAGCAGGACCGCGGCCGCGTTGTTCGATTCGAGCAGCGCCTCGCGGAGCGTCAACGTATCCTGCTCGCTCGCCCGCTCGTCGCGCGGGATCCAGACGCCTTCGGGCGCGGCGACCGCGACCTGGCGGAGCCCGCTGATGGTCGACACCGGCGACATGCCGCCCTCGAGCGCCGCCGAGTAGACGAACGGCTTGAACGCGGAGCCCGGCTGGCGCCGGCCGTGGATCGCGCGGTTGTACGGCGTCACGGCGAAGTCCGAGCCGCCCACCATCGCGAGCAGGTTCCCGGTGGCGGGATCCATCGCGACGAGCGCCGCCTGCAATCCCTTCACGCCAAGCTGCCGCAGGCCGGCGCGCACCGCGGCTTCCGCCGCGTCCTGCAGCTCCGGCACGAACGTCGTGCGGACCTTCCAGTCCGGAGGGTTGTCGCCGCCGTAAATGTCGCGGAACTGCTGGCGAAGAAATTCCTTCGCGTATCCCTGCCTCGCGTTCGAGGACGCGGACTGGGGGCGGATGCGGATCTGCTCGGCGCGCGCCATCTGTTCCTGCTGCTGTGTGATCTTCTTCTCCTCGCGCATCCGCTCGAGGACGACGAAGCTGCGGCGCCGGGCCGCGTCGAGGTGCGTCCAGGGCGAGTAGGACGCGGGCGCGCGGATGATGCCGGCGATCATCGCGGCTTCGCCGAGCGTCAGCCTGGAGGCCGGCTTGCCAAACAGCTTCTCGGACATCGACTCGACGCCGTACACGCCGCCGCTCAAGTACACGCGATTGAAGTAGAGCTCGAGGATTTCCTTCTTGCTCAGAAAGACCTCGAGCATCACGGCCAGCGCCGCCTCCTGCGCCTTGCGCGCGAAGGTGCGCGCGTTCGAGAGGTAGAGGGTGCGCGCGAGCTGCTGGGTGATCGTGCTGCCGCCCTGGGTGCCCCTGCTCGATCGAAGATTGACGTACGCCGCGCGGACCACGGCAATCGGGTCGATGCCGGGGTGATAGTAGTAGCGGTGATCCTCGACCGAGATGACGGCGTCCTTGAAGAAGGTGGAGATCTGCTCGAAGGGCACGTCCCTTCGCTGCTCGTCGAGCGGAAACCACTCGCGCCCCGCGGCGTCGTAGAACATCGTCCCGCCGACGCCGGCATTGAGCCGGTAGATCGCCACGGCGTGGCGGCCGGTCCAGACGAGCACCATCAGGGTGAAGACGATGGCGAAGGCGCCGGCGATCGCGATGGTCCAGTCGCGGAAGTTGAGGCTGCGGAACACGGACAGACGCACGGATCAATGCTACCCTTTGCCCATGAGTCGGCGGTTATTGGCGTTGGTCGGGGTTGCCGGTCTGGCCGTGAGCCTTGGCGCACAGAGCGCGCCGCAATACAAGGAAAGCGACTTCCTGTCGCGCGTCCGCCGGCTGACGATCGAAGGGCGGCGCGCCGGCGAGGGCTACTGGTCTCCTGACGGCAAGCGGCTCACGTTTCAAAGCGAGCGCGAGCCGGGCAATCCCTTCTACCAGATTTACACACTCGACCTCGCGACCGGCGACACCAGGCGCATCTCTCCCGGCTACGGCAAGACGACCTGCTCGTTCTTTCGTCCCCGCACCGACGAGATCGAGTTTGCGTCGACGCATCACGATCCGAAATCGAAGCAGTTCCAGCAGGAGGAGCTCGACTTCCGCGCGTCGGGCAAGCAGCGGCGTTACTCGTGGGATTACGATCCCGAGTTCGAGATCTATTCGTACGCGGAGAAGACCGGGAAATACACGCGGCTGACCAACGCGCGCGGCTACGACGCCGAGGGAAGTTACTCACCCGACGGCCAGTGGATCGCGTTCACGTCGATGCGCGATGCGTACAACCGTCCGCTCTCGGCCGCCGAGCAGAAGCAGCTCGAGGCCGACCCGAGCTACTTCGCCGAGATCTACATCATGCGCGCGGACGGCTCGGGCCAGAAGCGGCTGACGAACGTGGCCGGCTACGACGGCGGGCCGTTCTTCTCTCCCGACGGCAAGCGGATCATCTGGCGGCGCTTCGACGTGACGGGCCTCATCGCCAACGTCTTCACGATGAATCCCGACGGGACCGACGTGCAGCAGATCACCGACTTCGGGGCGATGAGCTGGGCGCCCTACATCCATCCATCGGGGCAGTACATCCTGTTTGCGTCGAACAAGCTCGGGTTCGAGAATTTCGAAGTCTACATGGTGGACATCGACGGGAAGAAGGAGCCGGTGCGGATCACCTACGCCGACGGCTTTGACGGGCTGCCCGTGCCGTCGCCGGATGGACGCCAACTGGCGTGGACGTCGACGCGCGGCGGCGGGAGCGACGGACAGATCTTCCTGGCGCAGTGGAATCACGAGAAAGCGCTCGAAGCGCTCCGTGCAGCGCCCTTGCGGTAGGGGGTCAGACTCGGGTGACGGGTCGTGCGCGAGTCGGAGTCGAGTGACGGGTCATGCGCGAGTCAGACTCCGGTACAGGGCGACTCAAGGTTGCAATTTATGACACGTAAATTTGTCGGAGTCGTTGCGGTTCTTGCGCTCTTCGTCCCGGCGACTGCGCCGTCGCAGACGGCTGTTGCGTCGCGCACGCGGGCGCACGTCGAGTTCCTCGCCTCCGATCGCCTCGAGGGACGCGAGTCGGGATCGCCTGGCGAGCGATTGGCCGGCGACTACATCGCGATGCAGCTCGCGCGCCTCGGCGCCAAGCCGCTCCCCGGCCACGCGAACATGTTCCTCCCCTTCGAGTTCACCGCAGGCAGCCGCGACGGCGGCTCCACGATGACAATCCGCCGCGACGGCGCGCTGTCTTCCACGACGCCGCAGGCGGCGGTGCAGACGCTAACCGGCGCGGCGCAACTGCAGGCGCTCTCCCTCTCTGACGATGCGATGGTGAGCGGACCGGTCGTGTTCGCGGGCTACGGGCTGGTCCTGCCAGACTCGCAGAACTTCGGCTACGACAGCTACGCCGGGCTCGACGTGAAGGACAAGATCGTGCTCGTCCTTCACTACTTCCCGGAAGATGCCGACGCGCAGACCAAGGCCGCGCTCGCCCGCTACTCGGACCTCCGCTACAAGGCGCTCGCGGCGCGGCAGCGCGGCGCGAAAGGGCTACTGATCGTCACCGGCCCGCGCTCACCGAATGCCGGCGAGACGCTGCGAATGAGCGTCGACACCGCGCTCTCGGGCTCCGGCATTCCCGCGGCCAGCATCAGCGCCGCGGCGGCGAATGCGCTGTTCGCCGGCGCAGGCAAGACGCTCGCGGCGGCGCAGCACGAGCTCGATTCAGGAAACCCGCATGTCGGCGGCTTTGCACTGCCGGCCACCGTTGACCTCACGACGAAGGTGGTTCGCGAGAAACAGACCTCACGGAACGTCGTCGCCTATCTGCCGGCGACCACGCCTCTCACCGGCGTCGACAAGCCGTGGGTGATCGTCGGCGCGCATTACGACCATCTTGGCCGCGGCACGCGCGGAACCTCTCTTGCCAGCAAGGACGAGGCAGGACAGATTCATCACGGCGCGGACGACAACGCGTCGGGCACCGCCGCAGTGATCGCGACCGCCCAGAAACTGGCGAATCAGCCTCGCCGCCGCAACATCGTCTTCGCACTCTGGTCGGGAGAAGAGATTGGCCTGGTGGGATCGAGCGACTTCACCGCGAGGCCGCCCTTCCCCATCGATCAGATCGAGGCGTATCTCAACTTCGACATGGTCGGCCGGATGCAGAACAACCGGCTGTCGGCCGCAGGCACCGGAACCAGCGCGGTCTGGCCGCGGATCCTCGAGCGGGCGAATGTCGCCGCGGGATTTGATCTCTCGGCGCAGGCGGATCCGTATCAACCGACCGACAGCTCGAGCTTCAACCAGGCGGGCGTCGCGAACCTCTTCTTCACGACCGGCGCGGAGACCGACTATCACAGGCCGACCGACACGGCGGACAAGATCGATTACGAGGACCTGGATCGGATCGTCGACTTCGCCGCCGCGATCACGCAGGCCGTCGCGAACGTCGACATGCCGCTGCAGTTCACCAAGGTCGATCCGCCCTCGACCACCGGCGCATCGCTCGCGGGCGTCCGCGTCACGACCGGGACGATCCCGGATTACACGACCGAGGCGAAGGGGCTTCTGCTGTCGGGCGTCATAGGCGGGGGGCCCGCCGAGAAAGCCGGCCTCATGAAGGGCGACATCATCGTCGAGATCGCCGGCCAGTCGATCACGAATATCTACGACTACACGTTCGCGCTGGAGCTGCTGAAGGCCGACGTGCCGGTGAAGGTCGTGTTCACACGTAGCGGCCAACGGCGCGAGGTGCAGCTGACGCCGACGGGGAGACGGTAGTCGGCAGTCGGCAGTCGGCAGTCGGCAGTCGGCAGTCGGCAGGAAAGCATTACTGCCAGCTGCCCGCTGCCAGC
>OBEQ012123234.1_pt1 | contig 14475 bp, 16 predicted proteins | sample 1670901 | NCBI WGS metagenome assembly OBEQ01 (sample SAMEA104232315, study PRJEB22302) | groundwater metagenome | biome: forest; feature: aquifer; material: groundwater | place: USA | collected 2011-08-07 | depth 5.4 m
GGCAAAAATCTGCAGGTCTTTGGTTTTGGCCTCAATGCCCATTTTGCCAAGCGCCTCAAAAAAACTTTTTTCCTCGCCCGATTCGGTCGTGATGACGTAGGCCACGGCCCGAATCAGCGCCCGCCCCGCTAAAGCGTCTTTGACCACTTGACCGAAATTGACCCGCGCATTGTATAAATTCCTCGCCGTGTGATAGAGATTTTGGGTATCAATAAAAATACCCACCCTTTGCTCTTTATGTTTTATTACTCCCATAAAAATTATTTCCCGCCCGAGGCGGTTTGTCGCGTTATTTATTAAAAACTAGAAACAGTATAACACAAGAGGTTGTGCTTACTTTCCCCACCCAACTAAACTTTTTTTAGTTCCAATTTTCTGACAACGGTGTTGTAGCGCTTGGCGTCTTTCTTCTCCAAATACTTCAAGTGCGTCTGCCTGTCGGCTACCATGGAAAGCAGGCCACGGCGAGAGTGCTTATCTTTGTCGTTCTTTTTGAGGTGAGTTGCGAGCGCCGCAATTTTTTTGGTAAGCAGGGCGATTTGAACCTCCGATGACCCGGTGTCCTTCTCGTGCATCGCCACTTCCTTGATTGCCCGCTGTTTCTTGGTTTTTGTAAGCATGGCGAAATGATAGCACAAAAGCTTATTTTCCGCAACTTTTTTCGCAACTTCCGGAGGCAGGATTTTCCGGTCTTTTTAAGGTAAAATATATTGTGCGGCCCCATTAGAAATTAAGGATAGAGCGTCCATTGAGCTTTTTTGATTTTTTCTAATCTTGCGTGATTTTTTTACGTTAATTTTATTCTCTAATTTCTAACGGGGCAGGCACAATGACAACTGAAATTGAAAAGTTCAAACGGCAATTTTTGGAATACCTTGAGATTGAAAAAGGCCGCAGTCTCAATACGGTTTCTAATTACGACCGCTACCTATCAAGGTTTTTGGCTTTTGCTAAAGTTAGTAAACCTTCGCAAATTACGGATGACATTTTGCGTGAGTATAGGCTTTGGCTTAATCGCCAGCCCGCCCAAAATTCGGTGGCGAATTTTGGGCGGGCTGACCACGGGAGCGAGACCTTAAAAAAGAAAACGCAGAACTATTACCTCATTGCTCTCCGGTCTTTTTTGAAATACTTAAGCCGCCGGGGCATCACTTCCCTGTCACCAGACCGCATTGAGCTCGCTAAAGTTGGTGAACGCTCCCTTGACCTCATATCAATTGAAGAGCTCAACCGCCTTATGGCTGCGGCTGAAGGCGACAATCTTAAAAGTCTCCGCGACAGCGCCATGCTCGGGCTTTTATTTTCCACCGGTCTTCGGGTTTCAGAGCTTTGTTCCCTTTCCCGAGACATTGACCTTGGCAAAGACGAACTCTCCGTGCGCGGCAAAGGCGACAAGGTACGGGTAGTGTTTCTTTCAGAGGACGCGAAACGAAAAGTCAAAAAGTATTTAGCAAAACGGACCGACATGGACGACGCTTTGTTTGTCCAGATTGTCACTCCCCTTTCGGAGGCGGTAGAGAAGCGAGACAGTTTGAGGCTCACACCGCGTTCGGTTGAGCGAATCGTAAAATACTATGCGACCAAAGCCGGCATCTCGAAAAAGGTTACCCCGCATGTTATCCGTCACAGCTTCGCCACTGACCTGCTTTCAAACGGCGCCGATTTACGCAGCGTGCAGGCGCTTCTAGGGCATGCTCATATTGGTACAACCCAGATTTATACGCATGTTACAGACCGACACCTTCGGGAAATTCACAAAAATTTTCATAACAAAGGAAAATGACAACAAAAAGCCACCCCGTCCCGCATTGCGGGACGGGGTGGCTTTAGTTTTAGTTACTCCGCTAACGTCAGAGAATAATCTTGCCCGTCACTTTTCGGTTCGTACTTGAACACGTTTGGGTCAAGCGGTCGGTTTCTGATATAGCCTTCCTTGTCCAGAGTTTCAATCAGGGCTTGCCCGCCTGAAACATTCGGATAGGTGTTATGGTCGCTGTAGTAAAGTTCCATAACTGTCGCGAGCTGATGCACGTTGGCGCCGTTTACTGACGCTTTCGCTTGGTTGATTATGTCATCAGTGTGGACGAGCACGCTATTTATCAGCAAAACCGAACCGAGAATGGCTGAAATTATCATTGAAAGTAATTGTGTCATAAATTTGTTTGTGTTTAGCTTAATACCGACTTCAACATGCTATCATATTTTACTATTACTGTCAATGTTTAAAAACCCCTTAATTCTGGTAGTATTTTAGGCATGAAGCTTATTTCTTGGAACGTAAACGGCATCAGGGCGGTGGTCAAAAAAGGCCTTCTGTTGCCTTTTGTTGAAAAATATAAGCCTGATATTCTCTGTCTTCAGGAAACAAAGGCGGAAAAAGGCCAGTGCGAAGTTGATTTATCAGATTACGAAGAATACTGGAACTCCGCCACTAAAAAGGGCTACTCCGGAACCGCTATCTTTACCAAGGTTAAACCTTTGGCGGTATTTAACGGTCTGCCGGAAAAAATTATCAAAAAATTCGGTTTGATTGCCGACAAGTATGGCGACCCTACAACTGAAGGCAGAGTGATTGCTGCCGAATATGAAAAATATTATGTCGTAACGGTCTATACGCCGAACGCCAAAGACGACCTTTCCCGCTTGTCGCTTCGGCACAAGCACTGGGACCCGGCGTTTTTGGCGTACTGCAAAGAATTGGAAAAGAAAAAACCCGCTATTTTCTGCGGCGACCTCAACGTTGCTCATACGCCGGACGACCTCGCTCGGCCGAAAGAAAATGAAGGTATGAAAGGGTTTACCAAAGAAGAACGAGCCGGATTTCAAGCTTTTATAGATGCCGGATTCATTGACACATTTAGAATGTTCCACAAAGGCAACGGCCACTATACATGGTGGTCCCACTTCGCAAACGCTCGGGAGCGCAATGTGGGGTGGAGGATAGATTATGTATTAGTGTCCGAAAGTCTAAAGTCTAAGGTCAAAAAGGCTGAAATTCTTCCGGAGGTTATGGGGTCGGATCATTGTCCTGTCTTGCTAGAACTTAAGAGTTAGTTTTACAAACTAGATTCTGCATATTCCATACCAAATAACGAAGAGTCGTAACATCATCTTGGGGTGTTTGACTTGAGATAAACTTTCGGATGTTTTTTAGAAACACTTCTTTACCCCTACGTGTTGCGTCATTAGCGTTATGTCCTTTTAGCAAAGAGATTACAACTTGATTGGATGGCTCTAGGAAAAAAGAAGCCGTTTTATCTTCCCTTGGTCTGGAAATTTTATCGCTTGAATATTGAAAAATAAAATCATCTTTATAACCAATATACGCCTTAGCTCCAGCACGAACGCTTTCAGCGCCAAGCACGTTTGCAGACTTACATGACAATGCATAAGCCACTTTATCTTTAAGTAAATTTTGATTAACACCCACCTGAAGTAGGGGTTCGTTGTCTTGGCCCAAGACAGCATTATCACTTCCGTGCCCGTTGAGAAAAACCACATCAGGGTTATGTTTTTTCATCATGCTCTCAAACATACCGCGCACCGCTTTCTTTTTAGCCAAGTCAAAAACAGTGTTTCCGTGTTTTCTGGCAAAATCCAAAACAGTCTCCGCCCAAGCGGAGATGTATCTTGTTGTCAGGTCGTGATTAGGCCTCGTTGTTAAAAGCGAGATCTTGGCCATAAAAAACCCCATCCTTTAATGCTTTTAGGAAATTCATTTCAACCTCAATAATTTTTTCTCCTATGGCGTCACCGGACTCCACGTGCCGTATCAAATCATCTTTCGTAAAATTTCCGGACGATCCGATTGAAACCCCCTTATCGTTCGGTAAGGTCTGTAGTCGCGCAAGTACAAGCTCTTTTATATCCTCTTTGTTTTTTTCTTCCATATTTATATTATTTGAAGCTCGATAAGTTTTTGAACTATCTCGTTACCTAAAGGCGTACCGGCCTTCACCTCAACGTAGGCCACGTTCCATGTAATTGGTCCCTTTTCCGGCAAAACCAACACAACCTCATCACGCAATTTTATAGGCAAATTGGCGAAGACTTTGAAGAATCGTTCCTTTTCCATACCTGTTATGATACAACATTTTGAAGGGAAAACAAAACCGACATTGTGTCCCAAAATCCGAACAGCTCGTTTTTGACATCTTTTTCAACCTTAACGCCTTTTTTTGATTGCGAAAGTTTGTATCCAAGATAACTTTCGTAGACACTTCCCAGAATATCGGCAGGCATTTCCTTGAAGTTGTAATGGTAGTAGCCTTCTTTGCCGTACAGTTTTTGTATAACCTCCTTGAGCGCATCACTATACTCCTCCCATTTTTCGACGGGGTGTTCGGAAAAGAGATTTGAATTGTAAACGCCGTCAAGCTCGCGGAATTTAGCGACCATTGCTTTGAATGGCGCGTGAGGTGTATCGCTTTGCGCAACGTCACGCAAGAGATTTTTCAGGATGTTCGGTTCAACATCGCGGTCCTCGGCTACCCGAAGAAAAATTAGGCGGTCAAGGACTTTTTGCACACCTTCATCAAGTAAGTCCTTTGAAATGTTTTTGTCATAGTTACAATCTTCGAAACCTTTTGTAAGCCGTTCACGACACCACTGTATATCCTCGTTGAGTTTTTTGATAACCGTGGCCACAGAGACCGATTTTTCTTTTTTGCCGTGCTTTTCGGCGAAGGCGTCCAGATGTTTTTCTGCAAACGTTTGTTTTGACAGAAGCCAAAGAGTTTCAAAATCATCCAAATATTTACTATATGGAATCTCAAAAATCATTTTATCCATAAGGTCAGCCTTATCTATCCTCTGCGCATTGAAAACTTTTATTGCTTTAAAATCCGTTAACACCGCATAAGTAACTCCTTTATTCCATGAATAATTGATAGCTTGAAACGCGAATTCCTCATCATCTAAATCCGCACTTAATTTCTTTGCTTCAAGATAAAACTGTGTGATACCGTTTATTTTGAAATTAAAATCCGCGTAACCGGTGGCTTTTATATGGTCTTCCGCCGAAACCTCGTCTTTACCGTAGACATCCCAGCCTAGCGCGTCAAATAAAGGCAAAACAAAACCCTTGATAGTATCTTCCTCACTATAGCTTTTTTCCTTTTTCTGTTTTACAACTTTCTCGTAATCGCTTACGAGTTCGGAGACTTTTTGCCGCGCCTGTTCTTTGTCCATGCGCCTAATTATCTATTATTTTCTGGTTTATTTCCAATAACCAGATAGGAATTTACGTTTTTTATTTTTCTAAATAAGTTTTCCCCGCACCTTGCGGCGCGGGGATTTTTTGGGAGATTTCCTCATTCTGTTGAATGAGGCCGATTCAGCAGATGTTCTTTGCAGGAGCATTTAACTGCTTTCCTCCAGAGCACATGCGGTGATTTTGTCAGGCGGTTTGACCGCCTGCTGTGTCTTATTAGGTTTTTCATAAAATCTCTTCTACACTCAGTATATACCCATAAAGGACAGTGTAAACTCGAGTTATCCCCAACTTGTCTTTTATATGTCTTTGACAGGTGATACAATGCTTGCAGAGTCGTTGGAATGCAGATGTGCTACTCCGATGCATAGGTCTTTGAGAATCAACACTCTTGAGACTCTAGAAAGTTTTCGTCTTTCGTTTGAAAATATTCTCTCATTACTCTTTAATTTTCGGATTATATTTTTCAAATCAAAGCTGTTGAAACAAGACAGAGTCTCCTTAAACCGCCTTTTTGGCGCGAGTTCAATTTAGGGCATATTTCAGTATCTTGAAAATGGATTTTGAAATATGCTCTAAAAAGTTCCCGCCCATAGGCGGTTTCTTTTTATTCTACGTGGTAGCGGCCTCTAATCTCCTTTATGCTTTTTTCTTCGAGAGCGCCCTTTGTTTCTCTACCCTTATCAGCTATCTTTTTCAATGTTTCATCTGAAACCAAAGCAAGCTCTATGGCCCTCTTTTCAAGGTATTCTTCGGTGTTAAGTTTAGGGTTCTCAAGCACTTCTTCAAGCAAGGCGTGCAAAATATGCCCTATTTTAGGCCCAGGTGTTACATGTGTAACATTTATAATCTTATTACCGTCAACTTTGAGCATTCCTACAGAAACCGGGTCCCGCATCACCTCTTCAATCATAGCCTTATACTTTCTTAACCGGTAAGGATTTTCTTTTGGTCTGCCGGTGCCAACCCTGTCGCAAATTCTCAAATTCATGAGGTCCCAAACATTTTCTTGGCCAACTTTGGCTATTAAGCGCCGTACGGCAGAGGATGTAATCTGCTCAGTATCTGAAAAAAACATATGCCACCGGACGAGTTTGGCAACTTGCTCAATAGTTTTCTTAGGAAATGTCAATCGGCTTAAAATCTTCTCTGTTACACGTGAACCAACCACGTCGTGACCGTAGAACGTCCACTGTTTTGTTTCATGTGAAATCCGTCTGGTTTCGGGCTTAGAAATATCATGGAAAAGGGCCGCCAAACGTATTTCCAATGGCCATTTCTTGTCTGCGGAATGCTGAAGTGAACGCAAGCTGTGTTCACAAACATCAAAGGAGTGGGCCTGATTTTGCTCTACACCAATACCTTTTTCAAGTTCTGGCACAATATACTGCAAAATAGCTAATCTGTGGCTCAAAATAAGACCATTCATGGGATTGTCCGACATAATAATTCTCATAAACTCTTCCCGGACTCGCTCTTTTGCTATTTCTTTCAGGTGGTGGGCGTACTTTTTTATAGCGGTTTCAGTTTCAATGTTAATCGTGAAACCTAAGTCAGTAGAAATCCGTACTGCCCGGAGCATTCTTAAGGCATCCTCGCTAAATCTTTCATGCGGGTCCCCCACGGTTCTAATTATTTTAGCTTCTAGATCAGCCTGTCCTTTATAAAGGTCAACCAAATGTCCTTTATATAAATCAGTGTCCTTTTCTTTTCCCCCCACCTCAAGCGCGATGGCATTTATGGTAAAGTCTCGCCGTTTCAAATCATCTTCAAGTTTGCCGCTAAATTTTACGCTATCCGGCCGGCGCTTGTCCGAGTAGCCAGATTCAAGACGGTACGACGTAACCTCAACCACTTTAAGAGTTTCATCTTGAGTGTCTTCGTTCACAACACCGACTGTTCCATAGTCATTTTCGTAAAAAGTTTTCGGGAAGAGCTTAATAATCTCTTCCGGCTTGGCATTGGTCGTAAAATCCCAGTCTTTCGGCTTGCGTTTTAATAGCGTGTCCCGGACACAGCCGCCTATTAAATAAGCCTCAAATTCGGCCTTTTTTAGAGTTTCGGCGATGGTTATAATTTCCTTTGGTAGGGCGAAAAGGTCTGTATTTTTTGAGGTCTTCATTGCTAAACATTTTAGTACATCTTTCGGTTTTTCGCTAACTTTTTGCTATTGTAATTTACGAACTATCAATATATAATCCATAACATGAAATCAAGGTTAGTAGAAAAAGCAGAGGTAATTAGGCTTAGAAAGTTAGGACATAGCTACAAAGAAATCCTACAGAAAGTTTCAGTAGCAAAAAGTTCAATTTCTCATTGGCTAAAACATATTAATTTAAGTAATGAAGAGCTTGTCTATTTAGAAAAAATGACGGAAGAAAGAAAAGATGGGGCTAGATTAAAGGCAGCTTTTACAAACCGTACAAGAAGATTAAAAAGAGAAGAAGAAATTTGTAAAATAGCAGACAAGGAATTTGTAGAATATATTAAGGAGCTATTATTTGTAGCTGGTATTTTGTTATATTGGGCGGAGGGAGCAAAAAAATCTGATTATTTTTATTTTGTTAATTCTGACGTAGAAATGCATAGAATTATGCTTAGATGGGTAAAAAAGTACCTTAACCTTGAAGGGTCAAAGGTAGGGTGGAGATTATACATCCATAAACCATATCAGCATGAGGATTGTGAGAAATGGTGGGCTGAATCTTTGGGTATTAATATGTCAGAATTTGAGAAAACAGTTTTCAAGATTACTCCACATAAAATAAAGAAAAACTCATCTTATAAAGGGTGTATGAGATTTTCGATATACAGTAGAGCTGTGTTTGTGAAGATGATCGCTTGGCAAAAGCTTCTGATAGAGTATTATAAGAAAGTTTAATGCGCCTGTAGCTCAATGGATAGAGCACTTGCCTTCGAAGCAAGGGGTTCCGGGTTCGAGTCCTGGCGGGCGCACCATATGACCTTGTAGAGTTTTATGAGAAAAAAATGTGGTAAGATTATATAGCGTCAGTAGAAATTAAGATATTTGATGCGGGTATGGTTTAATGGTATAATGCGTCCTTGCCAAGGACGAGATCCGGGTCCGATTCCCGGTACCCGCACATCGAAAGGACACTATTAGTCATGTCTTGTCCCCACAGAAGATTGTTTATTTTCAAGGATTTTTTGTAAAACTGGGGATAAGTCTGTGAACTTGTGTATAAAGGACAATAGAAAACCAGGTGTAATTTTGACCTAAAGAATGAATAAATGCCTTAAAATATAGGTATTTTGAAAAAGACAGGTCTTTTTATGAATTTTTGATGATTTGTTTCACGTGAAATATAGGTTCATATGTTATTCATGAAACTTAAACGTACTCAAAAGCAAATAATTGGAGCTTTGGGTGAGGAAATCGCTTCTAAATTTCTAATCGGTAAAGGATTTAAAATTATTACAAGAAACTATCGCAAGAAATTCGGTGAGATTGATGTCATTGCAAAAAAATCTGGAAAGGTTCATTTTGTTGAGGTAAAAACGGTTTCCCGTGAAAATTTAAGAGAAGTTAGACCTGAAACAGATGATGTTTTTAGACCGGAGGATAATATGCATCCCTGGAAATTGAAGCGTCTATCAAGGACCATACAAGTGTATTTGTTTGAAGTCGGACAAGACCAAGAATCAGATTGGCAATTTGACGTGGTTACGGTTTTCCTTGATGAAAAAAATAAACTGGCTCGAGTGAAGTTTTTGGAGGACATAATTCTGTAAAATGTCTTTTATATGTCCTTTAGTTATTTTTGGGTTTTGTGTTACACTTTGCAAGCTAGAACCGGGGCGTAGCACCCCAGTAGTAGAAAATCAGAATTTTCACTACGGGGCAGGTAGCGACTAGATGCATGCTTTGCCTGCCCGCCAAAGCCTGAGCCGGAGTGTAGTATAGTGGTAGTATAAATGCTTTGGGAGCATTAGGCCCGAGGTCGATTCTCGGCACTCCGATGGAAGTAGGCAATGGCAGGCGGGGGAGCATGAGGCCCGAGTTCGATTCTCGGCACTCCGAACGGAACGAAGTGGAGTGAGGGTCGAGTGAGCAAACTGTTTTGCTTGCGTTCGAAATCGAACAGCGGAGTCATGTTTTGCTAGCAAGCAAAACAGACTAGCTGGTGCCCAGACCGAGGTGAGTGGCGACGAACCGAGAGTCGCGGGCGATTCTCGGCGCCCCGAAAGAAATAAATTCTGCTTTTCAATGCACGAAAATGAGCTGACCACACAACCCATAGGAACTCTTATCAAAAATCTCGCTCTGCCTGCGAGCCTCGGCTTTTTCTTTAACACGATGTTTAACGTCGTGGACACTTTTTACGCTGGGCAGATTAGCACGGCCGCCCTTGCGGCGCTTTCAATTTCTTTTCCGGTATTTTTCATCATCATCGCGCTTGGCAGTGGCCTCGGAACTGGCGCCACTTCACTCATAGCAAATTCGCTTGGCGCGCAAAAGACTGATGAAGCAAAAATCTACGCCGCTCAGACTATTACTTTTAGTGTCGCGCTCTCCATAATCGCTTCAATCCTCGGTCTTCTGGCTTCTCCCGCGCTTTTTCGTTTGCTTGGGGCGGAGGAGTCCTATCTTTCGCTTTCTCTAAGCTACATGAACATGATTTTTTACGGCACGGTCTTTTTCATTTTGGTCTACGGATTTAACGCTTCACTCAACGCGCAGGGAAACACCAAGTCATTTAGAAACGTGCTCATCGTGGGCTTTTTTGCCAACGTTCTTCTTGACCCGTGGTTTATGTATGGCTGGATTGGATTTCCGAGGCTTGGCATTACGGGTGTGGCGCTGGCAACAATCGCGATTGAAGCCGCAAGCGCTCTGTATTTAGGAATAAAAGTTTTTAGAACGCCGCTTTTTAACAAACAATCATTTCGCCATTTTTTTCCGGAGCGTTTCTACATAAAAAATATTGCTTATCAAGGAGTGCCGGCGGCCCTTAACATGATGACCATCGGCGTCGGCATTTTTATCATCACCTATTTTGTGAGCGCCTTTGGCAAAGTGCCGGTGGCCGCCTACGGCATCGCCACTCGGATTGAGCAGATTTTTCTTTTGCCCACCATAGGTCTTACTATAGCGACACTCACTCTAGTTGCCCAAAACAACGGCGCGGCGAAATTTGCTAGGGTACGCGAGGCGCTTAATCTGGCTCTTAAGTACGGGCTTTTCATTATGACCATCGGCACAGTGCTGATTTTTCTTTCAGCCTATCCTCTGATGAATCTTTTTACGAAAGACGTTTCCGTTATCAATGCCGGCGTGATTTATCTCCGTATAGCCGCCTTTATCACCTGGGCCTACGCGCTTCTTTTCATCTGCATCTCGGCGCTTCAAGGGCTCGAGCGTCCGTTATACGCCATTTGGATTGGACTTTTCAGACAAATTCTAGCGCCAGTCGTTGTCTTTTGGTTTCTTTCAAATATTTTGGGCTGGGGGATTTTCGGCATCTGGTTGGGCATCTTTATCATTACTTGGGCGGCGGCGTTGGTTACCGTCCAATACACCAAACGTGTCATGACCCGCCCTGTTTAGTTCGGCGCGCCAAGCGTTGCTTGAACAATGAAAAAATTATTTCAAAGAACCATTGAAAATTTTACCTGCGAGCGTTGCGGCGCGGAGGTTAAAGGCAATGGCTATACCAACCATTGTCCGCAGTGTTTATGGAGCAAGCATGTTGACGTCAACCCCGGCGACCGAGCGGGGAAGTGCGGCGGCATGATGAGACCTGTTTCAGTAATCAAGTCAAAAGGTGAGTATGTACTTGAAAATCGCTGTGAGCGTTGTGGCTACAAAAAGAAAAATAAACTTAGCTCCGGGGATGATTTTGATGCGGCTATTGCTCTGAATCCAGTTTCATAAGTTTCTCTATTCTTGTGGTTAAAGTGGAAAAATAACTTTTGTTTTTGAAACCTTTCTTAATTTGTACAGTTTTGATGCCAATATCTTTCGCGTTCCTTAGTGCGTGTCGGTTGTCGTCGATGAAATAGATGGACTGAGGCGACCCGCGGGCAAGTGTTTTGAGTCTTTTCTTTTTATCTGTCTCTTTCGTAACGACAATGCGCTTTGCAAATTTTTTCAGTCCAGCCTTCTTTGCTTTCAGGCGTTGGTAACCGCTGTCGCCAAACGTAAGGAAGATTATGTTTGTTTTAACGGCGATAGTGCATAGAAACTCTTTCACGCCCGGGAAAGTAACGGAAGGGATATTCTCCAACGCGGTCTCTAAGTTTTTCGTCAATTCGGCTGAACGATTTTTGTTTAAGGCCTGAGCAAATTTTTTAGGAGAGAATCCTTTTTCTTTTGTCGTTTTGTAGGCGCGGAGTATTGTGCTGTAGGAAAAACCAGCTTCAAGCGCCGCATCAAAAAGCACTCGTTTTACCAGCGCGCTGTCAATCAAGGTGTCATCAAGGTCAATGATAATGTTTGGTCGCATTGAGAAGTGGGAGAAAAAAATTTCTAATTTTTTGCGTATCATGCCGCAAAGGGGCCCTAAGGACTGTATCATTTGCGCCTTGTTTTCTGACAACCTCGGAAACCAGGTCGGCCACAATCGTATCGACACCGTTCCTTTTTAGTGTTTTTAGGTCGGCTTGTTTTATTTGAACCGGCACAAAGCGGTCTTTTAGACGCGCTAACACTTGTTTGCGAATCTTTTTATTTAACACCAAAGTGTCGAAAGGCCTTTTCCCGAGTCCGCGCTCAAACCACGAAATATAATCTCGGAGTGAAAAAAAGCTGTCTTGGCCGCGGTGGGCGAGCAGATTCACAAACCAAATTTTCTTCGCTCGGCTCCTTTGCCAAGCTTCTTTAAAACCACTGACCGCTAAATGCGGCATGAGACTGGTGAAAAAGTGGCCGGGAGCAAAAAGAAGTATATCCGCCTCGATGATTGCTCGGCTGACTTCCGGCGCGATTGCCGCTTTTTTACTTAAAAATATTTTCTTAATAGGCGCGGTTGAGAAACTAAGGTACTCCGCAATTTGCTTTTGGTCATTTAGCATCGTGCCGTTTTTTAATTCGGCGCAGAGTTTAACGTAGGCGTAGGAAACGGGGTAGATGTTGTTTTTTATACCAAGCGTTCGGTGAAGCTCAAAGACGCCGTGACGTTCGTTTCTGAATTGTTTTAGAAACGACTTAATAAAAATGTTTCCAATGTTCACTCCGAATAGGTTACCGCTACCAAACCTATAATTAAGTGTTCGTCCTAATATCTCTGACAGGTTCATACTTTCAAAAACGCACTGACGGAAATCTCCGAGCGCGAAACCTTTATAATCTCGACGAATTGCTCCGGTTGAACCGCCATCGTCAAAAGCGCTCACGACCGTCGTCAGTTGTATCGGCAGGCCTTTGAGAGCCTTGGTGAAAGTCGATGAACCAACGCCCCCGCCGATAATGACAACGTCTAGTTTGGAATTATTAGTTGGCGGCATTATAGAATGATAACAGTTTGCTGAGGACGAATGTTACCGTTGCTAGTGATTTTTTGAATTGAGCTCGTCAAGTAGCAGTTTTTTTAGGCCCGGCAAAACTTCCCTCTCAAATTGAGCCGAAAAGTTTTCAAGGTTTGAAGCGAGGAGTGAGTCAAGCGAGAGAGAGGTTTCGGCGGCGAGGCTGTGGTTGATGTGGGCGATTGATATGGCATCAAGGTCGCGTCCCGCCGTGTCTTTGGCATCGGTTGAGGTAACGATAATGCCTAAAAGTTTACCCTGGGAGCTTACCACCGCGCCGCCGGAAGAGCCGTGTTGAGCCACAGGACTGCCGCCGAGACTGAAAGCATCAACTGTGCCCGTTCTGAATGTAAAGCGCTGGCCAATATTGACGATGCTTGAAACAATATAAAGGTCACGCTGGATGGCGATGCCGCCGAGAAAGCCTGCAGGGTAGCCCGCGAGAACGACTGGGGCACCGGTTTTGATGTCGTCTTCGTTGCCGTCGGTTGAGAGAGCGGGGAAAGACTTTTGTAGCGTTAGGTCGGGGTCGGTAGAGCCCACGATTTGGAGTAAGGCAAAATCATTTTCGCCGGTACCTGTCGGGTGTTGGTCAGTGATATTTTTATAATTATCTTGTAGCCATTGTGGAGAAATGTAGAGAATTTTCAAAGTATAGGCCGGTGTAGCGGGAGAGCCAGTCCGCGCGATGCAGGTGAGAAAGTTTTTAACCCCGTAATCTTTTAGGAGAAGGTATTGCGCCACGTGGGCGTTGGTGAGGATAACGCCTCGCGGGTCAATGATGACACCGGAGCCCGAGAGCGGCTCAAAAAGACCGGCGGTTCGCGAGGTGCAGAGGATGTTGACAATGACCTGGCGGACTTTTTGGTTGATGGCGCTCCAATCAATTATAGGTGAGGCTAAACCGAAGCGCTTCGCTTCGGTCGCCCGACCCGTCAAGGGCGGGTTTAGGGAAGTGGTAGTGGTGGCGGGCCGCGGCGCCTCCGCTGACTTCGGCGCCGCGGCTATCGGTATGACCGCTTTTGCACTTGGCTTTTTCTTTTGAACTTTTACCGGCGACTTTAGCTGACTAAAGTCGCCGGACGTGTCTTTTACCTTTTTAAAATTTCCAACATCTGTGCTGGTCGCGGTCTTTTCAGTTACCTTAACGACAGCTGATTGCATTTTGGGCGCAACAGTTGCGGGCGGGGCGGGGGAGTGAACAGTCGTTGTCGCCAGTCCGATTATACCGAGCAAGATTCCAAAAATTTTCGCCAGCATCGCTTAATTCTAGCACGACCATTCGTTGCGACCGCGGATTTTTTCTGCTACGATTCATTTGAATGCGGGTGTAGTATAACGGCTATTATGGCTGCCTTCCAAGCAGCACACGCGGGTTCGACTCCCGCCACCCGCACAAAATTCTGATTTTGTTCGGGTGAGCGAGCGCCTGCGCGCTCGCGTGCGGGAGGCGAAAGGCTTTTCCTTATCGAGTCCGCGAGATGGAAAAGCACCTGGCTACGTAGTAGCCGACTCCCACATTTCTCATACAAAAACAATATCTAAATTTTGGATATTGACTATTTGGATAGACCATACTAGCATTATGGTTAAGTCCATCCACACCAAGGAATACGCCTATTTTGTCGCGCAGTTGCGCAAGGCTCGGCTAGAAGCAGGGCTGACGCAGATGCAAGTGGCAAAGAAATTAAAGCGTCCGCAATCGCACATCTCAAACATTGAATCCGGACAGCAAAGGGTTGATGTTGTGGAGCTTCAAAGATTTGCAAAACTTTATA
>OBEQ012821235.1_pt1 | contig 14475 bp, 10 predicted proteins | sample 1670901 | NCBI WGS metagenome assembly OBEQ01 (sample SAMEA104232315, study PRJEB22302) | groundwater metagenome | biome: forest; feature: aquifer; material: groundwater | place: USA | collected 2011-08-07 | depth 5.4 m
CGGCGATTTTTACCGGTTCGCCCATGTCGAGCACGACAATTTCGCCGCCCTCGCTCATCAAGCCTGCTTGCAGTACGAGTTGCGCCGCCTCGGGGATGGACATGAAATAGCGTGTGATGTCGGGATGCGTCACGGTGATGGGTCCGCCGGCTTCGATCTGTTGTTGAAACTTGGGAATCACACTGCCGGAAGAACCCAGCACATTGCCAAAGCGTACCGACACGAAGCGCGTACCCGATGCGCCCGAAGTATGCCGTTGCATCCCCTGGCAGACCATTTCGGCCAGCCGTTTGGTTGCGCCCATCACATTGGTGGGATTCACCGCCTTGTCGGTGGAAATCATCACGAACTTGGCGACACCGTGCGCCTGGGCCGCAGCGGCGGCCACTTGCGTACCGAGCACATTATTGCGTAGCGCTTCCCAGGCGTTGTGATCTTCCATCAGCGGCACATGCTTGTAGGCGGCGGCATGAAAAACGACCGCAGGGCTATGCTCAGCCATGAGCTCATTCACCCGGCGCGCATTTTTTACATCGCCGATCAACGGCACGATGTTCAACTCGGAAAAGCGTTCCGAGAACTCCTGCTCAATCGCGTAGAGCGCGTATTCCGAGATGTCGAACAGCACTAGCTTGCTGGGCGCGAAGCGCGCAATCTGGCGGCACAGCTCCGATCCGATCGAGCCCCCTGCACCAGTCACCAGCACGGTTTGATCGGTCAGCAATTGGTGCAGGCCGGTGTCATCGAGCTCAACCTGATCGCGCCCGAGCAGGTCTTCAAGCTCAATGCGGCGCAAATTGGATACCGATACTCGCCCCGCGACCAGGTCTTCGAGCGAGGGCACGGTCAACACATTCAATCCCGCGTCGGTGCAGATCTGGGTAATACGTTTGCGCACTGCGTGGGCTGCCGACGGCAATGCAAGAATAACGTCCTGCACCTGCATTTTTTCCGCAAATAGCGCTGCGGCATCCAGCGGGCCTAACACCGGAATACCCTGAATCAAGCGTCCTTGCTTCCTGCGACTATCGTCGAGCAAACCTACTACGCGAAACTTCGAGGAGTTACGTTTAAGTTCGCGCAGCAAAAAATCCGCCGCGGAGCCGGCGCCCGCTACCAGCACCGGTTTGCTGTTCAGATGCATCACCCCGGAAAGCCGGTGCTCTTTCCAGGCGCGATACGCCAGCCGACTACCGCCCATGATCAGGATCAGCAGCATTGGGTCCAGGATCAATACCGACCGCGGTACGATCACATTGACACGGAATAGGATTAGCCCCAGAGGAATCAATAATGCACCCAAGCCCACTGCAAGCATGATGCGTTTTAGGTCGGGCAAACTCGCGAAACGCCAGATACCACGATATAAACCAAATCCCCAAAAAACCAGCGCCTGGAGCGGCACGACCCAGACCATCGTCGTCAGCGCTGCGTGCAGATAGCCGGGAGGTAAATTCAGATTCAGCCGTAGCCAGTAGGCTGCCATCCACGCCAGCATCGCCGCAGCAAGATCGTGCAAGATGACAGCCAGTGTGCGCGGATTAAATTTCATGTTTCATATGCGACCAGCGCCAATCGAGTGCTATAAAAATCAGCAAAAAACTGCTCAACCACAATGCAATCAGCAAGACTGACCACTCGGGTTGTAAGAGATAGGTGAGGGCGACCATCGCACAGAACAGCATTAATGCATACGCTGCAAGCGTCATTTTTTTGTGACTCCAGCCCATGCGCACCAGACGCTGATAATAATGCTCGCGATGCGCATGCCAGATTTTTTCGTCGCGCAGCGCGCGTTTGAGCAAGGTCACACTCGCGTCCAGAATGAAGGGCGAAAAAATCATCATGGGGAATAGCGGCGGCCAATAATTTTGCGCAGCGCCGTACACGCTTATTGAGGCGGCGAGAAAACCAAGCGGAATTGAGCCCGCGTCTCCCATGAATATTTTAGCGGGCGGAAAATTGAAACGTAAAAATGCCAGCGCCGCCGCCGCAATCGCCGCACAAAACAGGGCCAAATCCGAAACCCCCGCCCAATTTGCAGCGAGTGCCAACGTCCCAAACCCAATCACCGTCATACCGCCCGCCAATCCATCGGCCCCATCCATGAAATTATAAAGATTGGTCATCCATACGATGGCAAGGATGGCTAAGACCAAGCTTACGCCATTGATAGGGGAGACCATCAGCACACTTAAAATGGCAACAATTACGTGGGCCAACAAGCGCCACTGTGCGGACAAATTCTTGTAGTCATCCAGCAAGGAAATCGCAGCGAGCACAATTGCGCCCAGCATAAAGGGCAACAACACAGGCGACTGAATCAGAATGGATGAAATTAAAATCGCCACAATGATGCCAACCCCTCCTACTCGCGGCGTAGGCGTGACATGGAGAGAACGCGCGTTGGGATGATCCATGGGCAAGCGGGCGACGCGCTGCAATAACAGGAATAGTGTCAACCAACATACGCCAAAAGCAATAATGGACATTAGCCAAATTGGAATGACCATAGGTAAAAACGGCATGAGGCTTTGTTTTTGATTTGGAGGAAATTGATCAGGTGGATTTTACGGTGTTTTCGACAGAGGCCCCGTTTTGAATAAATGCAGCAACTGTGTGCGCCAGCCCTGTTTGCATAGAATAAGGTGGTGTCCAACCTAGGCGCGAGCAAATGGCCTGGCTATCCACATACAATGAGCCCGTCAACCGCGAAACCGCCGCACTTCGTCCCGTCATCGACCCCACCCATTGCAGAAGACTAACTGGTACGGGTACGAGTCGTGCAGGTCGATGCATTGCCTTTGCTATCTCTCGGATCAGATCAGGCGTTGAAATAGTTTGTCCATCGTCCACCAAAAATGTTTGTCCAGCGGCTGCAGGGTGCTCGATACACAGCCGGATGGCGTCGACGAAGTTGCCCAGATATAGCAGGCTGCGGCGATTTTTGATAGCGCCTAGCGGCAAAGGCCAACCGTGTTGAATCAGCTGCATCAAACGTAGAAAATTTGCCTTTACTCCCGGCCCATATACCAGCGGTGGACGCAGAATGACGACTTTGAGTCCTGTCTCTCGTGCAATTTTCTGTAAACCCTGCTCGGCCTCCCATTTGGAGATCGCGTATGGATCTTTGGGCACCGGTGTATCGGTTTCACGGTAGGGGTTATCGCTTCCTTCACCGTTCACCTTGATGGTGCTGATGAAGACGAAGCGCCTGACCCCGCACTGGGCCGCCTGGCGTGCGAGATTTAGGGTGCCCTCAGTATTGACTTCACGGAATTCGGCCAGCGGATCTCTCGCTTCATCACGCATCACATGCACACGGGCGGCAAGATGGACAACAACATCACAGCCCATCAACGCTGGTTGCCACACTGTGTCAGCATCAACTGATCCCACAACAACGTACTCGACTTCATCTGCTTTTGCCAATCGGCCTGTATTCTTGCGAAGAGCGCCGCGCACCCAATGGCCGCGTTTCAAAAGTTCAGCGCAAAGCTCTCGCCCTACAAAACCATTTGCCCCGGTCAACAGAACCTTCATGATTCTTGCGTGATTCGAGGCAGTCGCCCAAGGTGTTTAACGAAATACCGCGCCATGCTCGATAAATGCCAAGTCATATAACGCGGCTTCCGCCGGCTCGAACGCTGTGCTGCATGGATTACTGACACCCCTGGGTGCAGCATCACTTTCCATCCGGCTTTCCATAGACGAGCGCAGATATCAACATCCTCGTAGTAGAGAAAAAAATGGTCATCGAAGCCGCCGATGTCCCTGAATGCCTCCGCCCGGAACAACATGAACATCCCGGCCACCCAGTCCACCGCTATGGGGACCTCTCCCGCCACGGGGTAACGCCCCTCATCCACGTGAAGCATCTTGGCCACAAGATTTATGGGCGTGGGGAAGTAACGCGCGCTATCTTCCACATTGCCTGCCGTGTCAATCACTCTCGGTGCCACCAGGCCGACCTGTGGATCATCCATGCTGTTGAGCAACCCCTGAAACGGGTCGTTCAATAAACGCACATCCGGATTGGCAACGCAGAAAAACGGTGTGTTGCAATGCTTAAAGGCTTCATTGTGATTGGCGCCGAACCCCTTCGCATTTGCATTATCGAATCGATGAAGGGCTTTCAAACCTGTCCCATGTATCGAAACTTGCTCGGGAATATTACAGGTCAGAAGCAGATCATTAGTCGGGCAATAACGCGCAACATCGTCTAGCAAGTCGTTCACCAGGGCGCCTTGGCGATGGCTAACCACCGACATGGAAACACTGCTCATAGTACAGCCGCACTTTCGATGACAGCCAAGGTTTCTACCGCCGTTCGCTCCCAGGAAAAAGTGGAAACCCGCTCCAAACCCAAGTGGGACAATTGCACCCTCAAGGCGTCATCCTTTAATAGTCGCAGGAGACCGTCACGGATAGACGGAATACTTGCAGGATCAATCAGCAACGCAGCCCCGTCTGCCACTTCACGAGTTGCCCCCACATTGCTGGTTAGAACAGGTATTCCCTGGGCCATGGCCTCCAGTACAGGCAAGCCGAAACCTTCATAGAGCGATGGATAGACAAAGGCCGTGGCCCCACTCATCAATTCAGCGAGATCGTCGTCTCCTACAAACCCCTTGAATACGATCGCATCGTCAGCCGCAGACTGGCTGAGCATGTTATCAACCAACCAGCCCGTTGCGCCGGCAATAACTAGCTTGGCATCGCCCCTGTCGAGCGGGGCAATTGTCCGCCACGCTGCAATCAATCTTTCCAGATTCTTTCGTGGTTCAACAGTGCCTACGAAAAGCACATAACGATAGTCACGGCTTTCACTTTGATCCCGGGTCAATGCCCGGGGCATTTGGGACGAATAATTCCTGGCTGCGAGAAGCGTCACTACCGTTTTGCCACAACTTATGGGCAATAATCTATGCAAATCATTCCGTGTAGATTCCGAAATCGCAAGAACATACTTGGCCTTGTTAACCGCGGCCTTGATCATGGCAGGGAAGTAGTAACGCTTGATCAACTCATGCACGGATGGAAAAAGCTGAAACGTCAGGTCATGGACAGTCACCACCATCGGCCTCGTGCTCAAAAGAGGTAGCACGAACCCGGCACCCCAATGTACATTCACACGCAATTTATTGACATACCATGCCATGACACACTGCTGCCAAAGTGTACGAACATGACGGTTGTCAGGCGCCTGGATAAACTGGAAACGGCGATCCAGGTTCAGCACCACCAAATGTTGTAGCGCTTTGGGACTCGAAAAAATCACGAATTCATGATCAATCGTCTGGTCTCGGTTCCAGGCTGAAAGAATCTCCGTGAGATACACCGACGTTCCCGTCTTGGGACCGCCAAGCCCGGTGGCATCGATGCTGATCCTCATGCTGGATGGGCAAGGTGCATCGCGTCACCCAACTCTTCAGCCGGGTAAATGAATGGCGTCCCCTCAAGAATTCCTTGGCAAACCACATCCAAACCCATTGACTTACTCGGCGCCAGATCAGACAAGTTTCGAATGGTAACTCCGAAAGGAGGCCAACCTTTCCTTTCCTTAACACATTCCAGCGGAATCATGCGCCTGAAGAAAAAATGGTAGGCGTATTTGAGCGCACGCTCCTTGGTTAGGTCATCCAGTCTGGCAGGCATCGGCAAGGCATCGAGCAAGCGAAAATAGTCCACTTCCGAGGCAGCATCGATGGTAACGCCCTTCCCCCGGATCCACGCCTCACCGGCCACTATGACCGGCACGCCAGTAGCAGCGAGTTCGACCCCGGTCTTGGTTCCGTAGATGACCACCGCATTGCATTGCGACATGGCAACATAAGTGCTTAGCCGGCTTTCTGGAGGAATGATGAAGACATTAGACGGCAATTGTGGGAAAGCCCGCCTGATTTCATCGACGGCTGGCTGCCTGGAAGGCAACGTGCCGGATATTTCCGCGGGATGGACCCGGATGAGCAGTTGGAGATCCGGTCGCGTACCGAAATACTCTATCGTCTTGATAAGCCAATCCAACATACCCGGAAATGCATTCGCCTGATAGTGGAGTTGAGCGTCCCAAACAACGTTGGTCAGTAAGCCTATAGTGGGGCGGGAGAAGTTGATACCTGTTTCAAGCCGAATCGCCTCGACATCGAATTCAGGATTCTGGTGAAAACGCACCCAGTCTTGCTGGCCAACCCAACGGCTATGCAGGTAGTTCACGATCCGCTCTTTGTGCTCTTCATCCCACCGCATCGCATCCCATGACGACACGGGTTCCGACAGCAGACCATGGTGATAGGTCTCATCGTGGTTGAAAATGAAACATCCACGACGATAGGCCGGATGCCAGGTCACAACACGCACCCCTAACTGGCGTGCCGTCGCGGCAATTACACCCTGTGGCACATAGATACCGTGATTAAGGACAACTACCTTGTATTGACCACTTGCCAAAAGACGATGACATGCATAGTAGGTCAGCAAGGCCGCCTCGAAGTAGCGCCTCAGCACCGCCTCTCCCTCCGCCTCGGCATCGATATCTCCACGCGCATAAAAACGTAATGCCCCCGCCAAGGCATGCTCGCCAATCGGTATTCCTTCGATAACAAAGGTAGCGATATCTTGGCGGGGTACTGCCATCGCCTGAGCATGGGCCTGGTCACGCTCATTCTCAGACAGTTGGGAGCCTAAACCCACATGATTGAAATTCGCCTCGTCAAGCATGTGCGCCGCAGGTCGGTAACAGGTCCGGCATCGATCCGTGGGACCGTGTTCGCTGAAAGCCGCCACATCAGAATACCAGTTGATCTCGCACATCATGCAGGCAGGCAATGCGCCATCGCAGAGCAGAAAATCCACCGCCGCACCCCGAACCGATAACGCCATCCCTAACAAGCTTTCCAATGTCATGGAAGGTAGGTGACCTGCGGTTCCTGTGGCGATTAGAATCCGCTCCTGGCTATTAGCCGCCTTCTCTTGTGCAAGCAGTGAACTGTCATGCTTTAGCAATGACGCCCAATCCGGCAATCCGCCATGCCGAGCACGCCAGCCCATATAGGCCAAATGAAAAGGCCGATACCAGCGCCAGCGTTGAAGCCAGTGCTTAATATTTTGAAGATCGGGTTTGGCTTTGCGAGCGAGAGTGTCGAGAAAAAGTCTGTAACTCAAAGTCTGCAATCAAACTATATTGGTCTAGTATTAATTCTGTCACCTCAATACTTCTGATCGCTAGTTAGCCTATCACAGGTGTTATCCACCGCAGAGCGCGGAAACCATGATGGAAGAGCGACAATCAGGAGCTTTGTCCAAACTGTAATCACGATAGCATTGTTGCCAAGCGTTGCGCTTCAACAGTATCCAATGGCGTATTGGCAACATACCTGTAGGCAACCCGGAATGACCGGGCAGCCTCGGCCCAGCTGAATGAGGTGATGTTGGCATAACCGCGCTGTTTCAGGTCAGAGCGCAAAGCACTGTCGTTCCATACCATCGCAATCTTGGCAGCTATATCCTCCACGGAATAGGGGTCAAAATAAATCGCCGCCTCGCCCCCGATTTCTGGCAGGCAGGATGCCCGGGAGCAGATGGTGGGCGTACCCGATGCCATTGCCTCCAATACCGGTATGCCAAGCCCTTCGAAAAGCGAAGGGAAAACCATCAGGTCGGCCCTCGCATACAAATGCTGCATGGAGCCATCATCTACAAAGCCGGTAAAAAACACCTGATCGCACAATTCCAATGACACGAGTTCACGCCGGATGTTGTCTGCACTGCTATCTATGGGCTTTCCCGTACATACCAGAGGGATATTCAGCTTGTGCTTGTCTCTCAGGAGGGCCAAGGCCTGGAATAAACGGGTATGGTTTTTATGCGCCCAGGTCTTTGCCGGGTAGAACGCAAAACGCCGGGGCAACTGAAGCTTGTTCAGTGTGCGCTCAATGTCTTCCGGAGCAAAACCCATTGGCGCGATTTCGGCACCACGAGGTATCACCGCTATTTTGGACGGCGACAAGCCAAGGTGCCTAACGAGATCGCCCTTGGTCCAATGCGTTGCAGTAACGACCAGCGCGGCATCTTCACAGGCCTGGCGATAAAGCCAGTTTCGGAACTCAACCTCTTCTTTCGAGAACAGCTCCGGCAAATGGATATGCTGCAGGTCCCAAGGCTCGAAGATGTAGGGCAGGCTCGTCGGGAAGTATCTTTGGTAAGGGAAATGCACGACCTCAACGCCCGCACGCATGAGTATCTGGGTCAGCTCCCTTGCCGAGCTTGAAAATGCGGATAGTGTTCCCCTACGCAAGACGTTCCGAATGGCATCTTTCACAACGCGAGAGATCGCCAGCGATAAATTGCCTTGAGCAGCAGCCGGTATCTCACAGCGCAAGGGCGGCCATTCCAATACATCCTGGCCATTGCCCAGGTAGGGACGAACCCACGCAGATTCACCGCCAGGGCCGATGATCAATTGCCGATCGTCAGGTCCATTCTCAACTGCCAAAGCTGCGAGAAGCTTTAGCAAATTGGTCTCGATGCCACCCGCACTTCCCTGGAGCAACTGACCAAAGATCGCAACCATGGGGCTTGTCTTTATGGATTTGGAAGGCACGACTACCTTCCCCCTTGTTGTGAGCGACTCGCGTAATATTCGATGGTCTCGCGGTCACAGCGCTGAACAAGATGAAACTCCTTACCAATTGACCTGATTGGGTCGAACAGGCTGATATACCGTCCCAAGAGAATGTTGTACCAATCCCGGGCCCAGTGTTTAGCCCGGGTGCTGCCGAGTAGCCAGGACAACTTGGTCAACATACGTTTGATGCCGCCAACGAACCGGAACCAGAACCAACTTAAGTACAATCCATCACGGAAATACTTTTCCCGATACAGTGCCTTATACCTCTCCTGTTTCTCCATTTGGGCACGCAGCGCATCGGACTCGCCCCAATCACGCCAATGAAGTACCGCGACGTCTTTTGTGTAAACGATGTCATGTCCTGCATAGAGCACGCGCGCGGTCAGATCCGGGTCGATCCCGTAGTCCATGAAGTCCTCGCTGAATCCTCCGAGACTCTGCAATAACTCCGTTCGCAGGACACCCTGATTCACATTCAAAATCCTGGCTTCGGACATCCCACCGACGTACGGTTCACCTGCAAAAGGCCCCTGCACATCCTTGACCTTCAGGCCTACCATCCCGATCAGCGGATTGGCATCGAGTATCCGCACAGCCTTTTCGAGACCTTGGTTGACGACGACATTGTCATCGCTTAGCCAACAGACGTAAGGGGTGGTGATTTTGGCAAAGATCTCGTTATAAGCTTTTGCTTGACCCAGCTTTTTTTGATGCAGGGTCACTCTGATACTGTCCGACTCTATACCGCTCAAGTACTCGATGGTTCCGTCTGTCGAGCCGGCATCCGTTACATAGATTTTTATCGGTATCGATGCATCGCTGACAATGCTTTCGATGCACTCGCGCAGGCGGTCAAGCCGGTTAAGCGTACCGACCACAACCGAAAGAACATAAGCTTCCCGCAATGACATGAGCTACTTTCCATCCTTGTTGACATACAGGCAGTGCATGAAAAGCGGCTGCCCGGTTGCCGGCGAATCAACTTGATTCTTGATGCCGGCGAACCGGAATCCGATATCGACCAATAACGCATGCACTTCCTCAAACAAGGGCTGCCCATCATACATCGGCACAAACGACATCTCGACCAAGACGAACTTTGCAGCGCGGAACACCTTCTCCCCTCCCCGTATGACCTTGTCCTCCAACCCCTGGACATCCAGCTTGATCAGCACCGTCCCTTCAAGATCGGCCGGGTCGACCAAGTCATCCAGTCGACGAACGGCCACCTCTACCTCTCTTTGTCGGCCGGCAGTCTGCGGGAATTCGTCAGTTGAGATGCGGCTGACGGGAAGCAATGACGAGGCGGGAGCGTAGGCATTTTCGAATAGCATCGCCCGCCCCTCATGGTCCGAAACAGCACATTCAAATACCGTCAGGTTCCTGATTGCTTTTTCGCGTTGCCGGATCTGTTCTGCACACCCGGGCAGTGGCTCGATCGCGACAGTACGCACTGCATCGAAATAAGATGAAAGATACTCGGCGAATTCACCATTGTTTGCACCGACATCTATAACCGTTCTAATGCCACCGCTTGTGCGCAACCACGTCCAGATATCTGGTGAACTTCCCTCTAAAGGTCGGTTCACACGCCGGACCTCATAACCCAGCCTATTTAGAACGCGACGAATTATTCTCTTGCTACCCATTCCTCACTCCTGAAAATTTTTCTGCCGGGTATACGAACGGGGTACCCTGGATGATGCCGTCACAAATGAGGTCCAGCCCTGGATCTGCGCCTGGCATTAGCTGCTCCAGTGATTCAATCGAGGGGCGATATGGGGGCCACGCGCCTGTCGGTTCCATAAAATCAAGCGGGATCATGCGCCGGTAGAAAAAATGATAGGCATATTTCAACGCCCGCAACCGAGTGGCCTCGTCCAACCGCTTGCCTAATGGCAGCCTGTTCAACAGATCCATGTACTCATCCCGCGTGGAAGCATCCAATGTGACCCCCTTGTTCCGGATCCATGCCTCGCCTGCGACGACCACCGGGATGCCGATGCTCGTCAGTTCCACACCGGTCTTGGTTCCATAGATCAGCACACTGTCGCAGTGCTCCATCACGGCGTAGGTGCTCACTGGACTTTCGGGTGGAATGACTTTTACATTCGGCGGAAGCTCTGGCCATGCTTTACGAATTTCTTCCTGCAAGGGCTGCCTGGACGGCAGTGTCCCGCGTATCTCCGCCGGGTGGATTCTGATTACCAACTGCAGGTCAGGCCGTTGGTAAAAATGGGCGATCGTATCAAGAACCCAGCTCAACATGCTGGGGAATGCATTCGCGCGGTAATGTAGCTGCGCATCCCACATGACGTTTGTGAGCATGCCGATTATTGGCTTCGTCCTGTCCAGGCTCAGCTCAGCCGCAATCCTGTCGAAACGCTCATCGGGCTTCTCATGGAACCAGATCCAGTCGTTGGAGCCCTGCCAGCGACTGCGCAGATACTCTGTGATCTCGTCCTGCATCGCGCCGGTCCATGGCATCGACTCCCAGGCCTCTACGGGTTCATCAAGCAAAGTGTGATGGTAGGTATCTTCGTGGCTGAAGATGAAACACTTCTTCCGGTAGGCGATATTCCAATTGGCCACCCGCGTTCCCGCCTTACGCAGCACTGCGCCGACCACCCCCTGTGGACAGTAGATCCCATGGTTGAAACAGGAACTTGCAAACCGGTATTGACGTGTAAGCTGATTGAGCGCTTCAGCCGTCAATATCGCCGCCTCCAGGTAGCGACGTACCACCACCTCTCCCAAGGGCTCATTTTCAAGGTTCCCGCTCGCGAAATACCTAAGAGCACCGGCAAATGCATGCTCTCCAACTGCAACACCATCTAGCTGGAAATCAGGTATCTGCTCCAGAGGCACTTCCGAGGCAAGTCGCTTGGCACGCTGCCGCGATTCGTCGTCGACAAGGTCACCGAGTTTATGGTTGTGAAGGCCAAGCGGTTCGAACAGGTAATTCCCGGTCCGCTGACAGCCATCACACAGTCGACCCTGAATACCGTAGTCAGCTATGACTTGCGGATCCGGGATCGTCGGATATTCGACCCGGAGGCACGTCGGCAACGTTGCGTTACACAGCAGTGTGTGCACCCTCGCACCACGCAGCGTCAGGGCGATGGCCAGGAGGCTTTCCAGCGAGCTCAGCGCTGCGAAACCGCCCACTGTCGTGGCGATCAAGACATCCGGACCATTTTGCGCATCTTTCTTGGCTTTTGACCAAACCCGGCTCTCTTTAGCGAGCAGGGCATCCCAGTCGGGCAGGTTTTCATGGTGTTCCACTGCATTTGAGCTACTGCCAACCGACATGGCCGTTCTGATTCTTCGTAACCAACTGGGGAATTTCATTGGAGGTCTATCTTTTCAGTCATTGAATTAAATGTACGATATTCAGCCTGCAAAACGATGGCGCGAACGACTACACGCTTTCGGTACGCCGAATCCGTTCATTGGGCAATTTCATGCGGCCTTAAGCTTGCCTTTCCTGCAAGGACAGCCTTATAGCCATCCGGTTGCGCGCGAAGGTTCCTGTAAACAGCCAACCGGCCATACCGATGAGTATTAACCTCGTAATCTTTGCGCCAACCAGGATCATTTCGCAATGAACTTGCCAGATGTTTGGCAGCGCTTCTGCTTAATTCATTTGGCAGATATTTATCGGCGTCGCTGGGCTCATCAAAAACGACCGCAACGTTTAGCCAGATATTGGCATTCTTAAGGAGCGCCCCGTTAATTTGAGCGCTATCCCAGCCTGGGTAGTTGCCTCTGTATACCGTCTCGTGTATCGAAAACACATAATCCTGCCCAAGCGGCAAGGGCAGCACACCATGACGGTAAAACGCATCGAGGGATGGAATCCAGGATATTTCGTCGAAATAAGCATTCCAAACCACCTTCTGGCCGTATCGCGCAAGCCGGTCTGCCAGTTCGGTTTGCAGTGCCTTGGCCTCTACAGCCTCCGGGCTTGGGTTTGACGACTGCTTCCATGCGGACATGTAGTAACCGCTCCATCCCGCACTGATGACCAGCATTACGATCAAACCCGCGCGCTTGAACAAGGTTCCGCTCTCATTCATCGACCTTGCCCATGGAACTGCTAGCGCAACCAACAGAAGGATCGCCGCATACGAAATGGTATGGATGGCCGATGTCTTGAGGACAAAGATCAGAAAGATCGGGATTGCAACGCCAAGCCAGACCGGTACGAAAAAGGCCTCTGCATCGAATCGTCTCGCCCACACCACCTTTAACAGCCAGGCGCCAGCCAGCACAGAGATCGCCAAAATTCCGGCCGACCCGATGAACTCCCTGAAGGATACCTGCGCCGCTTGGATCGAGGTCGCGACCGGTACCTCCAATGCATAGCCGTAGAGTCGGTAAAACTCGCTTACCGACCCTACATGGGCAAAGAGATAGGGCCCCGCTACGAGAACGCTTGTCCCCGTGACGACCAAAGCCGGCAACAGGACTGACCGGGGCCAGTTGCCTTCCGCGCGCGCGCGGGTGACCAGGTACCACACGAACACCGGTACGCTTGCGAACAGTAGGTAGGCAATCGACACGTATCTAGCAAATGCTGCACATGAGCCCAATACGACAAACAATATGAGCCAAGGCAAGCTACGCCCTCGATCTGAGTTCAGTAGCGCCAGAACAGCCGCTCCGATGAGCAATGCTGCCGTCAGATCCAGCCAGTAGGCCGCAATCCCCGATACCGGGTTATGCAGACCAGGCAACATAGCCACAATCGATGAACCTGCAAGAGCGGGTGAAAGCCGCCCCTTGCGGTAAAGGGTATACGCGAGAAGGAATATGAACGCGAACAGGGACGGCAACGCGGTCGCCATATGTCCAAAGGGATGGGCAAGCAGGCCGGGGGCGAACATGACCAGGGGCAGTGTCCGCAGGGGATGTCGGTTGTTATTCACAAGCTCCTCTCGGATCACCGCACCTTGCCCGGCCTCTTGTATACGTTGATGAAGCTTCGCGTTATAAAAGGAATAGCTGACTGCGTCGAAGAAATAGGGGTGGTGGTCCAGGTAGCGTTTTTCCAGGGATACTGACAAATAACCCGCCAGGAGCGTAACGGCCACGGCCCATAAAGCCAGGGCGAGCTTTGCTCTGATGCTGACCAGAACTGTCATGTACCGCTCTCGGTGCCACCGAACTTCAGTTCTGCAGTTCTTTCCGGGTCATCAAAAGACAGGTTGACCCTGCCCATGTTCTGTTTTGCCTTTGAAAAGAAGGCGAGCCGTCGCCAGCGGGCCGCATAGGTTCTCTTGTCCTGCTCGAGCGTTGCATTGTTCTGCATGCGCACCGCCTCATTGGCATCGAGGTAGTGCTCCACGAAGGCGCCGGGCGCATCGATGATTTCGTAACCGGCTTGCCAAAGACGCAGGCAAAGGTCCCCATCCGCTTTGTAAAAGGCGTAATGATCTTCATCGGCCCAGCCTACCTTTTCCATGGCCTCGCGCAGGAAAAGTCCATGGTTCACCATGAGCTTCCCGCCCAGGGTATGTTGGACGTAATACTCGCGCTCGCCCGGCCAGTTGCGGAAGTAGAACGCGACGCCTCCAACCTTCTTCCGCCGTGCGCTCCGTGCCTCGAATGCTGAGACGCCGCGCTCGATCGCGTTGGGCAAGAGGATGCAGTCGTCGCTGATCATCAGGACATATTTCCCTTGGGCCGCCTTAAATCCAAGGTTCATGAAATAACCCCAGCTGCGCTGTTTGATGGGTCGGCCACGGAATTCGCCGCGATTGTGCTGCACGATCGTGATGACGTCCTTCTGTTGCAGGAGCCCCTCCACAGGGCCTCCCGGCCAGCGCCCGTCTATCACGGTC
>OBEQ013036784.1_pt1 | contig 14472 bp, 12 predicted proteins | sample 1670901 | NCBI WGS metagenome assembly OBEQ01 (sample SAMEA104232315, study PRJEB22302) | groundwater metagenome | biome: forest; feature: aquifer; material: groundwater | place: USA | collected 2011-08-07 | depth 5.4 m
ACCACGTCCCCGCTTCTTGCTTTCGCAAGAAAGCAGCGGGGACCACGTTCGCAATGACACTTTATTTATAAGGAAATCATGCAAACCATAAAAGAATTTTCTGATATTTTTGAAAAAGTGAAGGCGGACATCCGTCTTTCCGAAGAGGACGGCATCCGTCTCATCAAAAGCAAAAATGTCATTGAGCTCGGCGCGATGGCCGACTTTATGAAGCGCCGCCTGCACGGGAATAAAGTCCATTTCACGCACAGCATCAACGTCAATCACACCAATATCTGCGTTCTGACCTGCAAATTTTGCGCATTCGCGAAGAAAAAAAGTGACATGGACGCCTACACACTGGCGGTCGACGAAATCGAGCGGCGCGTAAAAAATGCAGCATCCCACGGCGTCTGGGAAGTGCACATCGTCGGTGGCCTTCACGCGGACCTGAAATTGTCTTATTACGAAGAGATGCTTCGCCGCATCAAAAAATCCTGCCCCGGGGTTTTGATCCAGGCGTTTACGGCCGTGGAGCTTGATTTTTATGCGCGGTTGGAAAAGATTTCGATCGAAGAAGTGATCGCAAGGCTTGTGGAGGCGGGGCTTGGCGGCGTGCCGGGAGGCGGCGCCGAGATTTTCAGCGAAAGGGCCAGGGCGCTCATTTGCGCTCCGAAGATCAGCGCCACGCGCTGGCTTGAGATTCATACACTGGTTCACAGAGCGGGTCTTCGTTCGAACGCGACGATGCTTTACGGCCATGTAGAAACTCCCGAAGAACGGGTGGATCATATGCTACGACTTCGAAAGACGCAGGATGAAAGCGGGGGATTTCTCGCGTTTGTGCCATTGGCATTTCAACCGGACCACACAGAGCTTTCCCATCTGCCGCGTACGAGCGGTATCACGGATCTCCAGGTTTTGGCGACGGCGAGGCTTTTGCTCGATAATTTTCCGCACATCCGCCAGCTTTGGAACTATGTCGATGAGAAATTGATTCATGTCGCGCTCCGGTACGGCGTGGATGACCTCGGCGGCACAAATTTTGACGAAACAATCGCAAAGGCCGCGGGTTCGCAATCCAAAGGTTTTACTTATACGGAGCTCATTGGTTTGATCCGCGTTTGCGGGGATGAGCCGGTCGAAGTCAACAGCACTTACACGGATATTCATAAGGAATGCCTGGTGGCTTAAAGATCAATGCAACCGCGTCTGGGCTCCATACAATTTATTAATTCCCTGCCGGTGGATTGGGCGATGTTGAACGGCATCGTGCCGGTTGATGCCCAGATCATTCAAGGCACACCCGCTTGGCTCAATGAGCAAATACTCGAAAACAAGCTCGACATCAGTCCGATATCCGCTTTTTGGTATGCGCAGCATCAAAAAAATTTTTTGCTTTTACCGAGTCTTTCCATCAGCTCTCAAAGCTCCGTTCAGAGCGTCCTGCTTTTCAGCCGCTTTCCGATCGATCGTTTGAAGGACAAGACCATTCATGTTACCGATCAGGGGCGCACGACGCCGGCACTACTCGAGATCATCCTGCGTCTTCGTTACCGTTTTTTGCCGAAATTTAAAACAAACGGGACGAAGAGAGGTATTGATGACGTTTTGTCGGACGAATCGGATGCTGTCCTTTTGATAGGGGATGAGGCGCTTCTGGCAAGCAACCGTGCCAAAAAAAACCAGGCGCTTTATGTGATTGATCTGGCGGAGGAATGGCAGGGTTGGACAAACACTCCGGTGGTGTTCGCGGTGTGGGCCGTTCGGCGGGATTTTTTTGAGTGCGCTCCCGAAAAGGTGCAGGCGGTTTACGCGTCCATCCTGAAATCCAGGGGCTGGGGCTTTTCGCATCTTGAAGATATTTTAAAAATCGCGGCCGAGCGCACGGAACTTCGCCGGGATGAGCTCGAGAACTACTTTTCCCAGCTTTCATATGATTTTGACGAAGAAGCGGAGACAGGGATGCGGCTTTATTTCAACTACGCGGCCAAATGCGGCCTGTTGCCGCCGGTCGGAGTTTTTCATGATATTGCGGAGTCTTATGTCCGCTGACGCCATTCTAAAAAAAGCCTTGGACGACCAAAGAATCAGCCTGGAAGAAGGGGCGAGTCTTTATCACGAAGCCGATCTTTTTGATCTCGGAACCGTGGCCAATGAGTTGAATTTAAGGAAAAACCCCGAGTCGGCCGAGCGCGCCACTTTTATCGTCGATCGAAATATCAATTACACCAACACTTGCTACACGCTTTGTAAGTTTTGCGCGTTTTACCGCCGGCCGGGAGACACCAAAGAAGGTTATGTCCGCACGAACGAGGAAATTTTCAAAAAAGTTGAGGAACTCATCGCGATCGGCGGAACACAGGTGCTGATGCAGGGAGGCCACAACCCGGATCTGGGGATTGAATATTACGAGGCTCTTGTGCGCGAGGTCAGAGAGCGCTTTCCACAGGTCCACGTTCATTCCTTTTCGGCTTCCGAAGTGGTCCATATTTCCAAAGTTTCCAGAATTTCCATTCGCGAGGTTTTATTGCGCCTGAAGGCGGCGGGCCTGAACAGTTTGCCGGGAGGGGGCGCTGAGATTCTCGTGGACAGCGTGCGCAAGATCGTAAGCCCGCTCAAAACGAAGGTGGCGGATTATTTTGAGGTGCATGAAACGGCGCATTCGATCGGTCTGAAAAGCACCGCCACAATGGTGTATGGTCTCGGAGAGACGATCGGCGAACGGATGATCCATTTCGACGCGTACCGCTGCTCGCAGGACAAGACGGGAGGGTTTAGGGCGTTTATTCCCTGGAGTTTTGAGTCCGAATCAACCGAAATGTCCATGCCGCGCCGCACGGGAAGCGAGTATCTGCGGATGATCGCGTTGTCGCGTATCATGCTCGACAACATCCGGCACCTTCAGGCCGGCTGGGTGACCGAAGGGCCGAAACTCTCACAGATTGCGCTCCAGTACGGAGCAGATGATTTTGGCGGTATCCTCATGGAGGAAAATGTCGTGAGCGCCACGCGGAGCGCACGCCTCTATTCCGGCGTGACCAAAACCGAGGCGATCCGCCTGATCTCCGAAACCGGAAAAATTCCCGTCCAGCGAAACACCAATTATGAGATCGTAAAAATCCATTCACCCGAAGAAGTTCTAGACGCCGTTTGACGCTTCGCAAATGAAAGTTCCTTTCATTGATTTTTCCATTCAATACCGGGGCATCCGGAAAGAGATTCTCGGAGCAGTCAAAAAAGTATTTGATTCCCAAAAGTTTATTCTGAATAAATCCGTCGCGGCACTCGAGTCGCGGATCGTCGAAAAAATGGGGGCGAAGGCGGCGGTTGCGTTAGCCTCCGGTTCCGACGCGCTTTATCTTTCGCTTTGGGCCATGGGAATCCGGCCCGGTGATGAGGTTATCACGACACCCTTTACTTTTTTTGCGACGGCCGGATCCATTTCGCGGCTTGGTGCAAGGCCGGTTTTTGTGGATATTGATCTTTCGACTTTTAATTTGGATGCACGGAAGATTAAAAGCGTCATCACAAAAAAAACAAAAGCGATCCTGCCGGTGCATCTTTTTGGGCTCTGCTGCGACATGAACCCCATTCTCGCCCTCGCAAAAAAATACTCACTTTTTGTGGTGGAGGACGCGGCCCAGTCTTTGGGGGCCCGTTATAAAGGAAAATCCTCCGGCTTGATGGGGGACACGGGGTGTTTTTCGTTTTACCCGACAAAAAATCTTGGCGGCGCCGGCGACGGCGGCATGGCGGTGAGTTCTTCTCCGAAGCTTGCCGAAAGCTTAAGACTTTTGAGGGACCATGGCTCGAGAAAGAAGTACATCCATGAAATCGTCGGCACTAACAGCCGGTTGGACGAGATTCAGGCGGCGGCGCTTCTTGTGAAGCTCAAATATCTCGACCGGTGGAATGCCCTGAGGCAGGAACACGCCGCCGACTATACCCGTGGGTTATCAGGCCTGCCGATTCAAACGCCGATTGTGCCCAAAGGATACACGCACATTTTTCATCTCTATTCTATTTTGACAGAAAAGAGGGGCAAACTTGCCGCCTATCTTATGGACAATGGGGTGGGGACCGGTATTTATTATCCGCTGCCGCTTCATCTTCAGCCGTGCTACGAATCGCTCGGATATAAAAAAGGAGATTTCCCTAACAGTGAAAAAGCGGCGAGCCATATTCTCTCTCTGCCGATGTATCCGGAGCTCACTTTGAAACAAAAGAATTTCGTGATTGAAACAATAAGAAAATTTTTTAGAAAATGAAAATGTCATTGCGAGGAGCGCGAAGCGCGACGAAGCAATCTCCGAGCGGAGATCGCCACGTCCGCCTACGGCGGACTCGCGATGACATGCTTCCATGAACATTGTATTTCTACCCGCTTATAACGAAGAAATTGCTCTTGGCATTCTTGTAAAAAAGTTTGACTCGGAGCTCAAGAAAAGAAACGAGCCTTATAAAATTATTGTGCTGGATGACGGTAGTTCCGATCGAACGGCGGCCGTTGCCAAAGAACTTTCCGTAAGATACCCGCTCTCGTTATTGCGGCACGAAGTCAACAAAGGTCTTGGCCGGACAATGATCGACGGTCTTGAATACGTGGCCCAGGTCTCTTCAGAGGGAGATTCAATTATTACGTTGGATTGCGATGACACGCACGACCCTAAGTATGTCCATTCGGCTCTGGAGAAAATAAAAGAAGGCTATGACCTGGTTATTTTATCAAGGTATCAGAAAGGCGGCGGGGAAAAAGGCCTGTCGCCAATCAAAAGTTTTTTAAGCCGCGGAGCGGGACTTTTTCTTAAATTCTTTTTTCCGTTGAAAGGCGTAAGTGAATACAGCTGCGGCTATCGAGTATTCCGTGCTTCGGCGCTCAAGAAGGCGCTCTCGATTTTTGGCAAGGATTTGTGCGGCTTCCTCGCATGGGGTTTGTCGTGACTCCGGAAATTCTCATAAAATTCCGCATGCTGGGTTTCAGGATCGCCGAGGTGCCGTTCGTGCTGAACTATGACCGCAAGCCCGGCCGGAGCAAGAATAAACCTCTAAAAACCATCGCCGGATATTTTGCGCTTGTATGGTTTTACTTTGGGCGCAAAGCTCCTTTGAAATGAGACCTTCCTTTATCGCGTCCTCGCTTTTTTTCATTTTTTTCATTCAGGGAATTTATCTCATTCAGGCCACTTCTCCGACAACGGATGAAGTGCCTTTCCATATGGTCAACGGCTACGCGTATTTGAAAACTCATGATTACCGCATGAGCCCGGCCAATCCGCCGCTTCTCAGGGAGTGGATGGCGCTGCCGTGGCTTTTGATAAACCCAAAGCTGGATCTTGAAAAGGCTTCGTGGAAAGAGGCGGACAGCATGCCTTTTGGCGTGGAATTTTTTTATAGGGACAACCGCCGCATAGCTAACCGCCTGCTTTACACCGCGCGCTTCATGATTCTCATGCTGGGCATGGGGCTGGGGACTGTCATTTTTTTATGGAGTCAAGAGCTTTACGGCATTTGGGGAGGAATTTTAAGTCTTTCACTTTACGTTTTTTGTCCGGGTTTTGCGGCGCATTCCTCCATCGCGCACACGGATGTCGGAGTCACTTTCTTTTGCGCACTGGCGGCGTATTTTCTTTGGAAATTTTTGGAAAAAGAAACCACGCGCACTCTTTTGTGGACGGCGGCCGCTTTTTCCCTGGCGTGTGCCGCGAAATTCAACGCGCTCTATCTGGGACCCTTATTTTTGATGATTCTTTTGGTGAAAAGAGGACCCAAGGTTTCCTTGAAAGCATCGGCGATTTTTCTAATCTTCGGTTTTATTATTATCTGGTCAACTTATTTTTTTGAAACCAAACCCCTTTTGGCCGGAGGCGTTCCCAGGATCGATGAAAAATTGGGCTATATCACAACTATTTCCAATGTGCTTTTTCATGGAAATCCTAAGATGGCTGAGTTTTTGAAAGAAGCCGCGCTTAAGACGCCGATCCCTTTGCCTTCTTATATTTTGGGACTTGCCGGCATCCTGCGCAGTCACGAGTCCCCCTATCTCCACTACGCGTTTGGAGAATGGACCACGAAGCCGCACTGGTTTTTTTATATTTTTTCATTCCTCGTAAAAATGACAATTCCGTTCCTGTGTTTTCTTTTATTGAGGGCGCTATTTTTTAGAAAATGTTCAAGTGTGAAGGGAAATGAGCGCTTTGTTATACTTTTACCAACGGTTGCTTTATTTTTTATAACAGCCAAGGACAGTACAGGAGTAGGAATAAGATATTTATTTCCTATAATACCGTTGTTGATGGTGTGGGTTGGAGGGCTTGTTAAATTGCGAGATTCAAAAATCAGAATGGCGATTGCATTGCTGATTACATTTAATATTGTTTCAGTTGCCCGCATCTTTCCGAATTATCTGTCTTATTTCAATGAATTCGTCGGCGGGGTCAAGGGCGGTTGCCGATACGTGCGGGGCAGCGACGCGGACTGGGGCCAGGGTCTTAAAGATCTTAAGAGATACCAGGACAAAAATAGAATACAAAACGTGGCGCTGGATTATTTCGGCTCGGCGGACCCGTCTTTTTACGGAATCAGTTTCGAGAGGATAACCGATGAAGAAAGAAAAATTCCACGGGCCAAAGTTTACGCGGTCAGTATTTTTAACCTTGAGCACACCCAATGGTCTCACGAGGCGGATCCCACGGCCGTTGTCGGAGGATCGATATTCATCTACGATTTTCGAAAGGCCATCAAGGGATGAGGGACTTAGAAACTGCCAATAAGAGTTTTCGTTTTTATTTGTGGATGATTTTGGGTCTGGCGTTTGTGCTTAGGCTGGCCGGCATTGGGTACGGGCTGCCTTATATTTATCATCAGGACGAACCGATCCTCGTCAATCACGCGATGGCTCTCGGTGTCTCTGGTCCAAATCCTCATTTTTTTGTGATACCTTCATTCAGCATCTACTTTCTTTTTTCTCTTTACGCTGCATGCTTCGCCATTGGGAAGATAGTTCACTTTTTCCATAACGTGAACGACTTTGCTCTTTTATTTTTGCAAGACCCGTCACTTTTTTATTTTTTAGGACGGTTTTTTCTGGGCGCTTTTTTTGGCACGCTCACGGTTGGAATAACGGCGAAGCTGGGGAAAGCGCTCTTTTCTCCGAAAACGGGAATTATGGCGGCGCTTCTTCTGGCAATCTCTCCGCTTCATGTGGAGCAAAGCCATTACCTCTACGCGGATGTCCCGCTCACGCTGGCCGCGGTTTGTCTCTTTTACCGTTTATTTTTTGTTTTGCGCGAGCCGTCGTATAAAAATTATCTTTTGATGGGTGCCGTATTTGGATTGGGGACCGGCATGAAATATACGATGGTTTATTTTTTGCCAGCTGTTTTAATCACGCATATTTTGGCATTTAAAAAGGAATTTGCCAGTTTGGAAGGTTTTTCAAAAGCGCTGACCGCGGCGTCGGCAAGTTTGCTCACCTACTTTGCGGTCGCGCCTTATACCTTTTTGGATTGGGTTCATTTTCAAAGCCAGATTATCCGCCAATCGGGCGCCGAACTTCCCGTCGGGATTTTTCATCATTTGGTTTATTCTCTAATCGAGGGGACGAGTCCGGTTTTATTTGCTTTTTTCCTGGGAGGAGCTCTTTTTTTAATGCGCCGGTCGAAGCGCGAGGCTTGGGTATTTATTCCCGTCATTCTTTTTTATTATGGAATTAACGCAGGATTCAGCCAGCATTCCGCGAGATACATGTTGCCGCTCGTGCCGCTTTTGTGTGTCTTGGCCGCTCTGGGGTGGGAGGTGTTTGAAAGCCGTTTGAAAAAAATTCCTTTTTTTTCGAACATGGCGTTTTTATTTCTTTTTGTGAGCTTGATCCTGCCGTCGGCCTACCTGGATCTTTTGTTTTTAAAAAAGGATACGCGGACAGAATGCCTTGAATGGGTCCATAAAAATATACCCGAAGGTTCCGCGATAGCGATGGACAACCGTTTTTACGGGCCCCATTTGGTCCAAACCAAGGAAGAGATCCTCAAAAAATACCAATTTCTTGGAAGCGAAGAGGGGGATATCGCCAGAAAATCCCGGCTGGATCTCATGGTTCAAGTGGCCGAACATCAAAAGACCTACCGTGTCTATACGCTGTCCCAAACCGACGAGAACGGGGAACACCCTTTTTTATTTCAAAGGCCTTTTGTTAAAATGGATCTTGAGGCTTTAAAAGAGACGGGCATCGAGTACCTCATTTTTAATTATTCGGAGCACAATTTTGATGCGTATGAATTCAGACGCTCCATTACGAAAGAGTTGGAAAAGGTCATGTTTTTCAGTCCTTACAAAGACCCTTCCCAGAAAATTCCGTTCGACCCTTATGCGGCGACGGCGGCTACACACTTAAGAAAAGACCTGTTGAGCCGCGTTTCATTCGGGCCTTACCTGGAGGTTTACCGGTTAAAAAAATGAGAAAAATATTTTCGTTTGAGCGGGCCCTAGTTTTGCTGCCGTTTTTTGCGCTCTTTTTCGCATTTCTTTGGCCGCTCATCGTTTTGCAAAAAAGTTTTGTTCTTTCTGAATACGCCGTCCAGCATCTGCCGTGGGCTTGGCACACTTTTAATTTGCTTCAGAAAAACCAGTTTCCTTACTGGACCCATCTCATGGTTTGCGGGTTCCCGTTGGCCGCGGAAGGGCAGGCGGCGCCGTTTTATTTGCCGAATATCATCGGTTATAAATTATTGCCCTTCATGGCGGCTTACACCTGGAGCATTCCGCTTCATATGTTGCTTGGGGGGCTTGGGCTGTACGCCTATGGACGAAAGCTCGGGCTGTCACGGCCGGCGAGTTCTCTGGCTTCGGTCAGTTATACATTCGGGAGCGCTTTTGCCGGGTGTTTTTATTATACGGCGACTCTCAAAGTTCTGGCCTGGTTTCCAGTCAGCCTTGTTCTGCTCGAGCACATGAGGGCCTCCGGTGCGCGGAAGAGGCTTGCTTTAATGGGTGTGTTGGCGGTCTTTTTTGCTTTGGCGTGGACGGCGGGCTTTCCGCAGATCGCCGTTTATTTCTTTTTTTATTGTGTCCTGCATGAGTTTTTTATCGCCTGCACAAGCCATAAATCCGGGAAATTTAAGCCTATTTACTGCCTGACGGCCGCATTGAGTTTGGGCGTACTTTTGGCGCTGCCGCAGGTGGTGCTGACAACGGAGTTGCTCGGCCAGTCTGTCAGAAAAGGCGAGTCGCTTGGTTTTGCGCTCTGGGGGTCCGTGCCGCCGCCGGCTTTTGTCTCGCTTATTTTTCCCGAATGGGGCAATGCGCTGCGGGTTTCTTTTTATGTCGGCATCGCGCCGCTTTTCTTGGTCATTGCCGCTCTTTTTTTCGCGCGGAAAGATAAAGCTGTTCAGCGGCACATTTTTCTCGTACTTTTCTTTATTTTTTTATCGCTTGGACGTTTTAACCCTATTTATAAATGGGCGATCGAAATGTTTTCTTTGACAACGATACGAAACCCCTCGAAATTTCTTTTCTTTGCCGCGGCTTCGTCCTCCATTTTGGCTGGTTTTGGACTAGATCAATTGCTGGCAGGCGTTTCTGGCAGGCAGGGGATGAAGGCCTATAGGAAATTTATTGAGAAATTCACATGGCTCACGGCGTTTTTACCGCTCATCGGTGAAGGCGCCGCCCGGTTCGCCGAGCCGTTTTCGGCCAAGTACAGCCAATGGTACGTTTCGCATCTTGTCGCCGAAAAAGCCGGTCATGCCAAAAGTTCCACGGAATACCTTAAGATGATGGATAATTTTTTTAAAAACCTGGCACATCTTTTTTCTTATCGTAACGGTTTGAATGGTCAGACGATCGCGCTGTCTTTTTTAAGTTTTTTGACGATAGCCGCTTTTTTTCGGGGCCGCCTCAAGCAAAATATTTTCCTGGCTTGTATCTTCACGCTGCTTTCCTGGGATCTTTATGTTTTTGGAAATTTTCTGGGGACCGGTTTTATCGGGAACGCCGGTAGCATCGATAGTCTCAAAACCCCTCCCGCTGCGCAGCGTTTTTTATCGAAAATAAAAGAGGGGGGCGGTTTGCTCGCAGAGCTGGTTCATGAGCCCGGCCATGAACTTTTTCCGCCGAATGCCAATATGCTCTACGGCGTTTCACATGCCGGAGGTTATTCGCCGCTGCTCCTCAAAAACTATTATGAATTGACTTATGAATTGGGCATTGTAGACGGCTCTCTCGGACGGGCGCCTTCATCGACAGAAGTATGGCAAAAAGAGAGAAGTTTACTCGATATTCTTGGTGTCCAGTGGATTCATTCGGATGCGCGGCTGGATTTACGGGATTTAAAACTTGTGGATCGCGAAGCGGACTCGTTTTTGTATGAAAATGAAGCGGTGCTGCCAAAAATAGCCGGGTATTATTTCTGGAAAATTGAATCCGAAAGCAAAGAGAGGCTGCGCCGTTTGAAAAGCGGTGAATGGGATGCGCTTCACACGGTGATAGTTCAAAATGATACCGGCTTTCCACCCAACGCGGGTTTAAAAAATTTGCCGTTTACGGCGGCGCAGATTTTATCCGACTCCGATACCCGGATCTACGCCAAGATAGATATGCAGCATGACGGAGTTGTGGAGACGCATCTGGCGGCTTATCCGGGATGGAGCCTTTTGATTGACGGAAAAGCATCGCGATGGTTCACCGTCAATCATGCTTTTATCGGGTTTCCCGCAACGAAGGGGCCGCACACGCTTGCGCTTGCTTATCAGCCGACTCATTGGGGCCTTGTTAAAAATCTTACGACCGTTTCATGGATTTTTGTTTTGGCTTTGATAGCCGTGTCTATTCTTATATAATACCCCGCGATGCGAATCACAAGACGAAAAACAGAATTTTCAACTCCCTGGTTTGATCTGGTCGCCAAATCGGTGGAGAGTGACAGCTCGGGAGAGCCTTATTATTGTCTGGAAATGCCGGATTATGTGTCGGTGATCGCGCTGACCGGAAAATTAGAAGTGCTTTTAGTGAAGCAGTACCGTCCGCCGGTGGAGAAATTTACGCTTGAGCTTCCCAGCGGACACGTGGACGGCGGCGAGCGCCCGGAACAGGCTGCGCGCCGTGAGCTTCTCGAAGAAACCGGTTACAAAGCCGAACGGATGGAGCTCTTGGGGGCGCTTCACACGGATACGGGACGCTCGGCCAACAAGACGTGGTTTTATTTCGCTCCGGACGTACGGCAAGATTCATCCGTCAGACGCTTGGAAGAGGGGATCGAGCTTGTAATCCTAAGCGAAAAGGAACTTAAAAAAAGCATCGAGAAGTTTCGGTTTGATCACGCGATTCACGTTGCCGGAGTGCTGCTCGCTGTCATGCAGAATAAGATTTTCAAAAAAAAATCTGCAAGGAGAAACCGTGCCTAAATTGGATATCTGCATCATCGGCGGAGCGGGCCACGTCGGTTTGCCTTTGGCGATTGTATTTGCGAGCAAGGGTTTACGGGTCTTGGCGTATGATATCAATGAGCAGGCTCTTGAAACCATCAAGAAAGGTGCGCTTCCTTTCATGGAACACGGCGCCGGGCCGCTTCTTCGGTCGGCACTGAAAAGCGGACGGCTTCTTTTGTCGTCAAATCCTGAGGACATGGCAGGTGCGTCCACGGTCATTATCACGATCGGGACGCCGGTCGATGAATTCATGAATCCTGACACAAAAGTTATGAAGCGCTGCGTCGACGAGCTTCTGCCCACTCTTTCCAACGGACAGCTTGTGGTCCTGCGCTCGACCGTTTATCCGGGCACGACGCAGTGGCTGGATAATTATTTTAAATCAAAGAAAAGACGCATGCATCTTGCGTTTTGTCCCGAGCGCATTATTCAGGGGTACGCGATCGAGGAGCTTCAGAGGCTTCCTCAAATGGTGAGCGGCGCCACGCGCGAAGCTGAGGACAAAGCGGCAAAGCTGTTTGAGAAAATCGCTCCGGAAGTTGTCCGGCTTTCGCCGATGGAGGCGGAATTCGCGAAACTTTTCAACAATGCCTACCGCTATATTCAATTCGCCATCACCAATCAATTTTATATGATAGCCAATTCCTCCGGCGTGGATTATGAGCGCGTGCTTCAAGGCATGAAAAAGGATTATCCGCGCGCGGCGGGCATGCCGGGAGCAGGCTTCGCCGCCGGCCCGTGCCTTTTGAAGGACACGATGCAGTTGGCCGCTTTTTCCGATAACCAGTTCAGCCTGGGACATGCGGCGATGACGATCAACGAGGGGCTCGTGCTTTACATTGTCGGCCAGATGGAGAAAAAATTCAGACTGGATCAAATGACCGTCGGGCTTCTGGGCATGTCATTTAAAGCCGACAGTGACGACGCGCGCGCGTCACTGAGTTACAAGCTGAAAAAAGTCCTCCAGTTCCACGCCAAAAATGTTTTGACCACCGATCCCTATGTGACGACCGACCCGGATCTTTTGCCGCTTAAGGAAGTGGTGCGCAGAAGTGATCTTCTAGTTCTCTGCGTGCCGCACTTGGCCTATAAAAATTTGAGCGTCAAACGAAAGCCGTTGGTCGATATCTGGGGGTTTTTTGGCAAGGGAACGCTCGTTTGAAAAAGCTTCGCGTGGCGGTCATTGGCGCGGGATTCGGCGCGAAGGTGCACATCCCGTCATTTCAAAGAAATCCAAATTGTGAAGTCGCCGCCGTCTGCGCATCTAAAGATGAACACGCCCGCGTGGTCGCCAGACAAAATAAAATCAAACAATTTTCCGGCCGATGGCAGGACTTCATTCGAAACCCTGGTATTGACATTGTTTCGATTGCCGTACCTCCGGCACTCCAGCCCAAGATCGCTGTGGCCGCTTTAGAAAATGGAAAACACGTGTTTTGCGAAAAGCCGCTTTCGGTTTCGGTAAAAGACGCAAAACGCATGGCCTTGGCTGCCAAGAAATCCGGCCTCGCAAACATGGCGGATTTTGAATTCCCGGAGATTGCTCATTGGCAAAAAGCAAAAGAAGTTTTTGGAAATGGGGAAATCGGAAACTTACGGCACATTTCGGTTGTCTGGAACGTGGAAACCTACGCCAATAAAATGGGGATAGCTTCGTGGAAGACGCGTTTTGAAGAAGGCGGCGGCGCGCTTTTGGCGTTTGTTTCGCACGTATTTTATTATCTGGAATGGATGTGCGGAAAAATAGAGCGGTTGTCGGCGCATTTGGCACGCTTTAAGAATGCGCCGGGCACTGGCGATACTCTGGTTTCTTTGCAACTCATGTTAGAATCTAGCGTTCCTGTATCCGTTTTGGTCAGCACCCATTCGTTTTTGGGAAACGGCCACCGGCTTGAGTTTTATGGAGACAAGGGCACTTTAATTCTTGATAATTCTTCCATGGATTATGTAAATGGATTCCGTCTTTTTAAGGGCGCGCGCGGTGTTGGAAAATTTAAAGAAATGCAAATAAAAAGCAAGAAAGTGCCTGTCTCGGACGGAAGAATCGTCGCGGTTTCGTCGCTGGTGAACCGGTTGGTCGGTTGGATTGAAACAAAAAAACGGCAATCGCCGAATTTTAGCGACGGGGTTCGTGTCCAAGATTTAATTGAGCTTGCCAAAAAATCCCACAAAATGCGTTCCTGGGTGAGTTGCCGCTAGAATGAAAAAGAAATCGTATCTTGTCACGGGGGGCTTGGGTTTTCTAGGTTCGGGTCTTGTCAGGCGTCTTGTAAAAGAGGGTCATCGCGTGCGCGTGATCGATAATTTATCGCGTGGTTCGGTAAGCCGTCTTGTGGACATTCGAAAAAATTTTGAATTTGTCGAAGCCGATATTCGCGACGCGCACGCCGTCGGCAGAGCCGCCAAAGGAATGGACGCGGTTTGCCACCTGGCATTCGTGAATGGCACTGAATTTTTTTATTCGAAACCGGACATGGTTCTCGACGTGGGCGTGCGCGGCATGGTCAACGTGATCGACGCATGCTTGAAAAATAAAATCGGCGAGCTTATCCTGGCTTCAAGCTCGGAGGTGTATCAAACACCGGCTCGTATTCCTACAGATGAACAGGCCGCGTTTTCCATCCCCAATCCGCTGAATCCGCGTTATTCTTACGGCGCCGGAAAAATGATCAGCGAGATCATGGCCGTTAATTATGGAAGAAAATATTTCGAACGTGTCCTTATATTTCGCCCGCATAACGTTTATGGGCCTAATATGGGAATGGAACACGTGATTCCGCAATTTATTTTGCGAATGAAAAAGCTTCGCGCGAAAGACAAGGGTCCAATGCGTTTTCCTATTCAGGGAACGGGCCTGGAAACGCGCGCTTTCGTTTATATCGATGATTTTATCGATGGCGTTCTTTTGGTTCTTAATAAAGGAAAGCATCTGAATATTTACCATATTGGAACGCAAGAGGAGACTCGCATCGACCGCTTGGCACAACTGGTCGGTAGGTGTTTTGGGCAAAAAATTATTGTTGTTCCGGGCAAACCCGCCGCCGGCGGCACGCTTCGCCGGTGTCCGGAT